>Ga0351942_1053_pt1 | contig 63572 bp, 47 predicted proteins | sample TotcelT113001N10_FD_206838 | JGI IMG/M metagenome (GOLD analysis project Ga0351942, IMG submission 206838) | Enriched cells from coal bed in the Powder River Basin, Montana, United States - Total cells T11 rep2 HSBNCT.T11.300.1.N10 ... | reverse complement strand
CACCGAGTACCGCTGCGATTGACGCACGGCCCGGGTTCGCTGCCATGCTCGTCAAGCTCCAGCGGGGACAGGAACCGGTCGGGAGCCGAGGAAGCGAAGCCCCCGTGACCGCATCGTCTCCCAGCAGAAAACACCGCCTGACCACGCGATTCATGACATTCACGACCGCGATCTCGTCGGCGGCAAACAACTCCACCCTCGCCAAGCGTGCCATCGTCGTCCTCCTCAATCACCGCAACCGGCCAACCGATACAAAGCATGATCGCCAAACTACAGCAATCCCCCAAATCGATGTCAAGCAGGGGGGCTGAAAAAATGCTGTGTCCCCGTTTACCGTGTCCCCGTTTACCCCCCGGCAACTCTTTCCGCCTCCTGGACCACCGGTCAGGACGATGACCGCTACACGGGCGTGCTCTCGCATGACGAACACATGCTGTCTCAAAAGTCCCGTTTCACTTCCGGCCCCTGACGGCTCGGCCCCTGGAGGCAGAAGGTCTTGCGGCAAAACGGACACTTCGCCGTTCGGCCAATGTACTCCGAGGTTGTCTGGAGTTGTTTCCCGCACTTCGGATTTGGGCAGACGGCGAAAAGGGTCTCGGGCTCGATTGGCACGACGATCTCCGCAGGCACGGCCGGGCCGCGGACCGGCCAATCGGGAAAAGCAAGACCGATCCCGTGGTCATCGTGGCCGATGATTTCGTGAGTCTCACTCGGATAGCAGTCCGTTGCCGGGTGATCGGAATGATCTCGGTGGATTGGCGCGTCCACGTGTGGCTGCGTGACACATCGCTGAATCTCGTTCCATTGCTCGCCAATCAAAGACGGGTGGTACTTGGCCACCGCGATTAGCGCCCGGGCGGCCTTTCGGCGACGATCTTTGGAATCGTCGCGGAGCACTGGGCAGAGGCGCTCGATGATGCGCCGATGGCCCAGCCTTCCCAAGGCGTCCGCGCTGCCTGAATCGTGCTCAAACAGGGCCCGAATCAGAGGCTCAACGAGGCGTTCATCGCCAGAATCCCCCAGACGTGAGGCGTCCTGGCTGTCACCCTTGACCCACCTCCGCCATTTCTTCTCGCCCAATCCTTCTAGCGCATCAACGGCGGCCCGGCGGACTTCTGGGACGTGGTCCACGAGCGTATGAAGAAGTGCCGGGACCGCACGGCGGTGGCGCAGTTTCGCAAGCGCTTCGGCGCAGGCGCAACGAACCGCTGGATCGGAGTCTGTCAGGCATTGGATCAGTGGATCGATGGCCCGGCCATCGCGGCAATTTCCCAGCGCCCGCGCGGCAGCCTCGCGCTCCTCCGAGCACCACTCCCGGAGCGCCAAGACAAGGGGCTCGACGACACGCGGATCTCTGCACGCACCCAGGCGCGACATGTCCTGGCTGTCCCCCTTGATGCAAGTTCCCCATCCTACTTCTCCCAGCTTTGCCAACGCGTCAGCAGCGGCGCGGCGAAGTGCGGCATCCCTTCGCCCCAACATCTGCACGAGCGGCGGAACCGCCGAACGATCACCCAACTCTCCCAAAGCGATCGCGGCCTCAGCGCAGACATCGCTGCGATAATCGAGCAGGAAGTGAACAAGCAGCGGACGGGCCCGGACGTCGCGCAGGTGGGCCAGCGCTTTCAAGACGACGGCAATAAACGTGCCGTCACCTGCCCGATCCCGCCTGCCCAGGTGATCGATGAGCGGTTCCACGGCCCGCGCGTCGCGCAGCTCGCCGAGTGCCTCGGCGCACGCACATCGAACCGACGACTCGCTGTCGCCCAGTCCCTGGATGAGCGGGGCGACGGAGCGCACGTCGCGCAGTTTCCTCAACGCTTCCGCCGCGGCGCAGCGAACGTTGGCGCAATCATCCCGGAGTGCCGAGATCAGCGGCGCGAGGGAACGCACGTCGTGCAGTTTTCCCAACGCGCCCGCTGCGGCACAGCGAACGTTGCCGCACGGATCCCGAAGCGCCAAGATGAACGGCTCGACGAGATCCGGATCGCCGCAGTCAGCGAGACGGGAAAAGTCCTCCTCGTCACCTTTCACCCAAATTGTCCACTGGTCCTGGCCCAATTTCGCCAACGCATCGACGGCTGCGCGGCGGACGACTGAGCTACGGTCCACGGTGCTCTCCATCAGCGGCCGGACGGCCCGTGGGTCTCCAAGCGTTGCCAGCGACTGCGCGAGGCACGACAACGTGTGGACATCGTCGTCGCTGGATCGGTCACGACGGACCCGGAGCAGTGCCTTGATGAGCGGTTCGACGGCGCGAGCGTCCCGCAATTCCCCCAGTGCCGTGGCGGCGATCTCGCGCAAAGGCCGATGATCGTCGCTCAGCGCGTCGCTCAGCGGCTCAACAGCTCGCGCGTCGCCAAGGCTTCCGAGTGCCTCGGCGCAAGCACAACGAACTGACGGTTCTTTGTCCCGCAGGCCTTGGATGAGCGGATCGACAACGCGGCCCCCTCCAAGCTTCGCCAGTGCCATTGCGCAAACGTGCCGGACGGTTGGCGCGGCGTCCTGGAGAGCCTGAATCAACGGCCCCACGGCACTCGGATCGCCGAGTTCTCCGAGGGCATGCGCGGCGGCGCGGCGAACCGTGAGACACTCGTCACGAAGCGCCTCGACGAGCGGTGGGACGGCCCCCGCATCTCTCCATCCGGCCAACGCCTCTTCGGCAACACGCTCAAGAGCATCGCCACGGCGCACCACCTGAAGCAAAGGCTGCACGGCGCCGGGATCGCCGAGCTTTCCCAACGCCTGGATAGCATCTGCGGCGAACGGATGGTGCGGATCACTCAGGGCCGCAAGCAGCGGACTTGGGGCACGAGGGTCTCCGCACTCGCCAAGACGCACCATGTCTCGGCGATCACCCCGGACGAACGTCTTCCAGTTCTTCTCACCGAGCGAGGCCAACGCGTCCACGGCGGCGATACGGACCTCCGCGACGCTGTCCCCCAACGCCTGAACGAGCGGCGGGACGGCACGTTGGTCTGCCAGTTTCGCAAGGGACTTTGCGATGGCGGACAAAGCAGGAAACCAAAAGGAACGATCGTCGATTTTTTTGCGGCGAAGCTTGACGAAAGTCTTCATAAGCGGCTCGACGGCGCGCGGGTCGCCCAGGTTCCCGAGCGCCTCGGCGGCGGTCTGGACCGCCGGATGATGCTCCAGGTGGGTGCCTTGCAGCACCGCGATGAGCGGCTCGACGGTACGCGGATCCCCGCACTGGCCAAGGCGCCGGAGATCCTCGTGATCCCCCTTGATCCACGTCGACCAAGTCCCTTCCCCCAGCTCCGCCAGCGCGGCGGCCGCGGCGCGGCGGACTGCCCCGTTCCTGTCCGCCAAGCTCTCCACAAGCGGCTGGACGGCACGGCGGTCTCCAAGCTTTGCGAGCGAGTGGGCAATGACCGAAAAGGCCCGTCCATCGTAATCCGCCGATCCGCGGCGGCGGAGTCTGAGCAACGCGTTCAGGAGCGGCTCGACGGCGTGCAGCTTACTGAACTTCTCCAGAGCTTCCGCGGCAGCGTGGCGGAGAGTCGGATCATCGTCGAACAAGGCCTCGATGAGCGGTTCGACGGCTCTCTCGTCGCCCAGGTTTCCCAGAGCCGTGACCACGTGGAACGGGGACATGCTGGCTTTTCGCCGCTCTTTGCTGCCCAGTTGTTCGATCAGAGGCTCAACGGCACGCGAATCACCAAGCCTCCCCAGGGCTTCGACGGCAGCATGGCAAACGCGATCGTCGTTGTGACTCAACAACTGAAGAAGCGGTTCGACGGCTCGCCCGTCGCCCAGCTTTCCCAGCGACTCAGCCGCATACTTCTGAACCTCGGGTTTCGCCTGGAGTACGTGAATCAGCGGCTCCACGGCGCGCCGGTCACCTTGATGGCCAAGTGATTGGGCGGCGAGGCAGCACAAGCCCGCGTCGTTTCCGCGCAAGAAACAGATCAGCACGTCGATGGCCCGCGCGTCGCCCGATTGTCCCAGCCGGGATAGATCTTGGAGATCGCCGTGGATCCAACTGCTCCAATGAGCCTCTCCGAGTCCAGCGAGTGCGTCGGCGGCCGCGCGGCGAAAGCCCGGTTCCGCGTGGCTCAGGAATGGCGTGAGTGGTTCGATCGCTCGCTGGTCGCCGAGCTTGCCGAGAGCCGTTGCGGCTTCTCGCCGCAAGACCGGATCCGCGCTGCGCAGGGCCACCAGGAGCGGCTCGAAGGCACGCGCATCGCTCAGCTCACCGAGGGCCGTCGCTGCCGCCCGTCGGACGCACATGTCTTCGTCGGCCAGCAACGCGATCAGCGGGTCCAGCGAGTGCGGGTGGCGCAGCATCCCTAGGCCGCGGACAGCCTCTTGACGCACGTACGAGGACTTGTTCTGCAGGCGTCGCAGGCACCACCAGAGTCTTAGTCGTCGAAACATTGCGATGCTCTTTGCCGCTGTTGGAGTCGTCCAGGATATCGTTACCTCAGTCCCCCGCCGCGTTCGTCAGACGTTCAGAAGTCGGGTTTGACATCATTTCCGACATCGGGCTGAAGCCGGAAAACCATACCACAATGTGGGCACTTCGCGGAACGGCCCGCGTTCTCTGCTGCGGTCTTAAGTCGTTTTCCACAGCCGGGATTTGGGCAGACGGCCAGGAGCGTCTTCGGATGACGTGGGAAATTTGTCGTCGGTCTGGCGGGAGGTTGCACGCTTGGCTGGGACGGAATCTGAGTGGCAGCATTACACATCGGACAGCGAACAGCCCGACCCGCCGAACGCGCAGGAGCTTTGATTACCTTGCCACAGGCAGGACACGTCCGAGTCGTCACGTCCTTCGCATCCTGCCGGAACCCGGCCCCTTGAGTCTGCCGCAATTTTGCCGGCCGATCGGGAAAGTCGAGACCGATGCCCGGACGATCCGTATGTGTCGAGTAGGAGCAGCAGTCGGTAGATTCATTACGTCGGTCGGTGTGGTGACTTTCGTCCTCGTGCCTGCTCGTCACGCGAGCGCGAATTCTCACCCATGAATCGCCGATTATGTCGGGACGAGACCTCGCCAATTCGATACAGACCTTTGCCGCGGACCGCCGAGCAGCGATGCCCCCGAATTCGAGCGCTCGACACAACAAGGCGATCGCGCAGGCGTTAGCGTGCCGTACCAACGCTTCACGGATTGGTTGGTCGTTGGGCCCGAGCTGGTTTATGAGTTGCCATACCGACTTCTCGTCGCCCAGCCTGCCAAGTGCGTCGGCGACGTCGCGGCGGACATTTTCGTCGCCATGCCTCAGCGCCGTCTGAATCAAGGTTCCCGCGTGCGGGTCCGCCCGTTTCCACAGGGCCATCCCTAACGTCCCCGCTGCCTCGGCGGCGGCGCGGAACGTCGCTTTGTCAGGTGCCTTGTGTAGGGCGGTAGATAACAGGATGCCCGCGCGCCAGTCTCCCACCATCGCCAACGCCAGCGCTAGCTCTCCAAAAGCCGCGGCAGCGGCACACGCCACTGCCGCGGTCTTGCTCGTTAGGGCAGTGGCTAGGGGTTGCAGCGCGCGCTCGTCACCGAGCTTCCCCAAGGCCTGCGCCGCCTCGGAACGTAGAGGATGCTTCTCGTCGCCAAGTGCCGTGACTAACGCATCGACGGCGCGCGAATCGCCGCATTCGCCAAGCCGCCGGATGTCCCGCTCGTCGCCGGTCACCCAAGTTCTCCATTTCTTTTCACCCAGTTGCCAGAGAGCTTCGGCGACGGCGAGACGAACAGCGGCGTCCTTGTAGGCCAATTTCGCCATGAGCGGGCCGATGGCTCGACCGTCGCTCAGTTTCCCCAATGCCTCGGCAGTTGTGCGCTTCAATGCAGCGTCCCCGGACCTCAGTGCAATCACCAGTGGTTCTACCGCGCGTCTGTCGCCCAACCTTCCTAACGCAGCCGCAGCCAAATACGGCAGAGGGTGCTTCGCGTCCGACAGTGCTGCCATCAGCGGGGCGACAATACGCTTGTCGCCGCATTCGCCGAGGCGCAACAGGTCCCGATCGTCGCCGATGACCCACGTCGTCCATTTCGTCTCGCCAAATTGCGCCAGCGACTTCGCGGCGGCAACGCGAACGGTGCCATTCTTGTGGGCCAAAGCTTCCATGAGCGGGGCGACCGCTTGTGTGTCTCCGCGTTTCGCTAACAACTGCGCGACCGCAGGCCAGGCGTGAATGTAGGCTGAGACGCCTTTCTTGCGGACGTCGAACAACACTCGAATGACGACACTGCGAAGCTCTTTGTTACTCTCCTTGAGCGTTTGGACGAGCGGATCGACAGCCAATTCGCCCAGCACGCCGAGGGCCTCCACTGCGGCTTCTCGCCAACCAACATTGCCGGCCGTCAGTGCTGCGATGATTGGCTGCACGGCTCGTGCATCGCCGGACTTCGAGACGCGCAAGAGGTCTTCGCTGTCACCGTGGATACATGTTTCCCATTTAGGTTCGCCCAGCTGTCTCAGTGCCTTGGCCGCCGCCAGACGGAGCCACGGGTCTTGACTGCCAAGCGACCGGATGAGTGGGACAATTCCGCGTGGTTGATCCAACATGCCCAGCGCCTCGGCCGCCATACGGCTTAGCAGATCATCCCCGTGAGAGAGTGCTGAAACAAGCGGCTCAACAGCACGCGAATCTTTCAGTTTCGCCAACTCCCACGCAGCACCTACGCGGTTGTCCCCGTGCTGATCGGCGAGGCACTTGACCAGCAGGCCAAACGCCCGCTCATCACCCAGTAAAAGAAGGGCCTGCGTGGCGGCAAAGCGAACTTGGGGGTTCTTGCTGTGCGCTCGTCGGAAGTGCCACGCCAGTATCAGTCGTCTTAACAAGGCTTGCCCCTCTCGTCGTCGGAGGACAGGTCCGCGCTCATGTTTGCCGCAAGATGTCGCCGTGCCGCCGCGTCGAGGGCTGTCGCTCTCGCAATCAGCCCCGCACAGTCCGGGCACGGAGCGTCGAGATTACCTTGCGTTCTCTCGCCGCCCCAGGCGCGGCAGGCGCCGCCGCACAGATAGCGCACATCGCACGTCCGGCATTTCGGGTTCGTGTCCACCGTGTGGCTCGATAGGTCGCGAAACGCCAGCGAGGCGAGAACGGTAGCCAGTGCTTCAGGCCCGGCGAGGACGTTGCCCAGGAGACTGTGCCGGCGGTGGTAGGCGTAGCAGGGAAACGATTCGCCGCAGGGCTCGACGTACAGGTTCTGGCCCAACCCGCAAGTGGCGACCGGACAGAAACCGTCCTCGATCAGTTCCTGCGGATCACAGTGGGCGCCTAAGGCTTCCGAGAGCGGCGGTTCCGGCCAGTCTTGGGCCCGTCCCAGCGGCAATAGCGGCCGGAATCGCGTGCGGCGAACGCCCAGCCGGTTCGCCAGTTCCTTGACGGCGCGGCCCGGCTCGCCCTGGATGTCGCGCGCCCCCATGACGCAGGCGAGCGACAGCTCCCCCGCGTCACGCACGCCTCCCGTGACGTTGCCGTACGCTTCGAGGTTTTGGAGGGCGGCCGTATGCGAGCCTCGGCCGCGTCGTGCGTCGTGCGTCGCTTGGCTGCCATCCACGCTGACGACGACTTGGTCGAACGCCAGGGCGATCTGCCGCAGGTCTTCCCAGGCCAAGGGCATGGCCAGGTTGGTCCGCAGCACTAGGTTCATGGGGCTGGCCCACGAGCGAAGCCGGGCGAGTTCTTCAAGCAACTCGCGGCGATGATGGTGGATCAGCGGTTCGCCGCCTGTAATAACCACTTGGCGGAAGCCCACGGTCTTGGCCTCGCGGACCAATCGGGCCAAGTCGGTTACCGGCATGTCGGACTGCTGGTGACCGTGCGAGTCGGATCGCGCGTAGCAATGCATGCATTCGAGCTGGCAGCGGAACGTGACGTGAAGGTAGAGATTGTTGAGTCGTCCCGATGGTGGATCCAGCCGACGCTGGAGGCCCGCCAGGGACACCAGCGCAGAATCGAGGCCGCGGCAGATGCCCACCTCGACCAGGCGTTTGGCAACGGCCTCGATGTCCGGCCCGCGGGCCAACTCGACGGCGGCTACGATTCGTTTGGCGGTTCGAGCGATCTGGCTTGGATGTGGACCTGGGCGGGTCAGCTCAATCAAGGGGCCGTCGCGAAGCAGCGGATGCCCGCGGCCGTCGTAGGGACGGGCGGCGACTGCCTCGATGTTCCGCTCCGAGGCCATCTCGGCGAGCAACCGGTCCCGGATGTGATCGAAGGTCGCTCGATACGCCAGGCAGTAGGGATCGCGCACCTGCTGGTCATCGCCGCTGGCCCAGGCGTTGTAGGGGCATCCGCCGCGACAGTAATTCACGTGCGGGCAACTCCCACAGGCGTCGTTGACGCGTTCTTGCCGTTGACGCATCCGGCGGCCTGTAGAACTGTCGAGCAGTTCCTCGATATCCGGATTGTCCGCCAGATGCCCCAACCGAAACGCCGGGCGGCCGCACAATCGCTGGCACGGATAGATGTCGCCGCTGGGGTCGATCGCCAGGAACATGCCCAGGCAGTCCCGGAACGAGCAGACCTTCCCCTCGCCACAGCCGACACCCTGGCACATCTGGTCGAGCGACGAGACGGCGATGTCGCGGCGGTGCTCGACGTAGTAGTCCAGCATCTCGCAAAGCAGTCGGCCGTACTGCTCCGGGGAGATGGCATGCCGTCCGTCCTGGACGGCCAGCGGCGGGACAGCCGCATGGATCGAGAAGCCCAGACGCTGGCCGAGGAAGAAGTCGAAGATCTCGCGCCAACGCACGGCGCTGCCGGGCGTGAACGTGGCGATGCAGCCGACCTTCAAGCCGTAAGCCTCCGCCAGACGGACGCCTCGAATGGTCCGCTCGAAGTAGCCCGCGCCGCGTTGCTGGTCCGTAATCCCTTGCGGACCGTCCAAGCTCGTGCCGATCTCGACTTGGTGCTCCCGGAACAGTTCGCAGAACCCGTCGTCCAGGAGCCAGAGGTTGCTTTGGACATCCACTTGGTAACCGCGGGGTCCGAGACGCGCTCTCAGGCCCTCCAGGGCTTGCCGCCAGATCGCGTGACCGGCCGCGAGCGGCTCGCCGCCGTGAAACGTGACCTTGGCCTTGCGCTGCCCGGTCTCTTGAGCAATTCGGACGATGAAGTCCAAGGAACACTCCATCGTCTCCGGCGAAATCGTGGGCCCCTGGTGCGGCCCGAAACAATACGAACACGCTGCCGGACAGGCCAGCGAGGGGACGAGCATGAAGTGCGGTTGCGTCGCCCTCGCCACCAATTCTGGTCCGTCGCCCAACGCTACGGCATGTGCCGTGTCGCGCGAAACCGCCACCGAGTTCAAGAGAGTCTCGACAGCCATCAGCCTTGTTCCAAACGCCGCAACCAACGTGAGAAAAGGATAGAAGGATAAGGATAGGAAATTGCTTTTGTGCCACAGGACTGAGGCTAAGCAGGGAAGCGTGGTGAGTCAAGGGGGGATGGCGGTTTCATGGCGGCGGCCGCCGCCATGAAACCGCCATCCCCCCTTCACCGTTTGGGGAAACTTCTTGGAGCGGGTTTGGGGAGCTTGACGACGTTTCTGGGGCTGGGCATGGTGGGCTGGGCATGGGGACACACATTTGCAGCAGGGGATATCTGGACACCTTTTTTAGGTGAACCCATCATGGGGCCGCCCTTTGGTCTGATCGGCCGGCAGCATCATGTGATGCAGGAAAAAAGAATGTGGACTCGCACGACCGTCGTTCAAGTGAGAGACTGACAAAGGCAACGGCAGCGGAGAAGATCAGCTGATGGGCCTTGAATCGCACCTTCGCTGGCTGGCTGATTGGCGCCGAGCCACGGGCGATTCTGCTGCAACGACAAGCTTGCGAAGCGGATCGGAGCGCAATCGCTACCGGGCCACGGGCAACAAGACAACTCGCGGACACGCGCGGTGAGGTGGAAGCGGCGGTGCCCATGCCGGCTGCGCGTGGTGTCAACGATCCGCGGGTGCCCTGTCACGGTCGGAAACAAACGCCCGAAATTGCTTACCAACTCCCACCAAGTCGTTGCCGAAACCTTCAGCCGCTCCAGGATGGGCGGTACATCCGACGGCGTCGAGCCTCGTTTGCCGGGCATCGTCTGGCGTGCGGTCCAGTCCAGCAACTCCAGGTAGGCCGCCACCGAGACGGGCAAGAAGCCTTTGTCGCTGCACCGAGTACCGCTGCGATTGACGCACGGCCCGGGTTCGCTGCCATGCTCGTCAAGCTCCAGCGGGGACAGGAACCGGTCGGGAGCCGAGGAAGCGAAGCCCCCGTGACCGCATCGTCTCCCAGCAGAAAACACCGCCTGACCACGCGATTCATGACATGCACGACCGCGACCTCGTCGGCGGCAAACAACACCTCGTCGTCGACTTCGCGAGTGTCATCTTCCTGACTTGTCAGCACGTCGATCCCGCGGCGACGGAGACCCGCGGTAATCGCCGCCGGGACATGCACGTCCATGGAGTATTGGGCCGCCACCAACGCAACTCCCTTTCGCCTGCGGAGCAGTTCGGCACGCGACCACGTGGGCTGAGGCCGCAGGGCGGCAAGCTCATCCTCCTGCGCATTCATCTGCGCGACGAGTTCGTCGAAGTGATCGTAGAAGAACGCAAGGGCCGCGTATACCTCCTCCGGCCGTAGATCCGAGTGCTGCCGCAGCAGTTCCTCCGCCGTCCAGCCGTAGTGATAGTGCTCGCCAGCCAGGTGCAGCACCTTGTAGCGGCTCCGGCCGAGTCGCGCCGCACCTTCCTCGTCGATCCGGATATGCGGATAGCTTGTGGCCACGCTCATCGAAAACTCCTCGCTCCACCGGTTTCGTCCTGCGGTTCCCCGCCCAGCAGGACACGCTATCATTATCGCCTGTTGCCCGCCGAAAGTCCATCTGGGGTGCAGCCAGCGCCGTAGGCTTTGGCCGCACGTTTTCCGCGATCCGATGCCAAACCCACGTAGACCGGTCTCTCCGAGACCGGAAGCGCGTCTCGGAGAAAGGGCAAGATGGCGACGGCCAGCATCCTTACCGCCACGTGCGGGTACACAGGTTCCACCTTGCATGTGGGGATCAAGCCCTGGCGGAAAGTGACGGCCGAGGGCGACTACGGGAAATTCCTCAGAAGGGTGTATTTCAGGGGCTTGATGGCTCGAGTCGCTTGGGGCGAGTCAAGCGCCGCTGCCGCAGACCGGCAAGATCCCTTCCGAACGGCCGCGATCCAGCACGCACAACACCGTGCGACACCTCACAGCCATGGCCCCCATTCTCCCATCCGAAGCCAAGCCCCAAGCGATGTGGCAAACACGCCAGCCTACGCCGCGCCGCCATCAAAGGCTGGCTGTCCCCGTCTACCAGTCCCCGCCTACCACCGTCCCCCACGGCGGGCCGCCCGAAGCCGCGGTGGACGGCGACCCGCACAGCAGTTGGTGGGCCGACCAGCGCGAGGACGACCCGCAGTGGTTGATGGTCGACCTGGGATCGGTGCGGCAGGTCGGCGCGGTGAGCGTGCTGTGGTGGAAAGCCTACGCGGCGGACTACAAGCGTTTGACGCAACTGTGCCGCGAGCACCAGATGGGACTTGGCCGAAGCCTTGTTGACCGCTTGGCGACCGTTCGCGACAAAAGGAAGCGCCGCGGCTTGGAATCCCAAGTGATTCGCGAGCGATAGTCACTAATCGAAGTAAACCGGGAAATACGGGGAACCTACAGACGTCGTCGCCGAGCGAGTACCGTTACGGGCGACGATGATGACTAGCGGTTCGAGCGTCGCGTCGGCTGTTCGGGGCTTCGCTGCCTAATACGGGATACGTGCGTCCGAATTGCCGACTGACGCCGCTGGATTGCCGTGTGGAAATGGCTGGGGTGTCATCCGCGGGTCGCACAAAACCAGTACTTGGCAACAAAAAAGGCCACCTTCTCGGATGGCCTTGTTCTGCTGACATTTCACGGATGATCTTGACTGAATCCAGAAAGTGATGTCCAGACTGTGAACCAAATCAGCCTGCCAATGCCAAATCACCGAGCTCCTGGGACTCTCACCCGCTGAATACGCCCATTGATCCGCCCAGTTGCCCCACGTGGAAATCCGGAAGATATTGGTTTGATGACCTGCGGAACGTAGGTAACATCAATTGGCAAACAAGGGAAAATCTTTCCCGGACAGACTCCTAGCTGTGGCTTGCCGGCTCTGGTTTGCATACTGAAACAAGAGGTAAGAACGATGGACGAGGATCGGCTACGATTCGAACAACTGCGATCAGCCGGTTTGGCGGACGGCCGGGAATTCGACGGCTTGCTGACGAAGTATCGACCTCGTTTGCACAAACTGGTCGACCTGCGGCTGGATCGCTGTCTGCGGGGACGGGTCGACCCTTCGGACGTGATCCAGGAGGCGTTTTTGGATGTGGTGAATCGGGCGGATGATTTCCTCAAAAACACGCGGATGTCGTTCTTCGTCTGGCTGCGGTACCTTACGCTCTGGAGACTGGGAATCATCCATCGGCATCATTTGGGGGTGCAGTCGCGCGATCCGGGGCGGGAGGTTGGGCTGTATCAGGGGCGATTGCCGGAGGCCAGTTCCCTGGCCTTGGCTCGGGTCCTGGTCGGGCAGCAGACTTCGCCCAGCCAGGCGGCGCAGCGAGCGGAACGCCGAGTCGCGTTGGAAGAGGCACTGAACCGCATGTCCGACATCGACCGCGAAATGCTGCTGCTTCGGCATTTCGAGGAGTTGACCAACCAGGAAGCGGCTGATGTTCTGGAAATCAGCCGCACGGCGGCCCACAATCGATACATCCGCGCCCTGAAGCGGTTGCGGGAAATACTGCTGGAAACATACGGCAGCGCGGCGGAGGAGAAATTGTGACTGAGAAATGCCTGGACGACAGTCCGCTGGGATCGATCGTCGATGCGTTCGTCGAGGAGTGCCGGCGCGGCCCGCGACCATTGGTGGACGAGTATCTCCGCCGCTATCCTGAGTTGGCCGACGAACTGGGCGACCTGTTGTCCACCGTAGCCTTGATGGAAGATGCGAAGCGAGAAGGCGAACGAACGGAAACGGACGCCGGTCTGCCGTCCCAGTTGAACGCGTGGAGCGCGCCGCCCCAACTCGGCGATTACCGCTTGGTGCGCGAGATTGGCCGGGGCGGCATGGGAGTCGTCTACGAAGCAGAGCAGGTCTCCCTGGGCCGACGCGTGGCTCTGAAAGTGCTGCCGGCTGCGGCCGCCCTGGATGCCAAACGCCTGGCGCGTTTCCAGCGCGAGGCTCAGGCGGTGGCCGGGCTGCATCACACGCACATCGCGTCCGTCTACGGGATTGGCGAGGCCAAGGGGATCCACTTCATCGTCATGCAGTACCTCCCCGGATACTCGCTGGATATCATCCTGGCTGAATGTGATCGGCTGCGTCACGGCTTTACGGTCGCCCTGCAAGCCGCGACAAAGAATTCGCCGGGTGATTCCAGTGTCACCGACGTGGCCCGGTCGCTGTGGACTGGTGCGGCCGAACTCGAACCGCACCCAGGAGCGGGTGAGCCGCGTGCCGTGCCTCGGGACGCGTCAGAGAACCCGCCCGTACCCGAATTGGCGCCGACGCGGATTGCCGAGCATGCCGGGACACCCTACTACCGGAACGTCGCCGGGATCGGTCAACAGGTTGCCGAGGCGCTCGCTTACGCGCACGGCCAGGGCATGTTGCACCGAGACATCAAACCGTCCAATCTGCTGGTGGACGTTCACGGCATGGTCTGGTTGACTGATTTCGGTTTGGCCAAACGCGCCGACGTCGAGAGTCTGACCGAGTCGGGCGACGTGCTGGGCACGCTGCGCTACATGGCTCCCGAAGCTTTCCGCGGAACTGCCGATGCGCGCAGCGACCTCTATTCCCTGGGCTTGACGCTGTACGAGATGACCGTCCTCGGCCCCGCGCGTAGTGCCTCGCAGCGGGATGGGCTGGTGGAGCAAGTCCAACGCGGGACGATTCCGGGCCTGCGCAAGGCAGACCCGCGAATTCCCCTGGACCTGGCGACGATTATTCACAAAGCCGCGGCTGCGGAACCGGCGCAGCGATACCAGACGGCGACCGACTTGGCAGCCGACCTGGCCCGGTTTCTGGCGGATCGCCCCATCCACGCGCGGCGAGTGACCCTTGCGGAACGGGCGCTGCGATGGGCGCGGCGCAATCCCGCGGTCTCACTGGCCACGAGCGTCTCGGCACTGATGATCTTGTTGACGATCCTGATCGCGTTTCTCTGGGTCAACGCTGCCAAGAATCGGGCTTTGTCTGTGGCGGAGGAGAAGGGGCGATGGGCGCAGGAAAACGCCAGGTTGGCCGCCCGCGAACGCCACGCCAGTCAGCAGGCCCGGGCCGCTCTGGCTCGCGAAGCGCAGCAGCGGAAGCAAGCCCAGCAGAACTGGCAACAAGCGGAAGCCGTGCGCGCTGAGCAGGAACAGACGGCGAAAGAGGCCCGGGCCGTCACCGATTTCCTGGTGCTGGACATGATCCGAGCCAGCCAGCCCGGACGCCATCTGGGCCAGGAAGTGACGGTGCGAGACGTGCTGGACGGCGCAAGTGGCCGCGTCGGAACGGCCTTTCCCGAACAACCGCGAACCGAAGCCGCCGTCCGCGCGGCCCTCGGACAGGCTTATCACGCGCTGGGGTCGTATGACCAATCTCTGGAGCACCTGCAAACAGCCCACCAACTGCAGGTTCGGCTGTTGGGGCCAGAACACCTGACGACGCTACAAACGGCCCTCAATCTGGGTGTCACCTTGCATGCGTTGGGCATGCATGCCGAGGAACAGCAGCTCGAAGAGAAAACGCTGGCCGTTCTGCAGGCCAACTACGGGACCGATCATCCCACCGCGTTGGAGGCTGCGGGAAATTTGGCCGCAAATCTATTCAGTCAGGGAAAGCACTCGCAGGCCCAGGGATTGCTCGAGGAGAACCTGAAACGTAAAATGACGGCGTTGGGTCCCGAACATGAGAGCACCCTGGCGACGATGTCCAACCTGGCCCACGCCCTGCGCGAGCAGGGCCGGCCGCGCGAAGGCGAAGCGCTGTTGCGAAAAGTCCTCGCTATCCGGCGGCGAAAGGGGGGCGACGACCATCCAGATACCTTGCGAGCGCTCGGCAACCTCGCCCATAATCTCGATCATCAGAAACGCTACGCGGAGGCCGAGCCCCTGCATCGCCAGGCTCTGGCCGCTCGGCGACGGGTGCTGGGAGAAGAGCATTCCGACACGTTGGCCACGATCAACAACCTGGCGGTTAACTTGGGTGGTCAGGGCAGGAGCCAGGAAGCGATCCAACTGCTGGAACAGTCGCTCGCTGCCTACCGGCGACTCCTCGGGCCCAAGCACCCCAGCACGATTGCGATTCTGAACAACGTCGGCGCGATCCGAATGGAGTTGGGAGACAACGCTGTCGCCACCATCCAACTGGCCGAAGCGGCGTCGGCCGCCGAAGAGGTCCTCGGACCCACCCACCCCTCGACCATCGAGATTTTGAACAACCTGGCGCAAGCCCTGGCGAATCACGCCAAGTTCGCCGAGGCCGACGTCACGTTCGCCAAGGTACTGCGCGCACGGCAAGGCAGACTAGGCCCGGAGCATTTGCAGACGGCCGAGACCCTGACAGCCCTGGCGACGATCCGCGGTCGCTTGGGCCGGTTGCCGGAAGCGCAGGAGCTGTACGAGCAGGCGCTGCTGGTTTATCGGCGGCTGTGCGGTCCTGACGACCCGCGGACATTGCTGCTGCAGAATCAACTGGCTGGCACGTATTTACAGCAAGAAAACTATGCCCAGGCGAGCGTGGTTTTTTCCGAAGTGCTCGCCGGTCTGCGGCGACAACCGGACTCGGACCCCGCGAATCAAGTGCGTGTGATGGTTAATTTGGGTGCTGCGCTGGCCAAGCAAGGGGAAGTCGGCGACGCGATCCGAGTCTACGAGGAACTGCTCGCATTGCTGCCGAAGACTTCCGCCGTCGAGGGCTTCGACGCGTCCGCGATCGCAAGACTCCTGGAAGAGCTGCGTCAAGGGCGAACCGACATGATCAACTTGCAGCCCGGAGGCAAGCCGTAAGCCAAGCCGGCGCTCTGGCGGCTCTTCGGTGCAGAACTCCGTTCCCGTGACCCCTTGTGCGAATCCCGCCCATCGCCCCGAGGCAGACGCCGTTTGCGGTCTCATCGCGGCTCACTTCGCAAAGCGACCCGCGCGGCTCAGGTGGCGTCACCACCCGCACCAACACGAAACTCCAACACGTCGAAGGACACGGCGTCCGTCGAGCAAGGCTGAGGCAGATTGGCGCCCTGCCACGGTCGAAAACAAACGCCCGAAATCGCTTACCAACTCGCACCAAGTCGTTGCCGAAACCTTCAGCCGCTCCAGGATGGGCGGTGCATCCGACGGCGTCGAGCCTCGTTTGCCGGGCATCGTCTGGCGTGCGGTCCAGTCCAGCAACTCCAGGTAGGCCGCCACCGAGACGGGCAAGAAGCCTTTGTCGCTGCACCGAGTACCGCTGCGATTGACGCACGGCCCGGGTTCGCTGCCATGCTCGTCAAGCTCCAGCGGGGACAGGAACCGGTCGGGAGCCGAGGAAGCGAAGCCCCCGTGACCGCATCGTCTCCCAGCAGAAAACACCGCCTGACCACGCGATTCATGACATTCACGACCGCGATCTCGTCGGCGGCAAACAACTCCACCCTCGCCAAGCGTGCCATCGTCGTCCTCCTCAATCACCGCAACCGGCCAACCGATACAAAGCATGATCGCGAAATTACCGCAATCCCCCAAATCGATGTCAAGCAGGGGGGCTGAAAAAATGCTGTGTCCCCGTTTACCATCACCCGTTTACCCCCGTGTCCCCGTTTCCCCCGTGCATGATTATGCACAGTCATCCAGGCTCCGGATGATCTCACCATCGGCGGTTGCTTGCAGGAGCTGGACGTTTCGCAACGGGTCCTCCGGCCTGGAGTCCAAAAACTTAGCCACTACTTCGCCCAGCGCATGGGTGACATCTATTCTTCTTTCGATCCCGATTTCGAGCTTGGTGCTGGTGACAGCGCGGCGGCTTGGATGTCGACTGGCCATCGAGTAAGCCTATCTCGACCACATCTCGGCGAACTTTTCGACCACCTCGATCCCGCCGCCGGTTGGCGAGTAGGCGTAGCGCTCGGTCTTGTCGCCGCGCACCCGCTGGCGAATGACGTTGAAATACCACGGGTAGGTTTCGCTCGGCATGCGGCCGTTGACGCCCAGCAGCGGGTCGACCGCCCGCGCCCCGTCGCCGGCCAACGGCACGCGCACCTCGACGCTCCAGTAACCGTCGCCGACGTGTACCGCGGCCACGGCGCCCGACTGCCAGCGCTCGCCGGCTCCGTCCTCGCCGCGGTCGGCGTCGGCCAACGCGCCGGCCGAATTGACCGTGATCCGGTAGTACGAGTAGGTCGAGGTCTCCAGCAGGATCTCGATGAAATCGCCCGCCCGGATGTCCCCGCCCTGTCCGGCGGCGAGCCCGGCGGTGTCCGGCTCGACGCAGCGGATGCCGAAGTAGAGCGTTTCCCCGGCCCGGAACACGCGCACCCAGGTGCCCCGATCGCGCGGCGCCGGGTCGCCCTTGTCCAACCCGACCAGCGGCAGCGCGCGCAGCGGCGGCCAGTACTGCTCGTCGTCCAGTCGGCCGTCAAGTCTCTTGCGCGCCAGAGCCGGCCAGGGCAGCACGCGCGCGGACGGCACGTTCTCGCGCTTGCGCCCGAGTTGCTCGCGCAGAGCGTAGAGCGGCTGTACGTAACCGGCGACCCGCTGCACGCGCCGGCCGTGGACCGTGTCCGGCTCGACTGCCGCCTGCGCCGCTTCCAGCAGGGCGAGCGCGCGGCCGATTCTTTCCGCGTCGCGGTTCATGCCCGGCCAGTGCTGCTCGCTGTACTCGATGAATGCTTTCATCTGCGCCCGTGCCGGGCCGTAATACAAGGTGTAATACTCTTCGAGCAACGCGTCGAGGTCCAGGCCGGCGTCCCACCAGAGACGTGAGGTGACATAGATGTTCAGGTGGTCGATCGCCAGCGGGTCGTAGTCGTGCTCCGGCGTCGTTGGCCGGTAATCGACCAGGTCGTGGTGCTTGTAGGTCTCGATCAGGTCGCCTCGGGAGACCCCCTTGAGTTCGCGCAGGTCCGCGGCGGCCAGGCGCGGGAAATAGACCGGCAGACCGCGGCTGCCCGGCCGGCCGTGCAGATAGTAATCCCAAATGTACCATTCCCGGGACGGCAGTTTCGCCAGCCACGCTTCGCGGATCGCCCGAAAGCGATCCCGGGTTTCCGGGTCGTGGAAATGGCTGCGCCAGCGGCACTCGATGATTGCCAGGTTCGGGGTCATCGTTTCGATCTTTTCCGGCGGCAGTTGGTAGGCGCTGTAGGCCAGGCCGCTGACCATCCGGTCCGGGTGCGACCTGTGGATTTCCCGCGCCACCCGGTCCAGGTAACCCCAGACGTAATTGGACATCGCGCCGTTGGCGCCGCGTTCCGGGGTCAGTTGTCCCCGGCAACGCTCGCATTGGCACATCATCCCGCCGTAACCATCGGGCATGTCGATGTTGACCATCGGCTCGCCGTAGTGGTCGAGCAGCGCACGCACGTACTCGACGTGCTTTTCGAACAGGCCCTCCGACGACAGGCAGGGCGCCTCGCGCGCCCGCTCGCCGTCCCTGAGCGCGTAGAACTCCGGGTGCACCTCGCGCATCTCCGGCCGGCCGGTCACCCACTTGATGCCGTGGCCAGGCTGGACGTGCCCGAGCCGCCGGTGGCCGGGGTCGAAGCCCAGACGCAAGTTCCAGGCCGCGATTTCGCCCAGCCCGTGCTGGGCGTAGCCGTAGCGCAGGTTGCGCACCGCGAAATCCGGCCGCACCACCCGGTTGTCCGCGGGCAGCGGGATGTCGGCCCGGCGCGGCACGACCTGGCCGAGTTCGCCCGGCGCGTACCAACGCACGCCCAGGCCGCGCAAGAACTCGTGGACGGCGTTCAGCGTTCCCGCGTCGTCGAACTCCCAGGCGTCGAGGTCCGGGTAGTAATGCATGTAGAGCCAGTGGAACGGCGAGCGGAACGGCTCGCCGGTGATCCCGGCCCACTCGCGGTCGACTTGCTCGCTGTCCAGGCGGCGCCGGCCCCAGGGCTCGACCGGCTCGAAGTCCCGGTCCGGCCCGAGCAACGCCAGCCAGCCGGGGCCGGAAGCGATCCGGAACGCGCCGTCGGACAGGTCGCCGACTTCCAGGCCCAGACGCTCGGTGTGGGCGCTGACGCCGACATAGACCCGGGTCGCGCCGGCCGACGGCTCCTGCACGATCGGCAGTCGCGCGCCGGAGATCTTCTCGATATACGCCTGCAGTTCCCCGGCCGCCAACCGGGCCATCCGCGCCGGCTGGCCGGCGGTCACGATCTCGGCCGCCGCCCGGCCTTTTTCCACCAACATCGGCGCGGCTTGCGCCCGCCCCGGCGCTAACGCGGCGAAAGCGACGCCGGCCAGCAGCACGCCAAGCACGCTCTGAAAAACCTTCCGCTCAGCCATGTTTTCTCCTCTTGCCCGGTGACAATAGCGTCCAAGGACATAGTACAAAGTAGCAAAGTAGGAAGTTTGTTTTCTCAGGCACGGAGTTCATGGTACCAGGAGGAACTGGTGATTCAAGGAGGCAAGGGGATTCAGAAGGCGGAAAGGGGGTCCCGCGAGCTGCAGTTGGTACTCGACCCGGGAAGAAACATAAAGAAACATAGGGACACACCATGTCAGGGGGAAATCAAGAGGCCGCCCTTTGGTCTGATCGGTCGGCAGCATCATGTGATGCTGCAAAGAGAGAAAGAATGTAGACTCGCACTACCGTCGTTCAAGTGAGAGGCTGACAAAGGCAACGGCAGCGGAAAAGATCAGCTGATGGGCCTTGAATCGCACCTTCGCTGGCTGGCTGATTGGCGCCGAGCCACGGGCGATTCTGCTGCAACGACAAGCTTGCGGATCGGATCGTAATCGCTACCGGTCCACGGGCAACAACTCGCGGACACGCGCGGTGAGGTGGAAGCGGCGGTGCCCATGCCGGCTGCGCGTGGTGTCCACGATCCGCGGGTGCCCTGCCACGGTCGAAAACAAACGCCCGAAATCGCTTACCAACTCGCACCAAGTCGTTGCCGAAACCTTCAGCCGCTCCAGGATGGGCGGTGCATCCGACGGCGTCGAGCCTCGTTTGCCGGGCATCGTCTGGCGTGCGGTCCAGTCCAGCAACTCCAGGTAGGCCGCCACCGAGACGGGCAAGAAGCCTTTGTCGCTGCACCGAGTACCGCTGCGATTGACGCACGGCCCGGGTTCGCGGATTTCCTCACACCGTGGCAGGATCCAGAACCGTGATCGCAAAGTCCTTGAAGTCCGCCCGATTGAAGGTCAGGATGCGTGAAATCCCAAAAGTCTGCATGGCGGCAACGAGTCGCGCGTCATGCGACCGAAGGCCCTGGATTCCTTGGGAACGGACGAGGGCGTGCCAGGACGTGAACAACTCCTCGCGATCTGAAAGAAAGACAAAACGGCGTTGAAAGAACTGCAGCCATTGGCTGGCTTGCTTGGGCGTCATTCCCAGGCCGTTCTGTCCTGCGGGAGGCGCGCCGCGTTTTCGAGTGGCGACAGCCCAGAACTCGTACAGATTCTGCGGCACGACAATCAGTCGCTGTCCCCTCGCCAATAACGTGTGAACGGCTCGGCGAGCTGCCGAGCACTGAGGGTCAGCCGAGTCAGTCATGCGGCCTAGCACGTTGGTGTCCAGCAGGATCATTCTCCCTCCTGCCTGGAATACAGCGAGTCACGCGAATAGTCTACGTCGCCGGCCTGTACCGTGAACGGCTCCATCTCCGCGAAAATGTCCTCGCCCGCCGCGGCCGGGCCCGTGTCCACGGAATCCTCTACGAAAACCATCGCCTCGCGCACCTCGCCAGGAATCTCAGCGACTGATTGAGCGATCTGTTGTTTTGAGCCTTTCAAAACCTGCACCCTCATCACACACCTCCGCCGACTGTTCATCCGACCACGACTCCGAATTCACCGCCAGAACGAGCCTCACACTCGCCATGCTAGAACCAGCCGCCCGAACCACAAAGCCCCCTGACCGATCCGTGCCCATTCTACCACGAGCCTTGTGTACCTTGCCAGAAGGGCAGCCATCGGATTCAAGTTCGCGCTGTCTGACGATGTGGTCGGAGCGCCCGCTACCGCCCGCCGCCTCGGTCGAAACCGTGGGGGGGCGACATGGGGCCTTGGATCGCACTTTCGCTGGCTGGCTGATTGGCGCCGAGCCACGGGCGATTCTGCTGCAACGACAAGCTTGCGAAGCGGATCGGATCGCAATCGCTACCGGGCCACGGGCAACAAGACAACTCGCGGACACGCGCGGCGAGGTGGAAGCGGCGGTGCCCATGCCGGCTGCGCGTGGTGTCCACGATCCGCGGGTGCCCTGCCACGGTCGAAAACAAACGCCCGAAATCGCTTACCAACTCGCACCAAGTCGTTGCCGAAACCTTCAGCCGCTCCAGGATGGGCGGTGCATCCGACGGCGTCGAGCCTCGTTTGCCGGGCATCGTCTGGCGTGCGGTCCAGTCCAGCAACTCCAGGTAGGCCGCCACCGAGACGGGCAAGAAGCCTTTGTCGCTGCACCGAGTACCGCTGCGATTGACGCACGGCCCGGGTTCCGTAACACCATCGGCTGCCCAAGCCTTCGGGAGCCCCGTGCGGTCCGAGACCAACCCGCTCCGTCCAACCCCCCGAGCCTGCACTGCGACTTTGACGCGACGAGCGAACCGTGGTAAACGTCGAGGGCATGGATCTCGTCGGTATTCTGAAGGCCAAGGCACGCAAGGTTCTGGAACGTCGGGTGGGATGATCGACGAAGCGCTCCGCGAGTTCGTGCGTCGCCGCGCCGGAGACCGGTGCGAGTACTGCCGCCTTCCGCAGCACGCGGTCGACGGACGGTTCCACGTCGAGCATGTCGTCGCTCAACAGCACCGGCTGGACGACGCCCCCCCGAATCTAGCCTTGTCCTGCGCCAGGTGCAATCTTCAAAAAGGACAAGCCTGCTGGGCGCTACCGGGGGAAACTTCACAGCAAGGGGCGTGCCGCAGGAAGAGAAGGAGCAGGCGAAGTCTCTTGACGGTCTGTTTGCGGGAAACACCGTCATGTATACTTGGCGTTCGGTCTGCCGAGTTGGTACACTTGTTGCTTGCCACCTTAAACGGTTGCCCTCTGTTCTATTCCGAACGCCGTTTCCCCCTTCGAAGCAAAGGATCCGATGATGAGTCGCCCAATTCCTGGGGTTGCCGCCTGTCTTCTTGGTCTTCTCGCCGTCGCTCTGGCCTCGCCAGCCGCAGCCCAATTCAACGACCTGGTGCGGCGAGTGCCCGATCGTCCCAACACCGTGATCTTGCTGGACGTCGAGAAAGCCTTCGCCAGCCCCATGGCGGACCAGGAGAAGTGGCGGGAAACGTACTTGAAGGCATTCGAGTCCGGGATGATCATGGTCCCGCCGACGGCCGCTCGATTCGTGTTGGCGTCGCAATTGGACCTGGACACGATGCGGCCGATCTGGGAGGTCGCCTTGTTGAACGTCAGCGAAGAAGCCTCGATTCCCAAAGTCGCTCAACTGCGGGGTGGAGCGGTGGACGTCGTCGCGGGCGAGTCGGCGGCCGTGCTGCCCGACGATACCTACGTGGTCAAATTCGGACCGACGGTGGTGGGCGCGATGAAGCCGGCGAACCGGCAATCCGTCGGACGTTGGATCGAAACCAGCCGCGACGCCAATCGTCGGCCGCTGCCGCCCTACCTGGAGGAAGCCGTTGGTTACGTCCAGGACATCGGCACGCCGATCATCATTGCGTTGGACCTGGAGAACGCGCTGGCACCGGCCAGGATTCGCGCTCGGTTGGGTGCAATGAAGTGCCTTGAGGGCCAGACGGTCGATCTGGACAAGTTGAGCCAGGCCCTGGCGTCGGCGCGGGGAGTCACGCTCGGCATCACGCTCGCCCAACGGCGGTACGGGGCGCTCAAGATCGACTTCTCCGAAGACGTGTCGATGACCGCAGACTTCGCCAAGTCGTTACTGCTGGAAGCCCTGGCCAACCAAGGTGCCATGATCGACGAGTTCAACGACTGGACCGTGAATGTGACCGGCAAGCAAATCCAACTCAAAGGCGTCCTGGAGCCCAGCGGTCTGCGGCGCATCTTGAGCTTGCTCGAACCGCCGCACTCGCCCGACTATACGTCGCCCAAGCCCTCTTCGGGCACTCAGCCGGAGGAACTGGCGGTGGCCTTGGCGTCCCAAGAGTACTTCAAGACCGTCGAGACGATGTTGGACGACCTGCGTGGCAAACGCAAGAGTTCCGAGTTCACGACCTGGGGGCAAGTCGGCTTGTGGTTCGAGCGTTACGCCCGCAAGATCGACAACCTGCCGATCCTGAACGTGGACAACGAATTGCTCGATTACGGCGTCTTCGTCGCCGATTCGCTCCGCCAATCGGAAACCGCCATGAAGGGGATCGGCGCCAAGTCCGCTTATCGCAAGACGCAATTGCCCACCTACTACAGCACCCAGGCCTACGCTGCGCCGATTGGCGTGACGCGCTGGGGCGCGACCGGGGTTTACGGCTGGACGGCCCAAGAAGACCTGGCGGCGCGTGGGCAGGCCGAAGCCCAAGTCCGAACCCAGGAGCGGATCTCCGGCAACGCCAATGCTCATTTCATCATGCAGGGCGTCGAGCAAGCCACGTCCGCCATCCGTCGGACGATGACGCAGAAGTACAAAATGGAGTTTTGAACGCGGAGAGGTTGTAAAAAGATGGGGACAGGCACTTCGCGACCAGCCAGATTCCCCGTGTTTCCGTTCGTTTGCCGAGTTTCCCAAAAGCCGTTGGCCAACTGGACGTTGCCGACGGCCGGGATTATCATCTTCAGTGCGCCGGCGGGCATCGGCTTGGCAAGGCCGATCCGGTCTGCGATCATCGTCGCTTACGGAAACTTTTTGGGACGCCACCCTGGGGACGCATGGATCGGCTATGAGCGAGCAAGAATCTGCCACCACGAGTGAGTTTGAACGCGAACCGGTCCCGCAGCGCTCGCTGCTGGGGTTCAAGAGCTTTATCGGGATGTACGCCGGCGAGCACACGGCGGGTACCGAGCTGATGATCGGGCCGCTGTTCGTGGCCGCCGGGGTGAGCGCCTTTGATGTGATCTTCGGTTTGCTGCTGGGCAATCTGCTGGCGGTGCTCAGTTGGACGTTCCTCACGGCGCCGATCGCCACGCGAGCTCGCCTGACGTTGTACTACCAGCTGGAAAAGATTTGCGGACGGCAACTCGTCACCTTGTACAACCTGGCCAACGGCGTGATGTTCTGCTTCCTGGCTGGGGCCATGGTGACCGTCTCCGCGACGGCGATCGGCGTCTGGGTCGAGTTCCCCATGCCCGGGTTGAATGACCTGTATCCCAACAGCGTCGGCTGGGTGCTGGCGGTGCTGGCGGTCGGGGCGGCAATTTCCATCGTTGCCGCGTTTGGGTACGAGATGGTGGCTCGGATCGCCAACCTCGCGGCTCCCTGGATGGTGCTGGTGTTCATCGCGTTTGGCCTGATCGGGCTGAAGCAGTTCATCGACACGACCGGTGCCCAAATCGAATCCGCAGGCGACTTGTGGACGCTGGCCACGACCCAGATCTGGAAGGGTGGTGATCCGCTGCCGGGCCAGGTGAAGTTCACGTTCTGGCACGTGACGTTCTTCGCCTGGTTTTGCAATATGGCCATGCACATCGGCATGGCGGACTTGAGCGTTTTCCGCTTCGCCCGTCACAACTGGTACGGCATCGCCTCCGGCGCCGGCATGTACCTGGGCCACTTCCTGGCTTGGATCGCCGCCTCGATCCTGTACGCATTTCAGTTGCACCAGAATGCCAGCGATACGGCCGTCTTGCCGGGGCCGTTGGCCTATCGGGCCTGCGGCTGGGCCGGACTCGTCTGCGTGATCATCGCGGGCTGGACGACCGCCAACCCGACCATCTACCGGGCAGGCCTTGCTTTTCAGGCGATCGTGCCCAAGCGATCCCGATTTGTGGTAACGTTGTTCACGGGCGGATTGGCCACGCTGGCAGGCATGTTTCCCGCGATCGCCATGAAGTTGTTGGGATTCGTCGCCTTGTACGGCATGGTGCTGATGCCGATGGGCGCTGTGATCTTCGCCGATTTCTACCTGATCCGAAAGTTCGGGCTGACAGCCAGCTATGCCGAGGCTAGCGGGCAACGTTTTAACTGGGCGGCCGGGTTGACTTGGTTGCTGACCTTCACCATCTGCGTGTTGCTGATCCAATACGGCGGCATTCAGATTTTCTTCGTCAGCCTGCCCGGCTGGTTCATCGCCGTGGCGCTGTACCTGGGGCTCAGCGGAATGTATCAGAACGGCGTCCACGAATCGCTGGTCTTCCGCCGAATCTGCCAAGTCGTTTCCTGGCTCGCGCTGCTGGGTGCCATCGTTCCCGGCGTGGCCTACCTGCTGCACGCGCTTGATCTCGACACCGCCAAACTTGCCATGATGGTTGCCACGGTGATTTGGTTCGTCGCGACGCCTCTGTGGATGGGCCGCCAGCAGGGCCGCGCCGCCGCAGAATCGTGAACGTAGAACGGAACCTCCTTGGCGCGGCCTGACGATCGTCAAGGGCGCCGAGGCGCAACGGGCCGCGTTTGTCGAATGCGATTTTCTGCTGTACGGGTCCGGGCCATCGCTGGTCGCGCACAACGGTATAGCTGCCGACCCCGCCGCCGCGAAAGCGAAAGCCGCCGCCGCGCGGGACTTGGTGCAACGGCGTCAGCGCGAGATGATGACGGTTCTGGCCCAAACGCTCGACAAAGGCTGAAGGACATCGCGACGACACGATCCTGGGGAGCTTGCGTCGCCTGGACCTTTGCGCGTCACTCGGGAATCGGCAAGTCCGCGGGCACCTGGCTGTCCGGCGGTTCGGCGACGGATGCTTGGGTTTCGGGCTCGCTGGCGGCGAGCATCTTGTTGATTTGGTCCCGCATAAAGGCGGCGTACGCGGGCTTGTTGCCGACCAGCCCCCAGACTTCGTCGAGACTCTTCCACTGGGCAATCTCGCCGGCTTGCATCTTGGCGAGGATGACAATGGGCGACATGATGTCGAATTTCTTCGCCAATTCCGCGTTGGCGCCCTGTTCGTAGTTCAGCGTCTTCCACACCACCCGTCCGGAATTCAATTCGGCGACAAAGTCCGTATGCACGGCGTCGTGGGCCTGCGACTCGATGTCGCGGCAGGTCGGACAGCGGGTGTTGCTGTGGAAATAGTACACGAACAAGGCATCCGACTCGCTCTCGGATACGCCCGAACTCGGCTGGCCCCCGGGCGCTGCGGCGGCGATTCCGCCTTGCTTGCGCAGTCCTTCGAGTTCCTCGGCGATTCGAATCAACTGCGGCTCAAGCCGCGCCGCCGATTGTACGTCGAGCGTGCGGGCGATCAGCAAGACCAGCGTCGCCGAAAACAACGAGATCAAGCAAACGGTCACTGCGTTTTTCAATTCCATGCCTATGCTCCTCTCCCCCCCGGACCAGCATCTCCTGGCAGGTCAGACCAACAGCTTCTGGATTTCATCCGCACTGGCTACCCTGCCGACGATCTTGACTTCCCCATCGACCACCAGGGCCGGGGTCATCATCACGCCGAAGCCGGTGATGACGTTGATGTCGCTGATCTTCTCCACCATCGCCTCGACGCCCGCCTGCTTGACCGCTTGCTCGGCGTTCTTCTTGAGCGTCTCGCATTTCGAACAGCCGGGCCCGAGAACTTGTACGAGTTTCATCATCAACCTCCCTTTCCACACAGAATCAACCGAACACCATGCCGACGAGCGTGCTCATGATCGCCGTCAGGATAACGAACGCGGCCGTCTTCTTGAACCCCATCACCGTGTCGATCACGGCGCTGCTGAGCAGCGGCAAGGCGGAGCCTGCCAGCAGCAGAGCCCTGAAGTCTGCGCGAGCTTCGTAGTTGGGCGAGCGTTTTTGCGTGCATGGTCTGATTATCGTCTCTCGACTCTTGGCAATTTAACCAAATATGCACTACGTTTCAAGGCCGGCTGTGGCTTTTTCCGGACGTATTCCGCCACGGTGGCCGTCAAGCAACGTTCGTAAGAGGCGTTTTGTGGGCGCATCTTCGTGGTCACGCCTTGCGAGGCGGGCATTTGGGGGATTGGCTGTCGTAACGGCGGATCGCAGTGTTTTCGACCGGAAAATTACCCTGGAAGAAATCTTCTTCGGACTTCCCGCGGCCTTGGGCAGACAGTAAAATACGGCGAGCAGGCGGGAAGCGTCGTCGGTCCGTATTTCCAGGGTGTTCTTTGCGACGCTTCCCAGCTCAGAACCATATCGGTCCGTTTCGAACGATCTTGTTTTTCTCCTTTTTCTACCAAGGGTGGGGGCTAAGCCATGACCAGTCACTTACGGAGACCGAAAGGTTTCACTCTTGTCGAACTGCTGGTGGTGATCGCCATCATCGGCATCTTGGTCGCGCTCTTGCTGCCTGCGATTCAAGCGGCGCGGGAAGCGGCCCGTCGAACAGAATGCTCGAACAAGCTCAAGCAGCTCGGGGTGGCGATGCACAACTATCACGACACCTGCAAGGTCTTTCCGTTTGGCTATATGGAGGAGGGCCGGTTGCACCTGCGAACCTGTTGGTTCCAGGAAATCTGGCCGTTTGTGGAAGAGCAAGCCTTGTACGATCGTTATATGGCAGACACTCAACTTTGGGTCATGGACGTGATTCCCGAGGTGCGGGACGCACAGCTGAAGAGCTTCATGTGTCCCTCGGACGGCTCCCAGCCCGCCAAAGGCGGCAGCGGCGGTTTACGTTCCGGCGCCGATGGCTTCCAGGGCAGCTATGTCGTCTGTACCGGCCCAGGGGTGATGCGCTATGGCATTGTTGATCTGGGGGGGATATTTTTCCGTCTATCGGCGATCAAGTTTTCCGATGTGGTTGACGGGACTTCGAACACCCTGCTGATCAGCGAGGCCATCGCCCGCGGGTCGCGGAACACGAATTCGGGCTGGGGTTGCGCCGGTGGGTATTGGGGCGGGGCCCCGCACGGCGGTTATGGTTTCACCACGTTGGAGCCGCCCAACAGTCCGGTGCCCGATCGCGTCTACCAATGCAAGGCCACGGATTGGCCGGAGGCGCCCTGTGTCAGCACCGCCGGCACCGACGACCATCGGAATTTTGCTCGCAGCTACCATCCCGGGGGAGCGAATTTCGTGCTCGCCGATGCCTCGGTTCGCTTCATTCCCGACAGCGTCAATCTGGAAGTCTACCAGGCATTGAGTACGCGCCGCGGGAGAGAAGTCATTGGGCAGTATTAGCGGATCATTGGCGTCACACGCGTGTTGATTGAAGGAAGTGGAGATCCCATGAGAATTCTTGTTGCCTTGAGTTTATTTGCCGTTGGGGCGGTTCTCCTGGCAGGTTGTGGCAAGGATGCGGCCCCGGAGACGCTGGATGTTTCCGGGACCGTAACCTTGGACGGCACGCCCGTTGCCCGAGGGCAAATTATCTTCTCGGACCCCTCGCGGCAAACGAGGAGCAGCAGTGGCGAGGTCGTCGATGGAAAGTTCACCTTTACCGCCTCGCCTGGCAGCAAGCGCGTGGAGATTACCGCCATGCGCGAGGTGCCCGGAAAGATGGACACCTCGAACCCCGGCGAAGAGCGGCCGCTGATGGAGCAGTATATCCCCGGCAAGTACAACTCGGATTCGACCCTGACCGCGGACGTCGCGGCCGGCAGCACGACGTTCGAGTTCAAGCTGGAAAGCGGCCGTTAAGGCGTCCAACGAGCCATCTGGCCAACCGGGCGCATCATTTTCCGCAAGCTGGCCGTGGGAACACAGGTTCGGAAGACCATTTGCAGGTTCCGCTGCTGCGCGCCGTCTTGGCTGTAATAGATCGACTCGGTGCTGCTGACCACCGCGACCACTTGTCCCTGGCTGTTCAGTACCGGCGCTCCGCTCGAGCCGCGGGCGTATTCCGCCGTGATGGCGACCGCGTCGGCTTGTCCGCCCGCCGCTTGAATCTTCATGTACCGGGAGACGACGCCCGCGGTGTAGCAGAAGAAGCGACCGTCCGGGTGGCTGATGACGCTGACCGCCGAACCGACCGGCGCTGGGGCCGTGCTGTCGGCCAAAGGCAGCGGCTGCAGGCCTTGGGCGTCCACCTGGAGAATCGCCAGATCGTCCGCTCGGCTTGCGGCCAGCACGCGTTGCACGGGGTAGACCTGCGAGTCGGCGGTCATGACCACCATCGTCCGCTCGGTCGCCGAGTCGACGACGTGATAGTTGGTCACGATGGCTCCGTGGGAACTGAGCACGAACCCCGAGGCGATGTTGACGTGCCAGTTCGTGCATTTGTTGCACTTGTACAGCCCGCCGACGACGACCACCGAATCCTTGGCGACGCGGAACAATTCAGCGGAATCGCTGATACTGGGTCCGCTGCGGGGGAGATCCAGTTCACAGCTTGTCGTGTCCAGCTGTTTGACGAGCGCCGCCGACTCCACCGCTCGACCGCGTTCGATCAGGGACACGCCCTGGCGGATCAGGAGCCTCTTCAGCGCGCGGTCTTCGATCCCGATCGCCTCGGCGTAGTCGTGGTCGGCGTCCAAGCAGAGGCTGGCGACGGTGTCGGCAGGTCGGCAGATGGAACGTTCGCACGGTTTCAGAAAGAAAAAATAGGCCGGTTGCAGCAGAAGCAACACCCCGACGACCACGGCAAATGTCCAACGCATGAGCATACCTCCCGGCCTGACGTTGCTGATACCCGCTTTCATTATACGACTTGGCATCCCCGCGTGGCGCGAAATCGGGTGGAAAAACGCCGGACTGCGTTGCGTTGCGCTGCAGCTGCGGACCAAGCGGCAAGGTTTCCGCGAGCCGTAAAGTCTGACGTCGGCGGGGAGTTCTGATATGAGCGTGGCAATCGCCGCTGGATTGACGGTCGAGGAATGGCACGCCATGCCGGACGACGGGACGGATCGCGAGCTGATCCGGGGGAAGTTGAAGGAGCAACCGAAAACACACAGGAATCGTTTTCACGCACGTACGGTAACGCGGGTTGCGTATGCGCTGGAACGTTGGCTCGAACAAACCCTGAAACCGCGGGGCAAGTTCATTCGGGCGGGGGCGGCCGCATCCTGCGACGTGATCCGGACACGATCGTACAGGCTGATCGCGACGGCGCGGGCGCGCACGTCCGAGCCACGGCCGGAGGCCAGCCGTTTGACGCGCCGTGCGATCCTCGACTCGGACGACGGACGCTACCTTGCCGCTGACTTGAGCCGCCCGTTCAGGCCCGGATAATCTGGCGCCAACGCCGCGGCCTGGCGATAGGAGGCCTGAGCGCCGCGCGCATCGCCCAGCGCTTGCAGGCAATCGCCCAAGTGCATGCGGAACTCCGCACGCATCGCGAGGGGCCGCCAGTCCGGACAGACGTCGACAGCTCGCTGCAGATACTGCTTGGCCAAGGCGAACTCGCCGCGGCGCCGGTGGAAATCGCCCAGGCGCGCCAAGGCGAGTTCATTCTCGGGATCGGCCTCGACCGCTTGTCGAAAAGCTTCCCGTGCCTTCTCGTCCTGGCCATCGGCTTCCAGCAGCCGGCCATACTGACTGACCACCTCGGAATGCTTCGGCATCCCCTTGGCGGCCGCCTCCGCCAACCGCAGGGCCTCCTTCTTCTTGCCGGCCCAACTGAGCGTCATGGCGAGGGTGTGCAGGGCCAACACGTTGTCGGCCGGGGACAGCTTGGAATGCACCCGGCGGGCAACTTTCGCGTGCAGCTCGTCCGATCCTTCCATGGAACCGATCACGCCCATGGCACCGAGTCTTTGGTACAAGCTCCAACCCAAGTCCCCATGTGCCTCAATCGTGGGATGGACGTGATCCAGGAAACAATCCAAGCCCAACGAGGGGACGAGTCCATGCTTCTTTTCCAAGAGTTGCGGAAGGTCCACCAGTTCCCATCGCGCGGCGGACGCGATGTCGCGGATCGTATCGTAGATTTCCGACACGGCGCGCAGCGGGCAGACGTCCTCATCCTTGGCTTGGACGTAATAGCACAAGGCCTCCTCGTGTCGCCCGGCGGCCAAGAGCGCATCGGCCAACAGCCACAAGCCTTCGGCATGCCGCGGGTCCACTCGCGCTGCGGACGCAAATTGCTGCGCCGCAAGGTCCGTTTGACCCTCGGCGCGGGCATTGCGGCCGGCCGCGACCGCCGCCTTCCACGCCTCGAGTTGCTGGGGGCTGAGCGGCGATTGTTCGCTCTTGAACGGCGTGAAATCGATCAGGTTCGCAGCCGGTTGGACGAGAATCACGGGGACGTTGGCTTGACGCGTGATGTGGACGATTCGTTCCAGGCTGTCGCGAAAGTGCGCCAGAACGCCGCGCTGCCACTGGTCGTCGCGATGGTAGGCGTCCAGCCCGATGACCTCCAGCCTGGTCTTCACCTCCGCCGCCAGTTGTGGCGTTGGAGGCGGCTCGGGCGGACGTGCCGTGCGGTCCAGGAGGCCCAAGCAACGCGACCAGGAGGCGAGGCGCAGCAGGCGGCGGACAGCAGGAGGCTGTTGGCGGATGTGGCCGTATGTGCGGTCCTCCAAGAATTCGTTGTGCCCCGTGTAGATGATGAACAGGTCAGGTTGGTAATGGACGAGTTCCTCCGTCAGCAGAGCCACACGGTAGCTGGCATACGAAATGCCCCCGCAGTTGATGATCTCCCAGTTGCGCTGCGGCGCGACTTCTTCGAGGTACGCTTGCAGCCAACTGCCAAAATAGGTGCGGCGATCGTAGGGATGCCCGAATGTCGTCGAACCGCCCAGGCAGAAAATGCGGAATGTTTGCGCGGACTTCTGAACGGCGAAGGTCTCCCGGTTGAAGAAGCCCTGCTTCAGCGGATTCGTCTCGTACTGGTCCCCCCGACGAAGGAACAAGGGTACGCCCGGATCGAATCCGACGAGTGGGTCGCGCCGCTGATGCAGTGGTGCTACACCCAGCAATGCCAGCGCGGCCTCGAGGGTTCCGAAAAACAAGCCTATTACAACAGCGCTGTAAGCGAACTTGCGCCGCCAACGGATGGTTCGACGGGGTGACGCGGTTTCGACCATGATTCTGGCCGTCCCGTACGGACGACACCTTGTACTCGGAAACGTGCGTTCCCGGCGGTGGCTGGACGGGCGAAATCGGCCCCACGCAAAAGGAGAACCTGGACACGAGGCCTTTTGCCACTGTGTCCAGGTTGTCTTGAGTGGGCCGGAATACCCTCTCGTAAAACGGAATTCATTCCGTCCCGAAGGGAATGAATTTCGTTCTACTGGGTTGCGACGTAAACCCGTGTCAAGGCTTTACCGAAAACTCTTCGCCGCCAGCACGAGTCGCCAAGGCGAGCTTTACGAACGGGCTGATATCGTTGCTATAGAACTGCACGGAACCATCAGCGAACGCGCATTGGGCACCGCCCGGATGGTTACTGCTCCAGCCATGACAGCGAGGCTCACCGCCGCCACCATCATACTGGTTCCAGGCGGGATTGCGGTTGTTGATCGGATTACGCAGATTTCCGATCGCGCCCAGCGGACTCATCCATGCGGCATCGTTGGTGGGGCTGGTGTCGAGTCTTCCGTTTCCATCAACGCCCTTCCAGTGGTAGTCTTCAAATACAACGATCGTGCTGGATAATCCATCCCTGATATCGGCCAGACGGAACGAACCCCAGTAGCGGAACAAACCGTTGATCCTGGGCTGCTCGCCATCGCTGTTTCCATCGACCCACGGGGTGCCAGCCCCACCGGCGGGGAAGTAGCCCATCGGATCCGGCACGCCGGCAAACTGCCCGCCCGCGGCGCCGCAGTCTCTCCAACCGCTCCACATGTGTCCCATACTGCCGACGTAATCCGTGCGCGCGGCCGGCGGGCCGCCTCCATTTCCTTCGCGGTAGCCCGAGTTCTGGTTGTTGAGGACGGCTTCCTGATCGTTGGACGGGCAGAGCAGAGCGGTTAGGACCGACAAGCGAAGGTCGGAATTCCGGATCGGGTTAGGTGCCGTGTTGGTCCCGCGATTCCCGTTTGGATCATCAAAGTTGATTTGGTTGTACAGCGTTTCCTGTTCCATGTACGGGAGCGCCTTGACAATCCAGGAGAAGTCTCTCGCGCGGTTCGCGCCTTGCCAGGCAGGATCCGAGTTCCACGGCAAACGTTCCTGGTACTTGTCCGCATAGTTCTGGCAGGCCAGGGCGAGTTGCTTGAGATGGTTCACGCACTGCGTACGGCGGGCGGCCTCGCGGGCCGCTTGAATCGCTGGCAGCAACAAAGCCACGAGGATTCCGATGATGGCGATGACGACGAGAAGTTCGACCAGCGTGAAGCCGGGTCGCAACCGTCCGGAACGATGGAGTCGAAACATAGAAAAACCCTCCCAAGAACGTTGACAAGAACGAAAACAACGGTCAAACCGAATAGGCTCGCTGCCACACTACGGAATCGTAATGTTCAATTCGTTAGAGCCCTTCGTAATCTCGACTTCTTTGTCCGATGTATTTGCAGCAAGATACTTCTCTGGAAACGGTAATGCTGCCTTCCCCGGGGCACCTTGGCCACTGCGGTACATGGCTTCGCCAGACCCCAAGGCCGTAAGCACGACCTTGTACTTGCCGGGAACACAGCCGGGCTTGCCTTCGACTCCACTGAACAGCGTGAACGATCCGTTTTCGACCTTCCCTGACGCTGCTGGCACATTTGGGTCAGAACCGGCGAGGGTGACCATAATATCTGTCGCCGGTTGTCCATCGATGGTCAGCGTGCCCTTGACGGGCACCGTGCTTGGACCCGAGGATGAGCACCCCGACATCAAAACGATGATCGCCACGGCCAGACACAGAACATTGCAGATTTTTTGCTGCCGCACAGCCACCTCACCTTCTACAACTATAGAGTAACGAATCCTACGGAGGCCAACCCCCCCGCACCAAAATCGCCTTGCAGGGCAATCATTCGGCAGTTGGACACCGGAATGAAGCAGCGAGAGAGGTTGACCTTTCAAGTTAAGCCCCCATTTGAACAAATGGGCCGAATGCTTCCTAACCGAATTCGAGCACAAGGCTTACGCGCCGAGCCATCGCCATGATGGCAACGCCGACATCAGCATATGGTAATAGTCCGCCTCTTGCAAGTCATATGGTATCAGTCCGCCTTTTGCAAGAAAATTTACTAAAAAATAAATTTTGTAAATTGACCACGACTCGGACAAGAGGCGTCCATGCGCAACGTGATCCCAACTCGCCAGACTTTACACTTAGAACAGGGGGCAGGACGCTGCGGAGCATCACGGGGGAGACTTTCAAGCGGTTGAATCACGCGGCATTTCGGCGTAACATGCTTTTTGGCCGTCCACAGGACAGGTGAGATTTCCCCGCACCTTTCATGGTGCTGCTGAAACAAAGCGGCAGGCATCGCAACTTGTGGTGATTTGATTTGGCTGCAGGTACAAGCTGTTGTAGGGCTGTTGCCTTTCTCGGCAGGCTTTTTATGGGGTAGGAAGGCCAACAGGGACAGAACGAGGTGTTGTGACGGGAAACGGCTGCTTGGACCTGTTCGCCGGAAACTAACATGCTGAACGAACTGGGCGGACGCAACCACTGGCTCCAAATACGGTTGCGTGGCGTTCAGGCCAACTGCGACGGCGTGGGCGCGCACATTCGGGGCCTGGCCAACGATCTGACACTGGTTCGGGAGGTGCATAGCGGCCGGGGATACCAGAGCCAGTGGGGCATGCGTCTGCATTTCGGGCTGGAGTGCCATACGATCGCGGATCGGATCGAAGTTTGCTGGCTTTGGGGCGGCACGCAGGTGCTCGAAAACGTGGCAGCGAACCAATTGTTGACGATGGTGGAAGAGAAGCGATGACAGCTGTGGATCATTCAACGTCGGTCGATTCCTGGGGCGAGCCGTTGCCGGACGAGAGGCCGGAAACGCCGCGGTTCGCCCGCCGCGCCGGCTGCCGCCGGTGGGTCGTCGGGTGTGGCCTGTTGCTGGCCATCGCGATCGGGCTGGTCATCGTTCGCGACCGCGTTGTCGATTCCCTGTTTGCGTCCTGCCGTCGCGCGGTGAAGGCCGAGGACTGGGAGGGCTTGGAACTTGCCGCGGCTCGCTGGCAGCGTTGGGACCCCTACGCGGCGGATCCGCTGTTGTACCTGGCCGAGGTGGCCAATCAGCGGCAGCAGTACGAGCGGGCCGTCGAGTTGCTCGACCGCCTGCCGGATTCGGATCCCGTCACGCCGCTGGCCCTGTTGGAGCGTTCCGCCATGCAATTCGGGCCGCTCAACCGGCCGCTCGACGGGGCCCTCACGCTGGAGCGGGTGCTCCGGCTGGACCCCGGGTCCGTCGAGGCGCGGCGGCGGCTGATCTTCTTCTACGCCTTTACGCTGCAACGCCGCAAGATGGCCGAGCACTGCTATCAAGCCATCGTCGGCGACAGCGATCTGCCTGAGACCTACGTCTACCTGGTCCTGCAGGACGGGCTGTCGTTTGCCAACGCCTACGAGGAAAACACCCGCTGGTTTCGGGGCGACCGCGAGCAGGAGTTGTTTTTTGTCGCCCGGGCGCTGTACCGCATTCGAGCCCGGGGGCTTGACGATACGGAGGATCCGCGCGAAGGGACGCGCGACGAGCGGGGGATTCCCTTTCATCGCCAAGTCGTCGCGGACTACCTGGCGCGATTTCCGCAGAACCTGGAATTGTTGGCCTATCACTTGGAGTCCAGCATGAACGCCGGAGATCTCGACGGCGTCGCCCGCCTGCTGCCGCAAGCGCCGCCGGAAGCGGTCGAGGACCATCGCTTTTGGAGGTACAAGGGCTGGCTGCACGCGGCGCGGGAGGAGCTGGCCGAAGCGCGTCAGAGCTACGAAGAGGCGCTGCGGCTGAACCCCTACGATTTCGTGACCCGGCATCAACTGGCGGCGGTGGAACGGCGATTCAAGAATCTGGAACGTGTCAAGATGTTGGCGGAAGTGGCGGCCGAGGGCAAGAATCTGCGCCGGGAATTGCTCCAATTAGACAGCGTCGCTCGTGTCCCCCGGGAACTTCTGAAACGCATTGCGTCCCATGCCCGGCACTGCGGCGACGATCTGGCTGCCAGGAAATTGCAGCTGCGGCTGGAGGAATGGTCCGACGAATGGCAGCGGATGCGGGTCGAAGCGGCGTCGGCGGCGTCATCGCCGACGGCCGTGCGGCCTTGATCGGCAATCGCGGAAAGAGAAGGCGCTGACGACATGCGCATGGTGATCTTCATCTTGGTTTGTGGCGTTTTGCTCGCCGCGGGCGTGGTGATTGCCGCCCGCTGGTTCGGGAACGATCTGCCCGCGTTGTTCCCGGCGACGGGCTCTGTGGCCAGCCGTACCTCGGGATTGCCGCCCGGCGGCCCCGAAGGTCGGCCCGCGGCAGGCAACGGTGGCGACGCCCGGATCACGCAACTGTGTTCGAGTTGCCACATGCTGCCTCCGGCCGACGTCGAGCCGAAGGGGTTGTGGCCGCAGAAGATTGAACACATGTACGAATACGCGCGGATCATGCGGCAGACGGAAAGCCAGGGCTTGCCGCCGATCGACGACGTGATCGCGTACTGGACGGCCCGGGCGCCCGAGCACTTGGATTTGCCTGCGGACGCGCTGGGCTCGCCGCCCTCGCCGCTGGCCTTCGGGCGGCGGAAGGTCAAGCTGCCGGGCCTGCCCAGTCCGGCCTCCATCTCCCACGTGCAATTCGTGCGGCTGAGCGAAGACGGGCCGATGCAGATCCTGATCTGCGACATGCGTCACGGCTTGGTCGCTCTGTGGACGCCGCCGCACGAGGACGACAGCGCCGTACGGATCATCGGCCGTGTCGCCCACCCGAGCCGCGCACGGGTCGTCGATCTGGACGGCGACGGATTGCTGGACGTCCTCGTGGCGAACCTGGGCGACTTCTGGCCCGTGGACACGGATCGAGGCTCCCTCGTGTGGCTGCGGAATCTCGGGCAGGGCAAATTCGAGAACATCGTCTTGGCCGAGGGACTGGGGCGAGTGAACGATGTCCAGGCCGCCGATTTCGACGGTGATGGCGACCTCGATTTAGTGGTGGCCGTGTTCGGCAACTTGACGACGGGGATGATCCTGTACCTGGAGAACTTTACCGAAGACGATGCTCAACCCGATTTCGAAGCCATCTCGCTGGACGGACATACGGGCACCAGCGACGTCTGGACGGTCGACCTGAACGGTGACGGCCGGTTGGATTTCCTCGCTCTGCAATCCCAACAGCACGAGCGTGTCGTGGCGTTTCTGAATGCCACCCGCGGCCGATTCCGCAGCGAGCTGGTCTACGCCGCGCCGCATCCTCGCTGGGGCTCGACCGGGATTGTCCCCTTCGACCTGGACGGCGACGGGGATCTGGACATCCTGTTCAATCACGGGGATTCGGTCCAAGTCCCGCCGATTCCTCGGCCCTATCACGGCATCAGTTGGCTGGAAAATCAAGGGGGATTTCCCTTCGTCTATCACCGTTTGGCCCACCTGCCCGGCGCGCACACGCTGCTGCCCGCCGACCTGGACGGCGACGGCAATCTGGACCTGGTCTCCAGCGTCTTCATTCCCGCCTTCGATCCGGCCTGGCCGAACGCCGGGCAACTGGACTCGGTCGTCTGGCTGCAACAGATCGCACCGGGTCAGTACACGCGCTATTCCCTGGCAACCGGGGCGCCTTTCCACCCCTGCCTGGCTCTGGGAGACTACGACGGCGACGGCGATGTGGATATCGTGTTGGGGAACTTCTTCATGTTCCCCGCCGGCGGCGCGGCATGGACCGCCTGCCTGACCGTGCTTGAGAACTCGCAGGCGGACGCCCCCGTTTCGCGTCAAGCCGCAAGCGACGGGCCATCCGCGGCGGCGCCCGGGCGATAGGGCGGAGGACGACGAAGCCGCAGCAAACCGTTGGGCGCCGCATTTGCCAGCAGTCCATAAAGTCACGCTGCGGCGTGGCACAGCCTATTTGTTGGCCGCGTCTGCCGCATTCGCCGCCCGCTGTGCCATGCCTTCGATCAGCGTGATCAGGCGGTCCGCCGGCAGATCCCGGAAAACTTCCCGTCCGCCGCCGATCCAGCGGATCTCGACCCGGTCGACGCGAGGCCGGGTTCCCAGACCGAAATGCAGGCGGGACCCCCAGTGGCTCTGGTAGCCGCGGCCGCCATGCACCTCGGCCAACTGCACCAAGTCGCCGGCCGTGACCGTCACCTGCGCGCCGACTCCGTCGCGGTTGGCGGTGGTCCCTCGCAGGCGGACCTGCAGCCAATGGTTGCGGCATCCGGACTCGACGAGCGTATTGCGGAGAATCGTCGGGCCGGTCCGCGAATTCACAATCACCCCATCCACGTCGCCGTCGTTGTCCAGGTCGTCGAAGGCCGCGCCGCGACTGGCTTGCACCGGCCACAGTCCATCTCCCGCCACGGCCGAGACATCCGCGAACCGGCCCGCCCCTAGATTGCGCAGCAGCAGGTTCGGACAGTGGTAAGCCGTGCTCAGGTCGCGCCGCTCGATGTTGTCCTCCGTGTGCCCGTTGGCGATGAACAGATCGCGCCAGCCGTCGTGGTCGAAGTCGACCCATCCGCACCCCCAATTGACGAACGGCAACGAGCCGGCGCTGGCCCCGCTGGTGAACGCCACGTCCTCGAAGATCCCGTCGCCGCAGTTCCGGAACAGCATCGGCAATTGACCCTGATAGTTCGTGGTGAAAAAGTCCAACCGGCCGTCATGATCGAAATCGCCGCAGTCGATACCCATGTTGGCGATCATCTCGCCTTGGCGATTGGTCGCCACGCCGGCCAGCACGGCGCACTCCTCGAACCGGCCAGTTCCGTCGTTGCGAAACAGGAAGTTTTCCTGGACGTCGTTGCAGACGAAGATGTCGGTATCCCCGTCGCCATCAAAATCGGCGCCGATGACGCCCATGCCACGCCCCGGATGCGCGCTGATTCCGCTGTCGCTGCTGATGTCGGTGAACGTGCCATCCCCGTTGTTGCGGTAGAGGGTGTCGGGAAGCGGACGATACTCGCGGGGGGACGGATACGAGGGATGGCCCCGGTCGTAGTGCGTGACGTGCGCGGCGAAATCCAGGATGAGGTAATTGCTGACGAACAGATCGAGATCGCCATCGCCGTCGATGTCCAGGAAACAGACCCCGGCGCCGATTCGATTTTCCGGCCCGGAGGCGACACCGGCCTGCCGAGTAACATCCGTGAACGTGCCGTCCCCGTTGTTGCGATAGAGGATGTTGGGCCCGAAATTGCTCACGTAGATGTCCGCGTGGCCGTCGTTGTCATAGTCACCGACGGTGACGCCCATCCCGTAGGCCGCGGCTCCGAGGCCGGCCGCAACGCTGACGTCCGCAAACGTCCAATCGCCCAGGTTGCGATACAGGGCGTGCCGCGGCAACACCTCGACGACGCACCCCGGCAGCGGAGCCCCGTTGGGAAAGTAGAGGTCGATCCAGCCATCCCCGTCATAGTCCAAGGTGGCCAAGCCGGTGGACATGGATTCGACGATGTAGCGGCGCCCACTGCTGCCGTCGTGGTGCCGGAAGTTGATGCCGACGGAGTCGCTCACGTCTTGCAAGTGGATCGCGCCGGCCGCGCTGGTGGGCAACGTCGTCGGAGCAGCCGGATCAGCGGGCGCCGGGGGAGCAATGGCAAAGGGCGTAGGAGCCGGCCTGGTCTCGGCAAGGTTGTCATCGGGGAAACGAGACTTGACGAACAGGATCGCCAACACGAGGCATGTCCCGGCAAGCCAAAACGCAAACCATGGCAACCAACGCGGAGAGCGAGGCGCTGGAATGGTTCCTGTCCTCATCATTGTCGGAGCACCAAGTCCTTTACGCCGTGTCGAGAAGCACCATCCGGGGGTTTGCGTGTCAGACGGCGAGAGGTCATTCTGCCGCCTGACAGAGACTCGCCAATTCCTACCGCAGCCTGGCAATCTCGGCTTCCGCTGCCTGTCGGGCCTCTGCCTCGCGAGCCGCACGCTCGACGCGAGGCAACAGTCGCTCGCCCGTGTCCTGCCGCACGAAGCTCATGCCGAGTACTCCTCGGCCGCCGCTGAACCTCGCTGAACAGTGCCATTTCCGCACACCGCTGCCATGATACCGGAATCCTGATTGCAAGTGAAGCGATCCCGTTTTGGGCTTGACGCAAATGATCTTCCCGGGACTGGATAAGTCGAGCGCCTTCTCTGGCGGAGACGTAGTCCGGACAGGCCGGCACCGGATCCGGCTTGGTCTTTCCTGCTGTTTCCTTGGTTGGCATCGACGTGTATACTTTCAGGACGCGTCTGGATTGCCATCGATACTAACCGCTATCCGACCAAGATCAAAGTAACCGACGAGCGACTGAAAACACGGAATCTCAAACGTCACGAATTCCACGGCGAATGGAACTATACCCGATCGCCGCGAAAGTAAAACTCGTTCAAGTTATTTCTGCGCCGTCGCTTACGCTTCGCCTTACGATCGGCTCATGAACGATCCAGGTTAAGGCTTGGCCCATTCGAGAGCATATTCCATGTTTAAATTCCTGCACGCCGCCGACATTCATTTGGACAGTCCTCTGCGGGGCCTGGACCGGTATGACGGTGCGCCGGTCGACGAAATCCGCGGCGCGACGCGGCGGGCGCTGGAGAACCTGGTCGCGGTGGCCGTCGAACATCAGGTGGCGTTCGTCGTCATTGCGGGCGACGTGTACGACGGCAACTGGCCGGATTTCAATACCGGTTTATTCTTCGTCCGCGCGATGGGCAAGCTGCGCGAGGCCGGCATTGCCGTGGTGATGATCAGCGGCAACCACGATGCGGACAACAAGATGACCCGCGCGCTGGAGTTGCCGGACAACGTGCGGCGGCTGTCCACGCGCAAGCCGGAATCGGTCGTCGGCCGTCAGCTCGGTTTCGGCTTGCAAGACGTGGACGTCGTGTTTCACGGTCAAGGCTTTGCGTCGGCCGTGGTCGACGAGAACGTCGTCCAGCGATATCCGCTGGGCCGGTCGGGCGCGTTCAACATCGGCCTGCTACACACGTCGCTGGAGATGACGGGCGGCGAGCACGCCCGGTACGCTCCTTGCTCGGTCGCCGATCTGGTTTCGCGGCAGTACGACTACTGGGCGCTGGGGCACGTTCACAAAGCGCGCGTGGTGCAGGAAGACCCGCCGATCGTGTTTCCCGGGAATATCCAAGGCCGCCATATTCGCGAGAGCGGCAGCAAGGGCTGCCAACTGGTGACGGTCGACGACCGCGGGCATCCCACCCTGGAATTCGTGCCGCTGGACGTCTTCCGCTGGCACGAATTGACCGTCGCGGCGGAGGACGCCAAACGCGGCGACGACGTGCTGGGTTTGATCGGCCAGACGTTCCAGCGGCTGGTGCGAGAGCAGGGCGATTTGCCGCTGGCGGTGCGCGTCGTCGTCACGGGCCGTTGTGCGGCGCATCGCGCGTTGGCGGCGGCGCCCGAAGCGTGGGCGAATCAAGTCCGCGCGGTGGCCGCCGGGGCCGGCGAGGTGTGGGTCGAGAAAGTGAAATTCCAAACGGCGGACGTTGCCGCGGCGGTGGTCCCGCCGATCGACGAAGGGCCGTTGTTGGAGCTGTCGGCCTTGGTCCAGGAGTTCAGCGGCGACGACCAGCGGCTGTTGGAATTGACGGACGAGTTGGCGGCGCTGAAGAAAAAACTGCCCCCCGAATTGCTCAGCGATGAATGGGGCGACGATCCGTTGCGGCTGGAACAGCCCGCGTTCTGGCGTTCCCTGCTGATGCAGGTCGAGCCGCTGCTGCGTGCACGATTGTTAGCCGAGGAGGGCGGCGCGTGAGACTGTTGCGATTGGACTTGCTGGCTTACGGCCCGTTCACCGGGCGATCGCTGCCGCTGGACGAAGGCACGTGCGGTTTGCACGTCGTTTTCGGCCCCAACGAAGCCGGCAAGAGTTCGGCTTTGCGGGCGTTGCGATGCCTGTTGTACGGCATCCCGACGCAGTGCCCGGATGCGTTCGTGCATGCCTACAACCAGTTGCGGATCGGCGCGGTGGTCCAGGACGACCGGGGCGAAGCGTTGCACCTGATCCGCCGCAAAGGCGTCAAGGACACGCTTCGCGGCGGGGACGACGCGACGGTCGTCGAACCGGCTCAGCTGGCGCGGCTGCTGAGCGGCATCGACGAAACGCAATTCCGCTTGCGGTTCGGCATCGACCATGAAGATTTAGTCCGCGGCGGCGAGGATCTGGTGACCGGCGCCGGCGAGTTGGGCCGCGCGCTGTTTGCCGCCGGCGCAGGGCTCTCGGATCTGGGAGCCGTGCAAGAGCGTCTGGCGAACGACGCGGACGAGTTGTTCAAGCCCAGCGGCACGAAGAACCCGCGAATCAATAAAGCGCTGGGAGAGCTGGACGCCGTCCGCAAACTTCGCAAGGAGTTTCAATTGCGGCCGGCCGAATGGATCAGGCACATGGACCAGTTGCGGGCCGACCAGCAGGAAAAGGCGGCGGTCGATGCGCGGCTGGTCGAAACGCGCGTGGCGCGGCAGCGGTCAGAGCGGGTGCGTCAAGCGCTGCCGTTGGCCGCCAAGCGTCAACGTCTGGCGGAGGAACTGGCCGCTATCGGCGACGCGCCGCAGCTGGCTGCGGATTTCGCAGAACAGCGGCGCGAAGCCCAGCGAGCGGTGCAGAACGCCGAGCGGACGGTCGCCGAAACGTCGGCAACGCTGAGCCGCATTGACGCGGAGTTGCAGAGCCTGATCGTTTCCGACGCCGTGCTCGGCAGTGCGGTGCTGATTCAGCAGCTCAATCAGGGCTTGGGGGCCTACCGGAAGGCCGCCCAGGACCGGCCGCGGCTGGTCGGTCAGCGGGACCAAGCCGAGGCGGAGACGCGGGACATCTTGCGCGAACTGGGGCGCGACATCCGCTTGGACGAGGCGTCTGCGCTGCAGATCAGCCGCGCCGAAAAGGCTCGTATCAAGGACCTGATCGAACGGCGCCAGCCGTTGCAGACCAAGATCGAAGTGGCGCAACGGCGACTGAAGGACTTGGCCGGCGAGCTGGAAGCCTGTGCCTCCCACCTTCGCGGCATGACGCCGCCGCCGAACGTGGACGATCTTCGCCGGGCGATCGCCCGGGCACAGCGGGTCTGCGAAGCGGAACAGCGCCGCGTGCAAGCCGAGGCGGAGTTGGCCCGGTTGCAAACGCAAACCGAGGTCGAGGTCCAGCGGTTGGGGCGATGGTCCGGCCCCTTGGAAACGCTGGCGACCCTGCCGCTGCCCGCGGCGGAAACGGTCGACCGGTTCGAGGCGGAATTGGCCGACTTGGACAGCGAACTCCGCACGCTGGCTCGCGACCAGGCGGACCAGCAGTCCCGCGCGCTGGAATTGGACACCCAAACCGAAAAACTGCGACTCAGTCAGGACGCGCTGACCGAGGACGACTTGACGGCGGCCCGCCGCCGCCGCGAAGCGGGCTGGCGGCTGGTGAAACAAGCGTGGCTCGACGGCCATGCCGGCGGCGAGCCGTTGCAGGAGTTTCTCGCGGAATTTCAGCCGGCCGAGGATCTGGCTCAGGCCTACGCCCTGAGCGTAGAACGGGCCGACACGGTGGCAGACCGCCTGCGCCGCGAATCGGCCCGGGTGGCCGAAAAAGCCCAGCTGATGGCCGAGCGGCGGAAGACGGAAGAACGGCTGGCGGGCTTGACGGCCCAAGCATCGGCCCGTCAGCAGCAACGCGACGCGCGGCTGGAGGAATGGCGCAGCGGTTGGCGGCCGGCCGGCATCGAGCCGCTGTCGCCTCGCGAGATGCGGGCCTGGCTCCAGCGGCACGCCGCACTGGCCGACCGGGCGGCCGACCTCCGCAATCGCCGCGACGAGTTGGGCCGGCTCGCTGCGCGGATCGACGAGCATCGCAGCGAGCTGCAACGGGAATTGGAGAAGCTTGACGAACCCGTCCCGGCGGCCGACGCGCTGAGCGACCTGCTCGATCAAGCCCAACGCACGGTCACCCGGTTGGACGCCGACCGCGAGGAACGCAAGCAAGCGGCCCGCCAGCTGGAAGGACTGGAGAAACAGCGGCCTGCGGCCGAGCAAGAGGCCGCTGACGCTCGCCAGCAACTGGCCGATTGGCGAAAAGAATGGTCTGCCGCCGTCGCCGTTCTGGGCCTGGCGAGCGAGGCGAGTCCCGCCGAGGCCGAGGCCGTAACCGCCACGCTCGACAGCTTGCGGGAAAAGCTCAAAGACGCCGCCCGGTTCCGCGAGCGGATCGAAGGCATCGACGCGGAAGCCGCCGCGTTCGAGCAGCGCGTGCGGCAGATCTGCGGTCAGGTCGAGTTTGATCCGGGACCGCTGCCGCCGGAACAAGTCGTTCTGGAACTGGCCGCACGGCTGGAACAGTCACAACAGGCGCAGACCCGGTATCAGGCCCTGTCCCAACAACGGCGCCGCGAACAGCAGCGCCGTGAGGAGGCTGCCGCCGAGATCGATGGAAACAACGCGGTCCTGGCCGCGCTGTGTCGCGAAGCCGGCTGTGCCACGACAGACGAGTTGCCCGCCATCGAACATCGCTCCCAACGGCGTGCGGAATGCGAACGGGCACTGCGGGACGCGGAAGACCACCTGCTGAATCTGGCGGCCGGCAGTCCGGTGGATGAGTTGCTGGCCGCGGCCGCCGGAGTCGATGCGGCCGAATTGGATGCCCGCTTGGCTCAGTGGGCCGCTGACGAAAACGACTTCGAGGCCCAGCGCGAGCGACTCACCGCCCAAATCGCCGGCCAGCAGCAGACCCTTCGCCAGATGGACGGCAGCGACCGCGCCGCCGAGGCGGAGGAGCAGATGCAGAGTCTGCTGGCCCGCGTGCGCAGCGACGCGGACGAGTATATCCGCTTGCGGCTGGCCGGCGTGCTGCTGAAACGGGCCATCGAGCGGTATCGGGAGAAGAGCCAAGGCCCGGTGCTGCAGCGGGCCAGCCGCATGTTTGCCGATTTGACGTTGGGCTCGTTCTCCGGCCTGCGGGCCGATTACGACGAGCGGGGCAATCCGGTGTTGGTCGGAGTCCGCCCCGACGGCCGCACGACCCTGGGCGTGCGGGCGATGAGCGACGGCACGCGCGACCAGCTGTACCTGGCCCTGCGCATCGCCAGCCTCGAGCACCATCTGGACACCAGTCCGCCGCTGCCGTTCATCGTGGACGACATCCTGGTCCAGTTCGACGACGCCCGCGCCGCCGCCGCGCTGCAGGTTCTGGCCGCTTTGTCCGACCGCACGCAAGTCATCTTCTTTACGCACCACCAGCACCTGATCGACGTGGCCCGCCGGCACGTCGCCCAGCAGCAGCTGTTCGTGCATCGGCTAGCGGACGAGTGAGGATCAGCCAAGTGTTGCCGAAGTCATCCAAGCGAATGAGCCTGGCTTGCCAAGGAGCTTTCGTGAGAGATAATTTCTATCATGAAAACAGCAACTGTCGCAGACTTGCGCAATAACTTGCGGCGCGTTTCCGCGTGGCTCGAAAACGGTGAGACGGTGGAGATTGTCAAACGGGGGACAGATCATCGCTCCGCTGGTACCGTCGCGGCGCAAGCCGGGCAAATTAGGGAACGTGAGCTTTGGACCCGATGAATTCGCTCCTGCCCCATCACATGATCCGTTTGCGAGGCCCTTGGGAGTATCGCCCGCTGGCTCGCACCGTGAGGCTGGCCGACGGTTCGAGCCGGGCCGAGTCGGGCGACTTGCCCGCCCCGGGGCGAATCCAATTGCCGGCCGATTGGGGCGCGACCCTGGGCAACGACTTTCGCGGCCGCGTGGCGTATCTGCGGCGCTTTGGGCGGCCGACGGGACTGGACGCCGCAGGCCGCGTGGAACTGGTGATCACCCGCGTCGATGCGGTGGGCAGCGTGCGGCTGAACGGCCAAGTGTTGGGCGACATCCCGGCTGGCGGAGCGGTTTGGCGGTGCGACGTCACGACGTGGCTGAGGCCGCGCAACGAGTTGGTGGTCGAGGTCGAGTTGCCGCGGCTGACCGACCGCAGTCCTCCGCTGGCGCGTCCGGGTCGCGAGGGGCTGCCCGGCGGGTTGATCGGCAGAGTGCGTTTGGAGATTATTCCAGGCGATGGCGACTGAAAAACTCCCAGATCAGATCGGTGGCACAGATATCGCGGGTCGATCGGCCCAGCATCCCCAGCGGCGGCTGGCGGCCGGGCCAGGTGTGACCGCCGCCGTGGACGACGACCAGCGTCACCTCGGCCCCGTTGTCGCCGCGATAGGTCTTCCGCGTTACCGTGGTCCCGTCATCGGCCGTGTTCGGCAGCTCCTCGATCAGCGGCTGGTCCTTGCAGCCGTTGCGTTTGACCCAGGTGGCCACCGTGTCTTCGACGCTCCGGAATGTGAGAAACTTGGGAACCCGCTGATCGGGTCCGCCGTAGGGCACCAGCCGGTCTTCGGTGCCGTGAAAATGAAGCACCGGCACCGGACGCCTTGGTTCGGCATCCGTCACCGCCATCGTTCCGGCCACGGGTGCGACGGCGACGATGCGGTCGGACAATTCGGCGGCCAGTCGATAGCACATCATGCCGCCGTTGGACATGCCCGTCGCGTAAATGCGACGGGGATCGGCATGGACGAGCGTTGCCAAATCATCCAGCAAGCGGCCCACGAACGCGACGTCGTTCGGCTGTTTCCTGACGACGTCCCATTCGACGCCGCCCGAGTTGAACGTCAGAAAAGGTCCCGCGCCGGTGCCGTTCGGGTAGACCGCGACGAAGCCGGCCTCGTCCGCCTTGGCATTCAACCCCGAGAATTCCAGCATCAATCGGGCGTTCATCCCCGCGCCGTGAAAGATCAGGACCACGGGCGTGGGTTTCGCCGCGTCGTAACTCGGCGGCACGTGGACCAGGTAGCTACGCCTCTGGCCGTCGATTTCCAGGGTGCGCATATGATCCCCGGCAGCCAGACGCTCCGCCGCCGAGCAGGTCGTCAGTTGAAGACCGATCAGAAAAATCAACGTCGTCATAGGCCGTCGTTTCTGCTTGCCGTTCGTGTATAATTCAGGGGTCGTTAGCGCCCTGGAACCCTGACCCTTGTACGGAGTATCATTATGGCAGAATGGATCGAAGTCGGCAAGAAAGCCCCCGCGTTCACTTTGACGGCTGATGACGGCAAGAAGGTCAAACTGTCCGATTTCGGGGGCAGCCCCGTGGTGTTGTACTTCTATCCCAAGGACGACACGCCGGGTTGTACGAAGGAAGCCTGTGCATTTCGCGATCGCAAGGCCGAAATCGAAAAGCTGGGCGCGCGGGTACTGGGCGTCAGCCCGGATACGGTCGAGAGTCACGTCAAGTTTCGGGACAAGTTCGAGTTGAACTTTCCGCTGCTGGCTGACCCGGACCATGCCATCGCCGAAAAGTACGGCGCTTGGCGTGAAAAGAACATGTACGGCAAGAAGACAATGGGCATCCAACGCTCGACGTACCTGATCGATGCCAATGGCAAGGTTGCCAAGGTTTGGCAGCGCGTCCAGGTGGACGGGCACGACGACCAGGTGCTCGAGGCAGTGAAGGCAATGGTTACCGCATGAAACAGCATCCCATCGAACGTTCGGGTTGTCGCTTGTTTTGCCTTTTGTTGCTGGGCGGTGCAGTCGCTGGGGCGAACGTGGCCCACGGCGAAACACCTCGCTACCAGGGGCCTTGTGCGGTAGCTGTCTCCCGCGACGGCAAGACAGGCTACGTGGCCAATGCCGACGCGCGGCAGGTGGCGTGGCTCGAACTGCCAGCCGGTCCCGTCGTGCGGCAGATCGACGTGCCGGCGGAACCCAGCGGCTTGGTCCTGAGCCCGGACGGCAGCCGGCTGATCGTCACGTGTGCGGCGCCCCGCAGCACCGTGCTGGTGCTCGACGCCGCCACGGGCCAGACGCTGGCTTCGATTCCCGCCGGCCATACCGCGATGGGCCCGGCCATCGCCCCGGACGGCCAGCGGCTGTACGTCTGCAATCGTTTCCACAACGATGTCTCGGTGATCGATCTGGCGGCCGGCGTTGAGGTGGCGCGCGTCAAGGCCGTTCGTGAACCCGTTGCGGCGGCCATCACCCCCGACGGCGCGACGCTGCTGGTCGCCAACCACTTGCCAAACGACCGGCTGGATACCTATCCCGTCAGCGCGGTGCTGACCGTGATCGACACGCAGAGCCACCAGACGACGGCGATCCGGCTGCCCCACGGCTCGCACAGCTTGCGGGCGATGTGCGTTTCGCCCGACGGCAAGTACGCCTATGCAACGCATCTGGTGTCCAACTTTGAATTGGTCCCCACGCACGTCGAATTCGGCTGGATGAACATGAACGTGGTCAGCGTGATCGACGTGGCGGAGAAGAAACTCGTCAACACGCTCGGCTTGGACGGCTCGTTCACGGCGGCCGGCAATCCGTGGGGCGTGACCTGTACGGCGGATGGCAAATTCCTGTGCGTGACGCATGCCGGCACGCACGAGGTCAGCGTCGTGGATGCGGCGGCCGCGGCCGGGCGGCTCGTTCACATGTACATGTCGGCCTCGGTCGGCGTGCTGCCCGACGATTCGGAGCAGCCGACCAGCCAGCGGCGGCGGATCGAATTGCCCGGCAAAGGGCCGCGGGCCGTGACGATCGCCGGCTCCAAGTTGTATGTGGCCGAATACTTCAGCGACACCGTGGCCGTCGTCGATCTTCAAGCTCCGTCCGTGGACGGGGTGGAGCAGATCGCACTCGGCCCGCAACCGCTGTTGACGGACCAGCGGTGGGGCGAGTTGCTGTTCAACGATGCGACCATCTGCCGCCAGCACTGGCAAAGCTGTGCCAGCTGTCATCCGGACGGCCGGACCGACGTGCTGAATTGGGACTTGATGAACGACGGCGTGGGCAACACCAAGAACACCAAGAGCTTGCTGCTGTCCTTTGCGACCCCGCCGTCCATGGCCGAAGGTGTCCGGTCGGGGGCCGCCGAATCCGTTCGCGCGGGCTTGAACAACATCCTGTTCGCCGACCGGCCGGAGATCGAGTGCGAGGCCATCGACGCCTACATTCAGGCGCTCGAACCGGTTCCCAGTCCCTCTCTGGTCGAGGGGCGATTGAGTGCGGCCGCCGAGCGCGGCAAGGCGTTGTTCGTGGGCGATCAAACCGGCTGCAGCCGCTGCCATCCGTCGCCGCTGTACACGGACCTGAAGATGCATGACGTCGGTTCGCGAGACAAGTACGGCTGGACCGACCGCTTTGACACGCCGACCCTGGTCGAAATCTGGCGCACCGCGCCGTACTTGCACGGCGGCCAGTACCCGACGATCAAGGAACTGCTGGTCGAAGGCAAACACGGCCTGGGTGGCGGGCGGCTCGAGAAACTGACGGAACAGGAAATCGACGATCTGGTCGAGTTCGTGCTGTCGCTGTAGCGTCGGCCGGAAGAGGTCCCTGCGTAGCGGCTGCCTGACGGACACACCCTGTTCACGACCACGCCTCGGACAAAGACCAAAACCGTGTTCAGAGCTTGTGGACCACGAACCAGGACGGCACGCAGACCGCCGTGCTCTGGGGAAACCAGAGCGTGGGGCCGGATCACCTGGCCGAACCACGGTCGATTCCGGGCAGCACGCGGCTGATGTTTACCGCGGTCGGACACCATGATTGGTTTCACGGTTCCATCGGCATGCTGGACCCGCGCCGTGGATTCAACTTTCCACACGGACTGACGCGTGTCACCTTCGACCTGCCATGGGCCGAGGTCGGGAATTCCCCCGCGGACCAGTGCGAATCGCCCCACTATCACGCGTCTGGACGGTTCTCGGGCTACCTGGGGCCGTATCCGCTTTCCGAAGAGAGAGAATCTGGCCACTGTGGCGCCGCTGCGGAAAAGGCCGTCTTTACCCCAACCGACCCCAACGTCGCTCGGCGCCAAGAGACTTACCCAAAAAATGCCGGGATGCTCTTGTCATCCCATGTTTCTGTCATCAAGGAACCGTCTGACATTTTGGCAACTGCGATTCGATGGCCGCGGCTACTTTTTCCGCCAGGTATTTCGACCCCGAATCGGAGAAGTGTACGTTGGCGGGGAGTTGAATGTCCCTGAGCTTGAGCGTGGCGTGTGCGTGGAGGTCGTTGGTGGGGATGGCAGCGTCCTTCATCACGCGCGCGGCGGCGGTGTTGTATTTCACTTCGTCACCCGCCACGCGGCCGGCAGCGCCTTGGGGTACCGGTGTCGTGTCGCACCAGATGAGTGCGGCACCCGTGGCCTTCAATTGGCTGACCAAATCCCGCAGATTTTGCTCGTAATCCGCCAGCGGCACCTGCGGATGGCTGGTCGGCAATTCGGGGTCGGCCAGATTTTCCTTGTCGGGCCCTATGTACTTCAGGTCGTGCAAGCCCCAATTGAAGTGGATCACGTCCCACTTCGAATCGCCGAGCCACGTGTTGAGATTCGCGAGGCCGTGGATCGTGGGGCCGCCGTTGGTGGGAATGCGGTGAACATTGGCCTTGTCCCTCAGCAACTCGCGGACGGGCAGCGTGTACCCGATCGAAATGGAATCGCCGATCAGCAGCACACGGGGAAGTCCGGGCCGATCCTCGATCTTCGCCATCGCAGGATTTGCCGCGCCTTTGGGCTTGGCTTTCGCGGCGGTGTCCTTCTGGGCAGCAGAAGCAGAACCACAGACGGCGACAAGAACTGCGGACAAGATCCACACGTGGAACCATCGGGACATCATGGGGCAAATCCTGTTCTCTGGAGGCAACGCGGGCGAGTTACGAACTTTCGCAGCTGACGGATTGGAATTGTGATCTCCCGCCGCCGCTTGTGCAACAGGTGGCCGCATGAAAAAGGTGTCAGGCGCATGAAAAAGGTGTCAGGACTCTTTTCCTGTTGCGGACTCGCGGTTAGAATGGCGGAATGAACAGACCAAAGCGCGCTGATGAAGCAGGTGGGATCTACCACGCCCTGAATCGTGGGAATGCTCGGTGCGAGATCTTTCGCAAAGCGGAAGACTATGCAGCGTTCGAGCGGATTCTCGCGGAGGGTCTGCAGCGTTACCCGTGCGTTATTCTGAGCTACCAGCTTATGCCTAACCACTGGCACTTCGTATTGCAACCAACCGATGATGGGGGAATGAGCGACTTCCTTGGCTGGGTGTCGTTGACCCACACCATGCGCTACCACGCACATTACGGGACCGCTGGGCAGGGGCATGTATATCAAGGCCGGTTCAAGAGTTTCCCCGTTCAAGATGACGAGCACTTCGTTGTCGTCTGTCGCTATGTGGAACGGAACGCGCTGCGGGCGGGACTTGTCGACCGTGCCGAAGACTGGAGGTGGGGCTCATTGTGGCGCTGGCTGCAGAAGGACGAGCCGAAACCAGTCCTGCTTTCGCCCTGGCCAATCCGTCGCTTGTCGAACTGGGTCGAGCACGTCAATGAGCCGTTGCGCGAGGATGCGTTGGCGGCCGTGCGGCGCAGCGTTGTCCGCGGCAGCCCGTATGGCGACGCCGATTGGACTGAAGCAATTTCCGGACGTTTGGGCCTGCACTCGACGCTTCGCCCGCGCGGGCGACCACGAAAACCAGAAAAAGAGTCCTGACACATTTTCCCTCCTGACAAGGGCAAGAGGACGAGATTTGACCGCGTGCAATGGATCAAGCTCGATCACGCCACGATCCAATTCGTAATACTCACCAGGTAGGATGGCCGACAGGGGAGGAATAGGGCAAGCGAATTTTGGGCAAGGGAATGGTGTGCGCAGAGGGTGGGGCAAGCGAATTGCGGGCACGGGAATTTGTTACTACGGGGATTGGGTGAGTACGGACGAGCGGCCCGTGGGGTTGAAAGCCACGGCTAGGATCAAGCAGCCGCTACGCGGCAAAGGCCGCGCGACGGCAGAGCAGATGACGGACTCGCATGGATACCGCCATCACGTCACGGACTCCCGAACGTCCATTCCTTCGTTGCAATTCGCTTGCCCGCAATCCGCTTGCCCCCGAAATCTCCGCCTGCGATTGCCTTGCCGGTCTTTCTCCGAACTCCGCAACCGACCGCCTTGCCCTTGTGCCGGTGCCGCGTACAGCAGGCTGACAGACCTCGGGCACTTCCGTCAGAGCCCGAACGCGCTCAGTTGGCGTCTCCGGCCGTAGTTTGGCCGACTCTCGTTCCGCACTCAGGTGAAATTCACGAATGGCACTAGTTTAAGCGTTGACGATGCTGCCGGGGGCTTATCAGTTCACCAGGTCGCCTATCTTGACACCGAGCGTTTTGGCTACTGCTAGCACTGTCGAAATGCGCGGGTCGGAGGTGCGATAAACCGGCAGTTCGATGATCTCGGCGCGGGGCCGTCCCGCCTGGACCACAAGCTTTGCAACCCATCATCCGGCTGTAAGTGCTTGCAGTGCTAACACTTGTGCCGTGGAAGACCGGTTGCGCCCTTCTTCGAGTAGTGCAAGCAAAGATGATGCCGCTCGAACCGTGTGTTAGTCTTGTATTTAGTTGATGGTTTGCGAAGTCCTTGCACCAGGGAAGACTGCGATACTTTGGCCAAGTATTTTGCCGACTTGGTAGTCCAGAAGATCAGCAACCGCCAGAAGTAACCCTTGCCCGGTTTCCTGCCTGCAGAGAGATTCAATACGATGCACATCCCCCCCATCCTTCTTCTGCCCATTGGGACCAGCCTGCTACTGGTTGGCATGGTGGGCAACGCCGCCTTCGCCCGGAACCCGGTGGACGAGGCTTTGGCCTCGGCCTATGCGGAGTTGAAGGCCGATCCGAGCCTCCAGGACGAACAGGCGCGACACCGCAAGCTCATGGAGATGGCCGACCAGTACAGTCAGTATGCCGAGGCGGCCTTCCAAGCCACCGCCGATCTCCAGGAGTACGCCGCCAAGGTCCGCGCCACGGGCTTGATGTTCCGCACGCCGCTGGCGAAGATCAAGCAGTTCGACAAGGGACTGAAGCGAATCACCGAGCATCCGGCGTTCAAGGGCTTCCAGAAGTACGCTGCGGTCAAGGGTCAGGCGAGCACGGTGCTGGGCCTGCACGACCGACTGGCCACGACGCTGAAGAATCCCGACCTGCCGCCCAGTGCCCGCAACAGCCTGATGCTGCTGCAGACCGTCGGCACGGGCCTGGAGCAACTCGGCGAGATCCCCCTGGCCGGTCCGGCGCTGGAGGGTTATGGGAAGATCCTTTCCGGCCTGACCGACGTGATGAACGACTTGGCCGGCAAGGCAACGATTACTGCGAAGGAAGGCGTATTCAGCCTTGCGGAGGAGAAGGAACGGCTCCAGGGACTCGACCCCAAGGCGCAGTACGTGAAGACGACGCTCTGGTACCGCGGAATTCCTTTGGTCCAGGAGTACCCCTTCGGCACGGGCGAGGAACGTTACTTCCTGCAAATGCCCAACGGCACCTGGATCGGCATCCCCGACTACGACGCCGTGGCTTCGGTCGCGGCCGACTACTACCTCACGAAGAAGAAGAACCCCGACGCCGAAACGCTCTGGAAGTACTACAACGATCCGGAGGAGCGCGAGAAGCTGGTTTTCTGGGCCGAAACGGAACTGCAATTCCGCCGGGTGGAAGACGCCTTGGGCGACCTGCCGGGCGTGGACCGCAGCACCCGTTACACTCAGTTCATCGAGACCGAGGAGCGGATCAAGCGATGGCACAAGGGTCTCGGCCTGCCTTTGGAGTTCGACGCCTTGAACCGCTTGATCCGCATCGAAGTAGCCAATCCCGGCGGCGTCGCCCGGGCGTTGCGCACCCGCGTGCTGCGCGCGTATCCCGGCTTCACCGAATACCTGGCCACGGCGGGTGAAGACCCGCAGTCACTGGAAATAGAGGCATTGCTCGATCGGTTCGGCAAGTATCGAAGCGGTGACAATCCCGCTTTCGGCCCATTGGGACCTGGCTGCTTTCTCCGCATTCCCGGCGATCTGCCCGAGGGCTGGTGGCAGGTGACCTCGCCCACGGATGCGAACAACCACAACGATGGGGTGCCGTGGGCGTCTCATAACGCGGGGACCACCTGGCAGCAGCGGTTCGATATGAGCCGCGACCAGGGCTTCGTGCGACAAACCTCCACCGGCCCCTGGATCAATCCCAACGACAGGAGCCAGCGATTCTCCTCGACCTGGGTGACGGTGCTCATCTATGCACCTCTTCCGCAAAGGTCTTCCGAAGACAACGCCAAAAGGCGAGTCGACTGGTGGATGAAGGAGGAAGGGGCTCGCTTGCTGGATGAGCAGAAGGGGACCGTGCTGCTTAACTACACCCAGGGCGCCGGCTCGCAGCACCTGATCAAGCTGGTGTTTGTCCATCGCAACTGCGATGTGTTCATCCAGCTTTCCAGCCGGCCGGGCGCGAACTCCGACTGCACCGAGGAGATGATCCTGCGTTTCGCCCGCACGATCTGCCGTCACTTGGATGAACACTACGCCGGAGGGAAGCCGGCAACTCTGCCCTTCTGAGAAAGCAATCTCGGCCAATGGCAGCCGACAAGCCCCTGCGGGATCCGATTCCTGGAGAAGAATGATGACACTAATCGACTGGCTGCGAAAACTGGGTATCTTCCGCTTCGGCGCGGAGGGGGCCGTGTACTACAATGCGAAAGAGCGCCCGCTGAGCATGCAGCAGCCGGGCGTGTTCAATTCCGAGAAGGATGTCGTCCATTTCGGCAAGAAAGCCGAAGCGGACGATGCACCGAACGAAGGTGAGTGAACAAAGGAAGCACGAACATGCACTGCCTAAAAGTATCCGTCCTTGCGGTCGTACTCGCCGGCTGCTCGGCGCCGGACGCACCGGCGTCGAGTCCGCCTGCCGAGCATATTCAACCGGTGGCCGCCCAGCGCAACCCGGTCGAAACCGCGCTCTTGGAAGCGGCCGGGGTCCAGTATGGCGCCTACGCCGAACTGCTGGGCATGTTGTCGAGCGAGGGCGCCACGCCGCTGTTGAGCCGTGAAGTTGATCTGGGTGCCGCCGCCCCGGAATTGGGGCTGGCCAACTATCTGCGGTTGATCGAGCTGACCGACCGCATGGTAGCCGCCGAGCTCGAGTTCCAGCAGGCGATCAAGGTTTTGTCGGAGCAAACCGGCCTGCCGGTCCCGGGCAAAGCGGCGGCGCCGAATTCCGTGGGCTGGAATCTACAACTGCTTTCGCTCATGCCCGTCATGCAAACCGGCCTGTTGCAGAGTGACCTGCTTCACTCGGGCTGGGAATTCTGGAAGTGGGGCGAGAACAGCCGCCGCCGCGCCCGGGCCACCGTGCTGGGCGTGGTCTTTGCCGATGCCAAGAAGCATCAACTCCAGAAGCCTGAGCAGGAGATGATGCGCCGGCGCGTGTACGAGGTTGCCCGCACGCGCTACGCCGACCGGGGCGACATCGGCCGTTCCGAACGCGAGTTCTTCGAAAACCTCCGCGACGGCAAGCTCGATCATATTGCCCAGCGCCTGCACGCCAATATGTCGCATGACGCCAGCGACGCTGGCATGTCCTACTTGACCATCACCGGGGTGCAGGGGAAGCGGCCCATCGACGTCGTCTATGAGGAGGGCTGCCGCGGGCTGGCCGCCGGGGTCGATCTGTACGTCGCCGCCGGCAAGGCTGCCGTGGCCGGCGGTCTGGGGCCGGAGGCAGGCGAGAAGTTCCTCGAAGGCTACGATAAGGCCGTGGAAATCGTCGAGAAGATTCAGGAGATTGAATCGAAGGCCGGGGAACTCGGCGATGCCGTCCGCGACCCGATCGGCTACGCTCGGGACAAGGTTCCCGAGATGCTCAAGGAGCGGGCAGTCGAGTTGCTCAAGGAGAAGACGGGCCTTTCCGACGAAGTGATCGAGGAATGCACCGACCAGTTGGGCGAGGCCGTGCAGCAGGTGGTGCAAAACGTCGAGGTTTCCCGGCGAATCGACGCAGCCTACCAACGAGAGCAGTTCAAGGCGGAACTTGCCGAGGCAAAGAACGTCCAGCCACTGAGCAGCGAGGAGCAATCGGCTGTCGATCGACCGCGCGTTACGGTCGAAGGGCCGCGGCTCCGGCGGATTACCGAGCAAGTGCATGAGGAAATGGTGGCGGAAGGCTGGGGTCTCGGCGCGGTCAGCATCGAACTGGGCGCCGCGGCCGACGCCGCAAGTGGTGCGGTCCGCTCATCGCTCAACAGTGTGGTCGCCTGGTGGCAGGACGCGCGTACGCAGGCAAGCCGGCTGACAGTCTTTCCAGCGCCGGTCCCCTCGGGCACGGTGATGACACTGCCTGCCGGTGCGCAGGTGGAATTGGTCGAACTGGCCGACTCCGGCCTCATCCACCGGCTGACGGAACGGCCGATGACCGTCTTGGACGAGGGCATCACGCAGGTTGCGGTTCGGCCCTCCGTTGCCAGTCTGTCCGCCACCGTCGGCGCCGGGCCGTCAGCCGCAGCCGTTGAACATTCTGACCAAGTGTTTTCCGTGCCAGGCCTACCGGTAACATTTCGGTATCCCGCCGCATGGGGTCCGCCCCAATCCGAAAATGCCACGCATCGCGTCCGGGGCCCGGCCGGCCGGTCTGGGCGGCCGATTGAAATCATCATCCACGTGGAAAACAAGCGTCAGCTTGCAGCCGCAGTTCTATACATGGACGACGGCCGCAGGGAAGACGTACCAAGGGGACCGGCGCACAAGCCTGGAGGGCAGGGCCACGAACACGGCCATCAACTGCCGCTGGATGGATGATGCCAAGACCAGCGTGCTGTACGTGGTGAACGACAGCCATGTGGAGATCCATTTTGTGCGCGCCGGGGTATACGCGTACGTCAGTGCGTCGTTCCCCAAGAGCCCGCGAACCCCCTATACCCAAGCCGATTGCGAGGCCCTTGCCCGGCATTTTGCACGGGTCGTGGCCGGGAAGATTGACGGCAAGCGGCAGTAGCGGTTTCCGACAGTGTATCCGCTGCACGGAGTTCACGGCCTTTCCCAGAACCCAAGAACCTCTCGTAAGGCATATCCAAATGGCTAACGCACGATTGCACCATCTTCCCTTCGCCGTCTTTCTGCTGACCGCCGTCACGGCCGGCTGTGCCGCCGGGGATGCTCCGGCAGCCCGCCCGCCTGCGGAGAATGCCCAATCGACGGCCGCCCAGCGCAACCCGGTCGAAACCGCGCTCTTGGAAGCGGCCGGGGTCCAGTACCACGCCTACGCCGAACTGCTGGCCATGTTCTCAAACGAGGGTGCCGCGCCCTTGTTGAGCCGGCAGGTGGACCTGGGCGCGGACGACCCGAAGGCCGCCGTGGCCCACTACCGGCGTTTGATCGACCTGACCGACCGCATGGTCGCCGCCGAGGCCGCGTTCCAAGAGGCCGTGAAGGCCATGGCAGATCAGACCGGTTTGCCAATTCCCGGCAAGGTGACAAAGCAAGGTACCGTTGGCTGGAATCTGCAATTGCTTTCTCTGCTGCCCGTCATGCAGACCGGGCTGCTGCAGAGTGACCTGCTCCACTCCGGCTGGAAATTCTGGAAGTGGGGCGAGAATGCCCGGCGCAGCGCCCGGGCGACCGTGCTGGGCGTGGCCTTTGCCGACGCGGAGCAGCATCGGCTCCAGAAGCCCGAGCAGGAGATGATGCGCCGGCGCGTTTACGAGGTGGCTCGCACGCGCTATGCGGACCAGGGCAACCTGGGCGGCTCGGAACGCGAGTTCTTCGAAAACCTCCGCGACGGCAAGCTCGACCACATCGCCCAACGTCTGCACGCCGATATGTCGCAGGACGGCAGTACGGAGGGGATGGCCTACATGACTGTCGCCGGCATGCAAGGCAAGCGGCCCATCGACGTGGTCTACCAGGAGGGCTGCCGCGGGCTGGCTGCCGGAGTTGATCTGTATATCGCCGCTGGCAAGGCGGCCGTGGCCGGCGGCCTGGGGCCGGAGGCGGGCGAGAAGTTCCTCGAAGGCTACGACAAGGCCGTGGAAATCGTCGAGAAGATCCAGGAGATTGAATCGCACGCCGAGGAACTCAACGACGCCGTCCGCGACCCCATCGGCTACATGCAAGAGAAGGTCCCGCAGATGCTCAAGGAGCGGGCCGTGGAACTGCTCCAGGAGAAGACGGGCCTTTCCGACGAGGTGATCGAGGAATGCACCGACCAGTTGGGCGAGGCCGTCCAGCAAGTGGTGCAGCACGTGGAATACTCCCAACGGATTGACGCAGCCTACGAAAAGGAACAGTTCAAGGCCGAGCTTGCCGAGGCGAAGACCGTCCAGCCACCGACCGGCGAGGATCCACCGGCGGCCGATCGGCCACGCGTTGCGGTCGATGGGCCGCGGTTCCGGCGGATTACCGAGCAAGTGCATGAGGAAATGGCGGCGGAAGGCTGGAGCCTCGGCGCGGTCAGTATCGAACTGGGCGCCGCGGCCGACGCCGCAAGCGGCGCGGCCCGTTCGTCGCTCGACGGTGTGGTCGCCTGGTGGCAGGACGCGAGTACGCAGGCAAACCGGCTGACAATACTCCCAACGCCGGTCGCCTCGGGCACGGTGATGACACTGCCTGCCGGCACGCAGGTGGAGTTGCTCGAACTGGCCGACTCCGGCACCATCCATCGGCTGACGGAACGGCCGATGACCGTTTTGGACGAGGGCATCACGCAGGTTGCCGTCCACCCCCCGGCAATCGAGCTGCCGGCGGGCGAGCCCTCGGTCGGCGAGCCGGCTGTACGCGACACTCGGGCAACGCCGCCTCCTTCCGAAATGCCCGGCATGGAACAGGTCTTGCTCAGCTTGCCGAGCGACTTCGATGTCAAGCCGCCCGAGATGAACGTCAGCGGGAATCACGGCGGGACAATCTATGTAACCGACGAGCCTTGGGTATTCCGCTTTCGCGGCGAGCAGGTATCGGGCGGGGCGCGGCACACCGTCAAATGGGACAACGGAACTGAGAAAGGCCAATCGATCCACCAGTATGAGGTCGAAGGCACTTTTCGCCGCGGCTTCTTTCGCGCGGAGGGGACGCATGCCTTCACCGCCGGGTTTGTTGGAAAGGAGCCTACGGCCAAGTCGTGGACCAAGTTAAGGCTCCACGGACAGGCCAATGCCGACGGCGCGCTGTCCATCGAAGTTGAACAGTTCCCGATCCGTTACATTTATCAGGCGCGGGGCGAATGGAAGGAACACGAAGAGTGGGCGAAGAACTGGCCGCCGGAGGCACGCAAGTGGGGCGCACCGATGGTGCTGCAACTTCCGGTGGGCGAACTTCAGAGTTCCCAGCAACTGTCCGTGCCGCCGGCAGACGCCCCTTCCCGATAGTAGGCTGCGTTTTAAGACAAACAGATATTCCGTTCCCTTGCTTGGAGAAACCCATGTCCCTGATCGACTGGCTGCGAAAGTTGGGCATCCTCCGCTTCGGCGCGGAGGGGGCCGTGTATCACAATGCGAAAGAGCGCCCGCTGAGCATGCAGCAGGAGGGCGTGTTCAATTCCGAGAAAGAAGTCTTTCATTTTGGCAAGAAGACCGAAGCGGGCGACGCATCGAAAGACGACAACTCGCGCGACATGGATGTAGTATAGAGCAGTCTTCAAACCACCAAGCGAGAGGCAGTCGAATGATCGAGCCGTATCTCCGTCACTTCCCTCAAGCAGTGATTGTTATGGTCGCGTTGGCGACCGGTCTCACGATTGGCCCAGCATCGGCCCAGCAGCCGATCGACGAGGCACTTGCAACGGCCTACGAGCAACTCAAGGCCGACCCGAGCCTGAAGGACGAGCAGGCACGGCACCGCATGCTCATGGAGATGGCCGACCAGTACAGCCAGTACGCCGAGGCGGCATTTCAGGCCACTGAAGATTTGCAAAGCTACGCCGCAAAGGTCCGGGCGACGGGACTTGTGTTCCGCACGCCGCTTGCGAAGGTCAAGCAGTTTGACAAGGGGCTGAAGAAACTGACGGAGCACAAGGCGTTCAAAGGGTTCCAGAAGTACGCCGCAGTCAAGGGGCAGGCAAGCACCATCGTTGGACTGGGCGACCGCCTTTCCGCCACGCTCAATAATCCCAACCTTCCGCCGAGTGCCCGCAACAGCCTGGTGGCCCTGCAATCGCTTGGGGCGGGTCTGGAGCAGCTTGGCGACATTCCGCTGGCCGGGCCCATGCTGGAAGGCTACGGGCAAGTCCTTTCCGGGCTGACCGACGTGATGAATAACCTGGCCGGCAAGGCCACCATCACGGCGAAGGAAGGCGTGTTCAGCACGACGGAAGAGCAGTCGGTGCTCAAGGGGCTGGACCGGCAGCACCAATACGTGAAGACGCCGCTTTGGCACCGGGGCATTCCCGTGGTGCAGGAATACCCGTTCGCCACGGGCGAGGAGCGATACTACCTGCAAATGTCCAGCGGCACGTGGGTGGGCATTGCCGACTACGATGCCCTGGCCGAGGTCGCCGCCGACTACGACCTTGTTAAGAAGAAGAACCCAGACGCGCAGACGCTTTGGAAGTATCACAACGAACTCGAAGAGCGCGAGAAGCTACGATTCTGGGCCGAGACGGAGCTGGAGTTCCGCCGAGTGGAGGAGGTGCTGGGCGACCTGCCGGGCGTGGAACGGAGCACGCGTTACACGCAGTTCAAGGAGACCGAGGACCGCATCAAACGATGGCACAAGGGGCTGGGCCTGCCGCTGGAGTATGCCGCGCTCAACCGGCTTATTCGCATTGAAGTGGCCGCCCCGGGCGGCGTCGATCGGGCGTTGCGTGCTCGCGTGCTGCGGGCGTATCCTGGCTTTGCCGGGTATCTGGCATCGGCGGGCGAAGACCCGCAGTCGCTCGACATCTCGGCCCTGATTGAGCGGTTTGCGAAGTACCGAGGCGGGGATCGGCCAAGCGGCGGGCCGGTTGCCCTGGGCCCGCACCTGATGGCCTCCATTCCGGCCGATCTGCCGGCCGGTTGGCGGCAGTTGAACGCACCCAACCGGGCGCCCGACCCGAAACTGACGGGCGTTCCCCAGCACAAGCCGAATCCTGGCTCATCGGTCGAGTGGTGGCAGTGGTTCTCGATCACCAACGAGCCGGGCATTGAGTGGCGGAGCCACATGTTCGTGGTTCCTTCCAAGAAGCGGCAGCCGGAGTTTGTGTCGGTAAGCATCGGCTTGCAGCCGCAGTTCTACACCTGGACGGCCGAGGGGAAGACGTACCCGGGGGACCAGCGCGAGGGCCTTGAGGGCAGGGCCACGAACAAGGCCATCAACTGCCGATGGATGGACGACGCCAAGACCAGCGTGCTCCACGTGGTGAACGAGAGCCACGTGGAGATCCATTTCGTGCGCGGGGGGGTATACGCATCGGTCAGCGCATCGTTCGCCAAGAGCCCGCGAACCCCCTATACCCAAGCCCATTGCGAGGCCCTTGCCCGGCATTTCGCCCAGGTGGTGGCCGGGAAGATTGACGGCAAGCGGCAGTAGCGTTTTCCGACAGTGTATCCAGGGCCCGGAGTTGACGGCCCGTCTGAAGATCAAGCATGATACGGAGACCTCCTTATGCACGTCCGGCCGATTCTGGTGCAAGGCATGATTCGGAAGCAGGCTTCTGCCTGGTACTTTGTCGCGGTCACCGTTCTGATCGCGGTGCTCGCCGTCTTGCGGATACGGAGCGGCGATCAGTCCGTAGCCGAAGCGCGGGAGCCGCCAGCCGCATCGCCGGCGACAACTGAGGGCGATGTTGACGATGCCTCGCTGCAAGGCCTCTGGTACGCCGTGGTCAACTTGCGGAACGAGTGCGCGGTCAACGGCGAGTCGGGCTGGGACGCCTTCCTGGCGCCCCAGGCATGTGAGAAGCTTGACGAACTCAATCGGCTCGTCTGGGAAGAGCAGTCGGATCTGGGCTGGTCCTACTTCTTCGCCCGATCGCTGTTCGAGATCGGGCGGCCCACGTCCGACGCGCCGCTGGTGGGCTTCTATCACCCGTGGAGCGACGCGTGGTTGATCACCGAGTGGCAGGTGAAACCGGAGCCGAAGATCAAGAGCATGGAACTGTTGTGCGGCGAGTGGGTCCGCCGCCGGGGCGAGTCACCCATGGATCTCCGGCCCGACTGGCTCCGACGCGACGGCTTCCGGGCCGAGCAGCTTGCCCGGGCCGTCGTGGACAACATGCAGGCGTTCGAGCGGCTTGCCCTCGAAGAACTCCCCTGGCGCGAGGCCCTGCGGCTCGACGAGCAGCAGGAGGTGCTCGACGAGATCAACACCCCGGCCGTTTCCGTCCAGTTGCTTAGCGCGTACCTGCGGGCGATGGAACTGACGCTGGGCGAGAAGGCGTTCGACGACGAGCGCCCCATGCCGCCTGTTCTGGGGCAACTTGTGCGGTCGTGCGACAGGTTCCTCACGGCAGGCAGCGAGGGGAACGGGGCGTTTTTCGTGGAACTGGCTGCCAGCACGAGCCCGGCCGCCGCCGAGTTGATTGGTAGTATGCCGCCGGAGGCCTACGAGCAGTTTGCGCCCGCCTTTTGGCTGGCCGACGATGACTGGGCCCAGGCCTACTTGGTACCCGACCAGAATCCCGACTCCTGCCTCGTGCTCACCTACAACCGAGTGGAAGACCGGCTTCAATTGACACGGCTCGACCTGGTGCATTACCCTAGCATTGCCGCCGCCCGAAAGCAAGTTGACGACTGACTGGAGCGTTCCTCCCGTGTATTGCGGAGAACAGTAATGAGAATACAGGCATTTCTGCTTTCATTCATTGCGGTCATTGCCCTGCCGGCCATGGCCCATGGGCAGCAATCGGAATTGCGTCCCCCGCCGGGAGCGGAATTGCGGCGTCCTCCGCAGGCGGAATTGCGGCGCGCTCCGGAAGCCGAATTGCGGCGGCCTCCGGAAACGGAATTGAGGCGCCCGCCGGGAACCGAATTGAGGCGCCCGCCGCTGCAACCGCCCACACTCGACAGCCGGCGAGATACCACGCCCAGCACGTACCGCGACGCGGGCGCCAGCGCCATTGGTGCGATCCATGAGAAGACCGGCGACTGGGCAACCACGAAGGTGAACAAGAAGTTCAAGAACTGGCTGAAGTACGACGCGTCTCCCGGCTTCAACACCGGTGCGGATAGGAATTGCTTCCGGCAACACAAGAAGTTGGTCGAAGCCGCCGAGCGATTGGCAAGCCGAGGGGCGTTTCAGGCATTGGGAATCGCGAATACCCTCAGCGACAGCGGTGCCCGAGTCGGCGGCCATCTGATGGAAGGCGACGTCGGCGGCGCGGGCGTGGCATTGCTCGATGAAGGCGCCAAGGGGCTTTCGGCTACCGGCGCCGCATGGGCAGGTGGAACCTATGGGGCGAAGGCCGGGCTCGCCATTGGCGGGCCGCCGGGCGCCATGGTCGGCGGGGCCGTTGGAGCGGTGGCCGGGGCGGTGGTCGCCACGATGGGCTACAACGCCTTCGTTTCGCCAAGCCTTACCGAAGCGGTCGAGGGGGCGATGGAGCCCGACTACGTGGAACTGGCCCGCCGCAACCGGGCGGAACACCTGGCGGCCATCGCATTGCGCGAAAAGGAAAGGGAACAGGCGATCGAG
>Ga0351942_1016_pt2 | contig 67254 bp, 47 predicted proteins | sample TotcelT113001N10_FD_206838 | JGI IMG/M metagenome (GOLD analysis project Ga0351942, IMG submission 206838) | Enriched cells from coal bed in the Powder River Basin, Montana, United States - Total cells T11 rep2 HSBNCT.T11.300.1.N10 ... | reverse complement strand
GCCGTGCGCGCCGGTTCCCTCAATGACGACTTGACTGTCGCCTCGCGTCTCCCCCTGGATCTGAAGCCCTATCGCCCCTGAGATTCTGGCCTTCCACTGTTGCCCCCTCGTGCCGTAAGTCCTACGCCGGCAAGCGGCAGTGCCATTCCTGTCAGGAACCGTTGGCGCGTGGACGCGGGCGAGATCGCCGCGGTGGACACCCAAGACCAGTTGGTTGCGATCCTCGCGCCGCGAGGATGCGAGGAACTGGGCCCCGTGCGGAATTTTCCGCGCTGATCGGGGCGTCGCGTCAGATCGCCCCCGGCCCGCGTTCTCGCCCGCCGATTTGGATCGCCTGGTCCATCGGCAGGACGAAGATTTTGCCGTCGCCGATGTTGCCTTCGGGGCCGGTACGGGCCACGTTGATGATCGTGTCCAGCGTCCGTTCGAGGAAGTCGTCGTTGACGGCGATTTCCAAAGCGATCTTGCGCAGCAGGTGCGTCTTGTACTCGACTCCGCGATAGGTTTCGGTGTGGCCTTTTTGCCGCCCAAAGCCCTGGGCGTCGCAAACCGTCATGCGTTCGATGCCCGCCTTGGCCAGCGCTTCTTGGACGGCCTGCAGCTTTGTCGGCTGGATGATCGCTACTACTAATTTCATGATTGGCTTTCCTCGCGTGGCGTCTGACTGCAGACGGAAGGCTCTGAGACTCGCTACACCTGTTCCGGCAACTGATACGGGGCTCGCATCGGACGGCTCAGGTAGCGGTTGGCTTCGTCGTCCCCGGGGAAGATTTCCTGTTCGGGATCCCATGTCAACTTGCGCCCCACCCAACGGACAATGTTACCCAAGTGGCAAACAATGGCCGAGCGGTGGCCGATCTCGACATCCGCGATGGGCCGCTGTCGCGTCTTGATGCAATCCAGCCAGTTCGCCAAATGGTCGTTGCTGACCGGCAAGCGGATTTTCCATTGGTCCTGCGGAACGTGGGCGATTTCGGGCGGGTTGGTGGTGAATTCGTTGTTGCCGACGCGGACCTTGCCGCGATCGCCGATGAACACCGCCCCGGCGGCCGGCTCGCCGGGTTCCAGCCGCACTTCGATGCCGTTGGCGTAACGCATTCGCACGCGGTAGCCTTCGCTGCACAACCGATCGCCGCGACCGATCGAGTCGGGGGCGTCGTAGACGACCGTTGGCAGCTTGCCGCCTTCGGCCCAGATTTCGATCGGCCCCGTGTGATCGGTGTCCAGCGCCCACTGGATCTGATCGAAGCCGTGCGCACCCGTGCCGGTCATTTCGCCGCCCGAGTAGGGCCGCAACGAGATCCATCCCGGCTTGGCGCGTTGGATGAAGATGTCGTTGTGAAACGCCGCGGGCTCGGTCTGTCCGCACCAGGCATCCCAGTCCAGTCCGGGCGGCACCGGTTGATCCGGCAAGCGGGCCTCCCACGGACTGGGGTAGTTCAGGATCAACACCGTGTGGATCTTGCCGGCCAAACCGTTGCGGACCAATTCGCAGCCCAAGCGATGATTCTGCATCGAACGCCGTTGCGACCCGGTTTGGAAGACGCGGCCGTATTTCCGCGCGGCTTCGACCATCAAACGGCCTTCGTGGATGGTCAGGCCCAGCGGCTTTTCGCAGTACACGTCTTTGCCCGCCTGGCAAGCGAGGGTACTGGGCAACGCGTGCCAATGGTCGGGGGTGGCCACGATCACGGCGTCCACATCGGGCGCGTCCAGCAAATGCCGGTAGTCCGCGTGAGCCCGGCACTTGCGCGCGGTGGCGGTCCCCGCGGCGCGAGTAGGGTCCACATCGGCCACGGCCACGATGCGGCCCGACGGCGGCAGGTTCATCAGCTGGTTGCCGCGGCGACCGACGCCGATGTAGGCCACGCCAATGCGGTCGCTGGGGGCCGGATTGCCGGACGCGGCCAGCACGCCGGCGGGGACGAAGTATGGAGCGGCGGCGGCAGTCCCGGCGGCGTAGAGAGAACGCCTTAAAAACTGACGACGCGTGACGGAGAGGAGTTTTCTGCGCATCATTTCCTTCGTTGCCTCGCGATGTCCAGGGCCGCAGATTCATCGTCCGCGACGGTTGATACTCGACGCATTCGCCCCAGCGTAAACGCGACGGCTCATCCCGCCGCAGGGTGCTTTGTCCAAGTTCCCTATTCCATACGCTAACGCTCGCGGACCGTTCCGGCAAGCAAGGCGACCGCCTCGGAGCGGCTGAAAAAGAAAATTCCGTGGCGGGGGTTTGCCTGTCCGGCTGGACATGCATAGGATGTCAATGACGCCCGGAGGAGGTCCGGTCCAAGATGTACCGTTGCGTCAGGATGCGCAATCGGCGCTTTGGGGTTTGTCCTAGCAAGCCCTGTCATTGAAGCGACCGCACCAGGTGGTTTCCGCCTGTATCGAACGCACCAGTCGTTCCGCCGTCGTTTCGCGCCGTCTTTTTGCACACGGGCAAATCGTGGTCTATATTCGAGCAGGCCGGATTTTGATCCTTCCCGGTTCATCTCGGCCGGCTCGCTATGATGGACATCCTGAAACGGCGTCAGCCTCCGTGCGAGGTGCCGCGTTTGACACGAGTCAGACGCCGCCTTTGCACGGCCGGCTGTCGCTTTCCCCCCCTTGGATGGCGACCTGACAATGGAGCGACGGTACAGTCCACGACGCACATCGAGTTGGCGGCAGTTTGCTCGACTCTTTCTGCTTTACTTCCCTGCCCTTATCGTTCTTGGGCTGATGCCGCGCGGCGTTTGGGCCCAGGTGGTAATTCCTGCCGAAGCCTTGTCGACGGAGACTGCCGTTGCGGAGGTGATCCAGCGTGGCCAGGCGTTGGAATCCCAGCACCGTTGGAGCGAAGCGCTGGCGCACTACGAAGAGGCGCTGCGGGACTATCCCGAGCGGTCCGACTTGTGGGAGCGTTTGACTCGCGCTCGCATGCATTACGACCTGTCCCGTCGGCACGAAGATCACAGCTTCACCGGCTGGCTCCGGCAGTTGAGCGAACGCGAAGCGCTGGACGTCTACTCCGAGGTCTTGCGAAAAATCGAATCGTATTACGTGAAGCAGCCCTCGTGGCAGGAACTGGCGCAGCGGGGCCTGGACAATTTGGAGATTGCGCTGGCCTCGGCCACATTTCGGCGAGTACAGCAAGTCCAGGGGCAAGACGACGCCGTGCGGGCGTTCTGCGATCGCGTCCAGCGGCGGATGAAGGTCACGAAGGTCAACAACCAGCGCGAGGCGTGCGAAGTGGCTGCCACCGTAGCCCGGCTCGCCGAGCAGGAATTGGGACTGCGGCCGGCGGCGACCGTCCTGGAGTTCACTTCCGGCGCCGTCTGTGCCCTGGACCAGTACTCGTGCTTCCTGACCGGCGGCCAGTTGGACGAAGTCTTCTCGCAGATCGAGGGGAATTTTGTCGGCCTGGGCATCGAATTGCGGGCGCAGGACAAGATGCTGCTGATCGTGAACGTCCTGCCGGGTGGTCCCGCCGAGGCGGGGGGGATCCGCAAAGGCGACCGGATCGCCGAGGTCGATGGCCAGACCGTCTCCCAAATCAGCACGGACGAAGCAGCCGACATGCTGAAGGGTCCCGAGGGCAGCGCGGTCGACGTCATGCTGCTCGATCCCGACGGCACCAGCCGCCGTCTGCGGATTGTCCGCCGCCGGGTCGAAGTGTCCAGCGTGCAGGACGTCAAGATGGTAGACGCCCAGTACGGGATCGGCTACTTGCGGCTGACCAGTTTCCAGAAAACGACGATCCGCGAGTTTGACGACGCGCTGTGGCAGTTACATCGGCAAGGCATGAAGAGCCTGATCGTCGACGTTCGCGGCAACCCGGGCGGCTTGCTGCCCGCGGCGGTCGAGGTCGCCGACAAGTTCGTGACTTCCGGCACGATCGTCTCTACGCGAGGACGAAACTCGCACGAGGATTTCGACTACCAGGCCCATGCTTTCGGCACGTGGCAGGTGCCGCTGGTCGTCCTGATCGACGGCGACACGGCCAGTGCCAGCGAGATTTTTGCTGGTGCGATTCACGATCTTCGCCGAGGCACGGTGGTAGGCCAGCGGAGTTACGGAAAAGGCTCCGTCCAAGGGATCTTCTCCTTAAATACCTCCAAGGCAGGCGTGCGGCTGACCACCGCCAAGTTCTACTCGCCGGGCGGACACGCCATCAGCCATAACGGCGTTTACCCCGACGTCGTGGTCCGCACCGCGAAAAAACCGGTAACAGAGGGCCAGGATCGGACTGCCGCGTCCGAGGATCCCACGCTGACCGCCGCGCTGCAAGTCGCCCGCAACAGCCTGCTCAGTCAGCGCCAGGTGTCCACGCCGTAGGAATGCTCATGACTCTCTACCCCGTCCAACTGCGAATCGTCGCCCCCGCATCGCTGCTGATCGAGTGGAGCGACGGGCGAAGGCAGCAATATCCGCTGGCGAAACTGCGCGATCTTTGCCCGTGTGCCAGCTGCCGGGAGAAACGCAAGGCCGATCACTCGCCGTCCGCCGAGCGGTTGCCGGTGTTGCCCTCGGCCGACGCTCCGCCGCTCGGCTTGGTTTCGATGAAGCCCGTCGGCAACTATGCGTATTGCCTCACTTTCAGTGACGGCCACGATACGGGCATCTATACGTTCGAGTATTTGCGCGAGCTGGGACACGAGGTGCTGCGTGACGACCAAGAAGCGGCTGGGAGCCACGAATGACCGGCTGTTGCGGCCGGCGTCAAGCTCGCCACCCGCTCCCGCCGATTCATCGGGCGGCGCCGCGGTCCGGAGCACGCTGAAAACCGTGGGCCTGCTGGCAGGGACGGCGCTGTACCTGACGGTTTTCTTCGTCAGCCAGCCGGTGCGTGGGCAAAGTCTTTTGCTCGTCCTGCTTCCCGACCAGGTTGTCTCGTCTTGGGTGGGGGGCGACTGGAACCATTTTCAGGTCTCGGATCGGTGGCCGATCCTCGTCGTCGCCGGCCTGATCTTGACGTTGGCCTACCTCGGCGGTCGACTCACGATGGCTGCCGTCGGCGGTGATCGGGGGCTGTCCGGCTTGGAAGTCTTCGTGTTTTCGACCGCCGTCGGACTGGCGGAGTGGTCGCTGCTGACGCTCGCCGTCGGACTGGCCGCCGGCCTCCGCGGCCCGTGGCTTCACCTCGCCGCGGTGGGCGTCATCGCCGGGTGGGCGATTTGGTGGTGGCAGTGCGGCCGTGGCTTACGGAAGGAAACGAACCGCGAGAAACCTTGCTCGGCAAGGGACAGCGGGTCGGAGGCCGACCGCCCCCAGGATGACAAGCTCCGGCCTTGGTTGGATCGTCACGGCCTGTGGCTCGGTTTGCCGTTTCTCTTGCTGATCCTGTTGGGAGCGACGCTGCCGCCATGGGATTTCGACGTCCGCGAGTACCATTTGCAGGTGCCGAAGGAATGGTTCCAAGCGGGCCGCATCGCTTTCCTGCCGCACAATGTGTACGGCAACATGCCGCTGGGCGCCGAGCTGCACGCGCTGTTGGCGATGGTCTTCATGCCGGGCGAGCGGGCCTGGTGGTGGGGCGCGCTGGCCGGCAAGGTGGTGATCGCCTGTTTCGCGCCGTTGACGGCACTGGGCTTGCTGGCGGCCGGGCGGCGTTTCGCGACGCCGCTGGCGGGCGTGGTCGCGGCGCTGGTGTACATTTCCATTCCCTGGGTGGTGCATGTTTCCCAGGCGGGCTTGATCGAGGGCGCGGTTGCCTGCTATTTGCTGTTGGCCGTGTACGCGATCGCCATTTGGGCCGGTGAACACGGCGGAGGAGGAAAGGGTCACCTGGTACTGGCAGGTTTCCTGGCCGGCGCAGCGGCAGCTTGCAAGTACCCGCCGCTGCTGTTCGTCGTCGCCCCGTTGACCTTGGTGGCGATGTTCGCGCACGGCCGCTGTCGCTGGCAACCGGCGGCGATGTTTCTGGCGGCGGCCCTTTGCGGCTGCGGCCTGTGGTATGCCAAGAACTGGGTTCAGGCCGGCAATCCCGTCTATCCGCTGGTGCTGGGCGGGGTGAGCCGGACACCGGAGCGGATCGCCCAGTGGAACCGCGCGCATCGCGTGCCGCCGGACGAACGCGGACGCCGTTATTCCGTGGCGCAGGCCGCGGTGGCCGCAGCCGATTTGGGCTGGCGGAACCTGTGGCAAAGTCCCCTGCTGCTTCCGTTGGCCGCGGCCGCTTTGCTGGCCGCACGGCGGCGGCAGTTGGTTCTGTGGCTGGCCGCCTACGTCGGCTTCTACCTGGCCGTCTGGTGGCTGGCCACGCACCGCGTCGATCGTTTCTGGGTGCCGCTGTTGCCTGTGGTGGCGCTGCTGGCCGGCATGGGGGCCGTCGCGTTGACTTCGGAAGCCTGGCGACGAGGCGTATTCCTGCTGCTGGGGATCGGCTTGGCTGCGAACCTGCTGTTCTTGCTGTCGGCGGGGGTGTACGACCAACGTTATCTGGTGTCGCTGGAGCGATTGCGACGGGACCACCCGGCGGAGCGGGGGGGCCTTTCTCGGGTCCATCCGGCACAACGCTATTTGAACATGCATGCCGCTGCCGGGGAGCGGGTTCTGTTCGTCGGCGAAGCCCAGCCGTTCGATTTGGAGTTGCCGGTGCTGTATAGCACCTGTTTCGACGAATGCCTGTTTGAACGTTGGATGAAGGATCGCACGGCCGACCAGCGGCGGGCGGCGTTGCTGCGTCAGGGAATCGGGTACGTCTTGGTGAATTGGAGCGAGATCGATCGGTATCGCAGTCCGGGCAACTACGGATTCTCGGACTACGTCACCAGGCGTTTGGTGCGCGAGGAATTGGTCCGAGAGCAGCACGTTCTGCGGCCTGTCCCGCTGGATATCGACCCGGAAGCAGCCGAGTTGTTCCAGGTGGAACTATCGCCGCCCCGCGTACCGCAGCCCTAGTCCCAGCAGGATCAAGCTGCCGCCGACCAGCGTCCACCACTGCGGCGCCTGATACGACGGCACATGCCGCCAAGCCAGGTAGACCCAGAGGGGAACCAAAATCGGTTCCAGCAACACGATTCCGGCAGCTTCGTGACCAGTCACCCGACGCACGCCGCGGGCGAACAGCACATAGGGCAGCCCCATCTGAAAAATGCCGAAGACAGACAGGACCAGCGTCTGCTTGCCCGTCGGCCACAGGTCGTAATACAGCACAAACGGCAGGAACAGAAGGGCGGTGGTCAGGTTATTCAGGAACACCAGCCACACGCCGTCCTCGTCGCGCAGCTGCCGCAGCGCCAGCACGACGGCGGCATACGTCGCGCCGCCCAACAGGCCGAACACGATGCCCGCGGGCGCTTGCCCCCCCAGTTCGCAGCACAGGATCAGGCCCACGCCCGCCAGGCAACAGACCAGCAGCCACGGGTCGCGGCGGTGTACGGACTCGCGGAACACAAACACGCCGATCAGGAAGATCCACACCGGGGCCGTATGCTGCAGCCAGATCGCATTGGCCTCGGTGGTCAGCGTCAACGCCGCCAGAAACGTATAGTTCATGGCCGCGTAGGCCAGCAGCATCGGCACCAGCTTCAGCTTCCACCGCGGCCGCCGGATGAAGGGCAAGAGGATCACCGCGGCGAATACCGCCCGCCAAAAGGCCAGCAGCGGACCGCGCACGGGCAGTCCCGCCACTTGCAGCGGCCAATCGGCGAACAACGGCGCCTTGGCGAACAAGCCGCTGCTGCTCCACATCAGGGCGGCGACCAGAATCAGCAGCCGCCCTGCCGTCTTGTCATTCATACAATACGACTCACTGCGGCACGGTAACGCGGATGTTTCGAAAGGCCACGGGACCGTGGTCGCCTTGAAACATCAACGGTCCCTGGGGCTGCTCGCCTTGTCCCAGATTGCCGCCGGTTACGCCCGGCATCTCGACGTTCTCATGGATGACTTGGCCGTTCAGCACCACCTTCTTGAAGACTGCGTTGGCCACCTTCTTGCCGTCTTGAAACCGTGGGGCCTGAAACTCAATCACAAACTGCTGCCACTCGCCCGGCGCCTTGGCGGCGTTCAGCTTGGGAGCGGCGGCACCATACAGTCCCCCGAGATCGCCGGGCCCCACCTTCTCGCGGCCCCAGCTGTCCAAGACCTGGATCTCGTAATTGCCCATCAGGTAGATACCGGAGTTCGAGCCCTTGGGCACCATCACCTCGATACTCACGGTACAGTCGCCAAACTCCTGCTCGCTGTAGATATCCACCCCGTGGGCCTCGCGATTGATAAATTCGCCCGGCTTGTTGCCCGCCTCCGAGACGATCAGCCGCCCGGGATTGGCCGGATCCAACTGGGCGATGCCGACGCCCCACTGGCTGCCTTGCGGTCGCCTGGTTTTCCAACCCGATAGATCCTTGCCGTTGAACGGTTCGTGAACGCACGGGCCGTCCGCAGCGCGGAGATTGCCCAGCGAGGCAAACCCAACCGCAACGATCAAGCTGGCAACAACAAGACAAGTGCTTCGTGACATGGCGTGTACTCCTTGGAGGGAAAAAGGGAGGGAAGGTCGGACTGCAATCAATGCTTACAGGTAAAACAACTAACCCCTGATCGAGCGTGATTCAAACGCTCAACATCTCACCACCAGGCGCGCAAAGTGCGCGTTGGTGTCACAGTCCTGAACGACAGCATAGCGAATCGGACAGTCCCACGCCACTCGGCAGCCCCGTTCCAAAGCCTTTCCTGATCAGGGCCTACGACCGATCGGACGCAGTTGAGCCGCGAGGGAACCAGCCTCCTATGCTTCGGCGTGGGGGGGTTGGAATGGATTTTGCACGGAGGGATATCAAAAACGAGTTCATCGGGTGGACTGTATTCTGCCCGAGCGGACGCAGGTCCACGGGACGTTGGCAGGGGAGGGAGGAATCATGAACGAACTCCGCAAACGACCAACACGAACGAATCAAGCCTACGCACCATCACCGGGGGCAATCCGAGAGGAATGCGAGCACATTCAAGCAGGCTGGTCAGAGCGCGAACGGCGGAAGCGTGCCGGACGGGCGTCGGGCTCGGCCTGGACCCCGCCGCGAGTCGATCTGGCGGCGGTCACGGAAGCCATGCGGGAGGAATTCGGCAATTCGCTGCCGTCGCCCTGGGCTTCGTCCAACGACTGGGATCGCTAGTTTCATGGTTCGTCGGGAAGGCTCCAGTCGAACTCGTCCTGCCCCCAATCGCGGAACGCTCGATTGACCGCTGAAAACGGCCGGCTGCCGAAGAAGCCGCGATAGGCCGACAGCGGCGACGGATGGGCCGCCGTCACGATGGCATGGCGTCGGGCGTCGATCCAACGGGTCTTCTGCTGGGCCGGACGGCCCCACAGAATAAACACCACGGGATCGCTTTTCTCGTTGATCTTACGGATCACCGCATCGGTGAACTGCTCCCAGCCGTGGCCCCGATGCGAACCGGCCGCATGGGCGCGCACGGTCAGGACGGTATTCAGCAACAGTACGCCCCGTTGCGCCCAGGCGGCCAAGTAGCCGTGCCGGGGAACCGTGTACCCCAAATCGTCGTGCAACTCCCGGAAAACATTCCGCAGGGAAGCGGGAGGAGGAACCCCGGGCCGCACGGAAAAGCACAGTCCGTGCGCTTGGCCTTCGTCGTGATAAGGGTCCTGCCCCAGGAGCAGCACCCGCACGCGCTCGTAAGGCGTCATCTCGAATGCCGCAAAGACTTCGTCCGCGAGCGGAAAGACCGTATGCTGCCGCCGTTCCCGGTTCAGGAACATTTGCAGATCGAGGAAGTAGGGGGCGGTCAATTCGTCCGCCAGGACGCGTGCCCAGGATGCCGCTAACGTTGTACTCATGGGGCGGATTGTACCAGCGGCCCTACAGCATTGTAAAATAGGTTTCGGCCGCCAAATCGAAGTGCTCGTTGGCCAATTCAGCGGGAATTCCCTGATAGAAACAATGGTTGCGGACTTGAATCAGCAAGTCGCGAGGCTGGCACCAACGGAACGGCCGCCCAACGGCCCGATAATGTCGCTCGATCAAGTAATCGATCGGTTCCTGCTTGTAGGGGATATTGAGTTTTTCGCATACGATCGCGAACAACTGGCGGAATTCCGCTTCCCCCGGATCATGCACTTCGACCTTGTACGGAATCCGCCGTAGAAAGGCTTCGTTCACCAGATCCCGCGGCTCCAGGTTCGTCGAAAAGACGATCAATTGATCGAAGGGTACCTGGACCTTTTTGCCGTTCGCCAGGTTCAAGTAATCATAACGTTTCTCCAACGGGACGATCCAGCGGTTCAGCAACTGTTCGATGCTGATGCGCTGCCGCCCAAAATCGTCAATGACCAGCACGCCACAGTTGCTTTTCAGCTGCAGCGGGGCTTCGCTGATGCCCGTCGACGTATTCCGTGAAACCTCCAGATTGTCCATCGTCAGTTCGCCGCCGGCGACGATCGTGGGCCTCCGGATGCGGACCCAGCGCTGGTCGATGCGGGCTTGATCGTACAACGCCGCCGGGCGTTCGAGGGAGATCTCTTCGTGATTCATCGGGTCGAACAAGCGGATGATTTCGCCGTCGATGCCCAGCGCCCGCGGAATCCAGATGATCTGGCCAAAGCACTTCGTCAGTCGCTCGGCGATGCTCGTCTTGCCATTTCCCGGGGCCCCATACAGGAACAGGCCGTTGCCGGAATTGATGGCCGGGCCGAGGCGGGCCAGGCGGTCCGGCGAGATCAACAGGTCGTCAAAGGCCCGCCGCAGATCGTCGCGCGTCGGATGCTGCTTCGTCAGCGACTGGGCCTGGACACAGGCGATATAGTCCTGCAACGAGACCGGCGCCGCGCCGAAATAGGAACAATGCTCGGTCAGCCGCTTGGCCCGTTCGCGGCCGATGTCCGTCAGCTGGTACAGATAGTCGTTCATCGGCGCCGAGTTGCGATAGACGACCAACTGGTCGTGCCGCATCTCGCGCATCGCGCGTTCGATCATGACGAACGGCAACTTGATGTGGTCCATGACGTCGCGGCCCGTCAGGTTGCCGCGGGCTAGCATTAGTTTCAAGACCAACGCCTCGACATCACTGTTCGACAACGACGTCTCTTGCAGGGTCTGCGGCTCTTGCGGAACGAAATCGCCGTAGGTCGGCGGAGCTTCGGCAATCGGAATGTACCCATCCGACATGACGGAACGCGAAGCCGCACCCTCGCCGGCCAACCGATTTACACGTTGCACCAAGCCGTTCAACACCGCGTCGTGGCCGGCCGCCTGAGTCCGCTCGAGCGTTCCGTGCATGGTCACAATCTCCCTTGGATAGTCGGAGAGAAGCTGGAAGTGGATGCATTCCTCCAACTCTAGAACCCGAACACCGCAGGGTCAAACCGCCGGCAGTTCCGCCGGGCAAGGACGCACGGAACTTGTGCAAGACGTGGCAGAACCGTCACAATCGGAACGGGCCTCGATCGGAATGCGTCGCTTGCACCGGACCATGACAATACCAACGGATGGGATCCCGTTTTCGTTCCACGAATGATCATCCTCGAAGGAGGCAGGGAAGAACGTGCATCAGCGAGACCCGCGAGGCAAGCTCGTGGGCGTCGGGTGAGAAGAAAAACCGGTCGGTGTCAATATGCCATTTCACGACCTTAAGGATCTAAACTGAACACGCCAGTCCTGACTCCTCTTTTCCAGACCGACTTTTCCCGAACCTACTGTTTGATCCTCTCGCTGGCGCTTCGGGCTACTGTTGATCCTTTGGCGGGTACTGACGCCGGGGTACGACGGGCGACGGTTGCATCGGTTGCGTGAAACGTTTGACAATCTCTGTCTTTGCTCCGCGATTCCCATGATGACTGCGTTTCCATGAATATCCGCGTTCGCCGCGAGTTTGGTCCGCCGATTGCATCAACCTCAAGACGGCAAGCTCGGAGATCACGGGACTTGCCAGCCGTCGCGGGCGTTGTTCTTGAGGTGTCCCGAGCGTTCGCAGACGGTGATTCTCGGGCTTTTTCGGCCGGTCCAACTCGAATACCAGCCAGCGCGCAGGCCGGGCGAGAGAAAAGGACTGCAAGGATGTGCCGAACGGGCTTGAGACCATGTGTATTTTTTGCAGGGCGCCTCACGTTCCGATCGGACGGCATGGTACGGAAGTTTTGCGACTCAGCCGCCGATCACGATGGAGGAGAGAAAAGATGAGAATCACATTGGTACTGAGCACCGTTTTGGCGATGTTCCTGGTCGCAGCGGCGACCGCCGAGGCCCAGCAGACGGCAAAGCAGGCCAATCAAGGACAAGCTGCCGCTGCCACGTCGGCGTGCCCCTTCTACGGCCAGGGGTTGGGACCCCGTGACGGCACCGGCCGCGGCCCGGGCTATGGCATGGGAGCCGGACTGTGCGACGGCACCGGGCGCGGGCCGGGCTATGGCATGGGGAACGGACCTCGCAATGGAAAGGGCCGTGGCGCGGGCCTTGGCATGGGCACCGGTCCTTGCGATGGCACGGGACGCGGTCCGGGACGCGGCATGGCTCGAGGGCCGGGATACAAGAGCGGCGCCGGTCGAGGGGCCGCGATGGGCCAGCCCGGCAAGGCGTTTGTCGATCAGGATCAGGACGGCGTCTGCGATCGGTTCCAGGCTGCGCCGAACCCCTAACAACGAAAACGGTGATCGCGAAAACGCGAAAATCGCTGATTGGCCCCCGCGCTGCGTTCGACGGGGGCCGACTTCTGTGAACCCCGTCTTTGCCGCGTAGTGTATAATGAGAGCGGTTGCGAAACAACTCGCCGGCTTTCACCACGGGCGGAAATGCAAAGCGACGAAGAACTGATGTCGGCGACGGCTCGCGGCGAGATGACCGCCTTCGAGATGTTGGCGCGGCGGCATCAAACCTCTGCCTGGAATATCGCCTTCCGGCTGCTGGGCAATGCCGACGAAGCGGAGGATGTCGCCCAGGAAGCCTTCTTGCGAATCCTGCAAGCGGCCCCTCGCTACCAGCCAACGGCCGCGTTTCGCACCTACCTCTATCGCATCGTCACCCGCCTGTGCCACGACCATCGCCGCAAGACCGCGCCGTTTGACGGCCGCGATCCCGATGCGGAAACCAGTCCCGAGCCTTCTCCGGACGAAATCGCCGTCGCCGACGAACAATGCCATGCGGTCCGGCAAGCCCTCGACGCGCTGCCGCTGCAGCAGCGCACTGCGGTCATCCTCCGCTATTACGAGTCCCTCCGCTACGACGAGATCGCCGACGTTCTGGGCACCTCGCGCAAGGGGGTCGAGCGGCTGCTAGCCCGGGGCAAAGCGGCGCTGGCAGCGCGGCTGCGCCGATTTCTCGGAAAATGAATGTTTTCCGAGGGGGGTTTGGTTGCCCCGAGCGTTTAACGAGGTGGAGGTGAACCAATGATGCAATGTCGGCGAGCGCAAGGGTTGATCGACATGTACGCAGGCGAAGAGATTCCAACCGCCCACCGAGCGGCCCTGGAAGCCCATCTGGCGGCCTGTTCCGCGTGTCGCGAGCACCAAGCCCGCCTCGAGAAACTGCTCGCCCTGTTGCGCAGGATCCCCCCGCTGCCTCCGGTTCCCGAGGGATTCAACGATCGTTTGCTGGCCCGAGCGAGGCAGCGGAGGGAAATGCCGCCGCGAGTGCCTGCGGTCAGACCTCGTTTGCGGGATTGGTGGGATTTCCTCCGCGCACCGCAGACGGCGGGCGCCGTGGGCGCGATTGCCGCCGGGCTGTTGCTGGGGGTGCTGATGGGCCAGCAGGCATCTCGCGAGTGGAGCACTGCGACCGTGGCCGCGCCGGAAGCGCTGCCGGTGGATTTGCTGGGAGGCCACGGTTTGGATTTGCTGTCCGGTTCACCGCGCGGCTCGTTTACCGACGCGTATTTGAGTCTCACCAGCCAGCCGGATGGCCGGGAAACCTAGTCTGGGAAAGATCGTCATGATTCGCCATAGCAAACGTTTTCTGGTGCTCGCATCCGTCGCGCTGAACGTGGCCTTTGTCGGCGTTTGGCTGGCCCACGCGATTCCCGCCCAAAAGGCCCAGGCACCGGCGGAGCCCCTGTCCGCACATGGCGAACGCATCTGGTGCCCGCTGCACCAGAAGCTCGACGTCAGCGACGAGCAGTGGCAGCGGATCGAGCCGCAGTTGCAAGCATTTCGGGAAGCCGCCGAAGTCGCCAGCGGCCAGGTTCATGCGCTTCGCCAGCAGATGCTCGACCTGATTGCGGATCCCGCCCCGGACCCAACCGCGATCGCAGCCAAGCAGGAGGAGATCCTGGCTGGCCAGCGCAAGGTCCAGTCGCTGGTGATCGGCCAACTGCTGGCCGAAAAAGAGGTACTGACCGCCGAGCAGGAGGCGGAGCTGTTTGCGATGATCCGCGATCAGAGCGGTTGCCATCGACCGGGTCCCCTGATGATGTCAGGGCCTTCGCGGGGCGGGATCGGTCGCGCGCTAAGGGGGGTGCCAAGTGACGAGTAACCACAGACGCACCTTCCCGGCCGGGAGAAATTCGATGCAGACATTCCAGCGAGAGGCGGCATGACCATGGATCGTACGCGTCTCATGTCAGACACCGGCGACGCCTCCGCGGTGAATTCGCTCGCGGACGAGGGCGCTGCGCGTCCCCGACCCGTTCGAACGGGCCGTCCTCCGACGGCGCTGGGACCGATGCCGCGTCCCGGCGGAAAGAAACGCCGTCGCAAGAATCGCGCCCTGCCGATCTTGCTCGTGCTTGCGGTCGCCGCGGTGGCGGCCGGATGGTGGTGGTATCCGCAATGGCGCGGCGGGACGAGCGAACCGGTGGTGCTGACGGCCACCGTCGAGCGGCGGGATTTCGCCTCGTCGGTACTGGCCACCGGAGCGGTTAAGCCGCAGGTCGGAGCGGAGGTCCGAGTCGGCGCGAGAATCTCCGGCAAAGTCGCCCGCCTCCGCGCCAACATCGGCGATCGGGTCACCCGAGGACAAGTGATTGCGGAATTGGAAAAGGAAGACCTCGAAGCGATACTCGCCCAGCGCGAAGCGGAACTGCAGTTGGCCGAGGCGAAACGGGCCGCCGCGCATCGGCTGCTGCCCAAGGAGATCGAACGGGCAAAGCTGGACATCGCCCGCTGGCAGGCAACCAGCTCGCTCGGCGAACACGAGGTCGCCCGAGAGACGAATCTCCAGAGGGGGAACGCCAGTTCCGATGCGCTGCTGGAGCAGGCTCAGGAACGCCTGGCCGTCGCGAACGCACAGCAGGCGGGGGCCGAGACGACCTACGAACTGGCCCAAGCCCGTTATGAGGAGGAAGTCAAGCAAGCCACCGCCGAAATCGCCCGCGCGCAATCTGCCGTGGTCAACGCCAAGGTCCAGCTGTCTTACGCGACGTTGACCGCTCCCATCGACGGCGTCATCGCGTCCGTCTCCACCCAAGAAGGCGAAACCGTCGCCGCCGGCTTCAACGCCCCCACGTTCGTCACGATCATCGACCTCGACCGCCTGCAGGTCGACGCCTATGTGGACGAAGTGGACATCGGCAAAGTGCGGCCCGGACAAGAAGCCTTGTTCACCGTGGACACTTTTCCGGGCCGCGAGTTTCCAGGCCGGGTCAGCGCCATCTATCCCAAGGCGATCATCCAAGACAACGTGGTGAACTACGATGTCGTCGTGGATATTCTCGATGCCCACGACGGCGAGCTGCGTCCCGAGATGACGGCCAGCGTCACCATCCTGCTCGAAACCAAGACCGGCGTTCTGGCCATACCGTCCCGAGCCGTCAAACGCGAACGAGGCAAGAACATCGTGTACGTTTCCAACGACGGACCGCCGGAACCGCGCGAAGTCAAGATCGGCTGGAAAGACGGCCCGTGGATCGAGGTTCTGGGAGGCCTGGACGAGGGGCAGACCATCTTTGTCGTGCCACCGTCAAATAACGAGTCGTCAAGCTAAACGAGGTATCTGCATGATCGAATTAGAAGGTATCGAAAAGACCTATACCAGCGGCGAGGTGGTGACGAGGGTCCTGCGGGACATTTCGTTCCGGATCGAGCCCGGCGAGTACGTGGCCATCATGGGCGCATCGGGCACGGGCAAATCGACCTTGATGAACATCCTCGGCTGTCTGGACAAACCGACCGCGGGCCACTATCGGTTGGACGGTACGGACATGGTGAATCTGGATGACGAAGGGCTTTCGCATTTGCGAAACCATAAGATCGGCTTCGTGTTCCAGCAGTTCCACCTGCTGCAGAGGACCACGGCCTTGAAGAATGCACTGCTGCCGCTGATCTATGCCGATGATTATCCGGAGGACGCCGAGGAGCTGGGCGAGCACGCCTTGGCGATGGTCGGACTGAGCGACCGTGTCGATTACCGGCCCAATCAGCTGTCCGGCGGCCAGCAACAGCGGGTGGCCATCGCCCGGGCGCTGATCACCAATCCGTCGATTATCCTCGCCGATGAACCCACGGGGAATCTCGACACCCGCAGCGGCACCGAGGTGATGGCGATCTTCCAGCGCCTGCATCGTGACGGACGAACCATCATCATGGTCACGCACGACCGCGAACTGGCCGAACATGCCGAGCGCGTGATCGTGCTCGACGACGGCCGGATTGCCGAGGACCAGACGATCAACCAACCACGGGACGCCGAGGCGGAACTCGCGGCTCTAACGCCCACCGAGGAGGAGCTGTCATGAGAAGGCTGCGCACCGCCCGAGAGGGCATCAACTCGCTGGCCGCCAACAAGCTGCGAACGTTCTTTATGATGGCCGGCACGATCGTGGGCATCGCCGCATTAACCGTGATCATGGCCATCGGCAAGGGAACCGAAAAACAGGTGATGAAGCGGGTCGAGAGCTTTGGCCCGCGGGCCATGATGCTGGTGGCCGGCGGCGGCAAGACCATCGGCCCTCCCGATTCCAGCGTCACGACGCTCACCTTGTCCGATGTCCGCGCGATTCGCGAAGAGATCCCCGATCTCGAATTCGTCACACCTCAGGCCTGGCAGACGGCTGCCACGTTGCGGCAGGATGCCAACCAGATTCAGGCGACGATGTGGGGTGTCGAACCGCAATGGCACGATGCCTGGAACTGGTATCCGGCCCAAGGCGAGGGAATCACGGACGAGGATGTCGCCACGATGGCCCGCGTGTGTGTCCTCGGCAGCTCGGTGAAGCGGGATCTGTTTGGCGACGCCGATCCGATCGGACAGAGCCTGTACATCAACAAGGTCAGCGTCACGGTCAAAGGCGTGCTGGAACGTCGAGGCACCTCCGGCGGCGGCGGGGGAGACTTTGACAACCGCATCCTGTTGCCCATCACGACCGCCATGCGGCGGGTGCTGAATGTGGATTACATCGGCGGGATTCGCATCATCACCAAAGATTCTGCGTTGATGGCCGAACAGTCGGAGCAGATCGTCCGCCTGGTTCGCGAGCGGCATCGCATCACTCCTCCTGCGGAAGATGACTTCCGAATCACCACGCCGCTGGCGATTGCGGAAGTGGCCCGCGGGACTTCTCGCACGTTGTCGCTGCTGCTGATGGCCTTGGCCGGCCTGAGTTTGCTGGTCGGCGGCGTGGTGCTGATGAACATCCTGCTGATCTCCGTCGCCGAACGCACCAAGGAGATCGGGTTGCGGCGAGCGGTGGGGGCGACACGCCGCGACATTTTCGCCCAGTTCCTCACCGAATCGCTGGGGGTTACGTTCCTCGGCATGCTGCTGGGCAGCGGCCTGGGCTGGGGCGTCTCGCTGGCCATCGGCAAGCTGACGCCGCTGGCAGCCGTGATCAGCTGGGAACCGTTCGCTTTGGCCATCGGGTTCGCGCTGCTGGTCGGCGTGTTCTTCGGAGTTCAGCCCGCGCGGCGAGCCGCTCGACTGCACCCGGTAGAAGCGTTGAGGTAAGCATCGTTTCTGGGAAGCTATCCGATCAAGATAACTCTCGTAACGGTAGGGTAAATCTCATGCGTGTCCTTCGTATCGCAAAGGAAAGTTTCATCGCCCTCGCGGCGCACAAGCTGCGGACCTTCTTCATGATGGCCGGCACGATCGTAGGCATCGCGGCGCTGACCACGATCCTGGCCATCGGCAAGGGGACCGAGCAGCGGGTGATGAAGCGGGTCGAGAGCTTTGGGCCGCGGGCGATGATGGTCATTGCCGGCGGCGGCAAGGATCTGCCGCCGCCCGATATGAACGTGACGACACTCACGCTGGCGGATGCCGCCGCGATCCGCGACGAGATCGAGGGCCTGGAAACCGTGACCCCGCAAGCCTGGCGGTTCAACATGGATCTCAAGCACGGCAGCCATCAGAGCCAAGCGGTGGTTTGGGGAGTCGAGCCCCCGTGGCATGACGCCTGGAACTGGTATCCGGCCGCAGGGGACGGCATTTCAGACGAGGACGTGGCGACGCTGGCTCGGGTTTGTGTGATCGGTACGTCCGTCAAACGCGACCTGTTCGACAACGCGGATCCCATCGGTCAGACGCTGTACGTGAACAAGGTGGCGTTGACCGTCAAGGGAGTCCTGGAACATCGGGGGACCGGCGGCATGGGGGGCATTGCCGATTTCGACAACCGGATTATCGTCCCGATCACGACGGCCATGCGGCGGCTGATGAACGTGGACTACGTCGGCGCGATTCGGGTCGTCACCAAGGATGCCGCCGCGATGTCCGCCCAGGCCCAGGCCATTCGCGACCTGCTTCATCGGCGGCATCATATCACACCGCCACAAGAAGATGACTTTCGCATCATCACGCCGGAGGTCATCGCCCAACTCGTTCGGGGAACATCCCGGACGCTGTCGCTGCTGCTGTCGGGACTGGCCGGACTGAGCCTGGTCGTCGGAGGCGTGGTGTTGATGAATATCCTGCTGATCTCCGTTTCGGAACGTACCAAAGAAATCGGGCTTCGCCGAGCCGTCGGGGCCACTCGGCGAGATGTGTTCCAGCAGTTCCTGTTCGAGTCGCTGAGCGTCAGCTTTCTCGGCATGTTCCTGGGCAGCCTGCTGGGTGGGAGCCTTTCGCTCGCCCTCGCGCGGTTCACCCCGCTGCCGGCAATCATCTCGTGGGAACCGTTCGCGCTGGCGATCGGGTTCGCCTTGTTGGTGGGGACGTTTTTCGGCGTGCAGCCGGCTCGCCGTGCCGCGAGCTTACATCCGGTGGAAGCGTTGCGATGAAGTTGTCCAAGAGCCTGTCGCTGTCCGTCGAGATCCTGGCGGCACACAAGCTGCGCACCTTGCTGAGCGTCCTGGGCATCGTCGTGGGCGTGGCCGCCGTGATCCTGATGGTCGCGGCGGGCAAAGGCGCGGAAAAGCGAATTCTCGATCGTATTCGCGACATGGGAACGAATCTGGTCACGGTCAGTGCGGGTCAGACCCGGATCATCGCCGGTCGCCAGCGGCAGATCAGCACAGTCACGACCCTGATCGTCGAAGATGCCGCGGCCATCGCGGAGGAATGCCCCTCGGTGGCGCTGGCGGCCCCGGCGATCGACAAAAAACTAGCCACGCGGTGGGAATCGGAAAACGCGAACACGACGGTTCTGGGGATCGATCCCGAGGGATTTGCCATTCGCAATATCTCCATCGCCGCCGGCCGGGTGTTCGATCTGGACGAATGCCGCGGCCGCAGACGTGTCGCCATCGTCGGCCCTACGGTGGTGCAGAACCTGTTCCTCGACGTCGACCCGATCGGCTTGACGTTCCGTATCGGCCGGATCCCGTTCGAGGTGATCGGCGTCACGGTGCCCAAAGGCGTGGATGCCAACGGACTGGACCAAGACGACCTGGTGATCGTCCCCTTGGCCACGGCCATGCGGCGGCTGATGAACGTGGACTACATCCAGGCGATCTACGTCCAGGCCAAGTCGAGCGACCTGTTGGACGCGGCCGAGGTGGAGATTCAGGAATTGCTGCGCCGCCGCCACCGCTTGGGGGACAAGCCCGATGATTTCACGCTCCAGAACCAGGCCACGCTGTTGGCGACCGAACGAGAAACCGCCCAGTCCATGACGCTGTTGATCGGCAGCGTTTCGGGGATCTCGCTGCTGGTGGGCGGGGTGGGCATTCTGGCGGTGATGCTGATTTCCGTGCGCGAGCGAACCCGCGAGATCGGCTTGCGGCGAGCGATTGGCGCGCGGCGCTGCGACATCCGCAACCAGTTTCTGTTGGAGTCCGCGATGCTGGCCGGCCTGGGCGGCTTGTTGGGCGTCGCCATCGGCGTAGGCGCGGCCTGGACCGTCTCGACACTGGGCCTGTGGGATGCGGTCATTTCGTGGCCGTCGGCCGCCATCGGTTTCCTGTTTTCCGTATCGCTCGGCGTAGCGTTCGGTCTCTATCCGGCCGCCCGCGCAGCGGCGTTGGAGCCGATCGAGGCGTTGCGAGCAGAGTAGATGCCACAAGGTTCGTTCGTCTTCCGGAACGAACCTCTTATCCGGCATGATTCCGGTTAATGCTGCCCCGTGACCGCATCGTTTACCAGCAGAAAACACCCAATTACCGCAGCCAGCCAACCGATACAAAACACGACGGGGAAATTACAACGATCCCCCAAATCGCTGTCAGCAGGGGGACCGAAGAAAAGCTGTGTCCCAATACTGTTCGGCACACCGGTTGCTGTCGGCAGGCATCCTCGACGCTTGACGTCGAGTCATTGAGCAAAACTGGCCACGGGAGCAACTCACAGAAGGCAACCTTTGCTCCTCGACGCTTGCCGTCGAGTGCTTCAGGTTCATTGGCGGCATCACGGTGTCAGCCATCTATCCTGAATCTCCCGACGGCAAGCGTTGGGGATCACCGTCGTCCGAGGTGGACGCTTGTTCGTGGCCACGTAACCTAAACCACTCGCCGGCAAGCGGCGAGGATGCCCACCTTGGCAAGAGTCGTGCCGAACAGGATTGGCTGTGTCCCCATTTTCGCCCCCCGTCTTTGCCCCGGCCGGTTTAACTGCCCGAACGATGTTATGCTTGAATCCCTCGTCTTCCTCCCTTACGATGTGGGCTGAAGATTCGAATTCGTGTTCCTGCCGCGTCGAGGAGTGTTTTGATGGTTTGGTTTCGCGCTTGCCTGCCGTTGCTGATCGTGTTCGCCTGGGAAGCAACTCGCCCGTCTCAGGCCGGCGAAACGCCCGCCGCAGTTGCGGCCGCGGCGGCCCGCCAGGCCTGGTCGCCGGAGATCCGCGACGCCTTGGGCTTCGAGACGGCCGAACTGTGGACCAACGGCACGTGCGTCAGGGAGCCGAAACAGTCTGGCCAGGGAGCCTTGCGGTGGGATCGGCACACGGTACACGGTTCGCTGGAATGCCTGCAAGCTCCTGCCGATCTGGCGGCCTTCAACACCATGACGTTCTGGCTGCACTCCAATCGCGCCGACAATGCCACGTTCATGATCATCGTCGAGTCGCGCAGTGAGCCCAACGAGTTCTCGTACTTCTCCCGCCAAGTCACGGTCGATTGGACCGGCTGGAAGCGGCTGGAATTCCACTTCCGTTCGTTCGGCAGCGCGCGGTCGCCCGCGGGTTGGCACAAGATCGATAAGCTCCGCTTTGCCGCGTCGGGCTGGAATCAGACGCCGACGGACGAAGCGGTCTGGGTGCTGGATGAACTCGATTTCAGCTACAGCGACCAGCCTTATCGGCCAGCCATCCAAGTCAACAAGTACGTGACCGAACCTGCGCCAGAAGCATTTCTGCACAAGCTGCGGCCGGAGCACCCGCGGCTAATCCTATTGGATGAAGATCTGCCACGAATCAAGGCTTTGGTGACCGGCGACCCGCGCGGCCAGGCGTGGAATGCCAACGCGCGGCGCGAGGCGGAAAGCCTGTACGCCAAGCCGGTTCGCGAACACGAGTTGACCGATGGCCGGCGGCTGCTGTCCATCTCGCGGGATGTGCTCAACCGCCTGTACCATTGGGGCTTTTTCTACCGCCTCGAGGGCGACCGCAAATGGCTCGATCGGGCCTGGCAGGAAATGGAAGCGGTCGTCGGCTTCCCGGACTGGAACCCGTCGCATTACCTGGACACCGCCGAGATGATGCACGCCCTGGCCATCGGCTACGACTGGTTCTACCGGGACTTGACCGAAGCCCAGCGAAAGACGATTCGCGACGGACTGTGGCAGCACGGTTTGCGGCTGTCCCACGCGGCCTACATGGGGCTGCCGGCCGAGGGTTCTCAAGGTTGGCGGGCGGTGGAAAACAACTGGAACTTTGTCTGCAACGGCGGCAGCTCGTTGGCCGCATTGGCGGTCTTGGACGAGATGCCGGAACCGTGCACCGAGATCCTGCACGCCGCGTTTCAGTATCTCCAGATTCCCCTGCGGCATTTCGAGCCCGATGGCGCCTGGTGGGAAGGCATCGGGTACTGGGGCTATTCCATGCGGTACTTGCTGGGCTATCTGCAGGGGTTGCAGACCGCCTGCGGCACCGATTTCGGCTTCCTCGACGCGCTCCGCGACAAGGGGTTCTCCCGGGCCGGTGACTTTCCGGTCTACCTGGTCAGCCCGTTGGGCGGTATCTACAACTTTGCCGACTCGGGTTCGGGCAGCGGGCAATACCAGCATTGGGGACTGTTCTATCTGGCCGACAAGTTTCAGCGGCCGCTGTACCAGGTTTTCCAGGAACAGGCCACGCCCGGCACGCTCGATGACATCCTGTACTATCGCCCCCAGCCGACCGAACTGGCGCTGCAGGCGGTGCCCTTGGACAAGCATTTTCGCGGCACCGAAGTGGCCACGATGCGCAGCTCGTGGACCGACCGCGAGGCCCTGTTTGCGGGCATCAAGTGCGGCAAGAACGGCATCGCCCATGCGCACCAGGACCTGGGCAGTTTTGTTTTCTATGCACTGGGCGAGCCGTGGTTCATCGACTTGGGGACCGAACGGCAGACGTATCTCACGCACCAGCACCATCTGCCCAAGTCCGAGTTCTACCGCATCCGGGAGGAAGGCCACAATACGCTGGTCTTCAACCCGGACCGGAAATTCAGCCAGGAGGCCAAGGCCAACTCGCAGATCGTGCGGTTCGAGTCGTCGCCCGAGGATGTTTTCGCGATCGCCGACTTGACCGAAGCCTATCGGCGGCACGCCACGTCCGTGCAACGCGGTTATCGGCTGTTCGATCAACGGCGGGCCTTCCTGGTCCAGGACGAGATCCGCAGCGAGCAGTCCAACCAGCTGTGGTGGTTCGCGCACGGCGGCGCGGGCATCGAATACGAGCTGCGCGACAACGGCCGCCACGCCCTGCTGCGGCGCAAGAACAAGACCTGCCATGCCTGGCTGCTGGCGCCCGCCGAGGCCGCGTTCGTCGTACTGGACGCCCAGCCGCTGCCGGGGTCGCCGAATCCCGACATCCAGAACCCGAACAAGGGCCTGCGAAAGCTGGCCGTACATCTGCCGCAAGCCGAGAACGTGACCCTCGCCGCGCTGTTCGTGCCGGTTCACGACACGCTGCCCGAACCCGCGCCGTCGCGGCAACTCACCCCGCTCGATTCCTGGAAGCTCGCCGCGCCGCCGTCGGACGCAAGGCCATAAGCGGAATGGATTGCCGTGACGACCCAGTATCTGCGAATCCTGCATCTGCCCGACCTTCACACCGACCCAGACCAACTCCACAACATTGCTTCGAAGCCGGAACGCGCGCGCACCCTGTCGAAACTTCGCGCGAAGCCGGCGTCCGCACTGCGCGCGTCGAAGACCCTGACGTCCTGAACCGGCACCTCCATCGTCCGGTCAAGGTCACGATGACCGCCACGCGACTGGGCGTCGGGCGGCCGCGGTTTGTCCTTCATCTGATGCCTGATTGGGCTGACACTTCCGCAGGCGGCTGGTCTTCGAAAACGAACAACTGCTGATCGAGAGATTTCATGAGTACCACAATCGCTGAACCGATGACGCCAGCCGACCCAGTCGCTGTTCGAGTCTGGGTCGAACGACGCATGGTGTTTCTGGAGCTTACGGACGGGCGAGTCGTCGGATTTCCGGCAGACCGTTTCCGGCGGCTTAAACAGGCGTCGGCCGAACAGTTGCGGGAAGTTACCTTGGAGCTGAACGGATGTACGTTGCGTTGGGAGGGTCTGGACGAAGACCTCACGGTGCCCGGAATCATCGCCGGACGGTTTCAGCTTCCGCTCGAACGATCCGCGTAGTCGGCATCTACCAACGCCTGGCTCGAGCGAATAGTCCCCTGCCAACGTCCGTGACGCCCTCCTTCCTTCGTGGAACGTACCGTCGAGGCGATCTGCCCCGCAGGGGCTTTGGCCTTCCGCCCAGGGTTGGCCCGCAGGGTCTACCCTGGGGACGCGAGTCCGGATAGAATCGGCAACCCTAACCGGGTTCTGGCTGGGGCGTTCCGCGCCGCCCATTGTTCGCGACGCCGCGACAACCGGCGTTCGGCGCCCGCGGGCCACCCTCCCCCGCCGCGCCGCCGTCGGACGCCAGGCCATCATGACGAAGGGATTGCTGTGACAACGCATCATCTGCGAATCCTGCATCTGTCCGACCTTCACGAGCGGGTCGCGCTGCCGTGGATGAACGACGACCGCCGGACCAAAATCCGCGTTCGCGCGGCGAGTCGGGTTCGGGTGCTGGAGAGCAATTTTCTGGACGAATTGGCCCAGATCGCCCGCGCCGGACGGATCGACCTGGTCTGCTTCACAGGCGATGTGGCCGATTGGGGATTGCCCGAGGAGTACGCCAGGGCCAAAACGCGGCTCCGCGACATTCTTCAGCGTGTCGAGGTCGCTCCCCAGCGGCTGTTCCTGGTGCCTGGCAATCATGACGTCCAGCGGCCTACCGCGGCGGAGGCCTGGCAGCAAGTCCGCCAATTGGCAGCCGTCAACCCTGACGGACTCTCCGATTGGCTCGCAGGCCTGGAACCGCCCTACGGGGCCGCGCCTGAGTGGCTGGAAGCGATGACCAGCCGAACCGCCGCGTTCTGGAACTGGGTCGAGGTCGATTGGGGACGCGGCGAGTTGTGTCCGGGCCGCGGCCGCCATCCGCGACTGGGCTTTGCGGTCAGGCTCGACGACCTCGGGCTGCCGTTCCCCGTCCACATCGTCGGCCTGGATTCTGCCTGGCTTTGCGGCGACGATCACGACGCGACGCAGATCATGCTCGGCGCAAGCCAGATCGACCTGCTGGGCCGGGACGACAACGCCCAGCCGCTGGCCGGATTCCGCCTGGGGCTGGTCCATCATCCGCTGGGGCATCTGGCCGATGGCCTCCCGTGCCGGCGACTGTTGGCGGATACCTCGTGGCGTGAATCCGGTTCAGCTGAGGTTCCGAGGATTGCTCCCCGTGGTAAGCGCTGAGCGGATCCTGCAGACGGGCGAGCCGATCGCAGAACGGAACTGTTACTGGCCATCATTCCGCCTCCACCGCAATTGCACGGGGCTGAACCGGCGATTAGACTGGTGTTCGGCGAGATCGTCAGCTTGTCCGCTTGATGGACGCAAGCTCGAACCACGAACCAACGACCACGACATACATCCTGAAAAACCGAGGAGATCGTTCGATGGGGAAACGCAATCATGTGCCAGAAGGATTTGACGACGGAACGCCCTGGGGAGACATGTGGGAGCAACTACTGGCGAGTTGGCTCAAGCTCGTGGAAGCGTACGAGCAGCCAAAGGCGTCGGACGAAGGCGTCGGGTTAGGGTATTGGTACGACCTCAGCTACTGGTACGGCGAGAGATCGCTGACGGGCTTGCTGGGAGCGGCAGCGTGGAAAATCGACGGTGGCTGGAGCCTTGAGGAGGCGGGCGTAGCTCGCATAGGAAAGAAAGGCAAAAAGAAGTGTGGCCGCGTCGACCTGTGGTTCGGTCGCAAGGACGATGCGTCGTCCGTCGAAGCCAAGATTTGTTGGATCGACCATCAAGACGTCCAAAAGGCATTCGACGAGATCCACCAGGAACTGAAGAAGGCGAAGAAGCAGTTGCGTAAGTGCAAATCCGATTGCGAGGCTAGTCACTCAATAGACCGAGTCGGACACCCAGTATCGGTGTGCTACGTCGTGCCGTGGTTCAAGGGAGAGCACAGCTCAGAGAACGGTGTACAGGTTCTTACGGCGATCCAAGATCTCGCATGGAAGGCGGGATGGGCCACGGCGATGCACGTTGCTCGCGTAAGAACAAAGGACGAGTTGCAGCAAGAGTCCAGAAATGCCGGAACGAAGACGGTGGTGCGTGCTGCGTCGAATAGCAACATCGAGGAAGACCGACGTACGTACCCAGGCGTCCTTCTCGTCGCGAGGAGACGAAAGTGGGATAAGGTCCACCAAGGTTAGGTGACACAAAATCCTGCGGCGTTCTTGCATGGGCATTGAGCGTGGAACGGGGGGGGCAATTTTCCAAAGCTTTCGCGGTTCCTGCTCGAAGCCAGTCCCATTCTTTTCACAGCCTGAGCGCGAAGCTCATCCGGGGTCTTCAACCGCAGCCCCGTCAAAATGTACTCCGCGGTCAGCAGCCGATCCGCCTGCTTGCCAGCCGCATCCCGCTCGAGCCGCTCTGCCAATTGCCGGACAACCGCCGCCAAGCCGTCCGTCAAACCAGGAGACAAAATCCGCCGGTCCCTGAGCAGCAAGGTCCTTGATCGTGGCATCGTAGGGTTTGGACAAAGCGGTTCCCGTCTCAGGCCACACTCGCCAGCGCAGCCAACGAATCTTTTTCCATCGTGACCTGGACGACCGTCGAGCCTGCCTTCTGTACGTCGCCGATCGCCGACCGGATGGCGGCCTCCAGCGATTCCGACCGGCGGCTGAAACCGATTTGGACGCGGCCCGCCGAAGACCATACCGAACCATCGTCACAGCCGGCCTCGAACAACGCCTCGGCCAACTCGTCGGTATGTTCGGTCCCGTCGGCCAGCGTCACGATAAACTCATACGATTTCATCGCCTCTGTCTCCCCCATGCGGACAACGATCCGCCATGCGTCTGTCTGGCACAGGTGTCCCGTTTTCTCGCCCGCAAAGATTCTGACGGCCTGGACTCTTGGCGACGGGGCGGAACCTGCGGGGAAATAGGGACGCAGCTTATAGAGGACATCGCTTTCTCATGCGTTACGGAGCGCGAAGAGCATCACGCCAGCAGCTCGGCCCAGCTCGGAACGATCACAAGCCGCTCGCTCAGGGCTTCCAGCATTTCGATATCGCGGATCGCTTCGATCTGGCCCTGAACCGTCTCGTCCGCTTCCCCAAACCGCACTCGCCCCTGCCGCAGGATGATGCGGTGGAGTTCCTCGATTCGCCCTCTTCGCCACCCTTTTTTTTCGCCCCTTTTCTCTCCCCTTTTTTCTCCTTCTTTTCTGCCTTCGTCCAGAATCGCCTGATACGTCACTGATTCACGCATGGCTATCGTTACTCCTTGAAAAAGTCGCCTGACTTCATCCGGGGTCTTCAACCGCAGCCCCGTCAAAATGTACGCCGCGGTCAGCAGCCGATCCGCCTGCTTGCCAGCCGCCTCCCGCTCGAGCCGCTCTGCCAATTGCCGGACAACCGCCGCCAAGCCGTCCGTCAAACCAAGCGTCTCAGGCAACTTGCCCAAAACGGCCAGCGGCGCCGTCGCCAGCGAGCTGCGAAGCAACTCCTCGGCGGGGATTTCCCACAACCGAATGACCTCGAATCCGAACTCCATCTTACCACGCCCGGGGCGGGCGGCATATTGCACCGTGCCCGTCAAATTCGGATGCTCGGCCTGCTGGCGAAGCAACAGCACGCTGCTATGCACCGGCACCCGGTACGTACGGTGCAGCAGGATATTATAGGCCAGCACATCCAGATGCTTGGTGGCTGAGGGACCGGCCTGAGCGTCCAAGTGCAGGATCTCGGTCACCGGATCACCGATCCCGAAAACCACATCCGCAGCCGTCGTGACGGTGGACAAGTCCACGTTCAACACCTTCACAGACCGCGTCGTAGGCCCGTCGAACCAGGAGACAAAATCTGCCGGTCCCTGAGCAGCAAGGTCCTTGATCGTGGCATCGTAGGGTTTGGACAAAGCGGTTCTCCCCTGAACTCACAAGACATCCCGACAGCCTAGCATCTTTTAGCACTAACAGTACAAAGCCGCAAACAGATCCACAACCGGACCGGTGAACATCGCGACCGAAGATCCTGTACCTGGCGGTGTTTTGATGGTTTGGTTGCGTGCTTGCCTGCCGTCGCTGATCGTGTTTCTGTCCGACCTCCACGAGCGGGTCGCGCTGCCTTCGATGAACGACGACCGCAGGGCCAAGGTCCACGTGCGGGCGGCAAGCCGACGCCGCGTGCTGGAAACCAATTTCCCGCAGGTGCTAGCCCAATTGACGTGCATTGCCGAGAAGAGGTCTAATCAACAAATGCGAAAACTGCTGACGTCGGCAGAATCGGGAGCCTGAAGACGATGACCAGGACGGCAGAGATGACAGTGATCGGCAACTTCTCGCTACCCAACCGGGCTCGATTGATGTTGGACATCGGTGCCCCGCGGATTGCCATGCGTTCGGCTGAGGTGAAGGGCGCGTTTCGCGAACTGCAGCATGCCTCGGCCGCCCAAGTCGCGAGGAGTCTGGCGGGCGTTCCCGGACTTGAAGCATTAGCGGTTCTAGGCAGCTTGCCCACGAACGATCGCGAGGTGGTGATCCGGCAACTGCAACCCGACGAGCGTCAGAAAACGGAACTGCTGGATCTTGCGCGGACGATGGGCGATCCGGACGACCAGCAGTCTTTTGCCGCTACGTTGACCACGATGTATCCCGAGATTGCGGAACGCGGCGAAGATTCGCTTGACAGTGGCGAGACCGAACCGGTGCAAGGAGAAACCGAAACGATTTCAGCAGGCGAATTGGAGGAATTAGCCGCTACCATCGCAGCCTGGACGCCACCCGATCAAGCTCGTCGGGCGCTCTTCATCCTGCTGCCGGTTTGCTTTAGTCACGGGTCGCCGTTTCCGCTTGAATTCTGGACGCAAGCCGCAGAACGCGTACGAGAACCGTGGATTCCGCAGGAAACAATCCATTTGATCGGCTTGGCCATGCTCATCGATCGACTCGGCGATCCTGACGTGGCGCTGGATTTGCTACGGATGGTGCGTGACAAGGCAACTGATCCAGCGCTGCAAACTCGGGCGTGGGGCGAAATCGCCGACATTCTCCAGTCGCGGGGCGAGTTGGACGAGACGCTGCGGATCCGGCGAGAGGAAGAGCTGCCGGTCTACGAGCGGCTGGGGGAGGTCAGCTCGCGGGCGATGACGATGGGCAAGATCGCCGACATTCTCACGTCGCGGGGCGAGTCGGACGAGGCGCTGCGGATCCGGCGGGAGGAAGAGCTGCCTTCGAAGTTGCGCATTTTCATCGTCCCCATCCGGCCCCGTGCCGGTGGAAGCAGGTTTGGAGACTAGGTAACGTACGAGCGCCCGCGCGCTCGATCCGCCCCCGCCGCCCCACCGCCGCCGTCGGCGGCGGTGGGGCGGCGGGGGCGGATCGAGCGGCGTTTTCCTGGGGCCCTCGCTTGGTTCCCAAACCTGGTTCCACCGACGCGGGGTCGGCGGGGACGCGACGGCACAGAAATGCGCAACTTCGAAGACAGCTGCCGGTCTACGAGCGGCTGGGGGACGTCCGCTCCTTGCTCGTCGCTCGGGCCAATACCGCGATCACCCTGATGCAGCGCGGTGCGCCGAGTGATCTGGGCGAAGCCCGCCAACTGCTCGAACTGGCCTTGGCCGCCGCAATCAAGATGCGGTTGCCGAAGGTTCGGCAGATTCAGCCCTGGTTGGGCATGCTCGCCCGGCGGTCGGGCAGCGGGAGCAAGAGCTGAGCCGCGATCGCGCCGGCGATGGGTAATCGAACGGATCCGTACGCGGATCCATTAGACCACACGGTTCCTCGGGGCAGAAACGGGACAATGCCGAGATCCAGTAGGGTACTATCGTTGAGCACCTGAACGCTCATTGGGTACTGGGCAGAGTAAACAGGGACACAGCATTTAACGCAACGTCTTCCGGAGGAATCAACCGTCCGCAAACCCGGTGGAGGTTCCTACGCGCGCGGGACTTGCCCGGTCGGCTTCGGTCAGGTCCAATCATGGGCTGTACTCGGACGCCGTTGGTTCCCTGCCGTTCCGTTTTGGCCCGATTGGAAGGTCTCCCACCATGAAACGAATTCTACTCCTTATCATGCTCGCCGGTTTGCTCGCAGTACACAGCACCGCGCGGGCCTTCAATCCGCCGACGGATACCGCCGGACCACTCACGATTCGTATCGCCGATCCGGGCGAGATCCGAGCGTTGGACAAGCCCGTCGCTGTCCCGGTGACGCTGACCAACGCCGGCGACTCGCCGCTGGCCGGCACGGTCCGCGTGTGGGGCGTCGACGGCTGGCGAGCCGAGGGCGAGGCCGCACGGGCCTTTTCGCTCGGGCCGAAAAGCTCGCAGGTGGTGCCGTTCAACGTGGTGCCCGCCGCGGACTCGTATGCCGCTCTGTATCCGGTCCACGCGCGGGCCGAGTTCGGGTCCGGCCCGACACAAACGGCCGCGCATGCGATCCTGATCCTGTCCGTGGCGCGCGAGGCCGTGGCGAAAGCCAAACCGGGCGACGACGCGGCACAGCCGTGGCAGGCGCCGCGGCGAGGCCCGCTGCGGCTGGACGTGGCCGCGCGCTTCCAAACCCACGTCGCCGTTCATGGCCAGCCGCTCGTAACCCAGCCCGCCGGCTGGCTGGGAAGCGACGCGGTCACCGGCTGCTCGGTGGGACTGACGGAAGTCGACCGTGGGCAGCGGCGGCGGGCGATCAGCGTCCATCCGCCGTACCGCACGGGTTGGGGCGACGCGCTGCTGGAGTGGCGAATCGCCTTGCCGCCGGTGACGCCGCTGGCGCTGGAATTCGCCACGGCGATCCGTGACCACGACCCGGAACGCGAGGGTGCCAGTGACGGCGTCGAGTTTCGGGTCGAGGCCGGTGCGGGCGATGCCTGGCAGAATTTGTTCTCGCGTTTTTCGGCGGCGAAGCAGTGGGAGCCCGCGCGCGTGGACCTGTCGGCCTGGGCGGGCCGGGAGATCACGCTGCGGCTGGTGACCGATCCGGGGCCCAAGCATAACACGTCGTGCGATTCCGCATTCTGGGCCACGCCGACGATCTGGGTCGGCCCGCGGCCGGAACCGGAGTCGGACGCCCGGCGTGCCGCGCGGCGCGAATCGGCGCTGTCCGGGGCGCGCCAGGCGCGTCAGGGCGAGAAGCGCGATTGGACCTGGCGGCTGGAGAGCGACGCGGGCGGGCATGGCGTGGCGCTGGTGCCGGGCCCGAACGGTCTGGCGGACGCCTGGCTGGCGTTTGCCGACGGCCAGCGCGAGCTGGTGTTCGAGGGCTTCGCGATCGAGGTGGACGGCACGCCGCTGGCCGCGGACGGCAGCGGGCTGGTGTGCGAAGGCCTGGAGGAACCGTTCGCCGAGGGCGTCGGCACGGTGGTGCATCGGCTGTTGAAAGGCGATCAGACGGTGCGGGCCCAGGCTCGCGTGTGGGCCGAGCACGGCGCGCTGCGCGTCGCTTGGTCGATGCCCGATGCCACCCGCGACCTGCGTGGCGAACCGCGGTTTACGACGCTGGCGATCGGGCCGGCGTCGGAGCGGGCGCGACGCGTGTATGCCGGCTTCGGCAACGTGATCGAGAACCCAGCCAAGTTCGACCTGCACGCCAACGGCTTTCAACTGTCGACGCGGCACATCGGCCTGGACTTTGCCAACGGCGTCTCCTTGCTGCAGGCCTGCGATGTGTTTCCCGATCTGTTGCGCGTGGACCCGGACGCCCGGGTGTATGCGTTGCACACGCACCACGACGCGACGCTGACCCTGCTGCCGTCGTCGCGCGGTGCCTTTGCCGCGGCGCGGGCCTATCGCCCGATCGCCAACTTTCAACCCTCCCCCGGCGTCGCCAATATCCTGGGCAAGATCTGCCTGGACCAATGGGGCGGCGACTACCAGGAGGCGGCCCGCGGGATCGAACTCGCGGCACGCTATGGGCTGACCGACGCGGTGTTCGTCAAGCACGTCTGGCAACGCTGGGGCTACGACTACCGGCTGCCCGACATCTATCCGCCTGCCGGCAACGTCGACCAGTTCCAGGCCATGGTCGCCGCCTGCCGGCGCCACGGCATCCTGTTCTGTCCGCATGACAACTACATCGACTTCTATCCCGACGCCGAGGGCTATTCCTACGACCACATGATCTTCAATGCCGACGGCACGCCGCAGTTGGCGTGGTTCAACAAGGGCCGCCAGGCGCAGAGCTATCGCTGGCTGCCGACCGCATTCCAGCCGTGGCTGGAGCGGAATCTGCAGTTGGTCAAGGCCCACATCGCCCCCACGTCGTATTTCGTGGACGTGTTCAGCGCGATGGCGCCGGTGGACTTTCGCGATCGAGCGGGCCGGTTCTATCCCAAGACGGTTTGCGCCGAACGCTGGGGCGCGGCGTTCGACCGCATCCGCACGGTGCTGGGCGACAATGCCCCGATGATCGGCGAAGCGGGCCACGACGCGCTGATCGGCCATCTGGACGCGGGCCAGGCGGACCACATGGGCTGGATCCCCGGCCAGTGGCGTTTCGCGTGGGGGATGGAGGCCGACGACGCGGAGCGGGTGCCGTGGCACGACATGGCCAGCCACGGCGCGTTCGTACTGCTGGCCGGCGGGCTGGGGCACCGGTACTCGGGCGAGCAGCACGATCCGACGTTGCACGGTTACGCCAGCGACGACTACCTGAGCATGACCGTGCTGGGCGGCCGCAACCCGATGTGCGACGGCCCGTTCTCTCGCCGCGCCGTGATGACCTACTGGCTGCTGCACGACGTGTGCGTCGAGTTGGCGCGCCGCGAGATGCTGTCGCACGCGTTTGCCGGCGACGACATCCACCGCCAGATCGTCCAGTTTGCGGGCGACGCGCAGGTGATTGCCAACCGTGGCCGGACCGATTGGCAGGTCAGCGGCCAGACGCTGCCGCCGTATGGATTTGTGGCCAAAGCGGGACAGGCGACCGCGATGGTCACGCGCCGCGACGGCGTGATCGCCGGCTATGCCCAGCACGGCCACACGCTGCTGGCCGACGCGCGGCCTCAACTGGCCGACCAGCGCGGCGCGATCGAGCCGACCGTCGTGGGCTGCGAGGATCTCGGCAAGGGCAGATTCCAACTGCGCATGCAATGGCAAGTGCTGCAGCCCCTGCCGCCAGGCTACGTGGCGTTCCTGCATTTCGTGAACGAGAAGAATGCGGAGGGCGAGGGTATCGTGTTCCAGGGCGGGACGAAGTACGACACCGCGCAGTTGGCCGCTCCGGGCACGGTTGAAGGCTCGGCCAGCGCGACGCTGCCCGCGGACGTGAAGCTGCCGGCCGCGTTCGCGGTGCGTAGCGGCTTCTACCATCCCAGCGCTGGCGGAGCCCGGTTGCGGCTGGCCGGCCCCACCGACGGCACGGGCCGCGCACGGTGTGGGACGGTGGCAATCGACGCGGCCGGCGCCATCACCTGGCAAGCTGAACCGCCGGATCCGGAACGAGCCGAGCGACTGGCGCGGCTGAACACGGCCGGCAAGCTGGTGGATTTCGGCCTCGTCGCCACGACCGGCGCCTTCCGCCTGCGTCACGCCCCCGGCACCGAATGGGAATTGACGCCCTTGCCCGGGTCCGAGAGCTGCCAGGTCGAACTACGGCTCGATCGGTTGGGTGTCCCCGCTGCGAAAGTGCGGCAGGTGGTGGCGCAGGATCTCGACGGCCACACGCTGGCCCCGGTCGCACCGGAGCAGGACGGCCCGGTCGTGCGGTGGAAGACGGACGGCCAGGCATTCCGGTACCTGATACGGTTCTGATTTCCGCACGACGGGTAACTTGAACCGGCCCTGGCAGGCATACCCCGTGCCGCCGGTGTGGTAGTGCGCGTCCCAACGCATCGTGAGCGTTGCTGTCAACCGGCGAAAAAACGTACTGACTTGATCAGGCGTCAGGCGTCGAAATCGCCGAACGCACCCTTGACGCGCACACTAGATCAGGTTTAGACTGATTCGGAAAGTGTAGTCTTGGGTGACGTCTGCCTCGGGGATGCTTATGCGTCAGCCACGAATGATGATGACGATGGTGGCGTTGGCCGGTTACCTGATGACGGTAACGGCTGCGTTACCGTTGCATCGTTGCGGCGTGCAGCGGTCCGATCCCGCCGGGGTGGCGACCAGCGGCGCATGCACGCACTGTGTCGAAGCGTGTGTAACCCGCCTCCCGTTCGACGACGTGGCATCCAGTCACCTCGATATTTTGGATGGGGGACACAATTCTGCCGACTGTTTCGTCTGTCAGGTGCTGGCTCAGAAGAGCCTCCCGATCATCGTAGATCCTGCTTTCGGTTGGGACGAAATCGTTTCGGAAATCCCCAACGCCGAGCATTGCCGGCCGACGCTTTCGCTGCGGTTTTCTTGGCCTATTCGCGCTCCTCCCAGCGCCGCGTGACATCTGACAAAGGTTCGATTTTCACGCCGGTCGCGTCATTCTGCGTCCATGCGCCTCGATTCTTGGCGCGCAATCATCCCTGGGAGTAAATAGGCTATGTTCAGGCGACAGTCTGGTTTTACGCTCGTTGAATTACTGGTCGTTATTGCCATCATTGGCATTTTGGTCGCGTTGCTTCTGCCCGCCGTTCAGATGGCTCGCGAGGCGGCGCGGCGCTCGTCGTGCAGCAACAACATGAAGCAGATCGGTTTGGGCCTGCACATGTACCACGACACGTTTGGGCAGTTGCCCGCCGGGTGGCGCGGCTACGATCCCAGCAATGGCAGCCCCTTTTGGTTCGGCGTTCCCGGTTGGGCGTGGAGTGCCAGCATCCTGCCGTACATGGAGCAAATGGCCGTGTTTCGAGATGCTTTGCATTTCGAGTATCCGGTCGCCGATCCGATCAACGCGGAGGCTCGCCTGGCCCAGATCAAGATCTACCGCTGCCCGACGGATATCGGCGCCGACGTCTTTGACCTGCCTGGAGGAGGGCCTGCGGTCGGCAGCGCGGTGTCTTTTCCGCTGAAGATGGCCACGGGAAACTACATTGGAATGTTCGGCACGGTCAACTTCAGCAACCTTTGCGCTCCGACCTCCGCCACATTCAACGGCTGCGTAGGTGACGGCACGTTCATGCTCAATCGGCAGTTTCGTTTTGCGGATATCCTGGACGGCTTGAGCACGACGCTGGTCGTCGGCGAGCGCAATTCCAAATACGCGCCGTCGACGTGGTTGGGCGTCGTGAGCGGCGGCCAGCACGGCGTGGCGCGAATCGCAGGAGTCGCCGCCTTCCCGCCGAACTCGACGGCGGCGCCCAGTCACTACTTTCACAACTTCAGCAGCTTCCATCCCGCCGGCACGAATTTTCTGGCCGCGGACGGGTCGGTGCGTCTGATCGCAGAGACGATCGACGTGGCGGTCTACCACGCGCTGGCCACGCGTGCCGCCCAAGAAGTCGTGGGCGCGTTCTGACGCCGTTGCCGGGCAGCAGCGGAAGTGTTGTGTTGTTTTGCGTTGTGTCGGAATCGATCATTGGCCGATCCAAGATCATGCAGGGCGAGACGCCCCCGATTGTCTCCGAGAGGCGGTTGGACACTTACGAGGAGACGACGATGGACAAGCCGGTCTTTTACGCGAAACTGGCAAACGAGTTGGCCGCATTGCTGGCGGACGAACGAAATCCGATCGCCAACGCCGCGAACACGGCGGCGCTGCTGTTCCATCGCATGCCGGACGTCAACTGGGCCGGGTTCTACTTTCGGCACGAGGACCAGCTGGTGCTCGGGCCGTTTCAGGGCCCGCCGGCCTGCGTGCGGATCGCGATCGGCCGGGGCGTTTGTGGCACCGCCGCCCAGCGGCGTCAAACGATCGTCGTACCGGACGTGCATGAATTTCCAGGCCATATTGCCTGTGATGCCGCGTCCCAAGCGGAAGTGGTCGTGCCGATCCTGCAAGACGATCGTTTGGTCGGCGTGCTCGATATCGACAGTCCTGTTCGGTACCGCTTCGATCCGGCGGATGGTGACGGATTGGAGCAAGTCGTGGCGGTGTTCCGCAAGCGGACCGATCTACGGGCGTTGTTTCCCGAAGACAAGGTGCCCGCTTGATCCAGTGCCCGCTTGATCCAGCATTCGGACTGGCGTACGTTAGGTTCTGTGCCCGCCCTGACCGCACCGATGGATTCCTGCCCGTTTTCGAGTTGGAGCTGCGTCATGCGATGTGCGAACGTCTTCTTTTGTGCCGTGGTTTTCACATGGCTGGCTGTGCTGCCCATGCGGGCGGACGACGTGCTGGTGCAGTTCGACGACGTGCCGGCCAGCGGCTGGGTAGTCGCCGAGGCGGACCTGACGGCCGCGGCGCAGTGGTGTGGGATTGCCGCGGTGGTCCCGGAGCAGATCCGGGCGGCGGACGGCAGCGGGGCGACGCTGCAGTTCATCCCGGATGCGGACTTTGATCCGCAGCAGCGGGTGCGCGGCATCCTGGTGGCCCAACTGCCGGTCGGCGGGTCGGCCCGCTTGACGCTCCAATTCCGCGGCGGCGAATCGCCCGCGGTTACGGGTCACGGCTCGGTCGAGACCGCCGGGTTTCAAATCGTCCATGACCCGAACGTCCAGGGCGGCTTGCCGTCGCGGCTGACGTTTCGCGGCACGGGAAAGACGCTGGAATCCATCCGCTGGCAGGATCGGATGTACGATCCGCAGCGAGGTGCGTTTCGGCTGGCTGACGATTCGACGGCGCGCGTCACACGGATCGCCGAGGGGCCGTTGTGTACCGCCGTGCGCGTGGCCGGACGATTTGTCCGAGCTGGCGGAGCGCAGCCGGAATCGCAGCCGGAATCGCAGCCGGAATCGCAGCCGGAATCGCAGCCGGAGGCGATCTACCAGTGGCTGTACTTCCACGATTCTCCGCTGGTGTACGTGACCGTCGTCCAACGCCAACAGCAGCCGTTCTCGTGGCGCGAAGCCCATTTCCTGGAACTGCACCAGTCGGGCGACGAACTGCCGCAGTGGGCGGGCGGCGATCCGCTGCACCGCGGCGAGTTCCATGGCGCGGACAGCAGCCGGCCTTTTCGCCAATGGGCCGCCATGCACGACGGCCGCCAGGCCGTCGCGGTACTGCACAGCGGCCAGATGATGATCTACGACGGCAAAGGCGGCTATGGCCCCTATTTGCACGCACATGGATCGCTGGCCTGGACGCCGTGGAACAGCATCCAACGCCGGTTATCGGCCTGGCTGTGGATCGGCAGCGGGGACGACCCGCTGTCGAGTATCCAGCAAGCGGCCGAACAGTTGGCGAGCCGGGCTCGCGTGACGGTGACGGTGGCGCCGGTACAATCGCGGTTGGCAGCGGCGCGTGCTGCGTTGCAGGATCTGGCCGGCGACGCGCAACGAGAAGCTCGCCTGCAACTGGCCGTGGCCGAGCGGCTGGAAATTCTGGGCCGATTTCAAGAATCGCTCGACGCCGCCGATGGCAAGCTGCCCGAGCGGTTCTGCATGTTGCCGGCGGGGGATCTGGGACTGCTGCTCGAACAGACCGAGGCTGGTCTTCGGCTCGTCCAATTGCTGGATGCCGCGACCGGCGTGCAACTGTTAGCGCCGCAGCCGTTGCCGCTGTTTTCCCTGACGCTGCGGCACGGCGATACCGGGCGCGAAATCCAGGCCGTGGCCGACGAGGGGTGGGGCAAGGCACAGATCGAGCGGCTGGACGGCGGCCGTTTGCGACTCGCCTGGTCCGATCCGCAACACGACGGATTGGACGGTTTGCGCGTGGTGGCCGAGGCAACGCCGGAGTCCGCCGCCGGCGCGATTCGCTGGACCCTGCGGGCGATGCCTCCGGCCGGATGGCAACTGCGGCAAGTCGCCTTTCCCCAGGTAGCCGTCGCCGACCTCGGGCAGGCTGCGGACGTGGTGTTTCCGCGCGGTCCCGGCGAAGTGCAGCGCGGCCTGTGGCAGCGGGCCTTTCGCTATTCCGGCCGTTACCCCAACGGCTGGACGACCATGCAATGGCTTGCGGCCTATGATACCGCCCGGAACACCGGCTTGTACGTCGCCCTGCACGACCCGGCCGCAGCGACGAAGGAGCTCCAGTTGGAAAGCCGCCCGTCGGAGCGTGCGGTCGATTTCACTTTCGCTCACTGGCCGCCTGAGATGGACCAGGCCGGTACCGCGTTTCAATTGTCCGGCGAAGCCGTGTGGCAGGTACTGCGCGGCGACTGGTTCGACGCGGCTCAGATCTATCGCCAGTGGGCCAGTCAGCAGGCCAAATGGTGGCCCGTGCTGGGACCCGACGGCCGCCCGGACACGCCGCCGTGGATGCGCGAGCTGCCCGCTTGGGCCTTGGCCAGCGGAGGACCGGCGAGCGTCGTCCCGCAGGTGAAAAGGTTCGCCGAGGCGTTAGGCGTGCCTGTCGGGGTCCACTGGTACAATTGGCATGAGATCCCGTTCGACAACGATTACCCGCATTACTTCCCGACCCGGGACGGCTTTGCGGAAGGCGTGGCCGATCTGCAGCGGGGGCCGGTGTACGTGATGCCGTACATCAACGGCCGGCTGTGGGACACCCGCGACCGCGGCCAGGAGGATTTCGAGTTCACGACCGTGGCCCGGCCGGCGGCGACAAAGGACGAGCAGGGCGAGCCGTACGTCGAGACGTATGGCAGCAAAGAGCCCGACGGCAGCCCCGTGCGGTTGGCCGCCATGTGCCCGACGACGGAAGTCTGGCAGAACAAGCAACACGAGATCGTTCGCCGGTTGATGAAGGAATGCGGCGTCAAAGGGGTGTACATCGACCAGGTTGCGGCGGCTCAGCCACCGTTGTGCTTTGATCGCTCGCACGGCCATCCGACGGGCGGGGGCGATTGGTGGACGGCCGCCTATGAGGACATGCTCCGCGGCATCCGCAAGGACATGCCGCCGGACCGGATGTTGACCACCGAGTGCAACGCCGAGCCGTACGCGCATGTGTTCGACGGCTATCTGACGTGGCATTGGCAGCATGACGGCCAGGTGCCCGCCTTTCCCGCCGTCTATGGCGGCGTGCTGCAGATGTTCGGCCGCGCGTATCGCGGCGGTTCGACCAAGGACCTGGCCTTGCGGATGAAAGCGGGCGAGCAGCTGGTCTATGGCGAGCAGATCGGGTGGCTCAGTCCGTCCGTGGTGGACGAGGCCGAGAATTTCGCCTTTTTCCGTCAAGTCGTCCGGCTTCGCTGGCTGCTGAAACGGTACTTCTACGCCGGCCGCATGGCTCGACCGCCGCGGTTGATCGGTCAGATCCCGCGGGTGACGGCCGATTGGCAGTGGAGCGGCGAATGGCCTGTGACGACCGACGCCTTGCTGGCCGGCGCGTGGTCGCTGCCGGACGAGAAACGGTTGGTGCTGTTGTTCGTCAACGTGAGCGACCAAGAGCTGACAGCTGCCTGCGCGTTCGACGCCAGCGGCTATGGCATGGCAGGCGAGGCGTTCGCCGTCGAAGCCCTCACGGCCGAAGGAGGCGGCGAGAAATGGACCGCTCCGCGCGCGTTTCGCCGCGACGTCGCATTGCCGGGCGGCACGGCGCTGGCTTGGGAGTTCCGCGGCCAATAGCGCCCCCACGCGCGGCGAGAATCCGAGAAAGGCCGATATCGGCCTCCGGGAATCCATTACCCAAAACTAGGGGAGGCGAACTTGCCGGGGCAATCGCGAGGCCGGACCAGCGGAAAGAAATGCGCCTGTTCCCGAAGCACATCGCCACTACACTGTATCGAAAGATCTTGTAACAGGTGGTCCGTCGACTTTCTTCTCCGCAAGTATGGCGGTGTTTTTGGGTTCTGATGCATTCTCTTCCGCGAATCTTGGCGACGTTTTCCGGGATCCTGATCGCCATCGTGATTCCGATGGTGGGCGTGGCGGTCGTCCAGTTGTACGTACCCACGGCCTCGTTGATCCATCTCCCGCTGCACTCGCTGTTGGAGACGATGGGCGGCGTGATGGCCTTGACCATCGCGGGGATGCTGGTGGCCAGGCAATGTGTCGGCGTTACGGAGCCGCACAAGGTGTGGATGGCGTGTGGCTTGGCGGGAATGGGAACCCTGGACCTGTTTCATGCAGCCATGCTGCCGGGCGATAACTTCGTCTGGCTGCATTCGGCCTCGACGCTGGTGGGCGGGCTGTTGTTTTTGGGCGTCTGGCTCCGGCGGCCCGTTTCGTCCGTCTGGGCTCTTTGGCTTCCCGCCGTGGTGTTTCTGGCAGCACTGGCCGTGGGTTTGGTTTCCTGCGTCTGGCCCGCGATGGTGCCGACCATGATCGAGCATGGCCGCTTTACGGTCACCACCCGCACGCTGAATATCATCGGCGGAATCGGTTTCGGATTAGCGTCGTTGTTTTTTGTCGGGCGGTTCCAACGTCGCGTAGGGCACGACGACTGGCTGTTCGCCGTCACGACCCAGCTGTTCGCAGGTGCCGGGCTCCTGTTCGAGGTGTCCGCCTTGTGGGACGCGAGCTGGTGGTGGTGGCACATCCTGCGGCTGGTCGCGTACACTGCGGCCTGCGTGTTTGCGGTTTCGACGTACATGGCCACCGAGCACGAATTGCGGCACGTCAATCGCCGCTTGACCGACCTGAATCGCGATCTCGATCGGGTCGTGGCGCATCGTACGGCCGAGTTGCGGACCAGCGAGGAGCGATTCGCCTTGGCCGTCCGCGGTTCGACCGACGGGATCTGGGATTGGAACGTGGTGACCGATGAAGTGTATTACTCGCCGCGTTTCAAGGAATTGCTGGGGTACGCCGACGACGAGTTCATCAACGTGTTCGCGTCCTTCGAGTCGCGGTTGCATCCCGAGGATACCCCAGGGACATTGTCCGCTTTGCAAGCCCACCTGGAAAAGCGGGGGGACTACGACGTCGAGTACCGTCTGCTGACCAAATCGCAAGGGTATCGCTGGTTTCGCGCCCGGGGGCAAGCGATCTGGGACGAAGAGAACCGCGCGACCCGCATGGCCGGCTCGATCACCGACATCACCGCGATGCGCGCCGCGCGGGAAGCGACCGAAGCCGCCAATCGGGCGAAGAGCGAGTTCCTGGCCAACATGAGCCACGAGATCCGCACCCCGTTGAACGCCGTGATCGGGATCAGCGAACTGGTGCTGGACACCGAGCTGGACGAACGTCAGCGAGAACTGATGACCCTGGTGCTGGAATCCGGCGAGTCGTTATTGAGCATCGTCAACGAGATCCTGGATTTCTCCAAGATCGAGGCGGGCCGAGTCGAGTTGGAGCAAGCGGAGTTCTCTCTTCGCGATCTGTTGGGCGATACGGTCAAATCGCTCGCCTTCCGGGCCGCGCGCAGGAACCTGGAACTGGCCTATCACGTACAACCCGAGGTCCCGGAATACCTGGTCGGCGATTCGGCGCGGCTGCGACAAGTCGTGCTGAATCTGGTGGGCAACGCCATCAAGTTCACCGAGACCGGCGAGGTGGTGGTTCGCGTGTCTTGCCGGCGTGATCCGCCGGGGCCCGGCGGGATGACCGACGGGAACTCGAATGGCAAGCTCGAACTGCAGTGCGCCGTGTCCGACACAGGAATCGGAATTCCCGAGGACAAGCAAGGAGTGATCTTCGAGTCCTTTACGCAAGCCGATGGCAGCACCACGCGGCGGTTCGGCGGCACGGGGCTGGGCCTGGCGATTTGCTCGCGTTTGTTGGACCTGATGGGCGGACGCATTTGGGTCGAGAGCCAGCCGGGCCGCGGCAGCACGTTTCACTTTACCGCCCGATTTGGCGTCGGCTCCGCGGCCGCTCAGGCCGCCGCCTGCGTCTCGCCGGAAGTCCTGCGGCGCGTGGGCGTGTTGATCGTGGATGACAACGCCACCAATCGCCTGATCCTGGAGGAGACCGTCCGCCATTGGGGCATGGAACCGCTGTTGGCGGCCAGCGGGCGCGAGGCGCTGGAATTGCTCGACGGGCAGCCGGCGTGGAAGCCTCCCATCCGCCTGCTGTTGACCGACGTTCAGATGCCGGAAATGGACGGCTTCATGCTGTGCGAACAGATCCGACGACGGCCTGGCGGAGCCGGCATGGCCCTCATCGCGCTGACGTCCGGCGACCGGCACGGCGATGCCGGCCGCGCGCAGCAACTGGGCGTGGCAGCCCAATTGACCAAACCGGTCAAGCCGTCGGAGTTGCGGCAAGTGATCGGCGCCGTCCTGGCCGGAATCCCGCGCGACGCGCCTGCCCCCGGTTCCAAAAAACGGTCGCCTCCCGTGGGCCTGAATCCATCCCTGCCGCTGCGCATTCTGCTGGCAGAAGACAGCCCGTTGAATCAGAAACTGGCCGTCAGCTTGCTGACCAAATGGGGCCACACCGTGACCGTGGCCAACAACGGACAAGAGGCCGTGGCGGCGGTCGCCCAGCAGCCGTTCGACCTGGTGCTGATGGATATCCAGATGCCCGAGATGAATGGTCTTGAGGCCACCCAGGCCATTCGGCTTTGGGAACGTCCGTACGGCCAGCATCTGCCGATCGTCGCCCTTACCGCCCACGCGCTCCAGGGCGACCGCGAGCGTTGCCTGGAGGCCGGCATGGACGGCTACGTCTCCAAGCCGATCCGGCAGGAGGAGTTGTACCAAGCCATCGCCGTTTGCTGCCCCCGACAGGCCTGTGAATTCGCTTCGTCACCTTGCGATGCGAAGCTCAGGCTGCCAGCCTGGGAATGCCCCGCGACGTGAGCTTCACTCGATGATGTGCAGCACCTGTGGCGGAAAGCACAGCAGGGGAATGGCCAACGAGGCCAGGCCCAAGGCGACCCGCAGCCACCCCAGCTTGGCCGTGTCGTCCCGCGTGGGCGGATGGCCGGTGCCGATCAGGAAGATCAGCAAGACCATCAGAACCCAGCGATCCCAGGTTCCCGTCGCGATCATGTACGCGATGGCGATCACCATGAATCCGCGGGCGACCCAACGGGATCGCCGTCCGAACAGGGCATAGATCACGTGTCCGCCGTCCAGTTGGCTGACCGGCAGCATGTTCAGTCCGGTGATCAGCAAGCCGACCCAGCCAGCCATGAAATACGGATTGAGGTGACTGCACCAGATCTGATTGGCATCGGCGGCGCCCATCTCGTAACCCGGTGGCGGATGGGCCACCAGAACCGAACGCACGATCAAGGGCAAATCGAGCCGGAACGGCCCGTGTCCGGGAGTACTCAGATCCAAATGATGAATCCCGACCAGCAGAATCGGCAGGGCGACGGCGAGTCCCGCTAGCGGCCCGGCCAAGCCGATGTCGAACATCTCTTTGCGGTCGGCCTGTCGCCCATCCATGCCGATCACGGCTCCCATCGTGCCCACCGGCGAGATCGGAAACGGAATGAAAAAAGGTAAGCTAGCAGGGATCCCGTAACGCAGGGTGGCCAGAAAGTGCCCCATCTCGTGCGTCAGGAGGATCGCCAGCACGCAGGCCATGTAGATCAGGCCGTCCTGCCAATGGCTGACGATGGCCCGGCGGATCGGCATGGCATCCAAGGTGGTGTACCACTGGTCCAGGTAAAAAATGGGCAACCAGCCCACCGCGCCGGCCCAGAACGTGGATACGCACGTGATCAGGAACAGGATCAATGGCAGTTTCTTGCGTCGGCGACGGACGAAGGGTCCGCCGCGAGAACCCCCTTCGCAAGGGCTCCCCGCAGCCAGCGAAGGCCGCTCGACCAGCTCTGCCAATACATAATCGCCGCCGCTGTCACGATGTTCCACCACATTGTCCGACGAACCGTCTTTGCCATTCATGTGCGCAGGATACACTTCTTTCGCCGTTTCGGCCACCGGACACTTCACCTTGGCCAGCTTGGCAATTCCAGCTATCATACTGTCCGGTGTGACGTTGGTTCTTTGAAGTCCTCTGTTGGGCAATAGGGTAACGATCATGAGCGATTTCCGCATCGAGCGGGACTCGATGGGCGAAGTGCAAGTTCCTGCCAAGGCGTACTACGGTGCTCAGACGCAGCGCGCGGTGGAAAATTTCCCGATTTCCGGTTGGACGCTGCCGACGGCACTGATCCACGCGCTGGGATTGGTCAAATATGCTTGCGGGGTCGCCAATCGAGACTTGGGCAAGTTGACCGGCTCCGGCAAAAACCCGCTGAACGCCCCCCAAGTCGCGGCCATGTTGCAGGCCTGCCGCGAGGTGGCCGAGGGGATCCACGACGGCCAATTCCCCGTCGACGTGTTCCAGACGGGTTCCGGTACGTCCAGCAACATGAATGTCAACGAGGTGATTGCCAACCGAGCGATCGAGATCTTGGGCGAGGACCGCTTTCGAGCCGAGAAGCCCGTCCATCCCAACGACCACGTGAATATGGGGCAAAGTACGAACGACATCTTTCCGACTGCGATTCATGTGGCGGTCGGGGTGGAAATCAAGAACGACCTGATCCCCGCACTGCAACGGCTTGCGGACACATTGACCCAGAAAGCCAAAGAGTGGGACGATATCATCAAGATCGGCCGCACGCATCTGATGGACGCAACCCCGTTGAGACTGGGCCAAGAGATCGGCGGCCTTGCGAGGCAACTCGAACTGTCGATCCAACGCGCCCAGCAGGCCATCGGCAGCATGGTCGAACTGCCTGCGGGGGGTACGGCCGTCGGTTCCGGAATCAACACCCATCCCGAGTTCGGCAGCCGCGTGGCAGCGGTGCTGGCCGAGGAAACGGGGATTCCGTTTATCGAGGCCGTCAATCATTTCGAGGCGAATGCACAGCGGGACGCGCTGATTGCCTGTCACGGACAATTGCGAACCATCGCCACGACGTTGTTCAACGTGGCCAATAACATCCGTTGGCTGGGGTCGGGCCCCCGCTGCGCCTTTTTTGAAGTCATCTTGCCGGACCGGCAGCCGGGCAGTTCGATCATGCCCGGCAAGGTCAATCCCGTGATGTGCGAGAGCATGATGCAGGTGGCCGCTCGCGTGCTGGGCAACGATCAAACGCTGACACTTAGCGGAGCCGCCGGCGGGCAATTCCAGTTGAACATCATGATGCCGATCATGGGTCATGCCGCCCTGGAGAGCATCCGTTTGCTGGCGGCCGCGTCCCGGGCGTTCGTGGACTTCTGTGCCGAAGGACTGGAAGCCAACCGGGTGGCGTGCGAGGCGTCGGTGGAAAAGAGTCTGTCGATGGTCACCAGCCTGAATCCGCATATCGGCTACGAGGCTGCTGCCAAGTTGGCCAAGGATGCCTTTGCAACCGGCAGGACGATCCGCGAACTGTGCCGCGAGAAGGGTATCTTGCCGGAAACGACGTTGCAGCACGCGTTGGATCCCATGCGGATGACGGAGCCGCAAGCCTAGTGGAACCGCAGGGCAGGTTTCCAACCTGCCATGCCGGGTGAGCAAGAGTTGGATTGCTTGGCGTGAAGGGAAGCGTTTATGCCAACGGATGTCAACGCAGGCCGAATCCAGCGAACAAGCTTGTTCGTGGTATCGTTTTTTCTGTTCGCTCCTGTGCTGCAAGGACAACAGGCGCCTTTGGTGCTCCCGACGCCGGAAAAGCTGCTGCGCGAAGCCTATGCCAGAACAAAAGCGGCATCGCGCGAGGCCGATTTGACGGAGATCATTCGGATGTGTCGCCAGGCTCGACAGGCCAATCCGTCGGACGCCGTGGCCGCTTATGCCGACGAGTTGTCGGCTTGGGCACACAACCGCCGCGGTGAATTCTATGCTGCGCAAGCGGCCCAACGGGCTCGGCAGAACCAGCAGCTCTCGCCGGGCCCCGACGCACCGCTTGACTCGTCGCCGCAAGCGACCGAGTTGGACGGTCGAGCCCTCGCCGATTTTGAGGCCGCGATCGAACTGGACCCTCGGAACTGGAAACCGCTCCACAATCGCGGTGTCAGCCGGGCGCTGGCAGGCCAATGGGACAAAGCGCTCGAGGATTTCAGCGGCGTGGTGGAACGGAAACCCGACCACGCCAACGCCTGGTTCAATCGGGGCGAAGTCCGCGCCGAACGCGGCGAATACGAACTGGCGGTGGCGGATTATACGCAGGCGATCGAACTGAAGCCGGAAGACGTCGATGCCCACAGTCGGCGAGGCCAAGCGTATTTCCAACTCCACAAATTCCGCGAGGCGTTGGCCGACTTTGACCGTGCGGTTCAGTTGGCGCCCCAACAAGCCGAACCCTTGCTGAACCGCGGCGATGCACATCGCAGTCTGGGGCAGTGGCAACTGGCGGCCGAGGACTATCGGCAGACGATGGTGCTGGACCCTCGCCTTGGCCGAGCCTATCAGAGCGCTGCCTGGCTCTTGGCCACTTGCCCCCTGGATCGCTATCGAAATGCCAAGTTGGCGGTTCAAGCGGCGGAAAAAGCCTTGGAACTGGACGGCGGCGAAGACCTGCGGTATCTTGATACAGCCGCTGCCGCGTATGCAAACGATGGCCAGTTTGAAAAAGCTTGCGAAACCCTGATCCAGGCGATCGGTATGGTCCAGGCAGCCAAGACCGCACCAGCCCAGGCGGAAATGCTTCGGCGGCGGCTCGGTCTCTATCGACGGCAACAACCTTATCGCGAACCGCAGCCCACGGGCACGGCCGCATCCGGATTCTGATGCGAAAGCGACGGATCATGACAATCAGCGGACTTGACACCATGCAGTTTGATGAAACGGAGCCGCTTGGAGCCCGGATCTCGGATACCGCCGAGATTCCTCTGCAGATCGACTTCGGGGCTTGTTCCAATCTGGGCAAAGTGCGCCGCAACAACGAAGACCACTTCGCCGTGATTCGCCGCACGCGGACCCGCGAAGTGGTGATGAGCAACATGCCGCCAGCGGATCTCTCGTCGTCCGACGACGTGTCTCACGTGATGGTGGTGGCCGACGGGATGGGGGGGGCCGCGTTCGGCGAATTGGCCAGCCGGCTGGCGTTGAAGACGGCCGACGAGTTGGTGGGCAGCGCATGCCGTTGGATGGCGAAACTGCACGACTTGGATTCCTCGTCCACCCACGACCGAATCCAAGCGTATGCCGATGTGATCCAAGAGACGCTGTTGGAGTACGCGGAAAACGATCCTCGCCTGGCAGGCATGGGAACCACGCTGACTTGTGCCCACGCGATTGGTTCCGACATCGTCATCGCCCACGTCGGCGATTCCCGCGCGTACCATTTTCGCGATGGGCAAGTTCAGCAAGTCACGCGCGACCAGACGTTGGCGCAAGATCTGTTGGATGCCGGCATGCCGGCCCGGGACACCCTGCGTTTCCGCCACATCCTGACCAACTGTTTCGGTGGCGATGCGCGGGAAGTTCGCAGCGAGGTCTATCATCTCCGGCTGCAGCACGGCGACGCGATCCTGTTGTGTACCGACGGGCTCTCCGACCTGATTGACGATTTCGAGATCGCGCAGGTCCTGGAGGCGGAAGCTCCCGCCCAAGCCGCCTGCAATCGTCTGGTGCAGATGGCTTTGGACCGCGGCGGCAAGGACAATATCACGGTCGTTCTGGGACGCTTCCGAGCCGAGGTGGCGGAGGGGGCAGGCGCGTGACGGCGGCGGTCCCACAGATCGCGGCGGCGGCGATCTCGGCGGCCACGCGGTGGCCCTCTGGGTTCCAGTGTCCGGTGCCGAGTTGCGTGTTGTCAAACCCGTGCAGGTAGGCGCGGTTTTCGCTGGCGTGACGGCCCATCGGTTCGGCCAGGTTGATCACGTCAATACCGTGCTGCCGCCCCCACTGGTCCAAACGGCGGTCGGCGTAGGCCAGGTCATGGGCTCCCAATTGCCGGCCTGCGGCTGCACGGACCGACGGGTCGGGATGGACTTGCACATCGCTACCGACCGTCAGCACCAGGAAGCGCGCCTGATGCCGAGTCGCTTCGGCAGCCGTTTCGGCAAGCAGACGCTCGGTCAACTCCCAAGCTTGCCGCCACGCTTCATTACGCGGCTCAGCCAGCGCCGCCAGGTCCACACCGAAACGGCCGTCCGTGACGGCTGGCTGTCGCCAGGCGTCTCGCAACTGGTACACCAACTGCAGTGTGCGCATTCGGTCGGTCAGGGCGACTTTGCCTCGCACCCACGCGGATTGCGCCTTCACATAATCCGGATGCTGCCGAAACGATTCGTCCAACACCAGGTCGTCACCCTGCAGATGATAGAACGGCCGAACTTGGTACGGTTCGAGTTCGGCCGAGTTGTTGCGGAGATCATTTCCGGGAAAGAACGCCAGCAATACCAGATCCGGCCGGTACTGCGCCGCATAATGTCGTAGCATCCGCAGTTGTTGCGCGGTGCCATAACCGGAGACGCCAAAGTTCAGCACCTCGACCCGGCGGCCCGCCAAATCGGCACACGCTTGCAGGCGACGTTCGAGTTGGGCGCAGAACGTCTGCTCCTCCGGCACTTGAAACGCTTCGATGAATGAATCGCCCAGCACGGCGACGCGCCACGTTTCCGCCGGTTTGGCGGGCCCACGATCGCCGTGACGGAATCCATACCGATTGATGCGGATGTACGCCCTGCCTTCCTTTCGCCACCAGCCCTCGAACCCCGGCCGCAGCCGCGTGCCGCAGTGCGGATCGGGGGCATAGGGCTGCGGATAGCTGATGCCGGCCAATCGTAAGACCGCTTCGGAAAAGATCAGCCCCAGGCTGAGGCCGATCGCCAGGAGAACGAGCTTCTGGCCCCAAGGGCTGACGTTCTGCTGTTTGCCGTCGCTCATGAATCGAATCCGTCTGTCGGGCGGTTGATCGAAGTGGAATCAACAGCCTACTGTCCTGTAAGTTTGCCGAAGATCGCGATAGTATAAGGTATCTTGTAGGACGAATGTCCAGATCCGTCTAGCCACTTTGGACATATCTGCTTGAGGAAGCGTCATGACGGGAACGGCCGGCGATCGGCGATTGACGATGGTGATCCACGCGCTGGGCGGAGGCGGCGCCGAGCGGGTGTTCTGCACACTGGCCAACCATTGGGCCGAAACGGGACACGAGGTCACGGCGATCACGCTGGCCAGCTCGGATCGCGATGTCTTCCGCTTGGCCCCGCAGATCCGCCGGATCGGGTTGGGGTTGATGCGCGAGTCGCACAGTCCCTGGCAGCAGCTGAGCAACACACTCTCTCGCCTGTGGCGACTGCGGCGCGCGGTCCGCCAGGCAGGCGGCTCGCGCGTGATCAGCTTTACGGACAAGATGAATGTACTCACCCTGCTGGCCTGCTGGGGCGGCCCGCACCGGGTCGTAATCGCCGAACGGAGCGATCCGCGGCGCCAATCGCTGGGGCTGGTCTGGGAATGGCTGCGGCGGAGGACTTATCCGCGCTGCCACGCTTGGGTCGTCCAGACCGAGTCGGTAGCTCGGTACGCGCGCGGCATGGCGGGAGATCGGTCCGTGGTGGTGATCCCCAACGCGGTCGCGCCGCCCGCGGCGTCACTGCCGCCGCCCGAACAACGGCAGACGTGCATCGTGGGAGTGGGGCGATTGAGTCCGGAGAAAGGGTTTGACCTGCTGATCCAAGCGTTTGCCCGCATCTCGCCGTGGTATCCGGATTGGACTTTGCAGATCCTCGGCGATGGGCCACAGCGCGACGAACTGGCGGGTTTGGCCGATGCCCTCGGAATCCGCGATCGCGTGACGCTCGCCGGTTGGATCGACCAGCCGGAAGCGGTCTTGCGGGCGGCCGGCGGATTCGTGTTGCCGTCGCGCTACGAAGGTTTTCCCAACGCCTTGCTCGAAGCGATGGCTTGCGGCCTGCCGTGCATCGCCACCGCTTGTGACAGCGGCCCGGCCGAGATTATTCGCGACGGCGTGGATGGCGTGCTGGTTCCGCCGCAAGACGTGGACGCGCTGGCCGAGGCCTTGCGCCGCCTGGTGTCGGACGACGCCCAACGAGCCCGCCTGGGCCGCCGCGCGGTGGAAGTCACGGCGCGATTCAGCCGCGAGGCGTTTTTCACGCGGTGGGATGCAATGCTGGCGGCAGGCATGTAGCGAGAACTTCCGTCGACAACTTCGATTCGGGCCTGTCATTTCCCCGAATTTTCGAGGGTGCGACGGAGGTTCACGTGTTCACGCGTCTGGCGGCCTGTACTACGCCGGCTCGTTCATCAGCTTGTCGAACTCCGCCACGGGGATGGCGGGGGCGGTGCAGAACGAGATGCCGGTCTCGCGGCCCAGGGCCACCGCCGCTTTCATGGCGTCGGTCATCGTGGGCAACTCGACGATCAGCACCAGGTCGTACTGTCCCAACAAGGCGTACATGCCTTTGATGGAACCGCCCAGCTTTTTGATCTGATCGCGCGCGACGGCGGTCCGCCGGGCACTGATCCCCTCCATCGCTTCGCCGGAATACTTGCCGAACATGAAGAACATCATCGAGCTAACCTCCTCACGCGGCCTGATGGCCACAACAGGATCCGAAACGCGAAACTACTTCGCCTCCTGCAGATCGCGGGCGGCTAACGCCATTTTATCATACAAGTCCTGCAATTGCTGTTCGTCGACGGCGGAAAAAGCGACGCGGATGTCGTGTTCCCCATCGGCGATGACGCCCACGCCGTACTTGTCCAGCAAGTGCTTGCGATACGTTTCGGCTTCGATTCCTTTGAGCTTCAGGCACATGAAGTAGCCGGAGTTGAACGGGTACGGCTCCCATAACTTGGCGTAATCCGGCGAAGCGAGAATCTCGCGGACTTTGTTGGCCCGCGCTTCCAAGATCCCCCGTTTCTCGATCCGTTCGGCCTCGATCTCCGGAGATACCATGGCCTTGGCCAATACCGACTGGGACACGTGCGGCCCGTTGGAGATGGCGCTGCGGATGGCGCCGGCGACCTTCTTTTCAAACGCCCGGTACAACGTCTGGTCGCTGAGGAACGCGTGGGCTCCGAACGTCAGCATCCCGGTGCGCAGTCCCCACACGAACTCTTCCTTTGTCGGCCCGTCCACCTTGATGGCCAGGATCCGTTCGTGGGCGCCGGCCAAGCGGGCGAACAGGGACTCGCGATACACGTTCTCGTCATAGAACAAGCCGAAATAGGCGTCGTCCGTAACGACCACCAGGTTGCGGCCTTCGCCCGCCGCGTCGCACAACACGGTGGTAATCGCATCGGCTTCGGCTTTGGTGATCGAGTACCCCGTGGGGTTATTGGGGAAATTCAAGACCAGGATCGTCTTCCAACTGCCGGCCCGCGTGGCCAGCGCCTGGCGGAGCGCCTCGACGTTGAATCCGCCCGACGCGTTGAAGAACGGGTACAGGGCCAACTGGGCTTGATACCGCACGCCGAACAGCAGTTCGTAGTTCTCCCAGAACTTGTCGGGCATCAGCACCATGTCGCCCTTGTCGACGAACAAGTCGGCGATCAGGCTGATGGCGTGCGTCACGCCACAGGTGACGATGGGCATGGAGAAACTTTTCTTGGCCAGCGTGGGGTTTTTCCGCAGCAGCTCGTCGCGCCAGCGTTTCCGCAGGTCCTCGCGGCCCGTGGCGGGGGCGTAGGTGAGGGCGTCGGCGGGACTGAGCGTGGGAAAGAACTGCATCACCGACGGCAAAAACATCGGCTTGTTGTTCTCCCGTGCGATGCCGATCGTGGCGTCGTAGCGTTTGGCCTTTTCTTTGGCCTCGGCACTCTGCGACAAGATGCCCTTGGGAAAATAGATCCGTTTGCCGAACTCCGACAACATGCTGAACACGTGCGGGTTTTCCCGCTCGATGACCTCGTTCAGTTCGCTGGCCAGGGGTCGCAACTCGGTGCCCGGTTGCATCAGGGACAGCGGCGCCCGCAACCGCAACCGCAGATTATCGAGTTGTTCCCAGAGGGCCTTGGGGAAGCGATTGCCGAACGTTTGGAAAAAGCTGGCCATGCCATCGGTTTCGCGGTACCAGTCGTTGCGGTCGACGGCGAACAGCTTGTTCAGGGATTCGGTGGAGATATCCAGCCCCGTCAGATCCAGGCCGTCCGCCGTGGGGACGTAACCGATGGGCGTCTTGACCGCGTCGCCATCGCCGCGGCAACGGTCCAGAATCCACTCGATGACCCGCAGGTTCTCGCCGAATCCCGGCCAGAGGAAATTCCCTTCTTCATCGGTGCGGAACCAATTGACGTGGAAAATTTTGGGCGGATTCGTCATCCGCTTGCCCATGTTCAGCCAGTGCTCGAAATAGTCGCCCATGTGATAGCCGCAGAAGGGCAGCATGGCCATCGGATCGCGGCGAACTTCGCCCACCTTGCCGAATTGAGCCGCCGTTCGTTCCGACGCCATCGTGGCCCCGACGAACACGCCGTGGTCCCAATCGAAGGCCTCGTAGACCAGCGGCGCCAAATGCGCGCGGCGGCCACCGAAGATGATCGCAGAGATCGGCACGCCGTGATGATGCTCGATGCGGAACGAGTGCGACGGGCACTGGGTGAGCGGGGCGGTAAAACGGCTGTTGGGATGAGCGCCGACGATCGGTTTGCCCTTGTCATCGGTCATGTCCGGCTTCCAGGGCCGGCCCTGCCAATCCCAAGCTTCCGTCGGCGGCTCGCCTTCCAATCCTTCCCACCACACCGTGCCGTCGCCACCCAGCACCACGTTCGTAAAGATCGTGTTGCTGCGGATCGTCTTGAGCATGTTCGCATTGGTCTTGGCGTTCGTTCCCGGCGCCACGCCAAAGAACCCCGTCTCGGGGTTGATCGCCCACAGCCGGCCGTCCGTGTCGATCCGCATCCAGGCGATGTCGTCGCCCACGGTCCAGATGCGATAGCCCTTGACCTTCAACCCCTCGGGCGGGATCAGCATCGCCAGGTTGGTCTTGCCACAGGCGCTGGGAAACGCCGCCGCCACGTACTCGATGCGCCCTTCCGGACTCTCCAGACCCATGATCAGCATGTGCTCGGCCAACCAGCCTTCGCTGCGGCCCAGATGGCTGGCGATCCGCAGCGCCATGCACTTCTTGCCCAACAGCACGTTGCCGCCGTAGCCCGAACCCACGCTCCAGATCGTGTTGTCTTCGGGAAAGTGCAAGATCAAACGGCGCTTGATGTCCAGTTCGGCCTTGCCGTGCAAGCAGCGCGTGAACTCGCCCCGCGTCCCCAGTTGCTTCAAGACCCGCTTGCCGACGTGGGTCATGATCCGCATGTTCAGCACGACGTAGATGCTGTCGGTCAGTTCCACGCCGACCTTGCTGAACGGCGAGCCGACGGGGCCCATCGAGAACGGAATGACGTACATCGTCCGGCCGCGCATCGAGCCCTGGAAGAGCTCGCCGGCGCGGCGATAGCCCTCGTCGGGGGACATCCAATTGTTCGTCGGCCCCGCGTCCTCTTCCAGCTTGGTGCAGATGAACGTCAGATCCTCGGTCCGGGCTACGTCATTGACGGCAGTGCGGTGGTAGACACTGCCGGGATACTTCTCCTGGTCCAGGGGGATCAACTCGCCGCTCGCCAGGGCCTCTTGCGTCAAGCGGTCTTTTTCTTCTTCCGACCCGTCGATCCAGACGATCTGGTCCGGCTCGCACATGCGAGCCATTTCTTCCACCCATTCCTGGAGTTCGCGATGCTGTTTCACGGAACATTCCCCTGTAGCAAGAAATCGGCCGATAACTTTCCGAGTGGGCGATATGGTATCCCACTCGCGGCCGGCGTTACAGGGGGGAGCCTCAGAACATATCCAGCATGAAATGGTGGCCCGAGTGGTACATCTGGCCGTTGGGCAATTCGTTGTGCCATTTCTTGTTGTACACCGGGATCCTCATTTCAGGAGGGTACCGATAGTACAGGCTTTCTGCACTTCGGTAGTACTCATTCCCCCAGAAATTCTGTGGGTAAAAGACATAGGGATAGTGGTAGAATCGCTCCCAGTCGCGTTGACCGTAAGCTCCGCCCCAGACACGGTTAAAGGCTCGCTGATCGGCGTGAGCCGCCGTCGCCGACAAGCTGATGGCGAGGACAGCACAGGCAAGCAAAGCCAACATCGCACGACGAACCATCACGTTTCCCCCCCTAGTTTTCCCAGCGGCTCATCGATTCTGGTTGTCTCGCACGGCGCGGTCCAACCTGACAATATGAATCGGCTGACCGTTTCAACCGGCATGAGCGAAAAATTCGATCGCTTCGGCATAACCGTCCCCTTGGCTGACTTGACGCGGCGAAAACGTTAAGATATCCGGCCACAGGCACGGCTCGCAGTTCGCAAACTCCCCTTTTGGCGAGGAGATTTCCATGGAAAAGAAACTGGGCGTGGCGATTCACGGCGTCGGCGACGTGGCCTTTGCCCATGCCGCCAGCTGGCTGCGCAACCCGCACGTACAGATCGTTTCGGTCAGCAGCCGTCAACGGGCCAGCGCCCAGCGGCTGATCGACAAGTACGGACTGGATTGCCCCCCGCGAGACAGCTTTGACGATGTGCTGGCCGATCCCCGGGTGGATATCGTGAATATCAGCGGCCCCAACCAGGTCCACGCGTCCCAGGGGATCGCGGCGGCCGGCGCCGGCAAGCATGTGCTGGTCGAAAAGCCGATGGCCATCACGATGGACGAGAACCGGGCCCTGCGGGATGCGGTCGCACAGGCCGGAGTCAAGAGCATTGTCAGCTTTGTGCTCCGCTGGAATCCGCTGCTGGAGACGCTCAAATCGTTGCTGACCGAGGGCGCGATCGGCGAGCTGCTGTACATCGAGGTCGATTACTGGCACGGCATCGGGCCGTGGTACAGCGGCTGGGAATGGGCGCACACGTTCCGGACCGGCGGCAGCGCGGCCCTGCTGGCCGGCTGTCACGCGCTGGACGCGCTGCGGTTCTTGGCCGGGCGCGAAGCGGTCGAGGTGTCGGCCATGTCGAACAACAAGAAAGGCCTGTACGAGTACGACGCCAACGTGGTGGCGACAATGAAGCTGGACGACGGCACGATCGCCAAGTCGTCGGTGCTGTTGGACGCGGATATCCCGTACGCGTTCAACATCGACCTGGTCGGCACCCAGGGCTCGCTGCGGGACAACCGGATCTGGGCCAAGCGATTGTTCCCGGGCCAGAAGAGCTGGGCGACGATGCCCACGATCCTGCCCGATTCGGGCGACGTTCACCACCATCCGTTTGATGCGCAGATCAACCACTTTGTCGACTGCATTCGCGAAGACCGCCAATCGCGCTGCAGCGTCGCCGACGCCTATCGGACGCACGAGTTGTGCTTGGCCATCGACCGCTCGATCGCCGAAGGCGGCCGTGTGGTCAGGCTGCCGTTGGAGTAGGAACTCGCCGTGGCACAAGAAGTCGCGGCACAAGAAATCGTGGCACGGGGCCATTTTCTGGGGGGGAGAAGTCCTTGACCTCAACCGCCTTGTGAGCCTGGTGCGGAAAGAGTCAGGGAATGCCCTTGGCTCGTCCGGCAGCTTTGCTTCTCGACTTGTAAACAAAACAGGGCTGCCGCCTCGCAGGGGAGGCGGCAGCCCGGAATCATAAGAAAAAAACCTTCGGTCGATTGCGGCGAGCGGAGTCGCTGCGAGAAAGGCGAGAGTCCGGCGTGCTTCTGCACGAGCCTTGGGTGGACCCCGGCCTACGCTATAGTTTTGGTCCCTCTGCCGGAATAGCGACCGAAGGTTTTGATGCCTGAAAAACTCAGGGCGGCTTGTTATTCCGCCGTGCTGACCAAGAGTATCGGCACTTTTCCGCTGCAACCTGCATGGAATTTAGCGGAACCACGTGGGCAGTTTTGGCGGCTTCGGTACCATCCTTTTCAGCCAGGACGGCGAATCGGCGGATTCGTCCGCAACGGCGGGCGCAGTCGCGGTATTCGGGGCGTTGCGGCCCGCCTCGGCCAGTTCGGCCGCAGAGGCTTCGTCGATTGGCACGTACCGCCGCAGGAATTCCGGCCAATAGCCGCGCAGCACCAGGTCGCACTGGGCTAGCTCGCCGTTGCCCAGATAGAAGTTCGCCAGCGCGATCTTTTTCAACAACTCGTTGCGCTCGTTCTTGTCAAACCACAAGTCGAAGACCTGCACGTCGTCGATCCAGACCTGGCCGGGGCCCATCAAGTCGATTGCCACGCGCAAGTCGGTCAGGCCGCGCGTGGGCAGGTCGTCGATCCGCACCAGGTACGGCGCCCACTCGGTGGTCAGCGGCGGCGGTGGCGGTCCCAGCCGGTCGTCGCCGGCGCCGACTCGTGCCGGGCGATAGTATGTCTGCCCGTCCAAACGGCCTTCGATCGCCAATTGCAGGGGCGGTTGCCGTGCGGGGTCGTCGATCCGCAGCCAGACCCACAGGGACAGTCGCCCCGTCGCCGGAGCGGAAAACGAATTGCTCCGCACCCAAGCCACCGGGCTGTCGCTCCGGAGGTGCAAGGCGTTCTTGCTGTTCCGGCCTTGCCCAGCCACGACCTGGGCCCCGATTCCAGCGGCTCGCGAACCGTCCCAGCCGGGCAGCAGGTCGCCCTGCGAAGCGAGTTCGAAATCGGGATTACCGAGAACGGCTAACGGGCGCGGATCCCGGAGTTGGTTGGCCCGTCGGCGCAAGTCGTCGATGCCCGCGCGAAGATCGCTCGCCACATCGCGGTTGACCTCCGCCTGCCAATCGACAATCCGCACGTCGGCGGCTGCCACCACGGCGGCGGCCAGATCATACGGCCGCAGGGCTACCGTCCACACTTGCGTTTTCTCCTGCGTCACCGGCGGCGAGCAGACGCGGTTGCCGAGTACCCGGAAATCGCTGCCCCGCGGCGCGGCCATCGTCAGCGTGAGCGAAGCCGTCCACGGCGAATTATTGACCGCGTAGAAATAGGTGCGGTCGCCGCGGCTCAGCCGCCGGACGACTACCGGCGGCAACTCGATCGTTGCCTTGTTCGAGGGCACCGTTTCAAACCGGGCGGCGGGCAATTGCCGAAAAGCGTCCGCGACTTCCAACAACGCTTCTTCCTGGCCCATCACCGGCGTCCAACCGCCTTGAAACAGAAACTGGCTGTCCAGCGTCGCCAGGCTGTGAATCACGCCTTGCCGATAGGCCTCTGCCGAGGGAGCGATCTGCGTCAGCAGCCAGGAAGGCGTCTTGTCGGCGCCGAAGGGGCCGTGCGTCTGGAAGGATGTCAAGGAGACCGTCTGCGGCTCGCTATACAGCAGGCTGCCCGTCCAACCGCGAGGCCGCGCCGCGGCCGCACCCGCCGTCCGAGCCGTGGGACCGAACAACTGGTCGAACTCGGTGGAACCACGCAATTGCAGATTGGCGGCTTGCGATTGCAGCGCATTCAGAGGGGCCCAACGAGTGGGACGAAGCAGCACGACGCGGTCGTCGTCGCGATAGCTGAGCGGATCGATGCCCACGCGCAACAGCAGCGGCCGAACCTCCAGACGTTCCGGCAGCGTGGGTTTCAAGCCGGCTTGAAGCTGCCCGTCCGTGAGCAGCTCCGCTCCCGCCAGATACAGCTTGCTGCGCGGGGCCGCCCGCGTCAATTCTGCCGCGGTGGACTGGTAGAAGCCGGCCAGTTTCCGGGCCCGCCAGTTCAACCACAACTCGCGACCTTCGCCCGCCAGATAGGCGGCGGCACTCTGGCGGTCCCGGCCCGCCAAGCCGACCGCCGCGACGGGCTCGTCCGCCGCAAACTGCCGGATCGTCGTGTCGTCCTGAGCCCACGGGGCGTCGGGCAGTTGCGCGTAGGTCTGCGGGCCCAATTGGACAGCGACTCCGCCAAAGGACGGATGCCTGCCGTAACGCTGGCCCAGTTCCAGGACGACGCGCTGCATGGCCTGCTGGACCGGAACCGACAGGGGATTGTACACGGGGCCCGAGGCGCGGTCGGCCGCGAACAGCTGTTTCCACGACTGACCGTCGGCGGCGATCAGCTCGATGCCGCTGGCCGCCGCAGGCAGCGTCTGGCGACGGAGGAGGGTCTCGAGTTCCGGCAACGGAGCGGCGAATTGCAGGGCCGGCACCAGCGTCAAGCCCTCGCGATCGAACAATCGCAGCAGCAACTCCAACACGTCCTTACGAACCGGATCCTGCCCGGTGGCAAAGAACACGCCGCTGTCGTACTTGGGCGTAGATTGCAGCAGCGTGCTGGGATAGATTGCCCCGCCTTCGTGCCAGACGCAGATCATCGCTCCGTTTTGGCCCGTGTGTTTCAAGTACTCGGTCAGTCGCAGGCCGGCCTGGTAAAATGTCACCCAGTCGGTCAAGCTGCGACCGCTGCCGGCGTCCAAAGCATCGCTGGCCGAGAAGGCGTCCGCCAGCACAGGCCGGTCGAAATACTGAGCGATCAACCGGGCATCTTCGCCGTCGGCCGTTGGCCGTGCAGGCAGACTGGCCGGACCGGACAGGACGCGAAGCGTTCCCAACACGGCTGGCGCATCGTCCCGGCGATTGGCGACCAGCAGGAAAGGCGTGTTGGAATGAGGCCAGAAGATCAGCCGATGCCGTTCGCCGCGGGCCGGCGCGGCTGCCGTCACGCGAGTCACGTCCACGCCGGAATGCAAGCCGATCGGCGCCACCATCCCCGCCGCGTTAGGTTCCACGACGCTGATGCCCAGCGTCTGCGCCGTGTTGCTCGGGTACTCGACCTCGACCACATGCGGCAGACCGATGGCGGATACGGGCAGTGGATAGGCCTGCCAACCGCCCGGCAACAGCTCGACAAGATCCCGGCCGGCGGCCTTGCGCAAGCGGCTCAAACCATTGCCGAGGGGCGTTTCGCGGACACTCGAATCCGAGTTCGGCAACCATTTCCAATGCGGCAGCTTGGGAAGCGACTTCCAGAGGCGATTCGCCGAGTTACCAGGCATGGCGTTCGCCGTCGCCGGGGCATTCGCCGCCGAACCGGCATCGACTTGCGGTTGGGTCTCGGCCACCACTTGCCACGCCGCAACCGTCGGCGGAGGCGGCTGGGAACGAAGTACGACGAGTTGTACGCTGCGCTGCGTCAGATCCCTGATGGGCGAAAAACGCGTCGGCAGCCGTCGCTTGCTGAGCGTGAGAAGCAGATCGTAAACGCCCTCTTGTTCAGGCAGCACCAGCGACCAGGGGCCGATTTCCTGCGGCGCGCCGTCCCGCCCCGCACGAACCTCGCGTGTTTCCTCCCACAACTTGGTTTCCCCTCGCGCCGGCGACAGCCGCGCGCTGCAGACCAATGCGTCGTCCGCCTCGACGCCGGTGACTCGGTGAGGGGTGACGAAAAACTCGAATTGCTCGCCCCCGCCAAACACCAACGAATCCCGTTCGAAACGAACTCGCAACTCGTCGCCCGGATCGCGACGCACCAACAGCCGATTCCCGCGCTCGTCCAGCACGGACGTGTGCGCCTCGGTCAATAATTTGCCCAACGGGATCTGAATCCGCTGCACCGCCTCCGTCCCCCGGTCGGGCGTCAGTAAGATGGAAATTTCCGCCAGGTGGGACGCCTGGACGCGGAAACGCACGCCGTCATAGGTCCGCGGTGTGCCGGGCACTAGCGTGATCGCGTCGCCATCAATGTACATCGACCCGGGTTCGTCCGGCGACAACCCCACGGACTCAAATTCCCGGATACAACTAGCTAGCAGCGGCGGGGTCTGAGCATGGTCGATGCGAATCTCGCCCGACCAGCGCCGTGCGGCTCCCCCACCCCAAGCCACCCAAACCCGCAGATCGACGTCCTCGCCCAGGGCGGAATACCACGGCACCAACGCAGCGCAGAACGCGACCGCTCGCATCCAACGGGCCCACCCCCCGCGGCGTTCGAATCCGGTGCATCGTGTTGGCAGTCGTTCTGCCATGAACGGACGTCCCTGTCCGAGCAGCATGCTGAATGTACGCAAAAACGCACGGGATTATAATCGTGTTCCCCAGAACGATACCACCCCGAAATTCGCCGAGGCCTTTCCGGAGTAGCTTGGACAACCGGCAAGGCTGGACAAGCGGGCCGCATCAGCCGCCAAGCGGGCGTCCGCAATGCTTGCACTGCTGGCGCCACCGTTGCCGCGGGGTTGCGCCACGCAAGAAATGGAAAGGGGATCAAACGCTGGCGCCCACCCGGGTCTGTCTCGCATCCTGGGCATGGTTCTGCCAGACGCCTCGTGGAGAGACGCCAAATTACCGCTTCCGGCCTTCGGCATAGCCGTAGCGGGGATTCCGCACGTCGAAATCCGTGTCGGTAAAGCTGTTGTTCAGCCTGAGTCGGGTGTAGGTGTACTGCTCGGCCAAGGGCGGATCGGCGTCTGCCTCGACCGGCCAGTCGTAAGCCTCGAAGCGAATGGGCAAGTCCAATTCGTCGTCGATATACACCCGCCACTGGCTGAACAAGAATCGCTGCCGGTCGTCCGGATTGCGGACGTGGATACAGCGACAGGTGCGGTCGCCAACTTTCTGGCCGTGCGTGATATCGACTTGGCACGGGACATCTTGGATCCCCTTCTCCGCAGCTTGCGCAATCCGTCGGGAGAGGTTCAGGATGCCCATTTCCGTCAGCGGATGGCGCTGGCCTTCCATGGCGACAAGGCCGTCGGGTTGCAAGGATAGCGTGCCCAACAACATGCCCGTGATGCCCGTCGTGTGCGCCAGCAGATTGCCGTCGTTACTGCCCGCCACGTAGATCGCTTCGTCCCCGCGGCGATCGGAGGGATCATAGAAGTATACGTAGACGCTGAACGGCTGATGACGGACTTTGACCAGCAACCGCTGCGGGTCGCCCAGCACTCCTCCGTCAGACTCGCGTTTCAGCAAGATGGCCGAGTAGTCCTGGACTTCTTTCTCGATCCGAGCCGCAGCCTGGTTGGCCCAGCGATGCACGGCCAGCAGGGGATGTTGCTCGTCGGTCGGCCCCCCGCTGCTCGAAGTGACCGTCCGTGTGCTTACAGGCATCGCCGGCAATTCGGCGGCATTGGTTACCCCGCGAGGCTCGCCGACGCCCCCCACCGCTATCCATACGCCCAGCATCAGTAACCCCGATGTAGTATTCGATGAATGGTACGACAACATCCTGGTCATCCTCAAGCTCCCTCTCGTTTTCCCCAAACCTCATGATGGACCGCGCGGCACAACGTCCGCCACCAGATCCTTCATCTCGCGGACCGCTCGTTCCAAGCCGACAAACACGGCTCGCGCGACGATGCTGTGTCCGATATTCAACTCGTGCATGCCGGCGATTCCCGCCACGGGCCGGACGTTGTGGTAATTCAAGCCGTGGCCGGCATGCAAGGCCATGCCCAGTTCGCCAATGCGGCGCCCGGCGGCGACCAATTTGGCGAGTTCGTTCTGCTGGTCAGTGCCGCGTGCCAAGGCGTATTGCCCGGTGTGCAGTTCGACGGCATCCGCGCCGACCTGCGCAGCCAGTTCGATCTGGTCGATCAGCGGATCGAGGAACAGGCTGACGTGGATGCCGGCAGCTTTCATTTCGCGGACGGCTTGTGCCACCGCGGCGCGGTGCGCAACGGCGTCCAGTCCGCCCTCGGTGGTGATTTCCTCCCGCCGTTCCGGCACCAGCGTGGCCTGGTCCGGCCGGATTTGGCCCGCGATCGTCAGCACGTCTCGGTTGCAGGACAGTTCCAAATTCAGTTTGACCGTCACCGTCTCGCGAAGCAAACGCAGGTCGCGATCCTGGATATGCCGGCGATCCTCCCGGAGATGGACGGTGATCCCGTCGGCACCTCCCAATTCGGCCGCCATGGCGGCCCAGACCGGGTCGGGTTCGTAGGTCTTCCGCGCTTGCCGTAATGTGGCTACGTGGTCGATGTTGACGCCGAGTTCAGGCATGGAATCGGTCCTGCGAGGAAATGGGGTGGGGGGCGAAAACGGCACCTTATCATCATACCAACGCCGGCAAGTTGCGACGATGCCCGGTCCCGCAAGGCCCGGTCCCGCAACGCTCAAAATCGGACCGAAGCCCCCGACCCGATGAATTCGCCGCAATTCGGAACTCGAGCCACTCGAAGCCAAAGCCCCAGGACACCCTGGGCCGGGACCGACGGCGAACAGGTCGCCAGTACCCCCCAACATGTCATGGCAACGCCAATCGGAATGACTTGTCGTCCATGCATGGCCATCTACCTTGTGCGGCCTCCGTGCTGTTTGACTGTTTCATCGAACGCGGCGGCCTTGGAGTTGCAGGAGATTCGAAGGCGCATGGCACCATTTTCGGCAGCTCCTAGAACAACCGTTAAGACCGGCGGAACCGAGAAATCCAAGTTCGCTCGGAAGAAAGCCCGCTGGACTGCAAGCAATTCCAAATAACCGACCTCGCCCTGCTGGTATTAGCCTGTCAATCCCCTTCACCAGTCGTACAAGGCGGCCGGGGTCGAACGAAGACAGTCGAGCTAGTGTCGCCGCTCCAGAGCCCAGGCGACCAGCGACGGGCAAAGCCGATGGAGCAGATGGAAAGCCTTGGCTTCCAGGCCCGGCAGCACTTCGCGCCGCCCGCGGCGGATGGCGCGCACCGTGGTGACGGCCACGGCTGGAGGCGATAGGCCGCGCGGCGAACGCCATGCTGTCGGGGCGGTTTCTTCCAGCATCTGTTCCCAAATCTCCGTCTCGACCGTGGCCGGGCTGACCAGCAGCAAGTCCACGCCGTGACCGTGCAATTCGGCCCGTAACGCCTCGCTGAACCCGCGCACGGCGAACTTGGCGGCGCAGTATTCGCTTAAGTGCGGAATGGCCACGTGGCCGAGAATCGAGCCGATATTGACCGCGATCGGCTGGCGACCGCGGCGCAGCAGCGGCAGGGCCGCCCGCGTCAGCTCCACGAGGGAAAAGAAATTGACCTCAAAGATCTGCCGCAATCGGTCCGGACAAGCGTCCTCGAACCGCCCCAACGCCGCCACCCCGGCGTTGTTGACCAGGATGTCTAACCCACCCAAGTGCGACTCGGCGCCGTCCAGTACCGCTCGACGTACTTGAGCATCGGTTAGATCGCCGACGACGATTTCCGCACGTCGGCCCAACGCCCGAATCTCCGCCGCCAGTGTTTCGAGCCGTTCTTGTCGGCGAGCGGTGAGCACCAGATCGGCGCCCTGCCGAGCCAGTTCCACCGCGATCGCCCGCCCGATGCCGCTGGACGCTCCCGTCACGATCGTCCGGCTGTCTGCGATATTTCGCCGAGTCAACGGTGCTCAACCTCTTTGCACTTGTGGACACGATCCCTTGCCCAACGCCGCCTTCGCCTCGTCGGCCACTCGCGCGGCAGTGATTCCGAAACGCTCGTACAACTGTTGGAATGGTCCCGAAGCGCCGAATCCCGTCATGCCGACAAAGCGGCCGCCCGAACCGATATAACGATCCCAGCCTTGGCGAATGCCCGCTTCGACGGCGACCCGCGCAGTCACCTTGGGCGGCAACACGCTGTCGCGATACGCTTCGTCCTGCTCGTCGAACAACTCCCAACACGGCAAGCTGACGACCCGCGCTTGCAGGCCTTCGGCGGCGAGCTTCTCTCGCGCTTCGACGCACAACGACAATTCGCTGCCGGTGCCGATCAAAATCACGTCGGGACGGCCGCCGGGTGCGTCTTGCAGCACATAGCCGCCCCGGGCCACGCCCGCCGCCGCGCCGCATTGCGACCGATCCAGCGTGGGAAGATTCTGTCGAGTCAGCACCAAGGCGGCGGGGCGATCGGCCGTCGCCAGGATCTTGCGATACGACTCGGCGACTTCGTTCGCGTCGCCCGGACGAAAGACCATCAAGCCGGGGATGCCGCGGCAGGCCGCCAAATGCTCGACGGGCTGGTGCGTCGGACCGTCTTCGCCCAAGCCGATGGAATCATGCGTCAGCACGTACAATACGCTCTGGTGCATCATGGCGCTCAGCCGCATCGAAGGCCGCATGTAATCGGTGAACACGAAAAACGTGCCGCCGTACGGCCGCAAGCCGGATAATGCCAAACCGTTGCAGGTGGCCGCCATGCTGTGCTCGCGAACGCCGAAATGCAGGTTGCGGCCGCCTCGGTCCTGGGCACTGAAATGGCCCGCATTCTCCACTTTCAGCAGCGTGTTGTTGGACGGCGCCAGGTCGGCCGAGCCGCCGATCAGCCACGGCAGGTTCTTCGCCACCGCGTTCAGCACTTGGCCGGACGAGACACGGCTCGCCAACCCCTTGGCGTCAGCCGGAAACACGGGGATGTCCCGGTCCCAGCCATCCGGCAATTCGCGTGCCCAGATCCGTTTCAGATCGGCGGCCAGCTGAGGATGCGTCGCTTCGTACAGCGCAAACTTCGCCGACCAATCGGCGTGCAGCTGACGGCCTCGAGCCCCGAGACACTCGGCGAAATGCTCGCGCACGCCGTCGGGCACCAGAAATTGCTGGTCTTCCGGCCAGCCGTAAGCTCGTTTGGTCAAGCGAAGCTCCGCGTCGCCCAGCGGCGCTCCATGCACGTCGTGCGAGCCGGCTTTGTTCGGCGAACCGTATCCGATGACGCTCCGCACCACCATCAGCGTCGGCTGATCGTGACAAGCGCGGAACGACGCTAGCGCGGCATCCAACGCGGCGACGTCGTTCGCGTCTTCGACCGTGACCACGTTCCAGCCCAAACCCCTGAACCTCGCCGCGACGTCCTCGCTGAACGCCAGGTCGGTGCGACCCTCGATCGTGATCCCGTTGTCGTCATAGATCCAACACAGATTCGACAGTTTCAGATGGCCCGCCACCGACGCCGCTTCGCAGCCGATGCCTTCCATCAAGTCCCCGTCGCTGCATAACGCGTACACATCGTAGCCGAACAAATCGAAACCGGGTTGGTTATAGCGGGCGGCAAACCATTGGCCGGCCATGGCCATCCCGACGCTGGTGGCAACGCCTTGACCCAACGGCCCGGTCGTCATCTCGATCCCCGCCGCTTCGCCGTACTCGGGATGCCCGGCACAGGGGCTGCCCAGTTGGCGGAAATTGCGGATGTCCTCCAAGGAAATCGAGGGCTCGTCCAAGGTCCGACCGTGCTCGACCTTCTTGATGCCCGCCAGATGCAGCATCGAATACAGCAGCATCGAAGCGTGCCCGCAGGACAGGACAAACCGATCCCGGGCCGGCCACCACGGATGCTCCGGATCGTAACGTAGACGCCGATTCCAGACCGTGTAGGCCACCGGAGCCAGCGCCATGGGCGTTCCCGGATGACCGCTGTTGGCCTTCTGGACCCCGTCCATCGACAAAGTTCGAATCGTGTTGATTGCCAGTTGTTGGATGTCGTCCTTCATCATTGCAGTCATTGCTCCCCCAGGTGGTCTAGCGCCAAACGGTCGATCAGACTTGACCTTCCGCCAAATGCGGACAATGTAATCTTTTGACCCGCCCGCCGTCAACGAGAGGGACAGCATGGATTATTCGTGAGCCCTTGCACGGCCATCGGAGCTTTCGATGGTAACGGGACGAGAACCGATCTGCTCCGTAGGCTGCCCTTATTCCTTGCCTGGTTGGCCTGTTTGTACCGTCCCGGCGGGAAAACCGTCGCCGCTCGGCTCGGTCGCCCGACACAATCGCTACGTTGCCGACTTGGCAGCGGCCGGATACTATGGCACGATCAAGTTCTTCCAAGAGGACTGTTTACAATCAAGGGTATCCGATAAGGGGCATTTGCGATGGCGGCCGGACTGGCAGATCTGTTGGCGTTGGACGTCACGACCTCGGAATTCGCCGTGGCCGTGCGGGACGATCAGGGCAACGAGGACTACGCGTCGATGCCGATGCGGGGGGCGACGACTTGGCGAAACGACGCGGCTTTCCCGGCGTTCGATCTGAAAGAAGTGCCCGGGATGCTCCGCGATTTGCTGGGCATGTTGCAGGGCCGCGGCTGGCGGTTTGACCGCCGCGACCAGTCCGTACCGGGCTGTCTGTCCGTCGCCTGCCGCCAGCACGACATGGTGCTGCTGGACCGGGAAGACAAACCGCTGTTGCCGGCCGTCAGCTGGCAGTGTAATGCGGCGGCCGCCGAGGTGGAAACGCTGCGGCAACGGGGCGTCGAGAAAACGGTCGGCAGGATCGAGCCGCGATTCGTGCTGCCCAAACTGAGTTGCGTCCTGAATCGGCAGCCGGACTTGAAAGACCAACTGGGCACGGTGTTCATGACCGGCGACTGGATCGCCCAGCGTCTGACGGGCCAGCGGTCGCTGAGCACGTCGGACGCACTCAGCAACGGGCTGCTGGACCAGAAAACCCGCCAGCGGGCCGACGCCGTTATCGAAAAGGCGGGGTTTTGCACCGCTTGGTTCCCACAGGCGGCGCAGAGCGGTACGGTGGTGGGCACGGTACAGGCAGACATGGTGTCGGCAGAAGGCGGCGCGGGCGAGGATCCGTGGCAACCGCTCCGCGAGACGCTCGCCGGCTGGCAGTTCGTGGCCGGCTTGGGTGACAATCACGCCTCGGCCGTGGGTTGCGGCATGACCGACGACTATCGCAAACTGGTCGTCTCTGGCGGCACCAGCGGGACGATCAACTTGTCGTGTCCCAAGAACATCGAGCTGCCGGAGAACGGCGATTCGCTCCGGTTCGAGTTTTACGGTGACAGCCTGCTGTTGCTGTTGATGTTGGCCGACTGCGGCGATTGGTATAACCGGTTTCTCGATCGGTTCGCCCCCGAACTGAAGCAGACGATGGACGAATTGAACAACCTCGCCCTATCGGCCGATCTGACGGCCTTGCGTCGCGTGCTGCACGACGATGCGGCGCACAGCGAAGTTTTTCCGCCGTCCTGGGGCCATTGCACGCTGGGTGCCAAGGTGGCCGACACACAACTATCGATCGCGTTGGAACTGCTGCTCCGCGTCAAGCGGATGTTGGCCGAGGTTCGTGCGGCGGGCGCGTCCAACGTCGATACGTATGTGCTGACCGGCGGGCTGAGTCAGTCGCTGTTCTTCCAGTGCCTGTTCTACGCGGGCATCAAGCTGCTGGCTCCCGAGGCGAACGTCCAGGTCAGCGGGCGGACGGGCCCGCTGCGATACAAAACATCGGCCTATGGCGCGCTGATCAATGCCGAACTGCCGCGGGTCGACGGCAAGCTGTCCGAATTGCACGCTGCCGGCAACCGCTTTCCGCTGGTCGATTGCGTCCAGCCACAAGGCCCATCGGGCGCGACGCTGCAGTACCTGCTGCAGTCCTACGGGATCTGAGTCCATCTCAGACTTGAACGCGTTCCAGATAGCCTTCGAACATGGCGGAGGTCGTTCGCTCGAACGCCTCTCGCCACTGTCGTTCGACGTCCGGATTCCACTGGTCGCCGTGAAAAGACTTCAGCGTTTGAAACATGGACTCAAAGAATTTCGAAAAATCCCCGGTTCCCACGCCCAATTCGTGATGCTTGGTGCCCAAATAACGCATGTACAGTTCGATCGCGGGGGTGGGCTGCGAGTAGAAGCGTTCGATCACCATCAAGGCGGTCGTCAAGATAATCGCTTGCCGCTTCATGTCGACGCGAGCGAAATGATGCTGCAGGGCTGGAAAGTATCTCGATCTGGCACAAAAATGTTTGATCTGTCGAATCTTCTCACACGA
>Ga0351942_1049_pt1 | contig 68452 bp, 24 predicted proteins | sample TotcelT113001N10_FD_206838 | JGI IMG/M metagenome (GOLD analysis project Ga0351942, IMG submission 206838) | Enriched cells from coal bed in the Powder River Basin, Montana, United States - Total cells T11 rep2 HSBNCT.T11.300.1.N10 ... | reverse complement strand
TTGGTCGTCTATCAGGTCTTACGGTTATGGTTGACGGGGGTCCGTTCGCGGTTTCCGGACATTGATGCAGCTTGGCAAGCCGGTGTGGCCGAGTTGCAGCGTTGTGGACTCGACGTGTCGCAGATTCCGATCTTCTTGATTCTGGGGTCGGCGGGCGAGGCCCAGGAGAAGGCGATTCTGGGTGCGGCGCGGCTGGATTTGCGCATCCGGGAGCTTCCTCAGGGGCCGGCCGCCTTGCATTGGTTTGCCACGGCAGACGCCGTCTATCTGGTCCTGACGAACACGTGCTGTTTGAGTCATCTTGCCACCCTGGGCGGGTCGGCGCCGGCCGAAGAGCGATCGCGGGGCGGTGTGCCGAGGCCCACGCCCGGCGGGGACGCGATTCGCGGTACCGTGGTGTTGGGCGGAGCCAATCCGTCCCCTGTCGCCTCGGGCCCGATCCCGGCCCCGGCGAGTTCGGGCGTCGCGCCGCCGAGCGACATTCGCGGCACGATGATGCTTGGTGCCGCCGTCGGAGATCGCCTGCCGCAGATCGCGGAACGGAAGCTCGTCGCGCTGGCCCCGGCCGACGCCGCCAGGCAACGAGACCGCCTGGAGTATGTCTGCGAACTCTTGCGTGGCCTGCGCCGGCCGTTGTGCCCCGTCAACGGCGTGCTGGCCTGGCTGCCGTACGGCCTCATCTTGCGCGGGCCGCGCGAAGCGATCGAGGTGGAACGTTGCGTCAAGCGGGATCTGGATGCCTTGCGCGAGGGACTGATGCTCCGCTGCCCGGTTACGGCCTTGGTCGTGGGGATGGAGGAGGATGCTGGGTTCCGCGAACTGCTGCGTCGGGTGGGACGCGAGCGAGCGCAGGGCCAGCGATTCGGCAAAGGCTTTTCACTCTGGAACCCGCCGAGTCACCAGCGTCTGACCGCCGTGTGCGTGCATGCCTGTAGCGCTTTCGAAGATTGGATTTACGCCTTGTTCGCGGAACGCGGATCGTTGAGCAAACCGGGCAATACCAAGTTGTTTGCCCTCCTGTGCAACATGCGTCGCAACGTCCAATCGCGGCTGGCCAAAATCGTCGCCACCGGATTCGGGTTCGATCCGGAAATCGAACCCGATCACGAGCCGATCTTGTTCGGCGGCGTTTATTTCGCGGCCACCGGGGAAAGCGAAGACCGCCAGGCGTTTGTCAAAAGCGTCTTCGACAAGTTGCCGGAACAGCAGGAAGAAGTCGAGTGGATGCAGGCCGCCTTGCGCGAGGACGGCAGATACCGGACGCTGGCCCTGTGGGGCTACGTGCTCGACACGCTTCTGCTGGCCGCCTTGGTGGGCATGTTTGTCTATCGGTGGTTCGGGTGAACGCATCGCACAAAGGCATCAATCCGCATCACAGGAGACATTCGGGCATTTTTCAGGAGAATGAATTTTTCTTTTTTTCGGCAGCCTCCTGGGACTGGGCAATCCTGACCAAAGTCCTAGAATGAGGCGTTGAACAGGATCGGAGAGTTCGAGGGAGGTGCGCCGGCTTTCGATTCCGAAGTGCTGGACGTTGAAGATCGCTGGATGTTGAAGGTTCTTGTGCCGACCGCCATACCGCACGCGGTTGAGGATGGCACATGCCATCGTAACTCGTAGCGTAAACGAGGAAACAACTTCGTCCCTCGCTTACACTTCGGCCTTACGTGTCACGGTCAACCGCGTGCGGTATAACGCCTTGGGGCTCTGCCATGTCTGCCCCTCCAGAAACCGCTCAGCAGGAGCAATGGCTCGAACAGTGCCAGGGACTGGTCCGTTCGCTGGCGGTACGGATTCATCGCAAGCTGCCGGCCTGCATCGAATTGGACGACCTGATCGCCTACGGGGAGCTTGGGCTCGTCGAAGCTGCACAGTCTTTTGATCCCCGCCGCGGTTGTCAGTTCTCGACCTTTGCCTATTACCGCATTCGCGGCGCGATCTACGACGGGGCGGCGAAGATGAGTTGGGGGTTGCGAGAAACCGCTCAGGAATCGCACGGGACGTCGGTGGCCAGGGACGTCGACGAGTTACCCGGCGGAGAGGATGCGAGCGTTCCGGACGTGGGGCAATCGCACTTGGCAGTTCGACGTCGCGAGCAGGCGCACACGGTGGCGGTGTTCTCGTTATCACAGCCGTCCAAGGACGATTTCGGAGCCGTGTCTCGGTGCCTCGAAGACACGTCCCAGGCGGCGCCGGCGGCGACGGCGATGGAAGCCGAGATGAGCGAGAAGCTCCACGAAATGGTTGACACGCTGCCCCAGGCGGCAGCGGCTCTGATCCGGGCCACGTACTTCGAAGGGCTGACGCTGGAAGAGGCCGGCCGGCGTTTGGGGCTCAGCAAGTCGTGGGCCAGTCGCGTGCGGACGCGGGCGTTGCAATCGTTGGCCCGTTCGCTGGCCTGCTGGAAAGCCGGATGAGAGCCGGTGGGTAGTTGCTTTTGCGGTGGTTTGGCAATAAGCTGAAAGAACGCAAGTCAGTCCCGTCCCTTCGGACAACTGAGGAACCTAGCCGATGGAATCGCCGAGCGTGCTCGACTTTGAATTCCTACTGGCAGATATTCCGGGCGAGAATCCGGCTGGGGTGGATCTTCGCGAGGACTATTCGCCCAGAGCCGTCTATCGGGTACTGAAGGACGTGCGAGCTGCGGCGCGCGCTGCCGAACGCAATGCCGCTTGGGAGACCGAAGAGTCCGCGGGTGCCAAGGCCGATTGGTCGCCGATCCTGAAGCAGGCTCCCCAGGTGCTGGGGACGCAATCGAAGGATTTGGAGATCGCGGCCTGGCTGCTCGAAGCCTTGGTGCGCGAGCACGGTTTTGCCGGGCTGCGCGATGGGTTTCGTCTGACGTGCGGGTTGGTCGAGCGGTTCTGGGAGCACGTCTATCCGCTGCCGGATGAGGATGGTTTGGAGACGCGGGTCGCGCCGCTGACCGGTTTGAACGGCGTGGAAGGCGAAGGGGTGTTGAGCCCCGCCATCCAGAATGTGCCGATTACGAGGGGGGCCAGCGTCGGCCCATTTCACTGCGGGCAGTACCGTCAGGCGCTCGAGCTGGACCGGATCGACGATCCCAGCAAGCGATCGGCTCGGATCGCCCAAGGGGCGGCCAGTCTGCAGGATATCCAGAAGGCGGTCGCCGAGACACCGGCCGAGTTTTTCCAGACGTTGCGGGACGATCTGACCGCGTGTAGCGACGCGTTCGAAAAACTCTGCGTTGTGCTGGAAGAAAAATGCGGGAAAGACGCCTCAGGCTATCCCCTCGCGCCGCCGTCGTCCAACATCCGCAACGCCTTGCAGGCCTGCCGCGAAACGATCGACTATCTGGTCCAGCCGTCACCCGCCAGCAGCCGGCCAGACAGCGCAGCCGCCAGCCGGGACAATGTGCAGGCCACGGCGGGAGGGAGCGTGCCCGTGGATCAGATCCGCAGCCGCGAGGACGCCTTCCGGGCGCTGCTGCAGGTGGCCGAGTTTTTCAAGCGGACCGAGCCGCACTCGCCTATCTCGTACACCCTGGAGCAAGCGGTCCGTTGGGGGCGGATGCCGTTGCCCGAGCTGCTGGGGGAACTCGTCCCGGAAGAAAGCACCCGCGGGCAGATCTTCAAACTCGTCGGAATTCGGCCGGAGCCCGAATCATGATGACACCCTAGGGCCTATCGGAGGTGGTAACACTCATTGGGAGGAAAGCGATCATGCCGGAAAGTATCCATGAAAAGCTGAAACGAGTCCGCAAGCCTCGCGTCCACATCACCTACGACGTGGAAACCGAGGACGCTGTCGTCCAGAAGGAACTGCCCTTCGTCGTCGGCGTGATGGGCGATTTTTCGGGCGATCCCACAACGGGGCTCAAGCCGCTGAAGGACCGCAAGTTCATCCAGATCGACCGCGATAACTTTAATGACGTGATGTCGCGGATGTCGCCGGGCCTGAATCTGAAAGTGGAGAACACCCTGGCCGGGGACGGCAGCGAGATGGCCGTCCAGTTGGCGTTCAATGCGATCGAGGATTTCGAGCCGGCGAACGTGGCCCGTCAAGTCGAGCCGTTGCGCAAGCTGTTGGATACGCGGGACAAGCTGCGGGATCTGTTGACCAAGATCGACCGTTCCGAAGATCTGGAAAACGTCCTGGAGCAGGTGCTGGAAAACACGGAAAAACTCAAGGAGTTGTCGGCCGATCTCGGCGTCTCGGGCCCTAGCGAACCGAAGTCAGGAGGTTGATTCATGTCCACAGGTCAAGCATCACAAGTGGAAGCCCAAGCGGGGGAAGTCGAAGTCCGCGAAGGCAGCATCCTGGACCAGGCCATCAAGGCCACCAAACAGACCGAAACGTCGCGCGCTCGGGAGCTCCTGCGGACGCTGACCGAGGAGGCCCTCAAGGGAACCGTCACCTGGAATAAGGACGTCACGCGGACCCTCAACGCGGGGATCAAGGCCATCGATGAAGCCGTCTCCAAGCAACTGGCGGCGATCATGCATGCGCCGAAACTCCAGCAACTGGAGGGCACCTGGCGGGGCCTGCATCATCTGGTGATGAATACCGAAACCAGCGCCATGCTGAGGCTCAGGGTGATCAACTGCTCCAAACGCGAGCTGTTCAAGGACCTCGATCGCGCCGTCGAGTTCGACCAGAGCCAGGCCTTCAAGAAGCTGTACGAAAATGAATTCGGCACGCCCGGCGGCGAGCCCTACGGGGCGCTGATCGGCGACTATGAATTCACCAATCACCCCGAGGACATTGACCTGCTGAGCAAAATGTCCAACGTGGCCGCCGCGGCGTTTTGCCCGTTCATCACGTCGGCCTCGCCGCAATTGTTCGGTTTCGAGAGCTACACCGAACTGTCCAAGCCGCGCGACTTAGAGAAGATTTTCGACACCGTCGAGTACACCAAGTGGAAATCATTCCGCGAGTCCGAGGACTCGCGGTTCGTCACGCTGACCATGCCGCGCGTGTTGGCACGGCTGCCTTACGGCTCGATGACCATGCCGGTGGACGAGTTCGATTACGAGGAGGGGGAACTGGACGCCCGCGGCAAACCGAAGCCGATGGCACACGAGAATTACTGTTGGATGAATGCCGCGTACGTGCTGGGCGCCCGCTTGACGGATGCGTTTGCCAAGTACGGTTTCTGCGTGGCCATTCGCGGGGCCGAAGGGGGCGGCAAAGTCGAGGGCTTGCCGGCGCATGTGTTTATCAGCGACGACGGCGACCCGGACCTGAAGTGCCCCACGGAAATCGGCATTACGGATCGGCGCGAAGCGGAAATGAGCAAGCTGGGCTTCCTGCCGCTGTGCCACTACAAGAACACCGACTATGCCGTGTTCTTTGGCGCCCAAACGGCGCAGAAGCCCAAGAAGTACGACCGTCCCGAGGCGACGGCCAACGCGGCCATCTCGGCTCGGCTGCCCTACCTGATGGCCACCTCGCGGTTCGCCCACTATCTGAAGGTGATCGGCCGCGACAAGATCGGCTCGTTCATGGAAGTCGAGGATTGTCAGAAATGGCTCGAGCGGTGGATCGCCAACTATATCAGTGCCGATCCCAAGCCGAGCGAGGACGTCAAGGCCCGGTATCCGTTGCGCGAGGCCAAGATCGAAGTTCGCGAAGTGCCCGGCCAGCCGGGGACGTATAACGCCATCGCCTGGCTGCGGCCCTGGCTGCAGTTGGAGGAATTGACCACTTCGATGCGGCTCGTGGCCCGCATTCCGCAGTTGTCGAAATAATTCAGCATGAATCCGGTCTCGGACAGGCAATTCGACGCAGCGCACGACGCCACGGGGTTTCCTCCGCTGGTGCCGGCACCACCGGAAGCCGGCGTCGGCCTGATCGACCGCGTGGTCGAAGCCACGCGGGTTCGGGGCGGCGAAACGGCGCAGCACCTGGACCGTTTTCTGGAGCAGTCCTCGCCCGCGGCGGCTCTGCGAATGTGGCTGCAGTGGACCGGCCGGACGGCGGGGGCGGCCGACCGAGACCGGCTCGCTCGCCTGTTGAATCGCGACGTCGCGCAGCTGGACGCCCTGATCAACGGCCAGCTCAACGCCATCCTGCACCACCCGCGTTTCCAAAAGCTCGAAGCCGCTTGGCGCGGCTTGCGGTACCTGGTCGAGCAGAAGGGCGAGGCGGAGGACATCAAGATCCGCGTGCTCGGCGTCCGCTGGGATGAATTGGCGCGGGATCTGGAGCGGGCCATCGAATTCGATCAGAGCCAACTCTTTCGCAAGGTCTACGACGACGAGTTTGGACGCCCGGGCGGCGAGCCGTTCGGGGTGCTGTTGGGGGATTATGAGATTCGCCATCGTCCCAGCCGCGAGCATCCGATCGACGACGTGAGCGTCCTGACAGCGATTTCCCAAGTGGCCGCAGCCGCCTTTGCGCCCTTCGTGGCCGGCGTCCATCCGGCCATGTTCGGACTGGACGATTTCGTCACGTTCCAGCAGCCGCTGAACCATGCCAAGACCTTCGAGCAGTTAGATTATCTCAAGTGGCGCGCCTTTCGCGAAACGGAGGAGGCGCGGTTCGTGGGTCTGACGCTGCCGCGCGTGCTGATGCGGCTGCCGTATGGCGACGACGGCTCGCGGAACCATCGCTTCCGATTCCGCGAAGATACCCGCGGCCGCGACGCCCGCAAGTATCTCTGGGGCAATGCGGCCTTTGCGTGGGGCGCCGTGCTGATCCGCGCGTTCCAAGAGTCGGGTTGGCTGGCCGGCATCCGCGGCGTGCCGCCGCAAGGGGGCGGTGGGCTGGTGCCGGGGCTGCCCGTCGCCAGTGCCGCCACCGACCGCTCGGGCGTGGTGCCGACAGGTTCGACCGAGGTCGTGATTACGGACCGCTTGGAGCCCGAGTTGAGCGAGCTGGGCTTCATTCCCTTGTGCCGTTGCCAGGACACGGACCGCTCGGCATTCTACGGCATGCCGTCGGTCCAGAAACCGAAGAAGTACGACGAGCCGGCGGCGACCGCCAACGCGCGAATCTCCGCCATGCTGCAATACCTGCTGTGCGTGTCCCGGTTCGCGCATTATTTGAAGGTCACGGCCCGCGACAAGATCGGCTCCTTCATGGAAGTGGAGCCCTGCGAGCGGGCGTTGCACGACTGGCTGCAACATTACGTCACGGGCGATGCCGAGGCCTCGGCCGAAGTCAAAGCCAAGTACCCGCTCCGTCAAGCGGACGTGCGGCTGCGGGAGGATCCTCGCCAGCCGGGCAGTTACTTGTGCGTCATGCATCTGTGGCCGCATTTTCAATTGGATGAACTGACCACCGCGGTGCGGTTGGCCACCAAGCTCGCGCCTGGACGTGGCGAGTAGGAACGGCGGCGTGTACGAGGGGGGAGCGAGTGCGAGTAGTTTTGGGAGGATAGCACCATGAACGTCAAGGAACATTTTGATGCGGGAAACCTCGACGAGGCCGTCCAAACGGCCCTGGCCGAAGTCCGGTTGCATCCCGGCGATGTGCCCCGCCGCAGCATGCTGGCCGAATTGCTGTGTTGGACCGGCGATCTGGAACGGGCCGACGGCCAACTGGAGACATTGGGCCGCCAGGATCCGGGCTCGCAGTTCGGGGTGTCCCTGTTCCGGCAGCTCGTGCGGGCCGCGGTGGCGCGGCGCCAGTTCTACGGCGAAGGACGGCTGCCGGAGTTTCTCGGCCCGCCGTCGCCCCGGTTGCAACTGCACCTGCAGGCGTCGATCGCCTTCCGCGAGGGCCGACCGGCGGAAGCGGCCGATCTGCTCGCCCAGGCCGAAACGCAGCGGATCCCCACCCCCGGCACGTGCAACGGTCAGGTGTTTGACGATTTCCGAGATCTCGACGACTTGACGGCTTCCTTCTTCGAGGTCTTGACGACGACGGGCAAATACTACTGGGTGCCGATGGAACGGGTCAGCGAGATCGAGTTCCAGCGGCCGGTCGGGTTGCGGGACCTGTTGTGGCGGCGCGCCCGGATGATCGTCAGCGACGGTCCTGACGGCGAAATCTTCCTGCCTGTGCTGTACGCCGGCTCGGAGACCGACGCGGATCCCCGCGTGCGGCTCGCGCGGTACAGCGATTGGCGGGGCGGAGACACCGCGCTGGTTCGCGGTGTGGGGCAGCGCACGTTCCTGGCCGGCGAGCGGGATGTGGGCCTCATGGAGATCGAGTCACTGACGTTTCAGCTGCCCAGTGAGGGCGCGTGATCCAACCCAACCTGCACGCCAGAGGCGATCGCCATGCCGCCAATCCCTTCCGAACAGCCGTTGGTGCCTTCGCTGCTCGATCGTCTGTTGGACGACGATCCAACCCAGACGCGCGAGCCGATGAAAGCGCGGCACCAGGTGCTGCGCGAGATGAAGCTCAGCTTGCGGCGGGATGTGGAGAACCTGCTGAATACGCGGCGCCGCGTGGGAGTCCGGCCGTCCCAGCTGACGGAACTGGAGCGGTCGCTGGTCAACTACGGAATCCCCGACATCACCGGGCTGGACGTGAACTCCAGCGATGCTCGGGAACAACTCCGCCGGGTGATCGAGACCGCCTTGCGCGACTTCGATCCACGGTTCAAGAGCGTCCGCGTGGAGATGCTGCCCCCGGCAGAACGGTCGGAGCGGACGCTACGATTCCGCATCGACGCCGTAGTGCATGCCGCGCCGGCGTTCGAGGAAATCGTCTTCGATTCCTCCTGGGAGCCCGTCACCGGAGAAATCGAAGTCAAGGGAGCCGCACGATGAGCGACGAATTGCTGCCGTATTACGACCGCGAATTGGCCTTTGTCCGCCGCCTGGGCGCGGAATTCGCTGAGGCGCATCCCAAGATCGCGGGGCGGCTGCGATTGTCCGCCGACACGGCCGAAGATCCGCACGTGGAACGGCTGATCGAGGCCTTTGCCTACCTGAACGCCCGGCTCCGGCACAAGCTGGACGACGACTTTCCCGAACTGTCCGACGCCATGCTGAGCGTGCTGTACCCGCACTACCTGGCGCCCATCCCCTCGCTGGCGATCGTCCAGTTCGTGCTGGACCGGAGCCAGGGCGAGCTGACGGCCGGCTATGGCATTCCGCAAGAAACGGTGCTGGAAACCGAGCCCATCGACGGCCATCCCTGCCGTTTCCGCACCTGCTATCCCGTGACGCTCTGGCCCGTGGAACTGCGCGAGGCCAGACTGGCCGCGCGGCCCTTTGCAGCGCCGGTCACGCCGTTTTCCGCCTCGGCTGCGGCGGTGCTCCGCATCCAGCTGCAGTGCCTGTCGAACGATGTGACGTTCGCCGCCTTGACGATGGACCGCTTGCGATGCTACCTCAAGGGCCAGTCGCAGCACGTGTACGCGCTGTACGAGCTGTTGTTCAACAACGTGGTGGGCATCGCCCTGGCGGCTTCGCCCCAGGATCCGCAGCCGGTCTTGCTGGGCCCCGAATCGATCGAGCCGGTGGGCTTCGAGCGCGACCAGGGCTTGCTGCCCTACACGCCGCGGACCTTTGTGGGCTATCGGCTGCTGACGGAATACTTCAGTTTTCCCGAAAAATTCCTGTTCTTCGATCTGGCCGGACTGGGGAACGGGGCCTTGGCGCGGGCTGGTCGGACGCTGGACGTGTACTGTTATCTGAATCGGTCCCTGCCGGACCTGGAACAAAACGTCACGGCCGACAGCTTTCAACTGGGCTGTACGCCGACGATCAACTTGTACCCGCAGCGAGCCGAGCCGATTGCCTTGACGCACACCGAATCCGAGTATCGCGTGGTGCCCGACGCCCGCCGGCCGCGGTCCTGCGAGGTGTATTCCATCGATCGCGTCACCGCCACGTCGCCCGCGGACGAAACGCTCGAGTTTTCACCCTTCTACAGTGTCCGGCATGCGGTGGCTGGAAAGCCGCAGAGGGCCTTCTGGCACGCGGTGCGGCGTCGGGCGAGCGGCGTGGATCCGGGCACCGAGGTGTATCTCTCGCTGCTGGACCTGCAGTTCGATCCCGCCGCACCGGCCGATTGGACGCTGGACGTGCAGACCACTTGTTTGGACCGCGACTTGCCGCACCGGCTGCCCTTTGGCGAAGGCGGGCCGCGTCTCCGCCTGCCTGGCGGCGCGCCGTTGCAGCGGATCGCCTGCTTGACCCGGCCCACGCGCACGCTGCGGCCGGCGTTGCGGCGCGGCGCCCTGTGGCGGTTGATCTCGCACCTGTCGCTAAATCACCTCTCGCTGGCCAACGGCGAGGAAGGGGCCGACGCCCTGCGCGAGATCCTGAAACTGTACGACTTTGCCGATTCCGCCCAGACGCGGGCCATGATCGACGGCATCCTCGACGTCCACAGCCGCCGCATCGTAGGCCGGGCTGGGGACGGGCGGTTGGGGTTCTGCCGCGGCGTCGAGGTGACCGTGCATTTTGACGAGACCCGTTTCGCCGGCAGCGGGGTGTACCTGTTTGCCTGTGTGCTGGAACGTTTCTTGGGACTGTACTGCTCGGTGAATTCCTTTTCCCGGTTGGTGGCCACGACGAACAAGCGCCAAGGAGAATTGCGACGATGGGCTGCACGAGCGGGCGAGACCGTACTGCTCTGATCGAACACCTGCTGGAGGAAGCACACGAGTTTGACTTCTTCCAAGCGGTGCGCGTGCTCCAGCGGTGGGCCGCGGACCAGGCGGCCTCGAACCGTCCCGGACCGCATCTGCCCATCGGCGCGGATCATGCGCCGCGCCACGAGGCCGTGCGGTTGCGGGCCCAGGTCTCGCATGCTTTTCCGGCGGGAACGGTCGCCGAAATTCGGCGGGTTCCCGAGGGCCCATCCGCCGAAACGCCGGATACCCGGCCGATCGAACTGGTCGCGACCTGCCTGGGCCTGGTCGGGCCGCACGGCGTGCTGCCGGAGCATTACACCACGCTGGTGATCGAACGACTGCGCGGCAAGGACACCACGCTGCGGGATTTCCTGGACCTGTTCCACCACCGCACCCTGTCGCTGTTCTACCGGGCCTGGGAGAAGTACCGCTTTCCGATCGGCTACGAGAAGAGCCTGACCCCGGGCCTGGACGAAGACCTGTTCACCCACTGCCTGTATTGCCTGGTGGGGTTCGGCACAGGCGGACTGCGGCGGCGGTCGAACTACGATGACGAAGCTTTGCTGTATTATGCGGGGCTGTTGGCCCAATCGCCGCCGGCGGCGGTCTCGCTGGAGGTCGTGGTGGCGGACTATTTCGCGGTCCCTGCCGCGATCCGCCAGTTTCACGGACAGTGGCTGTATCTGAGCCTGGAGGATCAATCGCGGCTGCCCGGTTCGCAACCCCGCGCGGGGCAGAACAATCAATTGGGCGGCAACGTGGTGATCGGCGACCGGGTGTGGGACGTGCAGAGCAAGTTTCGCGTCCGCCTCGGACCGCTCGACTATGTCTCCTTCCGGCGTTTCGTTCCCAACGGGGAATCCCTGTCCACACTGGGCCAGCTGGTACGTACCTACGCCGGGCCGCAGTGGGATTTCGATGTCCAGCTCGTGTTGTTTGCCGCAGACGTCCCGTGGTGCCGTTTGGGAGGCGACGAACAGGATCCGTCGCGGCTGGGCTGGAACACCTGGATTCGCAACCGACCGCTGAAAAGGGATGCCGCCGACGCGGTGTTTGTTCCCAAGGAACCCTGACTCCTCTCTTCTCGCACGAAAGGCCGATCATGGTATCCGTCAATCTGAAATCGTTGGTCGCCAAGTTGAACGAGACCTGCCGCCGGTCCCTGGAGAGCGCGGCGGGCTTGTGTCTGTCGCGGACGAACTACAATGTGGAAATCGAGCACTGGCTGCTCAAGCTGCTGGAGACTCCCAACACGGACCTGGCCGCGCTGCTGCGGCATTTCGAGATCGACGCCTCGCGCGTGATGCGGGCCATGACGGCGGCCATCGACCGGTTGAAGACGGGCAATGCCCGGCCGCCGGGCTTGTCGCCCCAGGTGGTGGACTTGATCCGCGAGGCCTGGGTGATCGCCTCGGTCGAGTTCGGCGCGCCGCAGGTTCGCTCCGGGCACGTGCTGTGCGCCTTGTTGAAGGACGAAATGCTGGGCCGTGTCGCCCGCGAGGCTTCGGGGGAACTGCAGAGGATTTCGGCCGACGCATTAACCAGGGACCTTCCCGCCGTCGTCGCCAAGACGGACGAAAGCGGCCAGGCGGCGGCCGCCGAGGCGGTGGCGGGGACGGCAACTCCGGCGCCGGGCCGGCCCTCGGGTCCTACCAAGACCCCCGCGTTAGACCAGTACACGATCGACTTGACGGCCCGCGCCCGCCGAGCGGACATCGATCCCGTGCTGGGACGCGATCCGGAAATCCGACAGATCATCGACATCCTGACGCGTCGCCGGCAGAACAATCCGATCCTGACCGGCGAAGCCGGGGTGGGCAAGACGGCCGTGGTCGAAGGCTTTGCCCTGCGGATCGCGGCCGGCGATGTGCCCCCGGCGCTGGAAAACGTGGCGGTGCGGACCTTGGACCTGGGCTTGCTGCAGGCGGGCGCCGGCATCAAGGGCGAGTTCGAGAACCGGCTCAAGTCGGTGATGGACGAGGTGAAGTCATCGCCCACGCCGATCATCCTGTTCATCGACGAGGCCCATACGATGATCGGCGCCGGCGGTCAGGCCGGCGGAAGCGATGCGGCCAATCTGCTCAAGCCGGCCTTGGCCCGCGGCGAATTGCGGACGATCGCCGCCACGACCTGGGCCGAATACAAGAAGTACTTCGAAAAAGATGCCGCGCTGGCTCGGCGATTTCAGGTCGTCAAGGTCGAGGAGCCGGACGAAGCCAGCGGCGTCGAAATGATACGCGGGTTGGTCGCCACGTTGGAGCTGCACCACCATGTGCGGATCCTGAACGAGGCGGTCCTCGACGCCGTGCGGCTCTCCAAGCGTTACATCTCCGGGCGGCAATTGCCCGACAAAGCCGTGAGCGTGCTGGACACGGCGTGCGCCCGGATCGGGATCAGCCAGACCGCGACTCCGCCGCCCATCGAGGACGCTCGTCGCCGAATCGACCAGTTTGAGGTCGCCATGCAAATCCTGCGGCGCGAGGCGGCGGCCGGGGCGGACCACCAGGCGGAATTGGCCGAGCTGCAGCGCCAAGGAGAGACCGTCCGCCAGGACCTGGCAACACTCGAAGCGCGGTGGCAGCGCGAGCGGGAACTTGTGGAACGGATCAAATGCCTGCGAGACCGCTTGGAGGCTGGTTCAGAGCCGACGCCGGAGCCGGCACCGCCAGCGGCACCGGAGACCAAGGGAAAGCAGGCCGAGCCGGCTGTGGAGAAACCCGCAGCCGAACCGCTGGCCGAGGACGAGCGGGTCCGGCTGCGTCAGGAGCTGCAAGGCGTGGAGGCCGAGTTGAAACAGACTCAAGGCCAATCGCCGCTGGTGCATTTCTGCGTCAACTCGCAGGCGATTGCCGAAACGGTGTCCGCCTGGACCGGCATCCCGCTAGGCCGAATGGTGGCCGACGAACTGAAAACGGTGCTGCACCTCAAGACGCTGATGGAACAGTCCCTGATCGGACAATCCCATGCTCTGGAAATCATTGCCCAGAGCATCCGCACGTCGCGGGCGAATTTGGCCGATCCTGGCCGGCCCGTCGGCGTGTTTTTGTTGGCCGGCACCAGCGGCGTCGGCAAGACGGAGACCGCCGTCACCCTGGCGAATCTGCTGTACGGCGGCGAGCAGAATATGACGGTCATCAACATGTCCGAGTTCAAGGAGGAGCACAAAGTCTCGCTGCTGATGGGATCGCCGCCGGGCTACGTCGGCTACGGCGAAGGCGGCGTGCTGACCGAAGCGGTCCGCCGCAAGCCCTACAGCGTGTTGCTGCTGGACGAGATGGAAAAGGCACATCCCGGTGTGCAGGACATCTTCTATCAAGTCTTCGACAAGGGCACGATGAAAGACGGCGAAGGCCGGGATATTGACTTCAAGAACACCGTCATCCTGATGACCACCAACGAAGGCAGCGACTTGATCAAGAGCTTGTGCAGCGATCCGGACACCCGTCCCGATCCGGACGGCTTTCGCGAGACGCTGTTTCCCGAATTGCTGAAGCGGTTCAAACCGGCGTTTCTCGGACGTTTGGCGGTCGTGCCCTATTATCCGCTGAGCGACGAGGTGTTGAAGAAGATCATCGAACTCAAACTGCAGAAGATCGCCCGCCGCGTCCGCGAGAATCACCGGGCCGAATTTCGCTATGGGCCGGAGCTCGTCGAGCACATCGCCCAGCGTTGCACGGAGGTCGACACGGGCGCCCGCAACGTGGATCACATCCTGACCCGTACGCTGTTGCCGGAAATGTCCGCCGAATTCCTGGCCCGGATGGCCGAGGACCAGCCGATCGGCGGCGTGCAGGTGTCCGTCACCGCAGACGGGGCGTTTCAATATGATTTCTCGTGAGCCCGAGAACCAGTTCTCCACCGCCGCGACAATAAAAAAGTAGCAACATTTTGTGTTTCTCCGCGACAACAGTTGCAGGGGCTACGGAAAGCGATTCTTTTCGGAGGACCAATCCATGACTTGCAGAGACGATCTCGGCAATAGTTGTCACCACCGGATTCGACTGCACTTCAAGTCGATCGGTATGCCACGGGTTTCGGAGTTCGATGCGCTGCGAAACGCCCAGCTGGTGTACGGCCAGTACGGCATTGCGATCGTGTTCGCCAGCGGCGAAAGCCTGTTGCTGTCAAGCGGCGAAAGCTTGACATTGACGAACGTGGATGCGGGAACCTGCCGCATGTCTGGTCCGACCAGCAGCGAGCAGGACCTTCTGTTCAGCTTGGGCAACCTGGACCATGTGGGGACACGGGACATTCTTGTCTATTATGTCGATCGGCTGACGATGGCCAACGGTGATTCGCTGGCCGGATGCGCCACGCATCCATCGGGCAGACCGGCCTGTGTGGTGGCGGCTGTCGGCTCGCGCTGGACGCTCGGCCACGAGGTCGGCCACGTGCTTGGCCTGACCCACGAGGCGCACGATCAGGCCAATTTGATGTTCGTCCCGACGGCCTCCATCAGCGCCAATCCGCCAGGGCTCAATGCGGATCAGCTGACCAGGGTGCGAGCGAGTTCGTTGGCGGTTCCCTGCTGAGGCGGGTTTCGACGCGCGACCAGATCGCCGATGTCGGACATAGCTGCCGAACATCGGTGATCCAAGAAATTGAGCAACTTTTCTCTCCAAGCGGCGATAACAGCATGGTCAGCCGCTTACGACAGTTCGTCACATCAGAATTCTTTTGACAGGAGGAACGTAGCATGGCCGGGTACCTGAAGATCGGTGATATCAAGGGCGAGTCGACGGACGATGGGCACAAGGACTGGATCAACCTGTTGTCGGTGAGCCAAGCGATTACGCGTCCCATGGGCTCTGGAGCCTCGGGGTCCACGCGGCACCGGGCCACCGCGACCTTCGGCGATATTGTCTGCGTCAAGGAGGTTGACGCCTCGACGCCGAAACTCGCGGAAGCCATTGCCGACGGCAAGCATTTTCCTAAAGTGGAGATCCATCTTTGCACGTCCTCCGAAGGCGGCAAGCGGATTCCCTACTTGACCTGGGAATTGAAGAATGCCCGCGTGACCAGCTACAGTATCAGCGGTGCGACGGATGGTGGGGCGGTGCCCACGGAGCAGCTCTCGTTGAACTACGAGGAGATCAAGCAGACCTACGACAAGTTGGACAAGGAGAACAAGTCGAAGGGCAAGGTCGAGTATCAGTGGAAGGTCGAAGAGGGCACGAAGTAACCGCCTCGACGCCGCTGCGGGCCATCGGTTGGGGCAGGTGGGGGAGTTGCCGCCCTCGCCGTTAGGCAGAAACTTGCGAGGGCTGCCGTCGGCAGTCCCCAACCGTTCATCGGGCCAACGTGCGAGGGGTCGGCGAAGCCAACTGTGGCGGCGGCACACCTCGGCCTGTTGGCCGCGTGGGTGGGCGACCGGTGCCGGTCCCCCAACAGGCTCACGCTCGGCAGCGGCGGGCTGCAGGGAAACGGTGGTCAGCCGGTTACGGGGCAATCACCAAAGCCATCATGATTCCGGACGAGAACGGAACGCGGGTTCGTACCGTTGTGGGGAGAAATCTGTCCCATGCCCCCAAAACAAAGTCCACGCACCCTGGGGTTGAAAACGCCGCTGGGGGAAGATGTCTTACTGCTGACCGCCTTCCGCGGCGAGGAAGGCATGTCGCGTCTGTTTCGCTTCGAACTGCAGATGTTATCCGATAACAACGCCATCCAGGCTGCCGACCTGGTGGGGAAGAATGTCACCTGGAGCGTCAAGCAGAACGACGGTTCGCCTCGCCACTTCAACGGTTTCGTCAGCCGTTTCTTTGCGGGCGATGAAGACAAGAAGGGCCGTCGCGCCTACCGCGCCGAGGTCGTGCCGTGGCTATGGTTCCTGACCCGTACCGCCGACTGCCGCATCTTTCAAGACAAGACCGTGGTGGAGATTATCGAGCAGATCTTTGCCGATCTGGGGTTCAGCGACTTTGAGAAAGCGCAAGTCAAGGGCTCGCATCCCCAGCGCACCTACTGTGTCCAGTACCGCGAAACCGACTTTAACTTTGTGTCCCGGCTGATGGAAGAGGAAGGGATCTTCTACTTCTTCAAGCACCAGGACGGAAAGCACCTGCTGGTGTTGGGCGATCAGAAGGGGGCCTACGCCGATTGCACGGAGAAGGAAGTGGATTACCCCCAGGACTTCGGCAGCCAAGCGGTCGAAGACTTCCTTGTCGCCTGGGAGCACCAATACGAGTTCACCACGGGCAAGTGGGCGCAGACCGATTACAATTTCGAGGATCATCCCGCCCGCAGCGAAAAGACTCCCAGCAAACTGCTGATGACCGAACAGCAAACGCAGGTCTCGCTGCCGGGGATTACCAAGTACGAGGTCTACGATTTCCCGGGCGAGTATGCCAAGAAGAACGACGGCGACAGTTTGAGCAAGTGGCGGATGGAGGAGGAAGAGGCGGGCTTCGACGTGGTGCAGGCAGGGAGCTTGTGCAAGTCCTTTACGCCGGGCGGAAAGTTCAAGGTCCGCCAGCACCTGTGCAAAGCGGAGGAGAAGAAATCCTATGTGATCACGGCGATCGAGCATCGGGCGATTGAGCCCGTGGGATACGAGAGTCTTCCCGCGGACTCCGAGAAAGCCGAGGCCTGGGACTACTCCAACCGTTTCACCTGCATTCCCGATTCCGTCAACTTCCGGCCGGAGCGGACCACACGGCGGCCGCTGCTTCACGGCTTGCAGACCGCCGTCGTCGTGGGACCGGCGGGGGAGGAGATCTACACCGACAAATACGGCCGAGTGAAAGTCCAGTTTTTCTGGGACCGCGAAGGCCAACGCGACGACAAGACGACGTGCTGGATTCGCGTGGCCCAGATGCTGGCGGGCAAGAACTGGGGCGCGATGGCGATCCCGCGCATCGGCCAGGAAGTGGTGGTCTCGTTTCAGGAAGGCGACCCCGACCAGCCGCTGGTCGTCGGGTCGCTGTACAACGCGGACCAGATGCCCCCCTACACGCTGCCGGACGAAAAAACGAAAACGTACCTGAAAACGAACTCGTCCCCGGGCGGCGACGGCTACAATGAACTGCGGCTGGAGGACAAGGCCGGCAAAGAGCAGATCTTCCTCCACGCGCAACGGAATATGGACGTCCGCGTCCGCGCCGACAGCATGGAGACCGTAGTGGGCGACCGCCACCTGATCGTCGGCACCGACCAGGACGGCAAATCCGGCGACCAATGCGAAATGATTTACCGCGACAAGCACTTGAAGGTCCACCGCGATCACCAGGAGCACGTGGGCGGGGACATGAAGCTGCTGGTCGGCGGCATCGACGGCCCGGGAAATCAGCACATCATCATTCAAGCAGACAAGAAGGAATCGGTCGGCGGCAGCAGCCATCTGCAGATCGCGCAGGACCGTGTGGAAAAGATCGACCTGAATCAATCGCTGAACGTCGGCATGAACCAGGAGGAAAAGGTCGGCCTCAAGCATGCCCTGGAAGCTGGGACGGAAATTCATCTGAAAGCGGGTATGACCGCGGTGATCGAGGCAGGTGTGCAATTGACACTCAAAGTCGGCAGCAACTTTATCGATATCAATCCGGCCGGCATTTTCATCCAGGGAGTGATGGTCAATATCAACAGCGGTGGCGCGGCGGGCTCGGGCAGCGGCAGCGCGCCGGCCAGTCCTCAGGCGCCGGACAAGGCGGCGCCGGCCGAACCTCAACAGGCCGACGCCGCGAAAACGGGCAAGAAGTCGGCGCCGGAGTTTTGAGTAGGTGTCCTGGGCGGCAACGATGACGTGCGGATCGAACCATGCGTGTGATTTTGGAGATCATTTCGGGAGCGACTGCCGGTCGGAAGGTCCGCCTGACCGCCGATCAGGAGCTGCGCGTGGGTCGTACGGAATGGGCGGATGTCGCCGTGCCCCAAGACAGCCTGATGTCCGGCATCCATTTCTCGCTGGCGAGCGATTTCTCGGGTTGCTATCTGACCGACTTGAACAGCAGCAATGGGACGCTGCTCAACGGCCAGCCGGTTTGCAGCCGTACGCTGCTGCGGGCCGGGGATGAAATCGTGGCTGGCCAGACGCGGTTTGCAGTACACATCGAGCAGGATTCGCATGGGGCGTCCGGGGGCGCGGCCGCAACCGGTTCGTCGCCGGCATCCGCCGTCGCATGCACGGGCGGCGGTGAGATCGCCGCGGCGGTGCGGAACGTGTCCTTTAGCGAGGAGACGTGTTCGTCGGGGTTGACGCTGTGCCGTGGCCAGGTCGACCAACTGCCGCCGCAGCAGCTTGCGGGCTTGCTCGCTCGGCAGATCGCCCTGTATTTGATCATCGACTTCCGAAAGCTCGACCTGCCGCCGCCCGACACTCTCAGCGAACGCAGCTACCTGTTTTCATGGCTGCCCGCCGAAGCGGCTGCGGCCGTTTCGCCCCTGGTGATCGCGGCGCCGGAGATTAGCGAGTGGCCGGCCTTGGTTGCCCAGGGCTGGGGCAACGACGGCCTGGTCTGCCTGTTCTCGCGCCAAGACAAACCGGCGTTGGTCGCACACTTGCAGGACGCCGCCTGCGTCAAGGGCCGGAAGGGCGATGCCAGCAGCGGCATGTTGGGGTTTTGTTGGCCCAGTGTGATGGCCATGTTGTTGGCCCACGGTCCACCGGCTTTGGTTCGGCGAGTGCTCGCAGGTATCGAAGCGGTGCTGGTCGAGTTGCCGGACCTGCCGGATACGTGGCAAGTGTATGGCGACAGTTCCGTGGCCCGGTTGCTGGAGAAAACAGGATTACGGCTGGAAGTCCGCACGACTGGAGAGACGCAAGGGTGAGTCTGGAGGACTTGGCGCTCAGACGCCGCTGAATAAGTTGATGGTAGGACGTTTTCACGTTTGCTCGGGAGGGAAAAGACCAGATGGCGCCGGCAGCCCGTATTGGCGACATGCACGTTTGCCCCATCCCCGCGAGCCCTGCCACGCCTCCGCACGTCGGCGGACCGGTGATGATGGGGTGTCCCACAGTGATGATCGGTTTTATGCCGGCCGCGAGGGTCGGCGATCTGGCTACTTGCGTGGGTCCGCCGGATGCCATCCTGATGGGCTCGATGACCGTGATGATCGGCTTTATGCCGGCCGCGCGGCTGGGCGATTTAACGGTCCACGGGGGAACCGTGGTGGCGGGGTTTCCTCAGGTGATGATCGGCTGAACGGAGCCGCTTCGCCGGGTGCAGGGGGGAGGGACGGTTTGCGAACCGTGCCTCCCAGCCCGAAAGCGACCCGCGCTACAAACCGCCAGCGCTTCGCCGGCATCGGGACGCATCTTTCCCGCGCCCGGTGGCGGCCGTATAGTATTTGAAGGGGGAGCATCGAGACACTTGCTTATCGAGGGGGGGACAACGCCATGAAACGGACAATGATTCTTCTGAGCGCCGCGCTGATGGCGGCAGTTGGTTTCGGACTTGCCGAAGGGAATCATCAAGCCGCAGCCGCCGAGCGGACGACGCGCGACTTGGTTCGTAAGTACATTCAGGAAGGGAACGGCAAGGAGTTGGGCAAGCTGATCGGATTTACCAAGGAGGTGGCCCACGTGGTGGCGATGGATTACAGCATCACGACCCGGCAGGATGGCCAGGACCAGGATGTGGATCCACAGACGCACCAATTCCAGATCGGCGACCAGATCCAGGTCAAGATCCAGCCGGTGACGGACGCCTACATCTACATCTTTCATCAGGGCGCCAGCGGGGAAAAAACCTGCCTGCTGCCGACCGAGGACCGCGGCGAGCAAGCCCCGCTGGTCAAAGGCGGGACGACGATCAAGCTGCCGGACGACGGGTACTTTGAGTTCGTGGCGCCGCCGGGCGCCGAGGAGCTGATCGTGGTGGCAACGGAAAAGCCCACCGCCGATTTGGCCGCCCTGTCGAACGTCGTGTTCAAAAAGCCGGACGACCAGCTGACGCCGACGGAACAGGAAGTCAAGAAGACCATGATCAGCACGGTCAATAAGACGCTGAATTCGATCCGCGAGCGGCAGACCAAGAGCAACAAATTCCGCGGTCTGCTGGACGGCGGGGAGATGGCGGAGTTTTCGGCCACGGTGCGCCGCAGCGGTGCCACGCGCGGCGTTCTGGAGGAACCGCCCCACGACGAAACCGGCAGCACGTTTGTCGCCAGCGTTACCACCGAGGCTCAGGATTCGCCCAGTCTGTGGGTCAACATCCGGCTCAAGTCGATCCCCGTGGCAGAACGCCGCTGATGCCAGGCCCCGTACTTTTCCGCGAGGCACCGATGAACCGTCCATCGCCGCGCACCCTGATTGCGTTCGTCGTTGTTCTGGCCGCCCCGGTCTTGAGCGGTCCGGCACAGGCCGGCCAGCCCGCGCATCGCGACTTGATCCGCGTCCAGCAGAAGTCGCCCGAGGATCCTTGGCTACGGATCAACGCCGGCGGCCATACCGGCACAGTGCAGGCTCTGGCTTTCACGCCCGACTCGAAGCGTCTCTGCTCGGCCGGGCTGGACAAGAACGTCTTGGTTTGGAACCTCACGGCGATGCAACGGGATTTGCGGCGCAGCTTTCTTCGCGAACGCACGATCCGTTGGCAGGTTGCCCGCGGCCTGCGCGGCAGCCTTTACGCGCTGGCCGTAGCGCCCAGCGACGGACTGCTCGCCTTCGGCGGCTATGGCGCCATGGGCTCGTTGGGCGAGATTCTCGTGGTGGATCCGGTGACGGGTGCGCTGGCGCAGGTGCTCCAATCGCATCGGCAGACCGTCTGCAGTCTGGCCTTCTCCGCGGATGGCAACTGCCTGGTTTCGAGCGACACGGCCGGGCAAGTGACGCGGTGGACGCGCGACGGTTGGCAGCCAACGGTCCTTGTTCGTCCGGACGAAACCACCTACGGGGCGGCAGCGGCGCGGACGATCGCCGTTCAACCCAAGCTGCGGCCCGTCGCGATTGCCGGTGACGACGTCGCGATTCCGGCTTATCAAAGCCGGACCGCTGGCGGCTCGATGCGGTGGAAGCTGAATCTGATGCGTTTGGACAATCCGCAACAGACGCGTCTGCTCGACACCATGCACGAAGGCCTGGTAACGTCGCTGGCCGCCAGTCCCGATGGGACCAGGCTCGCGTCGGCGGATCTGCAAGGCCACGTCTTCGTGTGGGAACTGGCGGGCGCGGCAGTCCCGCCGCCCACGGTGCTCGACGTCCAGCCGTGCGCCTTGTCGCTGGCGTTCAGTCCCGACGGCAAGACGTTGGTGGCCGGGACGGCGGTGGCGCCCGGCAGCGGCCAGAGTCAGCTGCAGATCTGGGATCTCGCCGCGCGCAAGCTGGTCCGCAGCCATGTGCTGCCGGATCACGTGAACGCCTGTGCCGTCAGTCCCGACGGCCGGTTCGTGGCCTACTCCGGCGGGCGCGACAACGAGGTTTGGCTCGGCCCGCTGACCGCAGCGGAACCGGTCACGGCCTTGCGCGGCACCGGGCGGCGGGTGTGGAAAGTTGCCTTCGCCGCCCAAGAACCGCTGTATCGGATCGCCTGGGGAACGGAGTCGCGAGCGCGAGGCTTTAACGACTACGCCGACCTGGATTCCGCGTTTGATGCCACGCGGCTGGAACTGGGCGCGGGAAAGCTGGACGCCGAACAATGGCTGGCGCCCGATTGGCAGGCGGGCCAATGGACGGTCCGGCGGGAGGCCCAAGGGGCCTTGCAGCTGTTGGAAAGCGGCGTGGCACGGGGGCGGATTGAACTCGACCCCGTACTCGAAGGTCGGCCGCGTTGCTATTGCTGGATTCCCGGTGCCCCAGGTCAGCCGCTGGCGCTGGCGGTGGGCACGGATCTGCAGAACAGTATCTACGTGGTTCGCGTGGTCCAGCAGGGTCGGTGCCCGATCCTGCGTCAATTCCGCGGCCACCACGATTTTGTCACCTCGGTGGGCGTGTCGCGGGACTTGCGTTTCCTGGCGTCCGGTTCGGCGGATGGGACGATTTGCGTATGGAGTCTGGACGGCTTGGCCGAAGGGGCAGACGTCTCGGGCCGCTGGGGCGCGGAATTCGTTGTGCAGCAGGACGAGCTGCGCGTCGCCTCGCTCCGGCCCGCCGGACCGTTATTCCGCCGCGGCTTGCGGCCGGGCGACGTCGTTACCAAAATCGGCTGGCCCGCGGAAGGGGAGACGCAGAGCGAACAGCGGCCCGCCGAAATCTTGAACCGCTTGCGCGACCTGCCCCAGATGTCGCAGGTGGTCTTCCACTGCCGCCGCGACCGCCAGCTGCGGCCCGTATTTCAGCTGGTTCCGGCCTGGCAGCCGATGGCGACCTTGTTCGTGGACACCAATCGCGAATGGGCCTTCTGGACGCCCGAAGGCTACTACGACGCCTCGGCCAACGGTCACACCTTGTTCGGCTGGCAGATGAATCGCGGCTTGCAGCAGTTGCCCGATTTTTATCGGGCGGATCAGTACGTCAAGACCCTGGAGCGGCCGACCGTGTTACAGCGGTTGTTGCCGGCGGGGGACTTGGACGAGGCCCTGCGGCAGGCGGCGGTCCAGCCGCCGGCCGAGACGCAGGAGATCCTGAGCCAACACATCGCCGCGACGCCGGTCATCGAAATCGTCTCGCCGCAGCCCGGTGCGTTGATCCGCGAGGGTTCGGCCATCGTCACGGCCCGCATTGCGGTGCCGGCGCCGGGGGCGCTGGTGCGGGCCAAGCTGTTTGCCAACGGCGTCGTCGCGCCGCAGCAGCGTTTGATACGGGAGCAAGCCGTCGCGGGCGGCACCGAGCGGGTGTACGAATGGTCCGTGGCTCTGCCCAACGACCCCCAGAACCTGATCCAGTTGGTCGCGGGCACCGATGCACCGACTGCGGCCTTGGCCAGCGTGTTGATCGAGCGTCCGGAGCCTGCCGCGGCCGAACGACTGCCGCAGCTGTCGATCATCGCGGTGGGCGTCAATCACTACGCAGATCCCGCGATCGCCACACTCGATTACTCGCGAGCCGATGCCGAAGCCATCCTGCGAATGTTCCGCGATCGCGCCGGTGACCTGTATACGGTCAACCAGTCGCTGCTGCTGGCCAACGAGGAAGTCACGCGTGCCCAGTGGCAGAAGACGATGCAGAACCTGAAAGACTCGCTGGCGGAAGACGTCTCGCCGGACGACTTGATCGTCCTCTTCCTGGCAGGCCATGGAGTGCTGGACCCAAAGACCGAACGTTACTATTTTGTGGGCTACGATTTGCAGGTCGCAGACTATCTGGAGGGCCGTTTGACGGCGGGGATTTCCTGGGAGGATTTCCGCACCCTCAGCGACATCCCGTGCCGCAAGCTGGTCGTGCTGGACACCTGCCACAGCGGCGCGTTACAACCGTTGAGCACGCGGAGCCTCAAGGCAGCGGTCCGCGCCTTGCAGGAGGATGTTTTCTTGTCGCTGACCGCGTCGGCCGGGAACGAGCGATCGGAGGAAGACGAGCGGTGGGGGCATGGCGCGTTCACCAAGTCGCTGTTGGAGGCCCTCGACGGCCGAGCGGACACGTCCGGCGACGGCCTGGTCACGCTCCGCGAGCTGTTCCGCTATACGCAGGAAACGGTGCCGCAGCTGACCGAAGGCCGACAGAATCCTACGGCTGCGCCGGAAGAGTTGCTGCCGCTGATTTCGCTTCCTTTAGCACGGCGAAAGTAAGCCTGCCATGTCAGGGCAAGAACCACATTCGGGGGCGGGCAAGTCCGGCAGCTGGCGAGGCCGGAAATCTCCAGCGGCATCTCGTTGGTCCGCTGCCGCCAAGGGCGCCGGCTGGGCGCAACAGCCGGACCGATCGGCGGAATCCGCCACGCGCTGGCATCGGATCAAAGTCGGTCTGTGGTTGTTGCTGGCCATCGGGCTGATCGCCGGGTTTCTCGTGTATCTGATGTACCGGCCGATGCGGACGCCGCTGCTGATGGCCGCGGTTACCCGCTATGCGCCGCCGTGGCCGCCGAACGCGTGGGCTCAGGAAGATCTTCAGGGGCTGACGGTCCTCGACCGGCGGGAGGTCGCCAGCTGTGTCCAACTCGCCTGGGAATCGCACGACGCGGGACTGCGGCAACTCCGCAGCCAATTGGATGCCGTCCGGCCCGGCGGTCCCGGCAGGAACGTCGTGATCGTCTATCTCAGCATGCATGGCGCGGTGGACGCTCAAGGCCGCCCGTGTCTTGTCCCGCCCGGCGGCGCGGCCGACGACCGCGACTGGCTTCCTGTCCGCGAACTGCTGCAATCATTGTTCCTCGAGGATCGTCCTGGCCGCATGCCGGATCAGGTCCGCAAACTGCTGATCCTGGACAGCGGCCGGATTTCCAGCAACTGGGGCGCGGGAATCCTGTACAACGGATTCGCCGAGCGTTTGCCGGAGCTGGTGGGCGACCTGAAAGTGCCCAACCTGGCCGTGTTGAATTCTACCAGTCCCGGCCAAACCGCCTGGGCGTCGCCGGAGCTGGGCGGTTCCGTATTCGGCCATTTCTTGTCCCGTGCGATGCAAGGCGCGGCGGACGTCGAACAGGGCAACAACGACGGCAAGGTTTCGCTCCAGGAGTTGTCTCGATACCTGGCAGCGCACGTCCGTCAATGGACCGTAGAGAACCGAGCCGACGTGCAGATTCCCCTGTTGCTTCCCGCGGATCTTGACATGGAACTTGTCTACGCACGTCCCTCGGTCGGCACGACGTCGGAACCCGCGTCATCCACGCCCGATCCGCGCTGGGACGCTATCGCCCGCCTGTGGCTCCGCCATCACGAGCTGGCTCGTTCCCGTCCCTATCGCCTGTGTCCGTTGGCTTGGGAGACCTTCCAGCACCAGCTGTTGCGGCTGGAGCGACTGACGCTGGCCGGTGCGGCGTATGACGACGAATTCCGTCAGACCAAGACCGAGGTGGCCGTCCTGGCAGACCGGTTGGCTGCCCTGGCCGCGCCGCGGCGTTTGCCGGCGTACACGCTGCCGTTGGCGGCCCATTTTGGTTGGTGGGGCGAGGAGGAAACGGAACGCGTGGGACAGGAATCGCCTTGGAATGAAGCGGAGCCGGCCGCGGACGCAGCTTCGACCAGCACGCCCGAATCTGACGCCCAGCCTGTGGCGCAGGGCGCCCCGCCGGAAACGGCTGCCGCGGCGACAGAGCCGGCGGGCGACGCGCCGCCGCCAGGCAAGCCGTCCGCGACCGCCAAACCGGCCGAGGCCGAGGGGACCGCCGCGGATCAGGCGAGCCCCCTCGCCGCGACAGTCCGGTACGATTATTATCCGGCCGCCGCCGCGGCCTGGACGTGGTGCCTGGATGACGCGACCCGGGAACGCCTCGATCGCGTGCTGACGTTCCTGTCGCTTACGCAAGGCCGGCCGGCGGCCGATGTCGCCGAGATCCAATTCCTGAGAATCCTATCCGAGCAACTCGATTGGACGGCTGCGGCCGAGTGCCTCCCGGATGCGTTGTTCGTCCGCCGCTGGGCCAGCAACGCGGGCGCGCCGGCCGAACCTCATGTGCAATACCTGTTCCGGTCGCTGGTCGACCGCGCCGATGCAGCGCGGCGGTTGGGCGACGATGCCCTCCTGGTAGGAACACCAACCGCCTTGGCCCAGGCCGATACCTATTGGACCACAGCGGTCGGCAGCGAGGAAGAAGCGGCCGGATACCGCTGGGCCGTCCGCACGGCGGAGCGAGCCGCCGCCGCGGTGGCCTTGCGCGACCGCGCGTGGATGGAAATCCCGGGCACGGCTCAGTGGGCGTTTAGCGGCTCGCGGCGCGGCAAGAACACCAAACCGGGCGAGCTGCGCCAACTGGTACTCGCCGCGCATGCGCTGAGCGCCCAGATCGAACGTGCGATCCACAAGGGCGGCATGACCCCGGAACTCGACATGGCTCAAACGCAACTCGAGTCCCAATGGGCCGCGTGGGAAAAGACGTTGGCCGACGAAAACTATCGCCTGCGGGCGATGGCGGGCGAAGATCAAGCCACGTTGCGGGCCATCGAGGATCTGCTGTCCGTGCCATTGGTCAGTGGAGACGACCGCAACCGGCTGCGGGACAAGTACCTGCGGATTGCCCGCACGCTGTGGACGGCGACCGGAGGGGGGGCCACCAAGGTGGCCGCACATATTGCCGACGGGGCGACGGACGCCGGCCCGCGGCCGCTCGATCCGCTGCTGCCGTCGCGCGAGCACCTCGCGTTGACGATCCTCGATCGCTCGTTCCTGGCGTCGGAACAGGAAACGGGCGAGCCCCCCGCCACGTCGCGTAACGCCGCTTCCGCCCCCGCTTCCGCCGATGTCGCCCTGTCTCGTGAAGAGCAAATCAAGCTGTTGACCGCTCAAGGCGCAACGGTTCGCGGCTTGCTGGATACGATCCGGGCCACCGCGTCCACGCATCTGGCAGAGACACAACAGGCGGTGGAGCGATCCGAACCGTCGCCGGAGGGGATCGTACGCGCCGGCGCCAGCCGGGCAGATCGGCTGGTCCGTGCCGCCGCGGGGCTGTTGGGGCGATCTTTATGGACCGATCTTCGCGACGAGCCCAGCCGACAGCTGGCCGAGTTGGACCTGCGCTACCTGTTGGGCTGGCAGGCCCGTCGTTCGCAGGATGATTTTTGGGGATCGGGTTCGGACGCCTCTCCGCCCTATTTCCAGACGGTTGTGGGCGAGTACCTGGCGGCCGCCCGCGACGTGGGCCAGCCCTTGGGCGCGTTCTCGGGTACGGAAAGAGGGCTGGCCGAGCGCACTGAACAGCTGGTGCAGGCGGCGGCAGAAGGGATCCAAACCACGTCGCAGGATCTGCTGGTCGACGCCCTCGAACCCTACCTTGTCCAAACGACGTCGGCGTCTTTGGCCGAGAACTTGCCTGCAGGCGTGTCTGCCTTTGCCGTCAGCTTTGCCGATGGCAGGACCGTGCCGCTATCACCGCCGAATCAGCTGCAGGCGCCGCTGGGACGCTTGCCCGTGGCGGTCACGGCAAGTTCGGCAGCGGAGCAACTCCGCTACGGGCTCCGCAACCAAGCGGATCTGGCGCAGAGCCGCAGCTTGGAAACCGTCGTGTTCTACCGCGGTCATGTGTGGCGGAGCGAGTTTTTCGTCCAGCCGGCGCACGGTCTGGAGATCGTCTACGAACCGCCCCGATATCCCCTGCCGACCGTCACCGTGTTCGGACAAGCTCGCCAGCAGGCCTCCGTCGTGTTCATTCTGGACTGTTCCGGCAGCATGATGCGGCGGTTGGGCGGTGTCGAGACACAAGGTCGGCTGAGCGATCTGGCCCGCGGGACTTTGGAAGCCATCTTACTGCGGCTGGTCGGCCCTGACGAACCGTTCCGCGTCGGCGTGCTGGCATACGGTCACCGCTGTGGGTGGAACCCTGCCCCGGGACGGCACAACGAGTTGGTGGTCCCCGATCCGGCGCGCCCCGGACGTTTTCTGCCGGCGCCGCCCGACTTTGCCTTGCACCCCAACTCTGACGTCGAGGCGCTCCTGCCGCTGGGCGCGTTCTCCGATAGGGTTCGCCGGAATCTCGAGCCTCGGCTGAACGCGCTGTCCGCGATGGGCCAGACCCCGTTGTATCTGGCGATCATCCAAGCGATTGAGGCAATTCGCCACGAGCCGCAGAAGAATCGACTGCACGTCGTGGCCATTACCGACGGCTTTAACGATCAGACCAGTGGCGGCCCACCCGGCGCGCGCAAGTTCCGCAAGGATGTCGAAGACGTGTTGGATGCCCTGGGCAACCAGAGCGTCCAGTTGGATATCGTGGGCTTCGATCTCGTGGCCAAGACGCCCGACGAGCAGGCCGGACAGCGGGACGTGATCGCCTTGGCGGCGCGGACCGGCGGGGCCTTTCATTCGGTGGCAGACCCCAGCTCGCTGCTGACCGCGTTGGAGAAATCGTTGGGGTTGGTGCAGTACACCGTGCAGCCCGTCGCAGCGCGTCCGGATGCTCCGCCAGCCGCTCCCGTCGAGTTGGGACGGTCGGTGAGCGTCGAGCAACCGCCGGGTGTCAAGCGGGAGTATCGCGTCGCGTTGGTCGCTGCGGAGCGGCCGGCGGCGACCGACATCGTCTTGGAGGGTGGCGAAGCCATCGAACTCTATCTGGTGACGGATCCACAGCGGCGGGAACGCCGCCTCGCGCACGGCCGCTACGACCGCGACCTGCGGGCCTCGGCCGAAGACGTAAGCGATCCGCTCGTCCCGCACCGGCGGTTTTTCCTCGGGGCGCATCTGCCGGAGCGACGGGGCCGCGCGGTGCGTTTTCCCCTGTCCATTCAAAATGCCGACGCCGAGCAGTTCAGCCCGCGGCCCGTCGAGGCGTGGGCGGAAATCCGGCCGCGGCAGCCCGACGGCTCGGTTGGCCCTGCCTATTCGTTCTACGATTTGACATTCGAAGCCGACCGGCCGGTACCGGTGTTGAGCTGCCTGGCGCCGGCTTGGCCGGACAGCGCCGCAGCGGCCACGATCCGGCTGTGGTTCAAGATGTCCCGGACCGAGCCCGATCACGTTGTGCCGTTGGAACGATTTGCGGATCAGGCCGTCGTCCTGGAATCGGCCCCCGACGTGCGTTTCTCGCTGGAACTCCAACGCCGAGAGAAACCCGAGGACCCGCACCAGGTGATCTTGATCGAACGTCATCCGCCGGGTTCGGGCCTGGATGCCGTCAAGGTCGAAATGTGGCCGCCGTCCGAGCGCACGGTCCACCGGTACAGCTTTGAGACGGCGACCGTCCGGCACACGTTCGTGTACGGCGGCGTGGCGGGCGGACAACTGCGGGATGCACGCCTGCTGTTCACGTCCCGGCAACGGCTGGCCGCAGACGCCGTCGCACTGGCCGAACCGTTGGAAATCTCGATCCCCCGCGCCGCCGTGCCGCTGGGGCGCTGAGCGACATTGCAGGTCTCGGAGAAGACGCTCATGACGCGCACATATGCTGCCGGCGAACAGCCGGTGCCTGGTTGTGGCTATCGACTCACCGCATTCTTAGGACGCGGAGGGTTCGGCGAAGTCTGGAAGGCGATTGGGCCGGGCGGAACCGAAGTGGCCGTGAAAATGATCCCCCTGGGCGGCATGGAGGGACGCAAGGAGTTCCGTGCGCTGCAGCTGGTCAAACGCATTCGGCATCCCAACCTGGTGCCCACCATCGCCTTCTGGGTGCGGGACGCCGAGGGGACGACGTTGGATGATGCCGTCGTTTCGCAACTCGACCTGCGGGCACCGGCCCTTGACGAGAATGGATTCCGCGCCACGGCGAGCGTGCCGCCCGCCGCCGCTTCCCAAGCGGTCGAGTTGATCATCGTCATGGGACTGGGCGATGTCAGCCTGTACGATCGGCTGCAGGAATGCCGGGCGGACGGCGATTCGGGCATCCCTGCCGAAGAGCTGTTGCACTACATGGACGGAGCGGCCGCGGCCATCGACTACCTGAACCGTCCTGTCCACGATCTGGGCACGGGGCCGGTGGCGATCCAGCACTGCGATATCAAACCGCACAACATCATGATCGTCGGCGGGGCGGCGCAACTGTGCGACTTTGGGCTGGCGCGGGCGATCGGTTCGGTGCGAATGACCACCGCCTTGGCTGCCACCCTCGCCTATGCCGCGCCGGAATGCCTGCAAACCGGCAAGCCCAGTGAGGCGAGCGATCAATACTCGTTGGCGATGACGTACTATGAACTGCGGACGGGCCAGTTGCCGTATCAGGACTCGACGTACGGGGCCGTGATGTCCGCCGTGCTGCAGGGCGAGCTCGATTTCTCTGCGGTGTCGCAGGCCGAGCAGGCGGTCTTGCGTCGAGCCACCTCGCTGGATCCCCCGTCCCGTTTTCCGTCGGCCACGGAAATGGTCCGCTGCTTGAGAGCCGCTTGCCAGGGGAAAGCGGACGTGCTGGCACCGGCCGCGGCGTCGCCGCGTGCTGGCGCTGGCCGCGCGCTAGCGACCGCGCTGCTCCTGGCGCTGGCCGCGGCGGCGATCTACGGCGGATGGCGGTTCTGGCCGAGTCGGCCGCCGGCGCCTCGGCCGCCCCACGAGCAACAAGAGGATGTGGTGGCGTACGTTCCGCCCGCGGAGGACGATCAGGACCCCGCCGAACCGCCGCCCAGGCCCGCCGACGTCCCCGCTTCGGAACCGGAATCAGCACCGCAATCAGCACCGAAAGATCGAGCGGAGCCGCACCTGACGCAGGGGACCTCGCACCTGATGGAAGGCCGCTACGACGAGGCGGTCGTCGAGCTGCAACTGGCGGCCGTTACCAACCCCGGCGACGTAAGAATCTTCAGCCGCTTGGGCAGCGCCTGGTTTCGAAAAGACGAGCCGGAACAAGCCATCGCAGCTTTCTCCCAGGCCATCGCGATCGAACCGGATGCGGTCGACTATGTCACTCGCGGCCGAGCTTATTTGCAGCTGAAACGCTATGAGGACGCCCACGGTGATTTCAGCACGGCGATTCAGTTGCAGCCCGGCCATGCCACCGCCCACTTTTTCCGGGCGGATGGCCTGTTGCGTCAGGAGCGATGGGAAGAGGCCGTTGCCGACTTCAGCCGCGCGATAGAACTAGGAGCCGATCAGGAAGTGGACTTCTCACCCGCCGACGCCTACCTGTTCCGCGGCTACGCCGTCATGGCCTTGGGCCGCTTGGATCAGGCCGCAACAGACTTTTCGCAAGCCATCGCACAGCGGGACCCGACCGAGGCCGCGGACGACTACCGCATCCGCGCGGAATGCTACGAGGCCCAAGAGAAAACGACGGCAGCCCAGTATGATCGGCAGATCGCCGACTTGCTGGACGCCGTCCGCGAGCGGCCCGCGGACGCCGCATCCTGGCGGGCCGTGGCGATGTTGCTCGCCACCTGTCCGCTGGCCGAAATCCGCAACGGAGCGCATGCCGTGACGTTGGCCAAGCGGGCTTGCGAGCTATCCGACGGAAAAGACGCCGCCTGCCTGGATGCCCTGGCTGCCGCCTACGCAGAATCGGGCGACTTTGGCGAAGCCGTCCGCCAGGCACAACAGGCGGTGCGCTGGGCGCCCGATGATTCCAGCCGCAGCCAATACCAGTCTCGTCTAGAGCATTATCAAGCGGGCAAGACGTACTGGTCGAATGCAGCGACTCCCTGATTCGATCCGAGAGTCCAACCGCAAGTCGCCTCGTTGCGATCTCGACCCGCTGCCCCCCCGGCGGCCTGGTGCTAGCTGTCATTTTTGTTACATTCTGCTCATGGTGGCCTCGTACCGCGCCGAAGAAAGTTACGTGGCGATTGCGATTGTAACGTCTCGCACGCTTCTAACGTGACATCACACACGTCGGGAGTGCAGACGCTCCGCAAGGCTCACGTTCGCCACGCGCAAAGGGGGACACATGATGAGATCCGGACTCGTGGCCGGCCTGGTGATGGCATTGACCATTTTCTTGGCCTGCGCCCAAACGTTTGCCGCAGAGACTCCCGCGGCGCCGACGGCATCCTCGGTCCCGCCGACGCTGTGGAGCTTTCTAGGGCTCAAGCAATGTGCCGACAAGTGCAAGGAACACCTCATCTTGCACAAGGAAAAGAAGGCCGAAAAGCAGGCGTTGCAGGGGGGCCATCCCTGCCTCAAGCATCTGTTCGGTCAGCACTGTCTCTGCCCGTGCGCCAAGTGCCAGCTCCTAAAGAAGAAGCCACCGCTGAAGCCGTTGGCGGACGCCGCCAATCTGGAATCGCAGAATCCGGCCATCAAGGCGGCTGCGGAAATCAAGGCCGAAGAGGACTTGGCGCCTCAGAAAGTCAAAGCCATTCGGTATCTGGCGACGCTCGGTTGCGGTTGCTACCCGCAGGTCAAACCCGCGTTGTTGGCGGCGCTGGATGACTGTACCGAGGAAGTCCGCTACGAGGCGGCCTTGGCATTCTGCCGATCGGCCGGAAATCCTTGTACGGTCTGCAATTCCAGCACCTGCTGTGCTCCCGACGTGCGCGACAAGTTGCGCGACCTGGCTGTCGGTACCGACGAGCAAGGTTGTTGGCAGGAACCGTCGTCGCGCGTACGATCGGCGGCGGCCAGCGCGCTGAACATGTGTGAGATGATCGCTCCCTCGGAGCCCGAGTTGTCTCCGGAAGACGAGTCTCGGGAGTTGCCGGTGCCGGAAATGGCGCCCGGCGAAAACGGATCCGAGACAGCGGCCCGGGATCCCGGATCGCGGGCGCCGACCGTCGTTGCTTTGCCTACCGGAGCCATACGTCTCTCTGACGGCGCCCCCGACGATCCGCGCGCCGCTCCGGCGGAAGGATCGTCCGGAGGCTCGGCGGCCGTTCGTTCGGTCGCCTCGAGCGCGCGCGGTACGAATGATGTCTCTGCGCGCCCCGTGGGACGATCGACAACGGGCGGCGCCGCGGCGCCGCAACGTTCGAAGGCACCTTCCCAGCAGAAGCCGGGTACGGGCAAACCACGCGAGCCCGCGGAGCCTGGTGAACCGTGGGACGAACAGACTCTTCCCGGAGAAGACGAGCTGTCCCCCGATCTCATGGAGCCGTCGCCGCTGGATCTGGCCGGCACGTTTGGCGCGGCGTCTGGCCCCCACTCGGCTGCGCCGTACATGATCGGCGACTTTTTCGGAGGCACTGCCTGTCAGGCCACCGTGGTTCGTTCCTTTACCTTTAACAACCTGGCGCTGCAGTGGGGACAGGAGAATAACTTCTACACGGTTCTGCAGGACCAGAATCTGACCCGTGTGGCGCTGCACGATCAGTACCCCGATGTCGCGTCACCGAGTTTTCCGATCACCGATGCCAACGATGCGTCGGGCCGACTGGGGGGCGCTCCGTTGGGGCCCGTGCCGGCCGGCGGAACCTTCCTGGGAGGGACGACAACATGGCAATCGGTTCCCGGTGGAGACGATGAGCAGACCGACCTGTACACATCCCAGTTCCAGATGGGCTACGTGGTGGCGATCGCCAGTCCCGGCAGCGGTGGAGGGGTAGGACGGACGAAAATCGCCGAGAACACCAGTCCCATGCCCCGCGACCGCTTGATTTTCGACTACAGCTATTTCGACAACGTTCCGCTGGCCCCCGGTGGCATGGGGGTCAACCGTTTCACCTTGGGGTTCGAGAAGACTTTTGTGGACGGCAACATGTCGTTTGAACTCAAAGCGCCGATGGCGTCGACCGTGGACAGCACGGTCGTCCAAGGGTTCGCCGTCGGCCAGCGCAGCGGCGAGTTCGGCAATCTCGCACTGGCGGTCAAGGCGTTGTTGAGACAAACCGAGACGTGGGCCGTGTCCGGCGGGTTGCAACTCGGCTTGCCGACGGCCGATGACTCGCGCGTCGTGCTGGCGGATGGCACGCCCCTGCTGGAGATTCGCAACGATGCGGTTCGCCTGGCCCCTTTTCTGGGAGCGCTGTGGACGCCCAGCGAGCGGCTGTTCTCCCAGGGATTTCTTCAGTGCGACATCGCTTCGGGTGGCAATGCCGTCCTGGTCAATCGCGACGGTTGGCGTCTCTCCGAGGTGGGCCGGCTGAATGATGCTAATTTGTTGACCGTGGACTGGGGCGTCGGTTACTGGGCCATGCAGAATTCCTGTCGGCAGCAGGCCTTAACCGGATTGGCTTGGACGGCCGAGCTACACTGGACCCGCTCCCTGCAACGAGCCGATATGGTCGAGGCGGGACCATGGGCCGTCACCTGCGGAGACCAAGCGGCCAGCGGTAGCGGCGGGGAGATCGACGTGCTCAATCTTACCCTGGGCTGCCATGTGGCGTTGCGTCAGAAGACCCTTGTCACCTGTGGCTACGCGGTGCCGCTCTATGCCGACGGCAGCGATCCGTTTGACGGCGAGTTCCGCGTCATGGTGAATCATCATTTCGGGTCGGCGAGCCGACTAACGCCATACTTCTAATCGCTGCGCGAGGCTGAATCGCACTTGACGCAGCCATCTTCACGCCACAGAATCTGAACATGCGGCCAAACTCACATGCCGTCGACAGTCGACGCGCCGGTGCTGTTCGCCACTTTCGCCAGGATCATCGTTGGGATCCTCTTTTCCTTTTGATCCGATACCCGTCATGCCAGCCGCGCGAGCCGTCGTCGATCATCTGTTCCGCCAGTGCAAAGGCGATCCCTGTAGCGGAGCAGCACGACCACTACTTGCACGGAGCCCCGAGGCCATAAAACGGCGGGCTGCGTTCGCACCGCCGGGGCCCGGCGGGCCACACTGGCGACGTCACACCTCGACCCATTGGCCGGGGATGGGGACTGGATCGTTGCCTTCGGCGTCCGGTTCCACGGGGGCGGGACCGCCGAACTGTAACTGGTCCACGATCGGCGAGAAGGCGAAGGTTGAATCGAGCATTTCTTGCCAGGTGCCCGACTTGAGGTCTCGCAACTTGACCCAGCCCTCGCCCGCCACCCACAGCGGATGACCGCCGCTGCCTTCCAAGGTGTCCGTAGAGCGTCGGGCCAGGCGGACCTTGAGCAACGGCTCCGGCGACCGCTGGCTGGTCTGCAACACCGGCTGGAAGGCCAACTCGCCCGTATTCGGATCCTGGCTCAACACCAAGTCCCCGACGCGGATATCCTCGATGGCCACCGCTCCGGCAATCGTCTTTCTTAAAAGCGGGGACGGCGTGGCCAACCGCGGACGGCGGGCGGGTCGAAGGATGCGAGCGGTGGAAGATGTGGTAACAGACAGGTCGTGTCGAAGCGAGCGCCGTCGGGAAGCGGACACGCCAGCCAACGGAGCTATCAGCGGCCCCGGGGTCTGGCGACGACTGCGATCACGCGGCGGCGACGAGAGATCAACTATTTTGAATCCGCCCGCCATCGCCGCTCGCGTGCATCGCTTGGTTCGCCGATTTGGGTTGCCACAAGGGCCGGCCTTCGAGACATTGCCTCCGTCGCGCGTCTTCCGAGATGCGATGAACATCGTAGTCGAAACGCTGTGCGATCTCGCGGCGGGTCTCGTGGATCTCTTCGATTACTGGGTCAATTCGCTGCTTCATCGTCCTACTCGTCAAGCATGTCCTTGGGTGTGCAGATTACGGGAAAAGGAAGCTCAAAGTCGTCCAACGTACGAAACACACGTGGCAAAATCATTGGGTTTGCGATGTGCGTGCAGTTCCACGTCAATAAATAGTCTACACGGTTTACCGCAGCACAGGCAATATGCAGCGCGTCGACGATGGCGTCCGCGGGCAGGATCGCCCGCGCAACTATCTCGGCCGCCAATTCGTCAATGCGGTCGCTCAGCGGAAGCAGTGGAACGTCGGCCAGATGCCCGAGTCGCTCGCTGGCGAGGGCAGCGCTGCCCATATTGGCCTCGTCAAGCACGTATTGCGACGATACGAGTTCATAGCGATGGCGCTGGAGGTTCCACCATTTTCGGGTGATTACCTGCCGTTCCACCGAATCCGGGGCCGCCGAGGAATTCTCGCGAAGGAAGCTGACGATGGAGGTCTCGATGTAGATAGTCTGCATGACACGCTTTCATCGGCGAACGGCGGCGATCACCCAGTCGCCGCCAAGAAACTATGATTCAAATGCGCGGCCGACCGGCCACTTGGACATCGCTTGGTTCGTCCGCCTCGCGTTTGAAGGTTAGGATTCCTATCGTGATCACTCCAAAAGTGATGGCCATGTCAGCCACATTGAATACCCCGGTTCGAAGTGAGCCAATTCCGACGTTGATAAAGTCAGTGACGAGGCCATTGTTGCTCACTCGATCGACAAGATTGCCTACGCCCCCGGACAATACGTACACGAGAGAGACAAAAAGCAAAAGTGGGATGTTTCGCTTGATAATGAGGAAGCATGATAGTCCCAGCATCATGACACAATTGCTAGAGATGAAGAGCCGCGTGCGAACGCTATCCGGCAAGTTCGCGCCAAGACTGAGAAATCCTCCCGGGTTCTGTGCGAAATCTAGTCGTACCGTATCCGCCAAGTATGATCGTGGTGGTTGGTCGCGGAGCGAGTTGACGGCGATGGTCTTGGTCGCTTGATCGCATCCGACACAGGAACACAGTATTGCCAACGCCAAAAAGAGTCTGAATCGCTGTTGGTTCATTCTATTCACGGAGAATCCTTTCTTGCGGACGACATCCATGTTCAATCGGCGGCGACAGAGCGATCAACCAGACCGCGAGGCGCAATCGCCGCTCGATTGCCACATGTTCGTGCGGTTGCCGAAGGGCGACCGTCGCCGTTGCTGGCGGCTGTGATTCTACCGCACTGGCCGCGGGCCGGGCAAGCTCTCTTTTTGATTCCGAAAATGCGATAGCGGGTCCGCGCTCAACGAAGTCGCGCGGCCAAGCGAACCGAGCGACGTTCCAGCGGGATCATCCATCCGCGGCGGCGAACAACCCCGAATCGTAGTCCGCGAAGTTGGGCTTTCGGGCGTCGGCAGTGGTTGGCCGAAGGCCTCTTCCCACCGTAGCCTGGGGCAACGCCCCAGGACCGCGTTGTCATCCGGTCTTTTTTGGCCGAAGGCCAGATTCACCCAGGCGGACAGGGCACGGTGAATATGGCCTTCGGCCAAAGAACCGAGGTTTCCATTTCTTCCTGGGGCGTTGCCCCAGGCGACGGTGAATGTGGCCTTCGGCCAGAATTTCGGACCGCAAATCCGCAAGTCGGAAGACATCAGACGGCTGGCGTCGAAGGATGCGATAGCGGGATGACGTTGCCAAGGGAAAGGACGTCGGCCCGCCAGCCCGCTGGCCAACGCAATCGCCCCGCACAGTCGGCCGACTGGCTGGTCTTCTGTCCGCACGAACGTTCCGGATCAACCGGTCGTACCCGACTCGGGTACATCCGATGTTCAAGGAAGCGAGGATGTAATGTTGAGCGAATGGGATCACGAAACGGAGTTAATGGTTCGCGCTGTGGCAGACGGCCATATCGAGGACCAGCGGGCGTTGTGTATTTTGCGCGACGCAATGGACGGCCTTCGAGTGAAGGCAATGCGGTACGATGCGGAACTGGAGCCGTTGCGACAACGATTGAACGCAAGGTTTGCGGATTACGAACGCCGTAGAGAGGATTCGATAGAAGTCAGCCGGCGTTCGATCCTGTCGATTTTTTCAGTGAGGGCATCGAGGCTTAGCAAGGCCGCTCGGATGTCCTTGAAAATTCTAACCTTGTGTGCCTTCACGACTTACGCTAAGATGCTTGCGTGGTGTGATTACGAGGGCAAGAGACAGTTCTGCTATGATATCTTGCTGCGTGTTTGGCGATAGGAAGTCCCTTGACGCAGGAGCGACAAGGGGGTTGCTCGGTAAACCACAATCGCAAAACATGACACGGTTGCTTCGCTAGGAGGAACGGGCGATGGAACGTCTGGATGTGGTCCGTGTCGGCAACAACTGCCGTGCTTTTCGGCCCCCCGGTTCGCCGCCCCTTTCCGGCCCACACCCTTATCTCCCCAACAAGAACTCTCGGGGGTTCTGTTGCGCCGTGCGCGGCCTATGTCGGCGCATGGCCCTAATCCGACACACAGCGAACGGATCTAATCTTCGTCGTCATTGCGGAAAGTGAGACCATCATGTCCAACGAATCCAAGAAACGGGTTCGGCGTTCGCGCGCCAACCGCAAACGGAATTCTCTCTTGTTCCCGCCTGCGAACCGGAACGATCCACTCGGCAGACGGATGGCGATGGAGTCGCTCGAACAACGTTGCCTGTTATCCGTAACGCCTTTCTACTCGGCAAAAGACGCGACGGAGCCTTTCGATCTGACGCTTCGCCTCGACGGCCAGGGCGAGACGCAACGACTGCTGCTGGTCGAATCGCCCGCGGGCGACGAGGTCGCGTCGCTGCTGGTCAATCAAGTCACCGAAGCCGTGCGGATCGAGGGATCGTTCTTTGACGACATTTTGCGGGTCGCGTTTGATCCGTCGATCCTCCCTGTGGACATTCAATTCTCTGGGGGGCCAGGTGAGGATGTCTTGCATGGCCCGGCGGCCGATACCGTTTGGACCATCAGCGGGCCCGACGCTGGACGATTGGGATCGGCCGGCACGCTGACGTTCGACGGCGTGGAGTATTTGGCGGGCAGTGCCGACAACGAGGACTTGTTCATTCTGGAACCGGGAGGCGGGTTGACGGGCGGATTGCACGGCGGTGCGAGAGGGTACGATACGCTGGTGATTGCCGGAGGCCGCTTTGCCGACGTCCAGTACCAAGCCACGGGGCCCGATTCCGGGTTTGTGATCCTCAACGGTTCCACGCTCCAATACGCCGGCTTGGAGCCGATCACCGATAACTCCATCGCCACCGACCGCGTCCTGACCGCTCCGGGCACCGACGACACGATCCGCATCACGGACGCGGCCAGCCAGCAGATTAGCGTCGAGGCCGTGGGGGCGATGGAGACGCACGTGTTCGCCCAGCCCACGCGTTCGCTGACAATCAACGCGGGCGGCGGCAACGATACGATCCAGTACGAGCTGGGCGATGTTTTCAGCGATATTCAAACGTCCGTCGTGATTATCGATGGCGGCGCGGGCACGGACACGCTCGATCTGTCTGGGCGGATCATCGGCATGACCGTGTTGCACTACTCCAACGGCACGTCGGCTCTGGTTGACAATCTGGGCAATTACGTGCTGGTGCGGAACGTCGAGAGCTTTACCGGGCAAAACGGAGAGATCCAGGAAGCGGGCATTCCGGCGTGGTTGGAACAGGGCCCGGGCACGATCCGGAACGGCCAGGTCCAGGGCATTCCGAACCAACCGGTGGCTGGTGCGGTGCAAGCCATTGCCCAGCATCCGCACAACGACGACGTGTTGTTTATCGGCACGGCGGCGGGCGGCGTCTGGCGGACCACCGACGGCGGCCTGACGTGGACGCCGATGACCGACCAGTTCCCGTCGCTGGCGATTGGTGATGTGAAGATCAGCCATCTCGATGCATCGGGCTCGCCGGTCACCGCCGTCACGCCGTTGAGTCAGTTGGTGGTGTACGCGGGGACGGGCAAGTTCAGCAATTCGGGCGACGGCGGGTCGAATATCGGGATTCTCAAGACGACCAACGGCGGGCGGACGTGGTCGCTGGTCGGCGCCAACGAGATGGCCGGTCTGCCGCTGACTGCCGTGCTGCCTGTCTCGGCCAACACGGTTGTCGCGGCGGCGTTGGACAAGAGTGTCGTATCGCGCGGCGCGAGCGGCAGCTACTCATTCAACCGCGACCGGACGTTGCGGTACGATGTGCCGCGGGAAGGCGGCGTGTTTCGCAGTACGGACGGCGGGGCAACTTGGGAAAACCTGTCCGAACTGGCTTTGAGTGGATTATCGGACGGCCCCGCCAGCGATCTGGTCGCCGATCCCGGCAACGTGAATACGCTGTACGCCGCCAGTCCCGGCGTGGGGCTCTTCCGTTCGACCGACGGCGGTGCCAGTTGGACCACCGCCACGGGGAATCTGCCGCACGTGCCGGACGCGTTGCGGATCGTGTTGAGCGTCTCGGGGGCCGCCGATGCCGGCACGGGGAACCGGCCGATCTATGCAGCGATGATCCACAGCCGGGCGGCGGTTACGGTCCAGTCCAATGCCGGCAGCAACACCCTGACGGTAGATCGCCCGGACATCTTCGCAACGGGGCAGAAGATTCACTTGGCCACCGTCGATGTTTCGGGCGGCGGCTTTTACAATCCGGCCGAGTGGGAAGAAGCGACGATCGCCAGCAAGGCCGGCAACGTGCTGACACTGACCGCGGCGTTGGCCCATACGATCGCGGTCGGCCGCGTGGTACATGGCGGCAAGGATCGCGTATCCGGCGTCTACCGCTCGGCGGACCACGGGGCCACGTGGACCAAGATGGCGTTCCTGGGCGATGCCGAAGGCGGCGTGAATCCGGGCGGCCAGGCCATGAAGAACTTTGCCTTGCTGGCTTCGCGGACCGATCCGAACGTGGTCTACGCCGCCGGCGATCGGCAGACGACGCGGATCGACGGCAAGGGCCCCTCGGCGGCCAATCCCAACGCTTCCGGCGCGACGGATTGGGTCGGCCGCATTTTCCGGGGCACGTTTGCCGCGGGCGGCGGTTCGTGGACGTCCGCCGTGGGCACCAACGCCGGCGGAACGGCTCCGCACGCCGATGCGCGCGAGATGGTCTTCGACAATGACGGCAACCTGCTGCAGGGCGACGACGGCGGCATCTACCGATTACAGAATCCAGGGACCCCGGGCCAAGTCTGGCAATCGATGATCGGGACGCTGCGGGCAACCGAGGTCCGGTCGGTCGCTTACGATCCCGTGAACAACGTGATCGGCGTGGGCAGCCAGGACGTGGGCAGCTCGATTCAAGTTGGCGGATTGCCGGATCCTGTCGACGCCAACGGCGACTTGCTGCCCGACGATGGGGCGACCCGCTTCGTCTGGCAGCAGACGCCGATCAGCTATTCCGGCGGCGGTTCGACCGGCACGATGAAGGGCGACGGCAATACGCAGACGGTCATCGTCACCACGACGGACCGGGACCAGCGGGACAATGACGGAGACACCGCCGTCGACGAGGCCGACGAAGCGGGCGGCGTGCGAGTACTCCGTTTCACGATGGCCAACACGTGGACCAGCTTTGCGCGGCACGAGTTCGACGCGGCGGGCAGCGACGTGACGCCGTTGCCGACCAACGTCGGCGGCGTGTGGACGAACAGTTGGGGCGGCCCGATGCAGCGGACCGTCGGCAGCGTTAGCTACAGGACCTACGACCAGCAGGTCGGAATGCGGAGCGGCCCGAATGACGAGGTGGCAAGCGGACTGACCGCTGCCGACCGGGAAGCGGGCTTCACGACCATCCCGGTGGCCGTGAACGCGATCGACGACCTGCACATGATGATCGGCTTGAACTCGCTGTACGAGAGTGACACACGGTTGGAGACCATTACCGAGGTGCAGTCCAAGCCGGGGGTGACGAACGTCAGCGCCATCGCCTATGGCGGGATGAACCGCATGTCAGGCGATCCGACGTTGAGTTTCGCCGACGCCAACCCGGACACGATCACGCGGAACGCGGGCAGTTGGCTGACCGAAGGCTTTCGCACCGGTCACCAGATCACCGTCAGCGGCGCCGGCGCGAACAACGGCACGTACGAGATCGCCCATGTGACGGCCACCGTGCTGACCCTGACGGGCGCGGCCGCGCTGACCGCCGCCAACGACGTGGCGAATGTCACGGTCACGGCGCCCAACCGCGGCGTGGCCATGGTGGCTCGCTACAATCGCGTGTACATCCGCACCAGCGACGTGATGGACAACAGCTTTACGCCCCGAGTGATCGCGGGCGCCGGCGAGATCCGGGCGATTCGTTTCGACCCCGACAACTGGCGCACGGCTTATGCCGTGGACAGCCGGAACGTCTATCGCACCACGAACGGCGGGATGAACTGGGAAGTTGTCTCCGACAGGCTGGTGACGGCGAATCTGCAGACGGTGGAAGTGGTCCGCACGGAAAGCGGTGTCAAGGCGCTGCTGGTGGGCAGCGAGCAGGGCGTGTTCCGCACGCTGGACCCGGTTCCCGGCACGACGTGGACGGAGTTCGGTCGAGGCTTGCCCAACGCCTTGGTTCGCGATATCGACTTTGCGAACCGCGCCGGACCGGCGGACGACGTGCTGCTGGCCGGACTGCTGGGCCGCGGCGTGTTTACCGTCGCCGGCGACGCGGATGCGCTGCTGGACGACGAAAGCGTGCTGACCGTCACGGGCACCGCCAACGACGACGAGATCACCGTCCGGCGGGGCACGGCGAATGCTTCGCTGCTGGAGATCTTTGTCAACAGCCTGTCGCCGATCTTCAGCGTCCCGCTGTCGTCGGTCCAGCGCATCGAGGTGAACGGACTGGGCGGTGCCGATCGGCTGATCGTGGACAGCACCAACGGGGCGATCAGCATTCCGGACGGCATCGTCTTCGACGGCGGCGACGGCAGCGATACGCTGCAGTTGGACGGGGGCAGCTACACCGATCGGACGCAGACGACCGACGGCCCGGACACGACGATTACGATCCGGGATTTCCTGTCCGGCCAGTCGCAGCGAGTTACGTATCGCGCGGTGGAGACGGTCGAGGACAATCTGACCGAGGCCGGTCCTGTGTACCTGCTGGGCGACGGCCTGAGCGAATTCTTCGGCTGGCTGAACCGCTTGGGCACGGAGGGCGCCGAGGACGAGATTGCCGTGCTGGGCAATTCGCTGCCTCGAGCGCTGACCGGCGCGCCCGTGTCGGCCAGCCTGCCCGGCGCGCTGCCCGCGCCGGAGGCACCGTCCGGAGGCGGCCTGGCTCAGGAAGGTATGGCGGGCCTGCAGCGGCTGATCGAAAGCGGCACGGGGGCGTTCAATCTGGCCGATATCGGCGGCAGCATTGCCACGCTCGATGCGTTGCGCGACGCCCTGGACGGGCTCGATGCAACGCCCGGCAACGTCACCTACAGCATGGTTAGCGGCTATCCCGTGTTTGACGTCCAGGTGATCAAGCGTCTGAACGGCAGCGCCGATTTTGTGGGCGATTTCCAGTTCCTGGGCGGGACGGTCAATTTCTCCGGGTTGATCGAGATCGGCGCGGAACTGGTGTTCGACGTCACCTTGGGCCTCGACGCCCAAGGGTTTTTCGTGGACAGCAGTGCGGGCAACGAACTGGTGGTCCGCGACCTGACGCTGGAGGGCGCCGCCGGGGCCAGTGGCCAGTTCGGGTTCCTGGAAGTGGACCTCGGCGTCGAGGAGTTGAGCGTCGACAACGACGTGCAGATGACGGTAAATCTTAGCAAGCCGGGCGACGGCAAGATCCGCTTTTCCGACCTGGCGGGGCCGCTGGCTTCGCTGCTGGATGTCAGCATCACGGGCGACGCCTTGCAGGACGACGTGGTGCTCCGCGCGTCGGCGGCGGTGCGCGCCATCGACCTGGGCGCCAACGCCTTTGATCTGGGCGGCGCGGAACTGACGCTGACCTGGGCGGACATCAGCGACGTGTCGACGGTCAGCGTCGAGGCCAGTGCGGGGCTGGCCCAGGACCTGATCGACTTCCTGCGCATCGGCCCGCAACAGGTGCTGGACCAGCTGGCCACCCTGCAGCAGTTCTCCGTGGCCTTCGAGGGCCAGGAGATCCCGCTGCTGCAAGGCACGCTGGACACGATCGTCGACGTTGTGCAGACGATCGACACCAAGGTGATCCAGCCGCTGACGGGCAGCTTCAGCGGCGGCGCCAACTTTGGCACGCTGCAGGACATGCTCCGCCGCCTGTCCCGCGAGCTGGGCATCGACCCGAGTGAATTCAATCTGGCTTACGATTCGCCCAGCAAGGAGTTGACCTGGACCTTGAGCATCGGCAAGACGTTCACTGCCGACGAAGCGCTGGACTTGGGCTTCGACCTGGAGAACGGCTTGGCCGACGTCAGTTTCTCGACCGACGCCGCTGTCGAAGCCGGCTTGGAATTCGAGATCATCGTAGGCATCGACTTGGGCGACCTGGTTTCGACGCCGGCCGATCCGGGCCGCTGGATCTTTATCAAGGATCCCGCCGTCAGCGCCTCGCTGGCCCTGAGCGCCACCGACCTGGACGCCGACGCCCGCTTTGGGTTCCTGTCCATCGGCATCGTCGACGGCACGGCCACGGCCGACCCGACCTTTACGCTCAGCCTGTCCGACCCGGGCTCGCACGCCAACGACGGGCGAATCGACTTGGGCGAACTGCTCGACGCGCTGGCCAGTCCCAATCTGGTCTTCACCGGTTCCGCGAATATCTCGCTGCCCGTCAGCGCTCCGTTCCTGGGCATCACGGCCGGACCGGAGACGGCGATCAGCTTGGACTGGTCCGATCTGTCCGATCCGGACACGTTGTCGGTCGACCTGCCCGAGTCGCTGTTCGACATGTCGCAGTTTACGAACATGGACGCAGGGACGTTGGTCAGCCTGCTGGGCCAGATCACGAGTTGGCTGGGCGACTTTAAGAACAGCGAGGCCTTTTCGATCGACGTGCCGCTGGTGGGCGATGTCTTGCGCGGCGTGCTCAAACTGTCGGACCTGATCCAAGTCAATCTGCTGTACGACGACAATGGGACCAACGATCCGGGCGACGACGTGGCCAAGCTGCTGGACCAGAACAACCAGCCCACGTTCCGCACGGTTCAGGAACTGGCGCAAAGGTTGGAAGACATCCTCGGCCCCGGCAGTCCGGTCACGTATAACGAGCTGCGCGAATCGTTGATCATCGACCTGTCCTTGTCGCGCACCTTTGGCAGCATCAACGTGCCGCTGGACTTCAACCTGGATTTCTCGCCGCTGGGCGACTTGAGCAGTTCGGGCAGCCTGTCCCTGTCGGCCGACGGCGAGTTGAGCATCACGCTGGGGATCTACCTGGGCAACGACGGGGCGATCGAGCTGGCGACAGACACGCCCCTGTCCACGTTAAGGAACGGGGCGATCACCTTCAACACGGACCTGGTGATCGCGGCGCCGCAGGATGTCAGCGTGATCTACGGCCGGTTGAGCGACGATGCGGTGTTTTCGCTGAGCGTCGACGGCGGCGGGCCGGTCCAGGTTACGGTGGACAAGGACACGACCAGCACCAACACGACGGTGGCCGACCTGGTCGCCGACATCAACACGGGCTTGGCCGCCGCCGGGTTGGCGGCACAGGTCCAGGCTCAGGCGAACGGCAACCGGCTGCGATTACGGCGTTTGGGCGACGCGGGCTCGCTGGCCATCACGGCCCAGGCCGGCACGCCGACCGTAACCCAGTTGGGCTTCCGCGACGGCGTGACGGCCGAGGAGATCGACGGCCAACTCGCGATCCGCGCCGTGGCGGACGTGACCGGCTATGTGGGACGATTGTCCGGCGATGCCAGCTTCAGCGTCGTAATGAACACCGTCAACGGCGGCTCGCCGGTCGCGGTCACGATTCCCGTGGCGGACACGGAACCGAACCGCAACATCCTGGACGTGGTGGTCGATGTGCAGAAAGCCATCGACAACGCCGAGGTGGGCGGCGTCCGCGTGCTGAAAGACAAAATCAAAGTCGGCTCGATGGGCCGCAAGCTGCTGTTCACGGCCACCGCGCCCGGCACGACCAGCTTCTCCATCACCGCCACCGGCGGCAACCCGACGGTCACCCAGTTGGGCCTGGGAACCAGCAACACGGGCAGCGGCGCCGACATCGTCGTCACCACGCGGGATGGCGCGGTCCACAACGTCACGTTTGACAATCTACCCGTGAACCCCACACTGGGCGACGTGATCGGCGCTATCGAGACGCAAACCGGGGGCCAGGTGGACGTCCAGTTCACCGCCGAGAATACGCGTTTGCGGCTGGTGGACATGACCGGCAGCGGCAGCACGGTGTTCAAAGTGGAAAACGCCGTCGGGTCGCTGGCGGCAAACCTGTTGGGCATCCTGGGCGCCGACGTTTCGGACCCGGACGATCCCGACGAGGTGCGGGACTATCGGTTCGACAGTTCGCCGCTGGGCGGGGTCGATCTGCTGGACCGGTTGTTCATCGAGAACGCGCACGCCGGAGTCGGTTTCGAGATCGATACGCCGGCCGAAGGCGTCGTCGTCGGGGCTCGGTTCGGTTTTGTCAGTGTCACCCTGACGGGCGACGGCCATCTGGAAGGCGGCGTTTCGATCGGCTTGACCGATCCCGATCAGGAGGATCCGGACGGCAAGATCACGCTCAAGGAACTGATCGACAGCTTGAGCGACATCAGCACGCTGATCCAGTTGCCGCAGGTGGACGGCAGCGGCAGCCTGACGTTCAGCGTCGATCTGCAGCCGTCGTTCGGCTTGATTCAGACAGGCGCCGAACCCACGGTCACCGTGACGATCCACGACATCGGTGATCCGTTCGCCAGCGAACCGCCGGACATCGAAGTCACGACGTCGGGGTTCGACGACCTGGCGAACTTTGACGACATCGGTTTCGCGGAGATTCTGGAGGCATTGCGATCGCTGGTGGATTTCCTCAACGGCTTCGAGGCCTTTGATTTCCTGGACGAGCCGATTCCGCTGATCAACATCAGCCTGAACGACATGCTGTCCTACGCTGACCAGTTTGCCGAGGCGCTGGACCAGGTGGCGGCGAACCCGGCGGCGACGATCCAGTTCCTGGAACAGAAGCTGAAATCGGCTTTCAACATCCCGCAGTCCAGCGACCTGTTGGAATTGAAGCTGGTGCGTGACGGGGCCACGCGGATCCTGCGATTCGATTTGCAGTTCCAGCCCAGTTTTTCCGATTCCCTGGCGATCGGATTCGATTTGCCCAGCGCCGGGTTTGAATTGTCCGGCGGTGCCGATCTGCGGACCCAAGGCAATCTGGATCTGAAACTGAATTTCGGCATCGACTTGGACAACCCGCTGGATGTCTGGATGTTCCAGGGCACGGGCATCAGGGGCGAGTTGGACGCCGGCGCCGAGGATGTAGCCTTTACCATCGGCCTGGGCGACCCCGACGGCGGAGCTTTCGTCGGCGGCCGCATCGTGGGCGGCAGCCTGGGATTGGAAGGCGATTTCGGGTTCACCATCGCCGACGCGGCCATGACCGGTGCTAGCGACGACCGCCGCATCCTGCTGACCGATCTGCTGGCGGACCTGGGCGGCTCGGTCGATCTGAGCATGAGCATCGCCGTGGGCGGCCTGCTGCCGGTGTACTTCCCCACCGAGTCGATGTACCGCGGCGACATCGAGATCGGGGGCGCGCTGACCGCCTCGCTGGGCGGCGGCATCGACATCGCGGGCACGGTGGGGCCGACGAGCGACGATTTCATCTACGTGCCGGATTCGATCCTGAACTTCGATTTCAGCCAGTTCAGCGCCTTGGACAACCTGCTGTTGATCATCGACGGCGTCGACGGCTTCCTAACTTTTCTGCAGGATTTCATGGACGGCGAATTGTTCGGGCTGAAGATGCCGCTGGTCGGCGACAAGTTGTCCGGCGCGGCGGATTTCCTGGGCGAGTTCCGCGAGGAGTTCATTGTCGGCCTGCGGGAGATCGTCGAGACGTCGGCGGATCCGACCGCGAACTTCCTTTCGCAGAAATTGTTCGACTTGCTGCACACGGAACTGCACATCCTGAGCGACCGCAACGGCGACGGATTTGTGACCATTGCCGACGTCCAGTTGCAGACCAACGTGGACGAGCCGGGGGTGGCGCCGAGGGACGTGTTCATGCAGTGGAACCTGAAACTGGGCGGCACGCTGGTCAACGCCGGGGCCGGCATCGACTTTGATTTGGGCTTGCCCGGTTTGGGACTCGAGACGCGCGGCGCCGTGCAGGTGGACATCGACTGGGAAGTGGACTTGGGCTTTGGCATCGGCGGCGGCAAGGGGTTCTACTTGGACCTCTCGGACCCGGATGAATTGCGTTTGAATGCGGAAGTGACCTTGCCCGGCGCGGGGCTGACGGGGCGGCTGGCTTTCTTGCAGCTGGACGCCGACGACAACGGGGGCAGCGGCTTGGGCGTCACCATTGCGGTGGACTTGTACGAGAAGAATCACAACGATGCTCGCGTGGGCGTGGCCGATTTTGGCAACATTCGCATCGACGCGGGGATCGCGGCCGAAGCGATCGTGGATCTGGGATTCGAGTTGCAATTGAACAGCGACCTGGTGCCCGGCGCCGACACGGTGTTCCCGAAGGTCGTGGCGGACTTCTATTTCGAGTGGAGCATCGGCGACCGGGGCGCGGGCGATCTGGTGTCCTTCGGTGACCTCGGCGATTCGATCGAGGACGGACTGAAACTGGTCGAGTTCCGTAATGTGGGCCTGGATCTGGGCAGTTTCATTTCGCAGTACGTTTCTCCGATCGTCAAGGAGGTCAAGAAGATCACCGAGCCGATCCAGCCGCTGATCGACGTGATCACCACGCCCATCCCGGTGATCTCGGACCTGGCGGGCCAACCGATCACCATCCTGGATCTGGCCGAGCAGATTACGCCGCCCGACAAGTTTAATGTGGGGCTGATTCGCGACATCGCCGGGATCATCTCGCTGATCAATGCCATTCCGACGGAGGTGGACGAAGTGATCATCCCCTTCGGCGGTTTTACGGTCTACAACGCCGACTCGTCGGATCCAAACCTGCGATTCGATTTATGGAACCCCAGCAGCAGCGTCTCGCAGAACTTTGCCTTGCCGGACACGTCCAGTTTCAACTTGAACGGCGTACTGGACGGGTTGACGCCCGCGACGCCCGCGGCCCAGCAGACCACTTCGTTCACGCGCAGCCTGGGCAACCAGTCGTTCGGCGACATGGTTTCGTTCCCGATCATCGACGATCCGGGCCAGATCTTCGGACTGTTGATGGGCAAACGGGACTTGACCCTGGTGCGTGTTGATCCGGATCCGCTGGTGTTCGAGTTCCGCTATTCGCAGTTTTTCCCCATCTGGGGCCCATTGGGCGCGGCGATCGAAGGCCGCCTGGGCGCCAAGATCGACTTCGCCTTCGGCTACGACACACAGGGCCTGTTCGACTACTACGATTCGGGCTTCCGCAACCCGCTGACGCTGTTCAACGGGTTCTTTATCGACGACATGAACGCGGCCGGGACGGAGGACGTCGCCGAGATTCAGTTTTACGGCGGGATTACGGCGGCAGCCGAGATCAATCTGGTGGCGGCCAAAGCCGGCGTGGGCGGCGGGATCTTTGCCGAGATCAACTTTGACCTGCACGATCCTAATGATGACGGCAAGATCCGCCTGCATGAACTGGCCACGAACTTCCTGAACGAAGCCCGTTACGGCAGCCCGATTCTGGCGCCGCTGGCGGTGTTCGACGTGGACGGACGGCTGTACGCCAAGCTGTTCGCGTACTTGAAGGTCGACCTGCTGCTGTTCTCGATCGACAAGGAATGGAACATTACGCCGGAGATCACGCTGGTCGATTTCGATATCCCGTTCACGCGGATTCCCACGCTGGCCACCGAGTTGCCCGGCGGTGTGTTGCAGCTGAACATGGGCAAGTTCTCCCAACAACGGTTGGAGGGCAACAATCAGGACAACGCCGAGGAGTTCCACGTCGTCACGACGGGACCCGGCCAGGTAAAGGTCTGGGCGCCCAGCCTGGGCATCACCGAAGGGATGGCGCAGACCTATGACGTCAGTTCGCGGATCATCGCGCTGGGCGGCGAAGGCGATGACATCATCGACCTGTCCGGGGTGACGGATGTCAACGTCGCGTTCGAAGTCGAAGGCGGTGTCGGCGACGATCTGATCAGGTTGGGCGCCGGCCCCGGCATGGTCAAGGGCGGGGAGGGCGACGACGAGATCCACGGCGGCGATTCGGACGACATCATCTGGGGCGACGGCGGTTCGGACGTGATTCTCGGCGGTGGCGGCAACGATGTGATCTTTGGCGACAAGGGCAAGATCTCCGAGGACGGGCTGGTGATCACGGTGACCGCCTCGCTGACCGACGGCCACGACTTGATCATCGGCGGCGCGGGCCACGATTTCATCGTCGGTGGCGGCGGGAACGACAAGATCGGCGGCGACCTGGACCCGAGCGGGGGTGATCCCGATACGGATCCGGCCGGCGACGACGTGATCTTTGGCGACGGCGTCACCGTCACGCTGGTCTCGGCGGGCAATTACCTGAACTTGTTCGAGGTCAAAGACACGACGCGAGGCCAGGGCGGCCACGACAAGATTTACGGGAATCGGGGCAACGACCGGATCTGGGGCGGCAAAGGCGACGACCTGATCGACGGCGGCGCGGGCGACGACGTGATTCGCGGCGAAGATGGTTTCGACCGCCTGTACGGCCGGGCCGGCGCGGATCAGATCTGGGGCGGCGCTCAGGACGATCAGATCTGGGGCGGCGACGGGAACGACCAGATCTGGGGCGGCGACGGCAAGGACATCGTCTACGGCGAGGCGGGCCAGGACACGATCCGCGGCGGCGCCGGGGCCGACGAGATCTACGGCGGCGCCGACAACGACACGATCTACGGTGAAAGCGACCCGGACAAAATTTACGGCGGCGGCGGCGCGGATGTGATCTATGCCGGAGCCAGCAACAACCTGGTGTACGGCGACGACAAGCCGGGCGACGGCACCGGTCCGGAAGGCGCGGACACGATCGTCGCGTTGGACGGCAACAACACGATCTACGGCCAGGGCGGCGCGGACACGATCACCGCGGGCCACGGCAACCACGCCATCTATGGCGGCGACGGCAACGACACGATCACCGTCGGCCACGGCGACCATCTCATCCGCGGCGATGACGGCGCGGACACGATCACGGCGGGCGACGGCGACCACACCGTGTTCGGCGGCGACGGCGGGGACCTGATCACGCTGGGCGACGGCGACCATGTCATCCACGGCGAGCAAGGCGCGGACGTGATCCTGGCCGGCCACGGCAATCATCGCGTGTTCGGCGGCGATGGCGGGGACCAGATTACGCTGGGCGACGGCGACCACGTCATCCACGGCGAGCAAGGCGCGGACGTGATTGTGGCGGGCCACGGCAATCACCGCGTGTACGGCGGCGGCAGCAGCGACCAGATCACGCTGGGCGACGGCAACCATGAGATTTACGGCGACGGCATCCTGTCCGGCGCAACGGTGATTGTCGCCCCGGACGGCGCGGCGGACGTGATCCACGTGGGCCACGGCAACATGCTGATCCTGGGCCATGTCGGCGACGACGTGATCGTGGCCGGCGACGGCAACATCGACGTCTATGGCGACGCCGGCGCTGACCACATCACGCTGGGCAACGGGCTGCACAAGGTTTACGGTGATGCGGACCTGGTGGGCGGCGTGGCCGTGATTTCCGGCGCGGGTGCGGCCGACATCATCGTGGTCGGCCACGGGAACAGCCGCGTGTTTGGACACACCGGGGACGACCAGATCACCGTGGGCGATGGCGACCATTTCATCTTGGGCGCCGACGGAGATGACACGATCGTGGCCGGGGTGGGCAACAGCGTCATCCGCGGCAACGCCGGCGCGGACACGATCACGGTCGCCGGCGGCAACAATGTGATCGTCGGCGATGGCGAGATCAGTGACGGGACGCTCGTGCAGGAGCGGTCTATCGCCTTCAACCTGGACTTCGATCCCGGCGACGACGGCCCTGATTTTATCCAGGCGGGGCCGGGCAACGACGAGATTCGCACGTATGGCGGCGACGACGTCGTGTATGCGGGCGGCGGTAACGACCTGGTCGTGACGGGCACTGGCGAGGATCTGGTCTACGGCGGGGCGGGCGACGACGACATCCGGGGCGAAGCCGGCGACGACACGATCTACGGCGAGGAGGGGCACGACCGCATCGACGGCGGCACCGGCAACGACTGGCTGTACGGCGGCAACGGCGACGACGTGATCATCGGCGGCTTGGGCGACGATACGATCCTGGGCGGGGCGGGACGCGACCTAATCATGGGCGGATTGGAAGACCCGCGACTGGCCGGACTGGACATCAACAACCCCGACAACTTCGTCAATCCGCCGTCCTGGGACCTGTACGAGGCGATCTATCCGACCGGGTTCATTCCGCCTCGGATCACACCGGCCGTGTTGCTGGGCCAGTCGATCGACGGGACGCACCTGGACGACAGCCCCGTGCCCCGCGTCCGGGCCGATTTGCCCAGTGAGTTCGCCGACATCAAGGCGGACCTGGACCTGAACATCACCGACATGAACGACATCATCGACGGCGGGCCGGACGGCGACTGGATCTTCGGCGGCGGCGGGGTCGATTTCTTGCGAGGCGGCGCCGGGGACGATTATCTGGACGGCGGCGTGAACAACGACGAGGTCGAGGGCAACGGCGGCCACGACATCGTGCGGGGCGGAGCGAATGACGACAACCTCCGCGGCGACTGGAGCATCAAGCCGCCGAATCCGGCGGTGCGCGGCGACGAGGGCATCGACATCCTGTACGGCGACGGGGGCAGCGATTACCTGTTCGGCGGCCCGACGGGCGTCGACCAGCCCGTGACGGTGCGGGCCGAAGACGGCAAGGTGCTGCGCGGCACGGGCCAGCGACTGTTCGGCGGCGACGGCATCGACTTTCTGTACGGCTGGGCGAGTGTGACCGTGGCGGCCAGTCCGGCGACGCTGGCGGCCGAGTACCTGCTGCGCGGCGACGAGTTGCATGGCGGGGCCGGCGGCGATTGGATCTATGGCAATCTGCGTCAGGACGTGCTGATCGGCGACAGCGGCAACGATTACTTGCACGGCGACTACCTGTCGGGGCCGCGGTACGCCCAGAACACATTTGCCGACACCCGCGGCGCCGCGGACGAGATCCACGGCGGTTCCGGCCAGGATCAGATCTTTGGCGGTGGCGGCGACGATCTGATCTGGGGCGGCGGCGACACGGACTGGCTCGAAGGCCAGGACGGCAACGACACGCTGTACGGCGGCGGCGGGATCGACTTCATCGTGGCGGACGTCAGTTATCTGTATACCACGTTCGGCGATGTGATTGACGGGCACTACGGCAACGACGCGCAGAACGATGTGACGGACGACAACGCCACCGACATCCTGTTGGTGCTGGGCACACCCGTGGTAGCTGACAGGATCCTGGTCAGCCAGACTGCGGCGGGACGCGGCGACGGGCGCGAGGCGGGCATCTTGCACCTGGACTACGACGGCGCGGGGCCGCGGCGCGACATCTTCCTGCCTTGGCGCGGGCCGGCCGGCCCTGGCGGCCAGCTGGGGACGCCGCGGGTCGAGCAGATCCGCATCGCAGGCTTGTCGGGCGACGACCACATCGAATTCCGTCGCACGGCGGGACTGGATTTGACCGGCCAGCCGATCGAGCCGCTGGACCTGAGCGATTTGATCGCCCGCAGCGATGATTACGTGGGCGTGCTGGACGGCGGGCCGGGCAACGACACGCTGCTGGGTTCCGACGCTCGCGACCGGATCGACGGCGGCAACGGCAGTGACGTGATTTACGGCTTCGGCGGCGACGACCGGCTGTGGGGCAACAGCGGCACCACGGGCTCGCCGGGCGAGCGGGACGTGATTTTCGGCGGCCAAGGCGCGGACGACTTGATCGGCGGGCCCGGCGAAAACCAGCTGTTCGCGTGGAGTCGCGATCCGAACCCGATCATCACCCAGTTGCATCTGCTCAAGGACCAGACCGCCACGGGCACGGAGACGACGCCTGCCGAACTGCGTGGTTACGCGGCCGCGCCGGCCGACGGACGATTGCGAGCCGACATGCACTTTGCCCTGCAAGTGGACGGCGGCCCGGAAGTGCCGATCCGCGTGTCGGCTGCCGAAACGGCAGGCTTTACGGACCTGGACCAGCTGGTGGCCTTGATCAATACCAAGTTCAGCGTCACGCCGCTGTGCGGGATGGTCCAAGCCGGGACGGTGCTGTCGGGCGGCGAGAAATTCACACTGACTTCCATCGAGGACGGTGCGACGCTGACCCTGCGTTTGCGGCACTTCGGCATCTACGTCGGTCCGGACGGCAAGCTCCGCGACGACAACGGCGACTTGGACGGCGACGGCCTGAACGACTTGACGGGAACCGAGACGCTGTACCATCTGGAGCAGACTGGCTTGGACCGCATGTTGGGTTCGGAGGAGGACGACGAACTGTACGGCGGCACCACGGTCGGCTTCCTGTTCGGCAACGGGGGCGACGACAAGCTGTTCCGGGCCGACGGCAGCTTGTTCGAGTCCATGGACGGCGGCGTATTGGGCGATGCCTGGAAGCAGTACGCGAAAGAGACGGGACAGGTCTGGTACGTCAGCGGCACCGGCGCGGACGACGTGATCACCGTGGACTACGTCACCGAGCCGGGTCCGCTGCGCGGCAAGCACCTGGTCACGCGGCTGACCAACAACAACGAGAACTACAGCTTCGCGGCCCAGTTGCGTCTGGATTTCGGCGCGATGGACGAGGACGGCAATCCGGTCTGGGATCCCGAGGACTTGTCGTTTGACATCGAACAGGTGGTGAACGCCGAAGATAGTTTGTTGGGCTACGACGCCGAAACGCTCGTGCCGTATGTCGATCCCAGCACGCTCACGCCCGCAGAGAAATTGGAGCGGCAGCGGGAGTTGGCCCAGCTGGAGTTCAACCGCCTGGCGCTGGAGGAGAGCCTGTTGCCGCCGGAAGCGGATTTCGAGGTGATTCTGATCGACGCCCTGGCGGGCAATGACCAGGTGTACGTTGGTCCCACGGTCCAGCGCACCGTCTGGATCGATGCGGGCGACGGCGACGACGTGGTCAAGATCGCCAGCGGCAGTTCGATCCTGGTGGATCGCGCCGACTTGAATGTGCGGAACGATCTGCCGGACACGGCCTATCGCGTTGGCGAGCCGACGGGGCTGACCGAAAGCCTGGCTCTGAAGGGCCTGACGCTGGACAATCCGGCGGACCTCGATTGGTATCGTTTTACGCTGGCCGCCGACGCTTCGGCCAACGCTCAAATCGTGGCTGCCAGCAATTCGGACTTGGACGGGTTGAACGTCGAGCTGTACCGGGTAAACAACGACGGCACGACGGCGGCGATCGGGGACTTTGCCACCCTGGTCTCGCAGGACGGCATCGACGCGGGCGGCGGAAACGACACGCGGCAGACGGCCTATGAATTCAGGGACGAGCGGTCCATCCAGAACGTCTTCCGCGTCCGCGGTTTGACCATCGATCGCGGCCCGGATCCGCTGAACGCCGCGGACTTGGGCGACTTGGACTGGTTCCGTTTCCGCTTGACCGAAGCGGGGGGAAGACGCGACCGGATCAGCCTGGTGACGGACCTGGTCGGCATCAACTCGCTGGAACTGGAACTGTTCGACGAAGAGGGTGTCTCGCTGGGCAAAGCGACGAAGACGGCCGACGTGACACTGACGATTTCGCTGCAGGGGCACGAGGCCGGCGAATACTATCTGTGCGTGCGGAGCATTGCGGCACCGGCGCGGTACGAATTGGTCACCCAGGTGGGAACGGGAGACGATCCGAACACGGACGCGATCGACGAACGGCGATATCTGGGGCACCTCGTGCTGGATCTGTCGGGCAAGCGTCAGGGCGTCGTGCCGATCCCGAACCTGGCCGCCGGCGAGTACCTGATCAAGGTCTCGTCGAACAACAGCGTGCCCACCGTGTACGACGTGACGCTGCAGATCGACGATGCCGAGCCGGCGGTACAAAACTACACGACGCGAACCGATCTGGTCCGTCGCGACGTGATCCTGGGCGGCAACGGCAACGACGTCTTGCAAGGCGGGGCTGGCGAGGATTGGATCTTTGGCCAGGCGGGCAACGACGTGTTGACCGGCGGCTACGATCGCCAGGCGGAGGATCTGCTGTTCGGCGGCGAGGGCGACGACACGTTCCAGATCTTGCCGGACGGATTGCCGTTCATCAAGGGCACGACGGAGACCTACATCCCCACGCTGACCGACCGCTTCGATGGCGGGGCCGGCGACGACCGCGTGCTGTTCCTGGGCGGCGACTACGACCGTCTGGGTCGGCCCGTGCCGGACGACGTGGCGATCCGCTGGGACCGCTTCCAGCACCGCTACGAATTCACGTCGCTGCAGTGGGACGCGGCCAACCAGCAATTCGCGCCGGACGCCGAATTCGTCTCGGCCGACTCGCGAGCCGTAGAGAACGGGCGGCTGGCTCGGGCCGCCGTGTTCGAGCTGACCTGGATCGGCGCGGACAACACGCCGATCACCCGCACCGTCACAGTGCAACCCGATGCGGCCAACAACGACATCAGCGGCTTGGCAGACGACCTGGCGGCAGCCGTCGCGGCGGCCTTTGCAGGCTCGGCGGCCGAAGGCCAAATCGTCGTCGAATTTCCGGACGGGGTGATGCGGCTGGTCGCATCCGGGGGGCGACTGGAGTTCCGCGCGCAAGAGATCGTGGACGGCCAGCCGAATACGGCGTTGACCGAGATGAAATTCGCGCCGTTACTGAGCGGCGAAACCATCTACCTGCAGTTGTACGCCTTCTTCCAGACGGTGAACGTCGAGCGGATGGTGATCGACACGCGTGCCGGGGACGACGTCGTGCATGGCGATCCCGAGTTCATGTATCCGGGCGTGGTCAGCGAATGGGGCATCAAGCCGGGAGACCGCGAACAGCGGGCCGCGTTGGCCTCCCTGGAGATCTACGGCGGGGACGGTAACGACCGGCTGTTCGGCGGCGCCTACGACGACACGATCGACGGCGGCGACGGGGCCGACTTGATCATGGGCGGCGGGGGCGACGATCGGATCAGCGGCGGGCCCGGATCCGACCTGTTGGCGGGCAACCGCATCCTGGCGCCGGATCGGTTCGAGTTCACTACGGTCAACGGCCTGGCCAGCCGCAACGATTACTCGCCGTTCGCCGCCACACTGCCGCCGGTGCGGGCGGGCAGCAGCGTGGATCGGCTGAATTTCCACCTGGGCGACAGCGACGACTGGTACATCCTCTCCGCCCCCGAGGCCCAGCAGCAGTTCGGCGACGCCCTGGGCGCCGTGCTGAACGACGGCATGATCTCCGTCGTGACCCTGGTCTCGGTCGAAGGAGGTGTTCAGGAGACAGACGACCGACTGGTTGCATACCTGTACCCCGCCGAGGACAGCGATCCGGGCCCGGGCCTCAGCCTGGTCCCGCGGGAACGTTTCTCCGGCGTTCCCGACTATTACCTGCTGCACGTCACCAACCAGATCATTCCGCGGGATGGCGAGGAGCGCGGGCTGTCGTTGTTGTTCAACGGCATCACCGATTACGTTAACCTGTCCAATCGTGCGGCGTTGACCATGAGCCAACAGGTCACGCTGCAGGCGTGGGTCAATCCGGCCGGAGCCGGCTCGGACGGCGTCGGCACGATCGTCACGAAAGAGGGCGAGTACGTCATCGGCCGTTCCAACGCCGGTCAACTCCTGTACTCTTTCGCCGCGCAGGGAGCCGGCACGTGGTCTTGGGTCAGCACGGGAATCAACCTTCCGCTGGATGACTGGACCCATGTCGCGGTGGTCTTCCAGCAAGGCCTGGTGAAGGTGTACATCAACGGCGCCGCCCAGTACTCGCACAACCTGGGCTTTGCGAACCTCGGAGACATCGACCCCGCGCGGAACGAGTTGCGGGTGGGGCGAGGCCGCGGGGCCAATTCGTACCAGATGTTCAATGGCCGGATCGACGAAGTCCGCGTATGGAATCGGGCCTTGACGGCGACGGAAATCGTCGACTCGTACAACCGCGTGTTGACGGGTGATGAAAACGGCTTGCAATTGTACTGGCGTTTCGAGGACCAGGTGGACGCCGATTTCCTGCGCGCTGGAAACCAGGTACTCGATTTGTCGGCCAATCTGGCGCACGGCACACTGCAAGGCACGCTCGCTCCGGATTCGGTGGCCCTGGACGATCGCCGAGGCACCGACGGTCTGATCGTGCCATTCGGGCCCGGCGAGTATCGCATCAAGTTCACCGGCACGCTGGGCCAGACGCTGCATGTGCCGGGGTCCGAGGCCAGCGCGACGTTTTCGGCAGTCGAGCTGTCCGGACAACCCGTGATGATTCCGCTGGGCGACATCAACGGCGACGGCTACGAGGACGCGCTGGTCTCCGTCCAGGACTCGGTCTTCAACCTGGCCAATCCGGCCGAGCCGCAAACCTTTGCCCGAATCGCCTTCGGCTCGCCCGATGGCCTGGACCTGAACCTGGTCGTGCCCGCGGTGACCCTCGAGCTGCCGGCGCCGATCCTGGACAGCGCCCCCAACAACCGCAGCGTCATTACGCCGGCCGGCGATCTGGACGGCGACGGGTTTGATGACGTGGCGATCACCGTCACCAAGGCGTCGGCGACCGACAAGCAGGGCGTCTACATCCTGTTTGGGCGAGCGGATTGGAGCAGCGAGGCGACCGAGGGCGCGGACAACGGACTGGTCGGCGAATACTTTGTGCTGCCGGCCAGCGTGCCCTCGACGGACCTGGACCTGATCGACTTCGACGCGCTCACACCGCTGTACACCCGGACGGACGCCCAGATCGCCTATCCCGCCACCTTGGGCCCGGGATTCGCCGGCTTTGCGGAACTGACCGACCGTTTCGCCGTCCGCTGGACCGGCCAGATCTATATCGAGCAGGCGGGCAGCTATACGTTCTACCTGCGCAGCGACGACGGCAGCCGCTTGACGATCGGCGGCAATCCGGTGGTGGACAACGACGGCCTGCACGCCGATCTGGAGAAGTCGGCGACCGTCCAGTTGGACGCCGGCTACCACAACCTGCGCGTCGAGATGTTCGAGAACTACGGCGCGGCGGGAGTGACGTTGAGCTGGCGCAAGCCGGGCAGCGCGACCAAGCAGGTCGTGCCGGCCAGCGTCCTGTTCCGGGATGCGCGCGGTGTGCTGAACATCACCACGGACAGGGATTTGTTCATCCCGGTCGCCGGCGCGACGACGGTCAGCGCCGCGGGAGTTGGGGACGTTTCCGATGTGTGGGCGCAGGGTCTGATCGGCAGCTATCACAACTACGTCGACACGAGCACTTTGGACCACATCCCCAGCTTTGTCACCGGGAACTTTTTGCACAACCGCGGAGCCGCGGGCGACGCGACGGTGATCACGCTGACGGATCTGCCGGAGCATGCGAGTCTGGACATCGAATTCGTGCTGGCCGTAATCAACAGCTGGGACGGCGACGACGCCACACATGGCTCGGATCGGTTCCGTGTCGAAGTGGACGGCGTGCTGGTATTTGACGAATCGCTGTCGAACGTCGACACACGTCCGCAAAGCTATGTGCCGCCGGACGGAGGGCTGCTCCGTGCGGGCAGCAATCTGGGCTTGGGAACGGCCAAGGACTCGCTGTACGATTTGACGGGCGCCGGAGCGTTGCGAGGAATCCCGCACACGGCCGGCACCGTCGAGATTCGCATCTATGGCGACGGAGCCGGCTACGGCGGAGGCAATGACGAATCGTGGGCGATCGACAATCTGGTGATCCGCGTCGTTGATCACGGCGGGCAAGACACGCCGGTGTTCGGCACGAATTTCGACAACGGCCTGCCGCCCCACGTGTCCGGCGGAGGCGAGCTCGCGGCGGTGTCCGGATTCGGCGCGACGCTCAGCCGCCTGGACACGGCCCTGTCCAACTCGGGCATGTGGCTCACGGCCGACGCCGGCTTTACCAGCGGCGACCCGGCCACGGCCCTGCTCGATTTCCAGCAGAATTTCGCGGTCCGCTGGAACGGCCAACTGGCCTTCGATCCGCCTGGAGATGCCGAGTCGGGAGAGGTGAGTTTTGTAATCATCAGCATCGACGGGCACCGCCTGTTCCTCGACGGTCAGGCCGTTCTGGATGCTGACTTGACGGCGGTCGACAGCAACGCCGATGGGATTCCCGAGTCGATCGTCTCGGAAGGCGTGGTGACACTGCGCAAAGGGCTTCACAACCTGCAGTTGGAGTACTTCCAAAACGCCGACCCGTACGGGTACATCCTGTTCGGCTGGGATCCGCTGGGCGGAACGAGCTACGATTACATTCCGCTGAGCAACGTGGTGCAGGTGGACGACGTACCGGGAATGGGGCGGGACGATTTGGTGGTCTCGGCCGCGGGCCAAACACTGGTCTTCTCCGGGCGGACGCGCGAGCATTGGCTGCTGCAGACCGATCCGAGCACGCAGGAATTCACGGGCGACGCCGCATTCACGTTCTCTGGCGCGGGGGCCGTTCGGGGCGTGGGCGATTTCGACCGCGACGGCCGCGCTGATTTCGCGGTCGTGGATTCCGGTCAGATCCGTATCTTCTCCGGCCGCAGCGGGCTGAGTGGACCCGTGTTGCGGGCCACGATCACGGGCAGCTTCGGCAGCGATGTGCAGGTCTACGAGGCCGGCGATGTGGACGCCGACGGCACCACGGATCTGCTGATCAGCGGCAGCGGCGGCAGTTGGCTCGTGTTTGGCGACAGCGAGTTGAGCGGCACGGTCGCGCTGGGCGACTTGTTGGGCAGCGGCGCCATCGCCTTGCCGGAGGGGCGTTTCCGTCCGATCGGCGATTTCGACGGGGACGGCGCGGCCGATCTTGGTGCGGCGGTGATGGTCCAGAGCAACCGACTGCGGGACCGCGGCGTGCTCGAACGCCAGGTGCTGGCGATGCACTTGGGGGCTCGCGTCGTCAATGCCGACTTGGATCTGCGGGAGAGCCGAGCGGCGCTGGAAACGCGGCTGAATACGGCCGCCGACCTGATGATCGAACCGGGCCGCGCCACTTACTCGCAACCCGGACTGGTCCAGCCCCGGGTCCTGTTGTTCGGTCCTCTCGACACCTTCGAGCAGGACGGCGCGGTCTACACCCGCCTGGCGGCCGCCGGCCCGGCGGGCGACGCCCTGCGGTTGTACGAGGGTGATCGGTTGGGACCGATGCAAGTCGGCGCGGTGGCGGCAGCAGCCAACATGCTCCCGCCCGACTACTATCGGTTCGAACTGGCCACGCCCATTCCGCCCGGCTTTGGACCGCGCGACATCCGCGGAATCAATGTGGCGGAGGACGCCAACCCGGCCGCGCGCGACGCCTTTGGACTGCGCGGCACAAACGAAGACGAAGGGCTGTCGGGCGCCGTGCAACTGGTCGATTTCAACGGCGACCGGGAAACCGATCTGCTGGTCTATGGCAGCGACGCCAGCTACGTGCTGCTGGGCCCGGTGGAACTGGACGACGTCACCAACGCCCGCGACGAAGCCGACTTTGTCATCGCGGCGGATGTGGGGCGCCCCGCGATGCGGATGGGCGATGTCAGCGGCGATGGCAAGACGGACCTGGTATTCATCCGCAAGGACGGAGCGGGCGGCGCCGACGCGGTCATTACCGTGATCATGGGCGGCGGCGCGGGGGGATTGGAATTGCCCGGCTATGTCGACCGCGCTTGGGTCCAGCTGGTCGCGGCGGCCCAGGGTCAGAACCGTGTCCGCGAGTTGGTTATCAACGGTGCCGGCTGGCTGGTCACCGATCAGCTGGACATGGCCGTGCTGAATTGGGACGACGACGGCCTGGCCGACCTGCTGATCACCTATCCCGACGGGCTGTTCAACGGCTTTATCTTTTCCGGTCAAGCGCTGTGGCGCGGCGCGGACGCCAGCGGTACCCAGACGTTCTTGATCGCGACCGATCTGGCTGCCGCCATCTGGGCGGACACGTCGGATCGCCAGGCGGTCGCTCAAGAGTTCCTGAACGCCACGATCGCCGTCAGTGTTCAGCTGGGCCAGCAGTTGCGGGCCACGGTGGTGGGCGACGTGAACGGCGATGGTTTGGACGACGTGCTGTTCGCCGATCCCGGCTACGCCAGTTTTCCGGCGGAAGACGGTCTGCCCAGCATCGGCCGCGCGTACCTGATCACGGGCCGGACCGGTGGCGGCCACAATATCACCCTCGGAGAAACGCCCTTCACATTCTTCGGCACGGAAATCGATCAGACCAGCTCGCTGATCGTTCAGGACATCTCGCTGGGCGGCGGCGTATGGGCCTTGGGTGACTTGAACCAGGACGGCTACGACGACTTTGCCATCAGCACCACGCAGGAAGGACGCCACGGCGACCTCACGCGCGAGGGCGGCTTGTTGATCTTCTACGGCAGCGCGGACTGGGGCGCAGCGGTTGCGGGGGGCGGAGTGGTGGCTTCTGGTGCCACCAGCCTAGCGGTCGACGGCCCCGCCGGCACCACCATCTTGCGCGGGGCGGATGCCCAGATCGCCGTCCATCGCGACGAAGGTTCCCTGCCGGAAAACCTGGTCTACAACGGTATCTTGCAGGCCACGGCCGGCGACTTCAACGCGGACGGGGTGCCCGACTTGCTGGTCGGCGAGCCGCTGCGGACGATGACCCCCGTCGGATCGGACACGCTGCTGGACATCGACGAACGGGGCACGGCCTACGTGCTGTTCTCGATCACCGAACGCGGCTCGAAGGTCTACTTGTCGGACGCCAGTTCGGCGATTCGCGGCGAGTTCGAGTTCAACGGCTTCGGTACGCTTCCGGCCGAGCCGGGGATCGACCTGAACGGCGACCGCCTGGACGACATCCTGATCGGGGCCGCCGGCGCCGATTCGGTGACGACGATCCTGACACCGGGCGCCGGCAAGATCTTCGTCGTCTACGGCGCCTCGACGCCGCCCAATTTGCCTCCTGGCGATCAGATCGTGGACTTGACAAACCTGACCGTCACCGGCAGCGGCGATTACCTGGTAGACCGCGGCACAGGCCGTGCTGAGATCTTCCAGAACGACTTTGACGGCGACGGAGAGATCGACACCACCGACTTTACGATGGCCGCCGGCAGCAGCGAGCGCTGGTACCGGTTCGTCACGCTGGGCGACGGCCAGCCGGGCACGTTCATCCGCATCACGCCCGGAGCGCGCCAAGAATTCGTCGAGGTTACGGGGATCGACGAAGACCGCACGACCGCGTTCGCTCCGCAAACCGTGGGCGGCGATCTGGTCGTCGCCTCGTTTGTCGATTCGGCCTCGGGCGGCATGTACGTCGGACCGGCCTTTGGGGCGACCGGACGAGTCGCGCGGTGGTCCGCCTATGGCGGCGATTTCGCCACCGGCACGACGCGCGACGTGACGCCGTTGATCCTCCGCTTGACCGTCGCAGGCCGCTACGAGATCACCGGTATCGGGACGACGCGGACGCTTAGCCCGGGGACGGGCGAGGCGTTCGATTTCGAGCTGGCTGCAGGCAGCGATGCCGTCGGGCCGGGCTACTACCTGGGCTGGAAAGACGGCTCGCCCGCCGCCGACAACGTCGGCGCGATCGGCTACCTGACCGGCGGCGGCACGGTTCGATTTTTGGGCGGCGTGCAAGGCCGCGCGGGCAACGTGTTGGTCAGCTTGTCGCTGCCCGTGGTCCGCACGGACAGCAAACGCTACGCGATCAACGCCGAAGTGGTCAGCGGGGCGATCCTCGAGTTCGATCTGGGGCGGTTCATGGATTACGTTGGCAACCCGGACGCCGTGGGGGCCGCTATCCTGCGGCTCGACGTGCCCGGCGCCGTGGCTCCGCGTCCGGCGCCGACCAATGTCGGCAACCTGACGCCGTCGGGCGGCCACGTCTATTTCACGGGCTACGTCGAGGCGGTGGGGCAAGAGTTGTGGATGACAGACGGCACCGTCGAAGGCACGCAGCTGGTCAAGGACATCCTGCCGGGCGCGGCCGGCTCGGATCCGAGCAACCTGGTCGACGTGGGCGGAATCCTGTATTTCACCGCCAACCAGGGCTATAACAAAATCGAGCTGTGGCGCACCGACGGCAGCGAGGAAGGCACGGAGAAGATCAAGGATCTGACCGTCGAGGAGGTTTCTGAGTTTACGGCCATGCCCGGCGTGGCCGTGTTGATCGGCGCGTTCGACGGCCCGATCACCGGACGGCCGAATGCCAGTTACGATTTCTCGATAACCGGCATCCTGGAAGACGGCAGCACGGTCTCGATTCCCGTCCAGTTGTCGCTGGAGCAAGTGCGGAATAACAACGACTACCTGGTCGCCTCGTTCGACGCCTTTGTGGACGACGTCAACAGCGACTTGTCCAACTGGCTGACGTCCAACGAGTATGCATCCGATGCCATCCGGGCCTTTCGGTCCGGCGACTTGTTCGGCCTGAATGTGAACTCCGGTTTCGTGCAGATCCGCGTCGGCAGTCTCTCGGATCTGGGATTTGGCAAGTTCCAAACGTCCGAGTCCGTGGTCCGTTTGCAGGCGACGAATGCTCCCGCCGCGTTGAATTTCAGTCGCGGACTGAACTTCAACTTGGGCGTGACCTACCTGGGTGGAGAAACCCAGACGCTCGAATTCCGGATGCCGCCCACCAGCGAGAACGAGACGATCGAGGATCTGGTGTACGACATCAATGCGACCCTGGCCGCCCAATTGCCCGAGTATGGCTTGGAGCCCAAGGCCATTGGCGTGGAAGCGGTCATCGGCAAACCTTCCGTGCTGCAATTCGTCGCCGACGTCGATCCCACGATCGTTGGGCTCGTAGCGATCAAAACCACGAGCCTGGGGTTCAACGGCAGCGAAGTGTCCGAGACGGTCGGCCAGATGCTGGGCACCCGGCCTGCACATGGCGACATCGTCACCAGCGGCATCCCGCCGAAGTCGGTTGCCACGCAGCTGGAACTGGTGACCAACGACGGCGGCACGCACGTGCTGTCGGTCCCGCTCCGTTTTTTGACGTTGGAAAACAACACGTCGCTGGACAATCTGGCAACCGACCTGCAAGCCGCTGTCAACACGGCCTTGACGGCCCGCGGCCTGGCCCCGGGCGCCGTGGCGGTCACGCGGTACACGGGCGAGGGCCGCGACACGCTCCGACTGGCGGCGGCAGACGGCAGTGTCAGCCAGATCCGGGTGCTCAGCAGCGCTCTCGGCAGTTTTGCGGCCGGCCAGACGTCCGTGCAAGCCGATGCGAGGCTGTTCTTCAGCGCCGTGGCGGCCGCCAGCGGCTCGGAATTGTGGGTCAGCGACGGTACCACCGCGGGCACGCGCATGCTCGAAGCGGTCCCCGGCGTCTCGGGCATCTCGCCCAACAGCTTGACACCGTTGGGCAGCACGCTGTACTTCGCCGGCTGGAACAGCGCGGCCGGCTACTACTCGCTATGGCGGTACACCGCAGGCGATACCCCTGAAATGGTTCCGGGGCAGACCTTCCGCAGTCCCGGAAACTTGATCGCGGCTGACGGGAAACTCGTCTTCTCGGCTCAGGTCAGCGGTGCGAACTTCGACCGCGAGGTGTACAAGTACGACGCCGGGGCGTTTACCAAGCTGACAACGATTCCCAGCGACAGCACGAATCCCAACGGGCTGACCTGGTTCGACGGCCGACTGGTGTTTTCGGCCCAGGACGCACTCGACGGCAGCACCCTGGACAGCGGACGCGTCGGGCGGGAAGTCTGGCAGGTCCACCTCCAGCCCTCGTACAATCCCTCGGTCATGGCCAACGTCGGCCAACCCGATACGGACCCCACGACCATCTACACGTACCAGATCATCGGTTTCCACAATGCGAACGGATTCCTGGTGCCGATCTACGGATGGGTCCAGACCACGGTCCCGGGCAACGTCAAGGGTTCGTTCCCGCTCGAACTGACGGTCGCCGGGGATCATCTGTACTTTTCCGCCAACGATGGCAGCAGCGGGCGCGAACTGTGGCGCAGCGACGGAGTGACCTCCGAACGCGTGATCGACTTGGCGCCGGGCAGCGCCAGTTCGCACCCGTATTACCTGACTGCCGTGGACACGGCTTCCGGTTCGCGTCTGTTCTTCGTCTCCAGCGGCACGCTGTACGTGACGGACGGAACCGAGGAGAACACGCATGCCGTTCCGGGCACTGCCAATATCTACCCCTACGAATTCTCCGCGGCGGGCGACCGCTTGTTCTTCCAGGCCCAAGGCCGGCTGTGGGTGGCGACCGAGGACGGGGCGACGCGGTTTGACGCGCTGGTCCCACCGCCGTTGCCGCTGACGGTCAGCGTGCTGGCCGGCGAGGGCGACAACCGGCCCACCGAGGAAGATCGCTTGACCCCGGCCGCCTTTTCGCAGACGGTCGGCGTGAGCAGCGATTTGGCCGAGTTCGACGTGACCGACGCGGTCCGCGCCGCGCTGGCCCGCGGCTATACGCGGATCACGGTCCGTGTCGAGAACGCCGCCGGCGACGAAGACCTGGAACTGCTCCTGGCCGGATTGGGCCAGGAGGGCCGCACGGGCTTGGAGGTCATTCCCCGCGTCCGCGGGCTGGTCGCCGATCTGTACACCGAAGACGGGCGGCTGGTGGCCCAGGGCCGCTCGATTATCGACCTGCGCAACTTGGACGGCGATGGCTACTATCTGCGCGTCTACAACCCCCAGGGCCCGGTGCCCGAAGATCTCGACTTCCAGATCGCCATCGACGCACCGTCGCAGGGCTACAGCCATCCCGAATCCGATCGCGATCGCATCTGGGGGAACGAAGGCGAAGATATCCTGGTGGGCAACGAAGGCATCGACCGGCTGTACGGCCAGAGCGGGCGCGACCGGTTCGTGGCCGAGCCGTTTGAGGTCCGCGACTTGGAATACGGCGAGAAGATCGCGCCCCCGGAGGTCAGCGAGCGGTCCGATATCCTGCTGCGGCAGACGGATGCTTTGATCGGCGTCTGGGACGAGCGGCTCCGCATCGCCTTGGCCCGCGCCCTGGGCTATCCAGTCACCCGACGCTATGACAGCAGCGAGTACAATGCGACCTGGGTGATTCACGTGCCGGGCGGCAGCGAACGGACCGACATCCCGCTGGATTCGTGGTCCGAGCCCGCCTGGACGCAGCGCTTCTGGGCCAGTGCGATGGCCGAATTGTCCGAATTGGACGCCAGTAACCAAGGCGTCGGCGATCTGCAGGGGCTGAAGTACGCAATCAACCTGATCACGCTGAATCTGGCGGGCAACTATTTCTGGGACAATCCCTGGGACGAGACGACGCCGTTGCACGAGTTGGTGCCCGGCACGTCGGACTCGGGCGACACCGTCGGCTTCCCCTTCGGGACCGCCGAGCTGCGTAATCTGGCGATCGACTTTAACCGGGGCTTGTTCGACTTGACGGCCCTGCAAGAGCTGTTGAATTTCGAGCGGCTGTCCTTCGATGGGGCCCCGTTCATTAGTGACTATGGGGGGGCCTATGCCTACAGCACCTTCGGCGAACTTGGCGGCGAACCGAATGATCGGTTCGGAGCCGGGGGAACGATCCTGGATCAAGTCGGGCAACTCACTTATCCCGTAGCCGATCCCACCGCGCCGGAACGAGGGCTTGTCTTCCTGAGCCTGGACAATTACGAATCGGGGTTAAGCACGTGGACGTGGGGCGGCACGGCCAGCGGCAGCGGCGTTATCTACATCGGGGAATCGGGACTCTACACGTTTGCCATCAACGATACGAGCTATGGCTATGTGGACGTCGATTGGATGCGCGCGGTCGACGACACGCTGGCAGGCCAGCCGGTCATCGACCCGATCTATTTGGAACAGGGTTGGCACGACATCTACTATTACGTCACCACGACCAGTCCCGTGCTGCGTTACACCCCGCCCGGGCGAATGGACCAGGTGATCCCGGACGGCGCGTTGCGTTACGGGTACGATTTCCAGGGCCGGATTGACGACCTGACGAAGCTGATCGTCCAGGCCGACTTGCAGTACCTCAGTCTTCGCGGCCACGTGATCCGCGATGTGCGGCCGCTGACGAAAATGAACGGCCTGCAAATCCTCGATCTGCAGAACAATTTGATCAGCAACATCGAGGACCTCACCGGCCAGCGTCTGATCGACGATGGGGACGAGGACTTCGAGTTGCTGGACACCTGGCAGACGAACCTGCAGGCGTATCCGCCGGCCTTCGAGGACGATTACCATTTCCGCGAGGGAGTGAGCGACGACAACGCCGCCAAGTGGACGTTCCGCGACCTCGATCCGGGCGAGTACGAGGTGCTGGTCACCTGGCCGTCGGCGTTTACGCGCACCGAGCAGGCGAAGTACTTCGTCCGCGGGTCGAACACGGCGGTGGTGACGGAGTTGGGCGAGGACTTGTTCCAGCCGCTCAGTTCGCCGCTGGGGCCGAAGCCGTGGGCTGGCGTGCGGACGGTGGTGATCGACACGGACACGCTGACGATCACCGGCGACGACAGCGATCCTTGGGCGTTCTACGGCACGCCGTTCGTCGTCGATACGCTCGGCGATTTGGCCCGCTTCTATGTGCTGGGTGACTTGCACATCGGCGGCGACGAGATTCACGTGGTCGGCTCGCGCGCTTTGTCCATCCAGGTGGGCAACGACGTGATCATCGATCCCGACGCCAAGTTCCACTTGTCGGCCTCCGGCCCGACCTCCGGCCCGGGCGGCGGTGCGGGCGGCACAGGCGGCGTGGGAGGAAGTGGCGGCGATGGGGGAGCCAACGGCATCATCTTCGTACCGGTCGACGATGGCGGTCCGCTGATATTTGTCCCGGTCGACGTGGGCGGCGCACCGGGCAACGGCGGTGTGGGCGGCGCCGGAGGCGGCTCGTTCTGGTTCGGCAGCAGCGGCCAGCCGGGCACGCCGGGCGTGAACGGCGGTGCGGGACGTTCGGGCGATTGGGGCGGCTGGGGAATGCCGGGCGAGCCCGGAG
>Ga0351942_1039_pt1 | contig 74766 bp, 53 predicted proteins | sample TotcelT113001N10_FD_206838 | JGI IMG/M metagenome (GOLD analysis project Ga0351942, IMG submission 206838) | Enriched cells from coal bed in the Powder River Basin, Montana, United States - Total cells T11 rep2 HSBNCT.T11.300.1.N10 ... | reverse complement strand
TGGGTCTGTTCCTGGATTCCCCAGCCGCGTGCGGTCAGTTCGTCGCGGTAATACGCCAGGACCAGCAACAACCCGTTGTGGACGGCGTGCAGCAACATCCCCGGCACGGCACTCGCCGTGCGCCAAGCGACCCAGCCCAAAATCAGCCCCAGAAAGGTGCTCGGCAACAGCCGTCCAGCGGCCAGCGCGTCGGTGGTCAGCACATGGAAGCCGCCGAATAAGACCGCCGAAATCACGATCGCGTTGCGCTGCGAGCTGGCAGCCAGCAAGGCCCGCAGCAAATACCCGCGAAACAGCAGTTCCTCGCACACGGCCGGAGCCACGGCCAACGTCGCGAGAACCAGCCACAGCGGAACGTTTGGCAGACCGGCCAACAGCTTCTGCGCATAGGCCACCTGCTCGGCACTCAACGTTGTCAGGCCAATCACCTCGTTCAGCAAGTAGACTTCGTGCGCCAGCGGCCAAAGACTGGCGCCGAGTACGATCGCTCCGGCAAAGGCCAGCGGCCGTGCCCCTCGCAGACGAAGTGTTTCCCGTAGCGGCAACCGCTGCAGAATTGCCGCCAGCAACGGAAATCCGCCGAACAGCAAGACCGTTGCCAACCCGCTAAACGCCAGCCGGCTGGACAACGAATCGTAGGGCAGCTGGGCCAGCAAGCCGCGAAGCAGGAAGCAGCCGGGAAACAGCAACGCCAGGCAGAACATAGCCCCCGAGACACTGGGGACCGGGCGCGCATGCGGCGGACGGCGGAACAGGTCCGACCAGCTGGCCTCGCTGCCATACAGGATCGCATCGGTGCCGAAAACCCGAGCGGCCAAGCCGATGGCGGCCAATGCGTACAGTCCCGTGGTCAGCACCGCCGCTGTGGCCAGCGTGGGATCGACGTGGCCCTCGAACAGATCGCGGGCCAACAGCACGATATTGATCAGCGGCGTCACCGCCAGCAGCGCGTTGAATTCCACGCCCGGCATCAGGCTGATCAAGCCCGGCGCCAGCGACAGCAGCATCACCGGGATCAGGTACGCCTGCGCTTCTTTGAAACTGCGAGCAAAACTGGTCAAGGCCAGCAAGACGGCCGAAAAGAACCCGGCAAACAGAATCAACAGGGCGAACATCCAGCCCAGAACCCACGGCGACAAACCCGCTTTGCCGAACAACAGTTCGCTCAGTCCCGTGACGCTTAGCGTGACGGTCATCGCCAGAAGATTCGCGCCGGCGGTCAACAGGGCCACCGTCACCACCGCGACGTACTTAGCGCCCAACAGGCCCAGTCGCGGGACGGGCGCGGCCATCAAGGCTTCCAATGTCCCCCGTTCCCGTTCGCCGGCCGTGAGGTCAATCGCCGGATACACGGCGCCGGTGATGGTCATCAGGATCAGAATCAGAGGAATCAACGTCGTCAGCGACAGCGCGGTGCCCGACCCGCGAACGATGCGGCGAGTTACCTGCGTTGGGTACTCCAGCGTCTGGCCTTGGGCGCGCAGCTGCTCTTGCATCGAGAACTCGTTCACTGCCTGCAAACGCTCCAGAACGTAGTCCAGGGCCGTTCGGCTGAGTATCGAGCCTTCGCGGGAGATCAGTTCGCAGTGCAACGTGGCGGGAACGGGGCCGGGGGGTGAGGATGTCGGTCCGGGGTGGACAAGAATGGCCAGGTCGACCGCTCCGGACGCCACCTCCTGCTCCGGATTCACGCGGATCGTCAAGCTCATTTCGATGTTCGGCTCCACCGTCAACCGCTCCACTTGCCCCGCGCTGGACGGCCCCTTCCCCTCCGGTCCCGCGCCGGCAGATCGCTGTCGGTTGCGGACCAAAAGCTCGCCGTAACGCAGCATGTGATGCACGCGCTCAAAGGCCGACTGGGTGGGGACGGCGATCACGCCGCGCACGTCCTGGGAACTGTCCAGCGACGTGAGCAGCAGTCGCTGGAAGCCGAGGCTGAGCAGGGGATAGACCAGCAGCGGCATCAGCACCAGCGTGACGATGGTCCGCCGATCGCGGAGGGTCTCGCGCAACTCTTTGAGGCACAGTCGTGCCAATCGCCCCACGGCGGGCCGCCAAGAACGCCACGGCGGAACGTCCACTTGGCGTTCGCCGTCGGACGCGATTTCTCCCGATTCAGATTCCATCGTTTTCAACTCGTTTCGCGGTGGCAGAACTCAAATATCCACAATCACTTCCGCCATCCAGCCTTCGGGGGTCGCCTCGATTTTCAAGCCGTGGTACGTGATCGCTTTGACTTCATGATCCAGTTCGTGCCGCGATCGGTCAAGCCGTTCGCCGCGAGCGGTCGCCCGCAGGCCCCCGCCATCCAATTCGATCTGGAATTCCGACAACAGCAGGTGTTCGGTCTCGAAGGTATACAGCAACTCGCTCAACCAGTCGAACAGCAGGTAGTCGTCTTGTTCGCCCGCAATGACGAAACTCCGCTGTTCGACCGCGCGCACCGCGTCGGGGTTCAGGACCACCAACGCGAACAGCGCCCGCGCGGCCTCGGTGTACAGCGACGGGCGGTCCGGGGCCCGAATCCGCAGCCCGATATCGGCCGTGTGATCGAAGACTTCATACATGCTTGGCTCGCTTTCGACATCGCTCGTGCGGGGCGGTCCCAAGTCCCTGGGAACCACGTGCACCACGTCATTGTAGCCGGACGCTGCGGCGCGAACTACTGCAACAGGATCGGCGAAGGCGGAATGGGCGTGGTCCCCATGGCCCCGCAGTGCGGTCTGTGGCCAATCCCTTCTTCCGGACGATCGGCGGGATCTTCATGAAAGCTCAACCTACCAGACGCGGACCCCAGAACAATGGCGCAGGTCCATCTGCCACGGTCGTTTGATTTGCAGGAGGAATTGATTCCACGGTCTTCCCAGCATAAACTGGGTCTCCTTGGAGGAAATCAGATCTGCTGCCAATTGCAGCTGCCGCGAAACAGGTTTTGTGCCGTAGAAGTATGGCGGGTAGCGTGGGTCAACAGGCCATCAATGATGAGAGCGGCAATCGGCTGTCGGAGCGAACTCCGCCGACCTTTGTTGTTGGCGAAACTCTTCCTTTGGCCGACAGCAATCTGGGGGTTTATCTGGCGCTGCACACGATTTTCGGCCGAAGGTCACTGCCGGCCCCTGCGACGCTGGCTTCCAAAGACCCCATATTCCTTGCCGCCCAGCGGGATATCGAGAGGCTGTTAAGTTACTCGCCCGAGATGATGGCCGCGGCCGGTGGCCTCGATCAACAGCGCAATCAGCAGGTTAGCCGATTGACTTGTGCGTTGGCGATGCTCAGCTGCAAATCGGCGCTTCCCAGCGAGATGCGTTACTGCCACAAGCTGATACAGGCCCTGTTGTCCGCCCGCGGGGATCGTGTGCGCACCCGACCTGATGAAGTTCTGGGACTGGGCATGGCTTTTGAACCGGATTTTCTCAACCTGTACAGATCGGCCAAGGGCAAGTTCACGGACGGTAGTATTTCCGGCCTTTTTCAGGCGTTGCTCGGCAATCGCGCCGTTCCGCTGAGAACCGATCCCGAACTGCTCCGCCTGATGACCATCGTCTGCGACTGCTACAGCGCCAAAGAAGCCTCCCAGCTGTTGAACGGCTTGCTGCGGGCGCACGACAAGAACTCCGACGCTTTTGCCAGGCTGGCCCAGCAAGGCACCATCAGAACGATTATTCGCAAGTTTCCGGAGGCCGAGCTCGCCACGGTGATTAAGGTCACCGTCGTGTTTATCGTGCGGACAGCCTTGAAAGATCAGGCCGACCAACTCCTGCAGGACATGGTTGAAAACCTCTCGCCCGACCAGCTGAAACGGGCGGCGATCCGACTGGCAAACGTACTGATGTGCGTGCGAGAGGTGCATCATGAACTCATTTCCTCTCTGTTGCGAACGCTTAAACGGCCCAATGCGACGCAGTGTTTTCATGAACTGCTGGGCTTGCTGAGCCCACCGTCAACGGCGCCGCAAGAGCCCATTTCTTATGACGCTCAGGGGGTTGTCGCTGCCTTGTATGACCGCGGTCTTGAACTCAAGCTGCTGGCCACGTTTGTCCAGCGCATCAGGAGATTGAGCCTGTCGGCCAAGCTGTACGAGCAACTGATCCGGGAGATCGACGTACTGCAACGCCTGCTCGACAAGCAGGGCGATCTGCCGACTCAACAGGAGGTGCTTCCAGCGGCCGGTCGGCCACCGGTCGAGTGGTTGCTGCCGCTGCTGCAGTTGGGATTGGTCCTGTATCAAGGGGAGCAACTCGAGTACCTGGCCAAAGCGGTCAATGTTCTATCCAGCGACGATTTTCCCGCCAAAGATCTGGCCCTGATCATCGGCCGCGCAAGCGAGGATCTGCCTCGCAGCCTGGATCTGCTGGCGGCGCCGGAAAGCTCGCTGGAAAGCCAGACCTCCGGCGAACTGGGAACGGCACTTCTGACCTTGTGGATCAAGATCGAGTTCCTCGGTCAGGCGCAGGACGGCAAGATGAGTGCTGCCGATTTGAGCAGGAAGCTCCGGCTGGCCAACGCTCGTGGCTGATTCAAGCCGGGTTCGCCAGGCAACGGCTCGCCGGAGGAATCCCGAAAGACGCACGTGTCGTGCTAGTCGGCAGCCGGCATCCGTAGGGTCGGATCGCCAAAAACCATAAATTTCATTCCTTGAAAGAAGATACTGGGTGGATACCAACTCGCCTGGGGCCGGAGATCGGCAAGCCGCTCTTCGGCGTGGTAGTAGCGCACCGCACTGGCCCAGGCATCGCCCAGACGCGGCTTGTCGGCCGTTGCCAAGGCTTTGGCAAATCCCACCAGCAGTGTCTGGGCACAGGGCTGACTGCCGGTATTGCAGCCGATGTAGGCCACCGCTCCGTTGTCTCCGAGCCGCAAGGCCGCCTCGCCCAGGCCGGTGCGATTGAATTGCCGCTGGTAGGCGGCTGGCGGAGGTGGCGGGGCGGAAAATACTTCGCCATGGTCGGTCCCCCGATGCGCCGCACCGTCCGTGTCGGTGTAGGCGTCGTAAGGGGCCAAGGGAGCGAAATGAGCCGTCGAACAACCCACGGAAAACAGCACCGGCAGACGGTCGGCGTTGTTCACTTTGGCGAGCCCGGCGACCGTGCAGCAATGGTCCCAGCGATTCGTCTCGCCGTGCCCGGTGTGGAGCACCAGCCCGACGCCGGTATTCAGCAGATCGTACAAGGCCGCTTCGGTCGGCGGCGTGGTCTGCTCCGCATATCCCTCCGCATAGTACAACTTGGTGATCTGCCAGCGTGGCGACAATTCACGGGCCACGCCATCCAATAGACGCCGGCTATCCACCCAACCTTGGACCGCCAACAGCGCCGCTCGGTTTCGTCCCGGCTTGTCGCCCGCCAGCAGGCCCTGCTCGTAGCGGATGGTCTTCCGAGCCGCGATGGCCGCCTGCTCCGCAGTGCTTACCGGCCAACGCCCGACGGCGATGTCCGGCAGATAATCGACCTGATCCTCGTTGATCGGCCCGTCCTTGTTCTTCTCGCCACGCACCTCGCCGAAATACTGCTCGCGAAACCCCGCGCGGCTGGCATTCCAGTCGTCGAAGCTGCCGTCCGCCTTGGCCAGATCGGCGTAGTACAGGTCCGAAGGATAGAAAGCGTAGTCGAACGCCGCGGGCGTCACGCGGTCCAGGACCATGTACCGCACCGGCATCAGATCCACATCGCCGACCAGCAGCGCGTAACCGAGACGATCATCCCGCCAACGCTGAAACAGGAACCGCTTCAGCTTCTCGGGATCGTCCACGCCGGTCCGATCTTGGAGCACGTCCTCCAACGCAACCAACTCGGTTGGAAGCTGCTGTGCCTTGTGCGCCAAAAAATCGGCCAGGCACGCATGGAACTCGGCTGGCGCCACAACCACCAGTTTCTTATCAAGGAGGCGAGTTTCATCATCGCCCGCCGTCAGCATCGGCACAGGCAGAACGAAGGACGCCAGAACATACCATGCCGCGGCCGCAACAACGCGAGCAGACGACCGGTTCGCGAGGACGGGGGCACAACAAGACAATTCGCTGGTTCTCATTCTTATCAACCTCAAAATGGTGGGGGCTTCGCAGGCGTCTGGTAAGCGATCAAGGCCTCGCGCGCCCGGAAGGACGGAAGAATCGGAAGGCCCCACGTCTTTACGGCGCCGAGTCACGGGGCAAGGGGCAACACGTTTCCGGCAGCCGTTGCCCAGAGTCGCGGTTTGGAGCCCAAGCAAACACACACAGCGGAGTTGTCACGCCGTCGGTAGCTTCGTTGGGCCATGCACGTAGTCGGTCACGGCGACCAACCGTTCTTCGCTGATCCGTTCGCGGTAACGACTGGCCATCGTCTCATCGGCGTGTCCGATAATCAAGTCGATGGCCGGGAAATGCTGGCCGGGAAATGCCCGTTCCAAGTCGCGGGTGGCCGTCTTCAGAGCACCGCAATCGGTGTTGCCGTCAAGCCATCCGTCTTCACACGCGGAGTGCGACCGGCCAACAGGTCACCTTTTTGCTCCAGCCACTTATCAAGTGCCTTGCGGCCATTGGTATTTCCGGCAACCTTGCCGAAGTAACGCAATTTGCCGCGAACCTCTTTGGCCCATCGCCCTGACCCGTGCGGGAAAATAGGAAAATTTTCGGTTGGTTTACGGGGCTTGCTGGACGAAGAATTTGTGGTAGACTTAGTCACCATGTCACCTGCCAGTCGGAAGCTGGAGTTAAGGTGGTGTCACTGACACCCGCCGCTGCAATCGGCCGGTGTCACACTTGCGAAGAGAAGCGAACAGGTGTCAGAAAAGGTGTCAACCGCCTATTCACCAAAAGGCTCTAACGCAAGAAATGCGGAAAAACATGGTTTTTTCAAGCATTTGGTCAGGTAGCTCAGTTGGTAGAGCAACGGACTGAAAATCCGTGTGTCGCCAGTTCAATCCTGGCCCTGACCACTACCGCCGCGTCTCGCAGATTGCCGCCAAGTCTTGTCATCGACAAGACTTGCGGCTTTTTTTCTGCGCTGCCATCACATTTCCCCCGTTCGCCGGGTTTCGCAGATTCCAGCACCGATTTGCGGTTGTACTGTCCCCGCCCTCTCCCGGTCTTACGCCATTCTGTCGCCGTTTTCCGGCAAAAAAGCCTCCCCTACCGTGGAAGGATAACGGTCCTTGCGGTGCGAACATCCCTGTGGAGCAGTTCCAGGACCTGTGACGAGGTCTGGGCAGCCAACTCAGGCAAAGACGGCATACAGCGCGACCATGACAACGAACAACACCAGGGCCAGGAGTTTGTAGTTGCCGATGCCCGGCCAACCGGGGCTTTGCAGGCATTCCAACGGATGGGCCCAGACCAGCCGGGCACTGGTCGGAGTATGGCGATGCGGGACGGCCAGCGAGATCGCGACCTGGATCAGGACGCAGGCGACCAGCAGGTAAAAGGTGGCCATCATCGGCGGCACGGTCCACCAGGCGACCTTGTACCAGTCCAGCAGAAACACCACGAAGCCGAGCGCAGAGCCGATGTACAGCGTCGCTTGGGCCGCCGTGGCGGACGCGCGGCGCCAGAAGACGCCCAGCAGGAAGACGCACGTGATCGGCGGGGCGATGTAGCAGATCATGGCCGTAATGCCTTGATACATGCTCCCAAAGCGTTCGATGAACGGCGACCAGATGATCGCCACGATCATGGCCACAAAGGTGGTGGTCCGTCCGACGGTCACCAGCGCGCGGTCCGATGTCTGGGGCCGCCACCGCTTGACGATGTCGTAGCTGAACAACGTGGCGATCGAGTTCAGCGCGCCGGAGACGGTACTCATCAGCGCCGCCAGGAGCGCGGCCGCGACGATCCCCCGCACGCCGACCGGCAGCAACTCGCGCATCATGAAACCGTAGGCGTCCTTGGTGTCCTTCTGCTTTTGTCCATCGACGACCAGAAGACCGTTCTCGATGTACGCCTGCCGGCCAGCGATGTCCACCGTTTTGCCCGCGGCCAACAGCGTCGCTCCTTCCAGCGTCATCCGGCCCGGCCCCACCGGCAGATCGACCCCGTCCAAGACGACGCGATCTTGCACCGAGAGATTCGCCATCTGGTCGAGATCCATGCGTTCCTGCTGGACCAGCACGTAGCACATCAAGCCGGGCAGGACAAAGAGAAACACCGGCAGGATCTTGATGAATCCACAGAACAGCGGGCCGACGCGGGCATGATTCTCGTCCTTGGCACCCAACACCCGCTGGACGATCGTCTGGTCGGCGCACCAATACCAGATGCCGATCACCGGGTACCCGAGGAACACGGCGTACCAAGGCAGATTCGAGGGATCGTCCGCGGAACGTAGCACCGTGGCCTTTTCCAACTCGCCGACCGCCGCCAGCGTGTCGTACATGCCCGAGAAGCCGCCGTCGAGGTGATAGTAGGAAATCGAGGTGATGATCACCGCCCCGATCACCAGGATGATGGATTGAATCGACTCCGTGAGCACGACCGCCAACAGACCGCCGACGATCGTGTAGATGCCCGTCAGGATCGCCGTGGCGGCGATGCTGAAGTACAAGTTCAGGCCGAACATCCCTTGCAGCAACACGGCTCCCATGTACAGCGAAAAGCCGATGTGCATGAAGACGGCGGCGACGATCGACAGGATGGCAAGCCAGTCGCGGCACGGCCGGTTGTAGCGCATCTCGAGAAAGTCCGGCAGCGTGGCAACCCGCGAACGAATGTAGAAGGGAGCAAAGAACAGGGCCAGGATGATCAGCGTGAACGGGGCCATCCACTCGAAATTGCCATAGGCCAAGCCGTTGTCGTATCCCTCCTGGGCAAAGCCGACCAGGTGGATCGTCGAGATATTCGTGGAGAACAGCGCCAGGCCGATGACGGGCCAGGTGAGCGAACTGCCGGCAAGGAAATAGTCGGATCCCACGGCGCCGGCGCGGCGTCTCCGCAGGCCGGCCCAGACACCCAACGTGACGATCCCGATCAGATACAAGACGATGATCGCCGAGTCGATCGGCCCCAGGTTTGTACTCACCGCTGCGATTCCTTTTTCGTTGCTGTTGGATCGGGAGTTTCTTCCCGACGCTGGACGGATCGGGAGATCCATCCTGCGACGATCCTATCCGGCCGCCCCGATCTGGTACACATACAGGTGGCCGTCGCCGCGGAGGTACAGACGTCCGCCGCAGACAACGGGGTGCGCGAGGTAGGTGTTCGGGGGCCGGCGCGGCAACTCGAATTGGCTCACGATCTCGAATCCTTGAGGCAAGACCTTGAGCAGCGACATCGTCCCCTGGTAGCCCATGGCATACACCATGCCTTCGGCGAAGGTCAGGCCGACTTTGCCCAGCGTGCGGTCCAGTTGCAGGGATTCGCCGGTGAAGAAGTCCACACAGTAGAAGTGCCGTCCGCCCAGGCGGCACGCCGCTCCGAACAATTTGCCGTCCAGCAAGATCGAGCCGGAATGGCAGTTGTCCAGGTCCCGACGATGCCACACGACCTCGGCCGAGCGGGAATCGTCGGCGATCTTCAGCAGCGATCCGCCGGAGGAATGACCGCTGGCGACGAACACGCAGCCGTCCTGATAGACGGGCGTCAGCGAGTTTTGCGGCGAGCGGGGCACGAACGGGAGCGACCACAGCAGTTGGCCCGTCTGCGGGTCCAGGGACACGACAGACCGTTGCGTCATGCTGATCCATTGGCGAACGCCTTGATGCGTGATGATCGTCGGCGAGCAGTAGGCGGCGGTGTCCACGATGTCGGTGTTGGCCCAGACCGTTTCGCCCGTCTGCTGGTCGAGGGCCACGACCCGGCCTTTCGCCCCGCCGGGCATGCAGTATACCCTGCCGTCGGCGACGATCAGGTTTTCGGCCATGCCCCAGACGCCCCACCGCGCCTCGAATCGCTCGACCAGATCGACGGCCCAGCGGACGCGGCCCGTGCGGGCTTCGTAGGCCGTCAAGCGGCCTTGGGGGTTGACCAGATACACCGCGCCGCCGCCATAGGTGGGCGTGGATCGCGAGCCGGGGCTGGCCAGTTGCCACGCGGGGCCGCTGGGCGCCTTCCACTGCAGCCGGCCGTCCATGTCCAGTGCCAGCACCATCTCGATGTCGTCAAAGTTGCCTGCGGTGAAAATAAGATCCTCGGCAATCGACACGCCCGAATAGCCGTCGCCGCACTCGGCGTTTTTCCAGATCAGCGGCGGCCCGCCCGCGGGCCACTGTTTCAACAAGCCCGTCTCGGTCGAAAGGTTCGTCCGCTGGGGGCCGTGATGCTCGGGCCAACGGGCGGAAGCCTCCGACTCGACGGCCGGAAGCCGCTCCGCATGACCGGGCATCGAAACAAGCAGCGCCGCGACGGCGATCGCGGTCAAGAATCGGGCGTTCATCGTTGCCTCCTGGGGCGGGGAAAGTCGTGGGGGCCGCAATGGCTGCGGCCGGATCAGGTTTGTCGTGCCAATCTGCGAGTACTGTGCTGGCGTTCAGGGCGGCCTGCACGCCGCTATTCGATGGCTTTGATGCGGATGTTCTTGAATTCAGCCCACATCGGCTTGCCGGCGTGTAGCTGGAGCGCCAGGACGCCGTCGAGCAGCGCCAGTTGCGGATCGTTGTCGGTGAAATCCAGGATCAGCGAGCCGTTCAGGTAATGCCGGATATGATTCCCCTTGGCGACGATCACCACGTCGTTCCAGTCGTCGAGTTGGAACAGGTTCTTGAACCCTTCGGCATCGATCAGCGTGCCGGTGACCTGCTTCTTGCCATCTTCGCCCCACACGGCTTTTTCTCCCGCCAGGCAAATTCGGCCTCGCCTGCCGCCTTCGTCGTAGATGAACCCGGAGACATTCGGCAGTGCGAGTTCGTTGCGGATCTCGTGCTGATAGCCGCGGACGACCCATTGGTTTCGCACGCGATCGTCCTGGATGTGTTTCGAACGGTACTGAATGCCCGAATTGTTCGTGGCGCTGCAACGGAACGAAAGCCGCAATTCAAAGTCCTTGGTCACGCCGCCCGTCCAGATCAGGAACGTGTTGCCGTTGGCCACGTTTTCGGCCGTCGTTTCGCCTCGGATGGCCCCGTCCTTGACGGACCACAGTCGCGGGTCGCCGTTCCAATCCGTCAGGTCGCTTCCGTTAAAGATGCACTTCATGCCGTCCGGTTCGGCAGGCGCCACGCAAGCGTCATCAGCAGCCACGGCGGGCAAGGCCAACAGAACGAGGGCAGACAACGTCAACAAGCGAGTCATGGTGTTCTCCCAGGTGTAGAGGAAGGAAATGCAGTAGCGATTATGACCGATCAGGGGACAATTTCCAAGCTGGCAGCCGAAGGTTCCGTCAATCCAGTTGCGGCCGGACGACGGCGCCGCGGGCTTGGGCCTGGATGTCGTGATAGGCACCGTAAAACTCGGAATTACAGTCCAGCCACAGCGTCACGCGGCGGAACTCGTCGTCCGCCAGGCGAACGCCGTAATGCCCCGGTTCCAGGTACGGCAGCAAGGGCGCGGCACGAGCGCCAAAGCTGCCGGCGATTGTGCGGCTGCCGCCATGCACGCCGCGGTGGATGGAACCGTTGCTGACGGTAAAGTAAAACCCGTACTTGGCGGCCAGGTTCTCATAGGACTGCGTCCAGCCGTGCTTGCCGCCAGGCGAGCCCGACAAGGCGATCGCACCTCGCTCGCGGTGGCACTCCACGCAATGACGATCCCAAACGCCTTGAACCAGTCGCGGGTAGTTGAACGGATTCGAGCCGTCCGCCTCAGGTTGGATCGGCGAGGGCGGCCGCTGCAGCGCCAACGGGACGCCTTCACGGGCGGGCGGCCGGTGCTTCGGTTCGTGGCAGCCTTGGCAACTTAACGTTTCGCCGGGATGCACGTAGGTGCCTGAACGCATCGACTGGACGGCCAGGCCGCGGCGGTCCAGGGCCTGGAAATAAATCAGTTTGCCTGCCGGCGCCTCGAAGTACGCACTGCCGTCGGACTCGACCGGCACCGTTCCCAGCACCGCGCGGGCATTGGTCTCGGTCGCCGCCCCGATCCGCGGCTGATCGACGGGTGGAGTCGTCTTGGGCAGGACCTGGATCACCCGCAGGGCGGTGATCTCGGTCTGCTCGGGCCAACGGAAGTCGGCATCGTAAACATTGGCCACGGCGATCATGCCCTGCGCGGGGCCCGCTGGCGCCGCCGCCTCGGTTTCCACCGCGAACCCCGTGCGATCGGGAATGGTCGGCGGACAGGGACGCGGCCGCAAGGGAATCGGGCTCAGGCAGGAAATTTCCGGGTCGCGATACACCAGTTCGCGATTGCCAAAGCGATCGATCCAGTAGATCCCGCGATTGGCCGCGTGGCGATCGTACACGCACAGAAAATCGTCTTCGCTCAGCGGCCAAGCGGTGCCGTAAACCATCCGCGATCGGATCAGCGCCTTGCCGCCCTCGGATTCGGGAAACGGCACATCGGGCGTGATCCGCTCGATCTGAGACATCGCGCCGTCGTCCAGCGGCCGATAGTCGATCAGCACCAGCGAGCCGTAGGCGTGGCCGTGATGCGCGGCGGCGGTCGCCACGTATTTGTGCGATCCCGGCACGGCTCGAATGTCCATCTCCATCCACGGCCGCGATTCGCGTTGGGTCGGATAATTGCCGTGATAGCTGCGGGGATCGCGGCCGTCGGGATAGCAGTTCCAGATGTGATGAGCCACATTCGTGTCCCGATCCACGTAATCCCAGCGGGTGTAGACAAGCATGCCGTGATGGTCAACGCTGGGCTGCCATTCCTGGGTTTCATGAAAGCTGAGGCAGACCAGATCGCTGCCGTCGGCGGCCATGGCGTGCAGCGTGTACGTCGGGGAATCGTACGGCGGCGCGGAACCGCCACACCGCAGATAGCCTCCGCGACGTTCGGAAATGAACGCGATCCGGCCGTTGGGCAGCCAGCAGGGATCGAATTCGTTCCACGGCCCGTCAGTCAATTGCGACAGTCCCGAGCCGTCGGCGCCGACGCGGAACAGATGGTAGCTGGCCCGCGGCGACCATTCGATCCCCTCGCCGCGGCCCTCGGTATAGGCGAACAAAATGCTCTGGCCGTCAAAGGACAGATCGGGCGACAAGAAACTGCCCGGCTCCAAAACGCGGCCGGCCAAGCGGCCATGCTGCACCACGGATTCCTGCAGCAGGTCGACCAGCTTCGGCTGGTCGGAAAACGGATCGCACAGCACATACAGCCCGCCGCCGGGCCGCGCGCCGAAACCGTAGAACTGATGCACCATGTGGTACAACCCGCCCGGGTCGTGACGCTTGATGAACAGCAACTGGTCGAAATCCAGCAGCGGATGACAGAACGCGATCTGCCGCAGCACGCGGCGCGCCGCGAAATACAACTCGCGGCGACGGTCCTCCGGGACTTGGCCCGCCCGCGTCATGTCGCTGTAGCGGCTTTCGAGCTGGCGCAACTGCTCCGTCAACGCCGGCAATCGAGGCGGTTCGCCGCCAAACCGACGCAGACGCTCGATCAACTGCTGGCCGCGGTGAAGTACGGCGCCAAGGTGCTCGAAGCTGAACGGTTGCAGCCCCAGCGATTCCGCCACCGGGGCCCCCCAGGGCTTGGCACCGGGCTTGACGCGCGACGCCGTGCCGGCGCTCTTTTGATCGGCGGGCTTGCCCAGCGCCACGTTCACCTCCGGTTGGTCTTGAGCGTAGACCTCGATCTCGTCCAGTGCGAACGAACAGCGGCCGGGTACCGCGACGCGCACGACGCGCGCCGTCACACCGCGGCCGCTTAGGTCGACGACCAACGGCTGCTGTTCCCGCGCGCCGTAGAACGGTTCGCCGCTGTGCCGGTACCGTTCGACAAATGCAGGGTTCGTGGCGTCCTCGGCCGTCAGGATCTGCAAGTGGCGAGTCCGCGGCGCCGTACTGCCGTCGGTGCGGTTGTAGACCACAATCCGGTCCAACGGATAGCAGCGTCCCAAGTCGACCTGCCACCAGGGGTCGGTTTCATTGCTGGCCGTATGAAACCCCCAGCCGCCTGTCTTGACACCGTCACAGCCGCCGGCCGCGTCCTGCCACGTTGCGACGCCGGAAGCCGTAATCGCAGGCGGTTCAGCGGCCTGGCCGGCAGCGGCGCGAAACGCTTCGTCCTGGTCGATCCAATCGGCTTCGACCAGCGCCGCCATCGGACCGCCGACTGCCACGGCCGGCAGATCGCGGTCGCCGATGCGCACCCGGGTGTCGACGGCCAACAGCCGCTGGCCGGCCGCGAAACCGAGCACCACCAAAGCCAGGGCGACGGAACCGGTCCAACGAATACAAATCGCGTACATAGCAGATCTCGGTGAGTTCAAACCGGAAGCATCATTTTTCGGCACGACGTGGGCCGCGCCACAGTGCGTTGGGCCTTCCAGCCTGACCTGTCCAGTCTGAAAAGGCGAACGAACCAACATTGTGGGCCAGCTGGCGGCGGAATGCAACCGTTGCGCCGTCGGCTGGTTGCGTCGGCTGGTTGCGTCGGCGGATTGTGTCGGCGGATTGTGTCGGCGGATTGTGTCGGCGGATTGCCTCGGCTGATTGCGATGGCGGCTATTGCGTTATAGGATACGTGTCCAGAAGTTTATTGTGCTGCCTCCGGTCCGTGTTTCATCCGCGTTTCATCCGTGGCGAGAACACAATCCGAAATGTACCGTTCTCAACCGCGTGCGGTGTTCACCGGCAGAGGCGGCATCCCTCCCCCGTCCCTCAGGCCCCTTGAGGAGAATTGCTCATGTCCATCAGGCTTCACCGCCGCCAATGGTTGACCTCTGCCGGCGCAGCTGCGGCTGGTTTGGTATTTCACGTCGGACGTTCCGCGCACGCGGCGGCGCCGACGGCGGAAATCCTGGAAACGAAAGTCATCAGCCACCACCCCGAGCTATATCACGGGTGGCCGACGGTGGCTCGCTGTCGGAACGGGCAACTGCTGGTGGTTTCGTCGGCAGGCCGCGAAGCCCATGTGTGCCCGTTTGGCCGTGTCGAATTGATGCGGTCGCACGATCACGGCCAGACGTGGACGTGGCCGGAAGTCGTCATGGACGGCCCGATCGACGATCGCGATGCGGGCGTGCTCGAGACGGCTCGGGGTTCGATCCTGATCACGACGTTCACTTCGCTCGCCTACGAGCCGATCCTGACCAAGGCGGAGAAAGACGGCACTTGGGAGGCGGAGCGTTTGGCGCGCTGGCAAGCCGCTCATTGGCGGGTCAACGCCGAGCAGCGTCAGGCGGCGCTGGGCGTCTGGATGATTCGCTCGACCGATGCGGGCGTGACGTTCTCGGGCCGCTACGATTCGCTGGTCAACAGCCCCCACGGACCGATTCCGCTGAGCGACGGCCGGCTGCTGTATGCCGGCAAGGAACTGTGGCGCGGCGAGAACCGAGTCGGCGTTTGCCAATCGGCGGACGACGGCCAGAGCTGGGAGTGGCTGGCCGCCATTCCCACGCGAGACGGCGACGCGCATCGGAGCTATCACGAGCTGCATGCCGTGGAAACAGCGGACGGGCGGATCCTCGTTCAGATTCGCAACCATAACCAGGCCAACACGGGCGAGACGCTGCAATGCGAATCGGACGATGGCGGCCGAACGTGGAGCGTGCCGCAAGCGATCGGCGTCTGGGGCTTGCCTTCGCATCTGCTGCGTCTGCAAGATGACCGGCTGATGATGATCTACGGCCACCGGCGGCCTCCATTCGGCAATCAAGCAAGGATCAGCACCGACCACGGCCGCACGTGGTCCGAGCCGATGGTCATTTCCGGCGACGGGGCGGGAGGCGATTTGGGCTATCCCAGCACGGTTCAATTGGACGACGGCACCCTGGTGAGCGTCTGGTACGAGGCGATACGCGGATCGAGCCGAGCGGTGTTGCGCCAGGCCAGGTGGAAGCTGGGATAAGATCCACAGAAGCTCGCAAGCGGACAATCGGCCTTCCGGCCGCAACGTGGGGCAGGTTTCCGGGCCTGCCTGCCGCGACTCCGCCAAGTTGAGGCCTGCCCCAGGAGTGCGCGCGCACCGTCAACCGTTCCCGGGGCATGGTTTTGCCATGCCCTGGCAGCCTGTACTACGACAGGCATTTCCCATTCATCCGATAGCACCCGAATTGCCGATAGAACCCCTAGAAGCAATCCAACAGTATCCTACCACAGCCGCCGACGGTGGCGAGGCCCACGTCCCCGGAGATATGGCGCAATCGCCAGGGTTCTGCCGAGGACACATGCCAAGGCACTCCATTAGATAATCATAAGTCCATACCGAATTTGGACTTGGGTGTATTTCTAACCAATCTGTTACCAGATCAACCAGCGCGTTAGACTTACGGCAGGGTCAGCGGTGTATTGCCCCGAGCGCCGAGCCTGCGCCCGAGCGTCACAACGGTGGCTGGCTACCGGATCAAGCATGAAATTAGCGAATACAACTTGGATCTTCGTCTTCCTCGCGATGCTGGCGGTGACAGCAGGCCCGTATCGAGCTGCGGGAGCGGTCGAGCTGCAGGAATCGCCCGCTGCGATTTCGGAGGCGCTGTCGATGCGCCCGTCACCCTCCGAAGGCGAGAGCCTCCCCTGGACGGAGCCTGTCCCGCGGACTTCCCTGTCTTGGTTCGGCCTCCCCAATGCTTCGGCTGCCGACATCGGGGTGCCGCTGTACGAACAGGATCTCCAGCAAGGCGATTTCGGGTTTCAACTGTTGCCCGATGGCTTGATCTATCGTTCGTACCTGGCCGGGCCGAAGGAACCTCGCATGTCGGCCGGAATCATCAGTATTCCGGATGACAGCACGCTGTGGGACGCCACGATCGGCGGGCGTTTGGGCATCTTTCGGTTGGGGAACAGCGATCCGATCCGGCCGCGAGGATTTCAGGTGGACGTCGAGGCGGCCGCCATGGTGCGTCTGGACATTCCGGAGAAGGTCGATGTTCGCAGCACCGACTATCGCGTCGGTGTGCCGCTGACTTGGGGCGACGAAGTCAATCAGTGGAAGTTTTCGTACTACCACATGAGTTCGCACTTGGGCGACGAGTTTTGGGAAAAGAACGCGGACTTTCCGCTGTTTCGGCAAGCCCGCGACGCCTTGGTGCTGGGCCGTTCCATGTACTTGACCGATTCGCTGCGAATCTACGCCGAAGTCGGTTGGGCGTTCTACAGCGTCGCGAGCGATCCTTGGGAAATGCAGTTCGGGCTGGACTACGTTCCCCGCGTGGCGACCGGGCTGCGCGGAGCTCCGTTTTTCGCCGTCAACGGTTATCTGCGCGAAGAGCTGGACTTTGGCGGCGGGCTGAACGCGCAAGCCGGTTGGGCGTGGCGCGCGGACACGCGGTCCCATTTGCTGCGGCTAGGCTTTCAATACTACAACGGAGCCAGCCCGCAGTACGCCTTTCTCCCCTTCCACGAAACGCAGTACGGTGCGGTTTTGTGGTACGACTTCTAAGAGAAATAGCCGCAAGGAGAGTTCCCCACGTGTCAATCATCAAGCGGATCTTGGTCACTGGAGGAGCCGGTTTCTTGGGCTCGCATCTCTGCGAACGGCTGGTCGCGGCGGGCCACGATGTCATCTGCTTGGACAATTTCTTCACCAGCCAGAAATCCAACGTCGCCCACTTGATTGGCCGCCCAAATTTCGAGTTGATCCGGCACGACGTGACCGTGCCGATCTTCCTCGAAGTCGATATGATCTACAACCTTGCCTGTCCGGCGGCGCCGGGGCATTACCAGTACAACCCGATCAAGACCGTCAAGACCTCGGTGATGGGGGCGATCAACGTGCTGGGGATGGCCAAACGCTGCCGGGCGCGCGTCCTGCAAGCTTCGACCAGCGAGGTGTACGGGGACCCGGAGATCCATCCCCAGCCGGAGACATATCGCGGCAATGTCAATCCGATCGGACCGCGAGCATGCTACGACGAGGGCAAGCGGGCGGCGGAAACGCTGTTCATGGACTACCACCGGATGAATCACGTGGCCATTCGGATCGTGCGGATCTTCAATACGTATGGCCCGCGGATGCATCCCTTTGACGGCCGCGTGGTGTCCAACTTCATTCGTCAGGCGCTGGCGGGCGAGCAGATTACCATCTTTGGAGCGGGGACCCAAACTCGCTCCTTCTGCTACTGTGACGACCTGATCGAAGGCTTGGTGCGGATGATGGAACTGGAGTCGGACTTTATCGGCCCAGTCAATCTGGGAAATCCCGTCGAGTTCAGCATTTGCGAGTTGGCCGAGTTGGTGCTGGAACTGACAGGGTCAAAGTCCAAGTTGGTCTACGAACCGCTGCCGACGGACGATCCCGTCCGCCGCCGCCCGGACATCACGCTGGCCAAACGCCATCTGAGTTGGAATCCCCGCATTTCCCTGCGCGACGGGTTGGCTCAGACCATCGCCTGGTTCCGTTCGATCGACGTCGACCAGTATCGGCCGCCCACGCCGAATTACTGAGCGTGCTGCCGCGACTTGTCCAGCATGTGCTGCGAGCGATCCAGCAACCGCCGGTCTGCGGCGCTGAGGATCCGGGCCTTCAGTCCGTCCACGACCCGTTGGAAACTCATCGCAGCTTCCGTCCATTGCCCCTGGTCTGCCCAACCCATGCCCTCCAGATAAGCCTGCTCCAGGTCGGTGAGCGTGCGGACTTTGTTGCCCAGTTCCTGCCGCAGGCTCAAGCACTGCAGGTCGGCGCGCAGTTGCCGGATCTCGGCGGCCCGGGGGTCCTCCGGATAGCGATCGAGGAACTCGGCGATCAGCCGCGAGCAACGGTCGTGTTCGGCGGACACCGCCGACGAATCTTGGATGCGGTGGTGGAGCTTGTCGGCGGACGGCGGCAGGGCCAGGAACACCAGCGTGCCGACGACTGCCAACAGCGCAGAGGCCAGCAAGGCGATGGCGAACCGCTCGCGTTTGGTCGGCGAGGTGTCGGCCGGCGTGCCAATCACGCTCCGCCACTCTCGCTCCGAGACGGGCGTGAAATGCGTTTTCCGTTCCGGCGGCTTGTCGGCGACCGGCGGCTCCACATGGTACTCGACGGTTTCGCTGGTATCAGAATCGCTGGGCGGACCTGCGGAAATCGCCGTCGGCAGCGTGATTTCACCGTTTGCGTGCGGATCGTTCTTGGCCGTTACGCCGGGCGGCGGCGGTGCCGGCGCCGGCGATGGCGATGGCGATGGCGATGGCGGCGGCTGTTGCGGTGCTCCGGCTGTCTGCGGAGCCAAAGGTTCGCCGATGTCGCCGACCACCGTCGTTTCGCCGCTGGACTCCCAACGGCCGCCGGAATTCGCCGCGGATGCGTCCTGGACGGACAGTGCGTGGGTCATGGCCTGAAACAGATTGGCGAGCAGTTGCGGCGTCGCGATCCGCTCCTCCGGATTCTTCCGCAGCAATTGCCGGATGATGTCGTCCAGGACCTGCGGCGTCTGGGGCGCGGCCAACCGCACCGGGCGGGGTGCTTCGAATCGCACGCGATCCATGACGGCGGTCAGCGTCGCCCCGGTAAAAGGCGGCTTGCCGGTCAGCAGGGCGTACAACACGCACCCCAGACAGTACAAATCGCTGCGAGGCGTCGCCGGTTTGCCTTCGACCTGCTCCGGTGACATATAGTCGGGAGTTCCGATCATACTGCCAGCCAAGGTCAAGCTGGTGCTGCCGAAAAACTTGGCGATGCCAAAGTCCGTCAGCTTGACGGTACCGTCCGCCGCCAGCAATAGGTTGCCCGGCTTCAAATCGCGATGCACGACGCCGTGGTCGTGGGCGTGCTTGAGCGCCGCGCAAACCTGGATGCCGATGTCGACGACCTCGTGCCACGTGAACCGCCGGCCGGCGCGCAATGCGTCCTCCAAGCTGGGACCTTCCACCAAGTCCATGACGAAATAGGGCGTCCCCTCTTCCTCGCCATACCCCTGCAACGTAACGATGTTCTTGTGCCGCAGCCGCTTCAGCGTTTCCACTTCTCCCAAAAAACGCTGGCGAAAGCGGGCATCGACTGCCAGCGATTCCGCCAAGACCTTGATGGCCGCCGCGACGCCGGTCTCCTGATGCACGCCCGCGTACACCGCCCCCATCCCACCACGGCCCAGCAACCGCTCGATGCGATACGGACCCAAATGTTCGATTGGCATGGCTTCCGGCTCCCGTGACTTGCTTTCCCGCTGTGGTCAGTGTACTTTAGCATGCCTGGGGAAGCCTACACCAGTAGATTGAATCATCGAGGTACCGAACATGAGCCACCTGCAAAATCCCACGTCCGTTTCCGTCAATCGCCGTCAGTGGCTGCACCTTGCGTCGGGAGCCGCCGCCGGAGCTTGTGCCCTGGCGGCCACGGATCCGGTCAGGGCCGAAAAAGCGGTCACCAAAGGCCGCATCAAACAGTCCATCGTCCAGTGGTGCTTTGCAGACGAATGGGACATGGAACAACTGTGCCAAATCGCGGTCGGACTGGGCTGCCAGAGCATCGAACTGGTCGGCCCCGAACATTGGCCCACGCTCAAGAAACATGGCCTGCAGTGCGCCATCAGCCCCAGCCACTTGTTCGTCCAAGGCATGAACAATCCACGCTATCAAGACGGCTGTATCGAACTGCTCAAGCAGCGGATCGACCAATCCGCAGCGGCGGGCGTCAAGACCGTGATCACGTTCACCGGCTATGCGGAAGAGTCCGGCGAGTGGAACCAGGGTGACAACCCGGATTTGTCCAAGCTGGCGCCAGACCGCCGCACGATCGCTCCCGACGAGGGGGTGAAGAATTGCGTGGCAGGCTTCAAACGGGTCGTCGGCTATGCCGAAAAGAAAAAAGTGAATCTGGCCATCGAGATCCTCAATACCCGGGCCGACGACCATCCGATGAAGGGGCACCCCGGCTACCAGGGCGATCATGTAGATTACTGCATGGACATCATCCGACAGGTCGGCTCGCCGCGTCTGGGCCTGTTGTTTGACATCTACCACGTGCAGATTATGGACGGCGACATCATCCGCCGCATTGGTCAGTGTGGCGAAGCGATCAAACACGTCCACACGGCTGGCAATCCGGGCCGCAGAGAACTGGACGAAACGCAGGAAATCAACTATCCGCCCATCATGAAAGCGTTGGTGGATATCGGCTACCAGGGGTTTGTGGGGCACGAGTTCATCCCCACGCGGGACCCGCTGGCCGGCCTGACTCAAGCCGTCCAGCTGTGCGACGTGTGATGCCTCGTAGCAACTCGTGCGCCAAACGGAGCTTGGGATGCCATAAAGGTTGGCGAGGCGTGGTGCTGAGCCGGTCGCATCCTTGAACAGAAATCGTTGCCGTGCGAGAATGAAGGCGAGCAACGTGCCCGGTTTACGCCGGGCTCGATGCTCCGCGACGGGCTCCTCGACGACGGGGATGGCATCGTGTCGCGCGTTTACTGGGAACCATCCAGGAGTCCAACAGATGAAAGTTGTGCCGTTAGGGGACAAAGTCGCGATCAAGCCTCTGGAAGCAGACGAGACAACCGCCGGGGGCATTGTTCTGCCGGACTCTGCCCGAGAGCGGCCCCAGCAAGGACGAGTACTATCCGTGGGAGACGGTCGTTTGCTGCCGGACGGCAGCCGGGTCGATCATCAGGTCAGCGAGGGGGATCGGGTCTTGTTCTCGCGTTACGCCGGCGCGGAAGTCCTGGTAGATGACGAGGAAGTGCTGATCATGAACGAGGACGAGATCCTCGCCGTCTTTGGCTGACCGCTTGGCTCCGATTGCTTGGCCCAGGCTGTCGGCCTGGGGGGATCTGCCGCTTTCCTCCGCAACATCGAGGTGCGTTCATGCGAACAAGTTCATATTCTGTGTTCCTCGCCTTGGTCTGGATGGTTTGTCCAACGCTTCACGGCGCAGAAACGAGTGCGCCCGACGCGGCGGATTACGAGCAGTACGAGCAGATGGTGACTCGGGCGATCAGCTATCTGACGGCCAAAGGGCAGGCGGAGGACGGTTCGTTCAGCAGTCAGGCCGGTCCGGCGGTAACGGCCTTGGTGGCCACGGCCGCGCTGCGGCACGGTCGGACTTCCAGCGACCCGTTGGTTGTGAAGGCTCTTGGGTACCTGGACCAGTTCGTCCAGTCGGACGGAGGCGTTTATCGGACCGGTTCGTTGTACGGAAACTACGAGACGTCGATCGCGATCATCTGTTATGCCGCAGCGAATGCGGATGGGCGATACAACGAACGGCTGAAGCGAGCCGAAGCGTACCTCAAAGGATTGCAGTGGGACGAGGACCAAGGCAAGGATCCCTCCGACCCGGCTTACGGCGGCGCGGGGTACGGCAAGTCCAAACGTCCCGACCTGTCGAACACCCAATTCTTCATGGATGCGCTGCAGGTCCTGGGGAACGACGAGAATAGCGAAGCGATCCAACGCGCCTTGATCTTTGTTTCCCGCTGTCAGAATCTGGAGACCGAGCACAACACGACGCCGTTTGCAACCAAGAATCCGGATGGCGGCTTCTATTACACGCCTGCCGCCGGCGGTTCCAGCATGGCGGGCGTTACGCCGGACGGTGGCTTGCGAAGCTACGGGTCGATGACCTATGCCGGCCTGAAGAGCATGATTTACGCCGGCTTGGGCATGGACGATCCGCGAGTCAAGGCCGCCGTCAAATGGATCGAAATGCACTACGACTTGAAGTCGAATCCCGGCATGGGAGAAGCCGGTTTGTACTACTATTACCACACCTTTGCCAAAGCGCTCGACGCCATGCAGTACGATGTGTTCGTCGACCGGCAGGGCGTACGGCACGATTGGCGAGCCGAGTTGCGGGACGAACTGGTTCGCCGACAATTGCCGGACGGTTCGTGGGTGAACGACGCCGATCGCTGGATGGAGGGAGATCCCAGCCTGGTGACGGCCTACGCGTTGCTGACACTGGCCTACTGCAAACCACAGCCGATCGTGGACGGTCCATGATTGTTACCATCGACGGTCCGGCCGGCGCCGGCAAGAGCACCGTGGCCCGTCTGCTGGCCGAACGTCTCGGGTTCCGCTTCCTGGATACGGGGGCCATGTACCGGGCGGTGGCGGTGGCTGCGCTGCGGCGCGAACTGTCTCGCGATGATGCCGCAGCCTGGGCGGATCTGGCACGCCGTGTCGAAATCCGCTTCGAGGACCACCGAATCCTGCTGGACGGCGAGGATGTCAGCGATGCGATTCGCGCCAGTCACGTCACGGCCCATGTCCGCTATGCGGCGGACAACCCGCAAGTTCGCGAGCACTTGGTCCAGCTTCAACAAGCGATCGGCCGGACGGGCGACATGGTGACCGAAGGCCGCGATCAAGGGACCGTCGTGTTCCCGCACGCCGAGTGCAAGATCTTCTTGACCGCTAGTCCTGCGGAGCGGGCGCGGCGCCGTGTGGACGATCTGCGACAACGGGGCGAGGCCCCGGAATTCGCCGCGGTACTGGCGGAACAAATCGCGCGGGACGAACGCGATGCCAACCGGTCCGTGGGGCCGTTGGTCAAAGCGCCCGATGCGATCGAGGTCGTCACGGACGGCCTGTCGTTGGACGACGTCGTCCATCGTCTGGCCGCACTAGCCACCGCGAGAAAAGGATCTGCCACCTGATCTTTCACCTGATCTTTCACCTAAACATGGTCTCGGGGGCTCTTGGCTTTGGCATTGGTGGCCGCCCGGGTTAGCCCAGGGCGCGACCCCGTTGGGGATCATGATCTTCCGTCAAGGCCCCGCGCACACATCAGAATCCTCCTTGATGCCTGGCGATCAATGATCGCATGATTTATCTCAAGTTCGTTCGCCAAAGAAACTTCCTCGCCAAGTTGATTTATTCATTGGCGTTCATGAGCGTCGATCAGCGGCTTGTTTTCTCCGAATGCACCGGCCATCGAACTACTTGCCTCTGCGTCTTCTTAAGGCTCCTCCGGAACAACGCTCAAAGCTTCCTGCAACACCGCCTCCGATACCTTCACGTTTGTCACGGGGTCGAGGGCAAACCAGCGCTTCGAGCCGTTGCCGAGCGACCGCACGCCGAGCGCACAGGGTCCACCCGGTCGCAGGCGGCTGCGGTCGACCACCACGTAGAAGAACCCGCTGGAATCGGCCTCCGAGGTCCAAGTCGGCACGTACAGCAAACGGACGGAACCGTCGCCGCTGTGCCACTGGCCGGGTTGCCGAGTCACATCGAAACGCAGCCCTTCCTCGTCGTTTACCAACAGGGCAAAACCCTCGGTCTCCGGCTCGCTCTCCCAGCCCACTCCGCCCAGGAAGACAAACGCTCCTTGCGGCCCGGGCGCGTCGGACCCTGGCGACGTCTCCCAGCGGATGGTGTCGCCCTGCTTGAGCTGACGGATATAGGGCCGATTCCGCTGGCGCCCCGCGTAGTCATACCAGAGGCCCTGGCCGCCGTCGTTATGCGTCAGGCGCGCGAAGCCTTCGCGAGACACGCTCGCGAGCGAACCGACGGTCTGCAGGATCTCGGCGTGTTCCGGACGGCGGAACACGGCGGCCGCTGGGGCGAGCCGCTGGGCGAACAGCTCCCGCCTGCTCGGCGGGCGCAGGAAAGTTGCGTCGGGCGTGTCGGCCCGGGCGAACGTCGGCTCCAGGTGCTCCTTGACGGCCCCGACCAGCACGTCTTCCACCGCCGGATCAAATCGCGCGGGCTGGGCGTAGTAGATCATCGAGAAGTCCGCCTCATAACCGCCTTCGTTCAGCACGCGCTGCGAGGGAATATAGCAAGGCACGTCGTTGCTCCACGCGGTGATCCACAGCCGCGTCCAGTCGAGTTCGCTCTTCAGGCGGACGGCGTAATCCACAACGACCTCGCCGGCCAGAAAGACCATCGCCAATTGGTCCCCAAACTGCCACGTGGTCAACGGGAACTTGACGTGGGCGGGCAGTTGTCCGTCTCGCTCCAGGCGTTGGAGCATGAGTTGAGCATGGTACCCGTTGAAGCCGGGCTGCGCTGCCGCGCGTTCCCAATGCTCGCGCGGCGGGATCGCGGCCAACGGAAGCTCTAGCTCGCGCAGGTCGGCCCGCAGCGGCGAGTTCAACGACTGGAGCCCCCCCCCGATCAGCCGCGCGACCTCGTCGGCAAGCGTGCCGCCGTGTTGCCGCGCCAGGTCGAGATTGCCCGAGGGCTGCGGACCGACATCGGCTCCGCAGCCGATCGTGGTCAGCGCCACGGCTCCCGGCTCGGCTTCTTCCACACGTTGACTCGCGAAACCCGCCCAGTCACCTCCGATGCAGTTGCGGGCGCCGGCCGTCGTGCAATGGCACGCGTAACCGGCCCACACGGCGATCGGCTTCCCCTCGGTCCCCCGCGCGACGAGCACGGGCAGGCTATGATCCACCGGGCCTTCCTCGGCGTGTCCGAAGCCGACCCAACGGCCCTGGTCGAGCACCCGCCGATTCCCGCCAAAACCGACTCGCCCCTGCCCCCACGCCAGTTTCGCCGGGCGCCGGGCGTCGAGGGCTTGCAGCACCACGTCTACAAGCTGGCCGGTGAGACAGGCCGTGTACCGCGCCACGCGTTCTTTCTGTTCCGGCGTGGCGCGGCCGTCCCAGAGCACCGGCGCGTAGCCGGTCAACGTCGGCGCCGAATGCGTGTGCGTCGACGCGATCACGAACCTCGCCCGCTCGATCCCCGCCTTGGCCGCCAGTCGCTTGGCGACTTCCTCCACAACGGGTGCCGGCACGCCGCAATTCTCGACCGCCACAATGACCGCCGGTTTCCCGTCGTCGATCACCAGCGCGCGCGCCCAGATCGGCGTATCCACCCCCTCATGTTCCGACGTCCGACTGCCATAGCCGGCCAACAGCACCGGATGCGTCGGCGTGATATCAACCTTGGCCGCGCCGACCGAATAGGTCGTTTCGCCGGCCGAGACGGTCATGACGAACCCGAAAATAGCGACCAGCGGAGCCCATCCGCACAACGGGTTTTTCAGCTTGGTCGTTCCAGATATTGATGGGGGATTGGCCGAGGTAGTCGGCCATGCGTTTGCCGAGGTTTCGCTGGCAGCCTGCCGAACATTCATAATCCAGGATTTCATCGGGAACCTCCGATCTTCGTCAAGTCGGCCCAAATTGGCGTTTCATCATTGCCCGTCCGCCCGCCTTGCAGGATTCAGAGCCGGTCACCACATGGCGTTGATCATCTTCACCGTTTCCTCCACGAGCATCTGCCCGCCTTCGGGACCGACCACGTTGCTCTGAATGACGGCGCCGTATCCGCCGCCCTTCACGGCTCGCTCGGAAGGAAGGTAGGTTCCGCCAGAGGCGTAGAGCCAGTCGTTCGTGTCCTCTTGCGGCGCATCGGCCGGCGGTTCGGGCGCCGCGGCTCCGTTGGCCAATTGGACGACAAAGGTCTGCACCGCTTTCGACCGAGCCTTCATCTGGACTCCAAAGTCGGTGTACAGTTCGAACTGGTTGGTACAGATCACCGCCTCGCCGATGCGAAGCACGTTGACGGGCGTGGGATGCGTCGGCTTGGGATCGGTCGCCAATCTTTCGTATCGGGCGACCACGCGGGCGTTCCAGTTTCCCCTGCCGTCGCCGGGATGGGCCTTCAGGCGTTCCGCTTCGGCCCTGCAGGACTGGTATTCCGCTTCCGTGACGATGCGTTCTGGAAGATTGAGGACGGCATACTGGTGCTTCACGACCACGGCGGCCTGTTTGGCGTTTTGAGCGACCTCGTAGGCCTCGTCGACTCCGCGGACGATCCGCCGGGCGATCTCCCGCAGCCGGTCCAGATTGCGCAAGCTCGTCATCCGGTTGTCGGCCGCCTGCCGGTACCGGAGATGCGGCGACTGGTCGCCCGCCGCTCCGCACAGCCCCACGATCGTGACGTCCTGGCCGTATTTGTCCTTGAGCATTTCGCGGGTCGGCCCCCAATAGTCCGAGGAGAGCAAGCGATTGCTTTCCACCTCTTGCGACGGGCAGGAAACGTTGACGACGATCGCCTGCAGTTTGTCGCTGGTGTCCCAGAAGAACATCGAGTTGACGTCATGATCCTCCATCCCTTCGATGCCGCGGAAACTGGGGTCGTTGGTCGGCCCGTACATGACGGCCGTGCCATCGGCGTAGACGGCCCTGCGGTTGTAGGCGACAACGGCATGGCCCAGGCCGTAAGAGAACCTGGCGGGCCTTCGTCCATCCCACGCCTGTTTGGCGGCAGCACCGATGCTGGCGACGGCAGATTTCACGTAGTCCGACGGAACCTGCACGCCCTCCTGCTGCTTGAAATGCCCGTCGCTGGTGGGTGGAGCGGAATGGGTGTGCGTGGCGGCGACAATCAGCTTGTCGAGGTCGAATCCCGGCAGTTGCTTCTGGACCGCTGCGCGTATCGGCAGCAGAAGGCTGGCCCGCACGACGCTGGTGTCCACGCTGATAATCATTGCCGAATCCAACGACTTGTCGCCGTCGCGCGATTCCAGCACCAGGATATTGGCCGTCAAGGGATATTCGACGCCTTGGGACACGCGGGGCGAAAACTGGCCCGCGAGAAACGACGGCATGTCCGGCGTGATATCACAACTGGCCGCGCCGACGTACAGCGTCGCGGCATTGGCATGTGCCGCTAGAAGAATCGCGACGCCCCCTGACAGGCAAAGGAAGATGTAACGCAGGACGCTCATGGCAGCTACCTTCTCGATAGTGGAAAGCAACAAAACGAAATTTGCAAAACGAGGTTCATGTCTTGGTGGACCAGCGGTTGTACCTTCTCGGTATCATGGCGGTTCTCATCTCCCGTCCCCGTCGGTCATCGCAGGGCCGAGCAGCCGATCGGCCTGCATGCGGATTTGGTGGGACGTGCGGTAATTGACTCGCAGCGTGCGGGACCGACCGCGAATGTCCACCCCCAACGCCTTCCACGAGAACGGCTGTTGGAAAATTCGCTGTCCAAGGTCGCCGGCGAAGAACAGGGAGATGTTTATAGCCGTTTATCGCCGTTTATACAAGGTTTTTGCTATAAGTCAGTACAAATTATCCGGCCCTGAGTACCTTCATCACATCGTCGCCCAGGTGGTTGATGACCTTGACAGCAATTCGGCCAGACGCAGGCTTGTCGAATGGACGCGACGTATCGCTATTCAGGGTCGCCCAGGCTTCGGCGTTGATCTCGGCTTTGAGCGTCGTCTTCAGGGCGCTATAGGGGTCGTTGGCACCGAGAAAGTACGCATGGCGGACGAAGAAACTTTCTTCGTTGTAGTCGGTGTCGATGAACCAGCAGGCGATACCGTCGGCACCGTCGCTATGGACCTCGCCCGTGTTGGGGTGGAACACGTCCACGCCGTTTGCCTTGACTCGCAACCGGCCATCCGTCTCCGCCAGCAGGGTGATGTCCGGCTCGCCGAAGATGAAGAACAGGTTACCCGCCTCTCCCGCATCCAGCATCTGCCTCGTGGCCTAATCCGTGCGCAGGGAGCGATCCACAACGAACGCGGGAACCTGGTCCAGGGATTGACCAAGAATCCTGCCTTCCGAAAATGGGCCGGCCTGCGGGGCATCCGTCGAAAGGCAGGTAAGAACGGACGTCCCGCAAACCGATTTCAGCCGAGCGGTTCGCGAAACCGAAAAGCACCCGAGCCATAACCTATCCCCCGCCGAATCGGTTTTCAACTGGCTTGGCATCCTGCGGACGGCTTTATCCAAGAATTCGTCGAATCGTGGGACGAGGTATTCAAGGCGCTGCGGAGAGAGTTGGAATCGAAACCGCTGTGGATGATCTTCCGCGATCAGCTGACCGTGCGGGGGATCGAACTGGCGCTGTACTATCCCCGGCCCCGTTCCGCGGCCAGCGCGGCAGCCGACAAATGCGTTCATAATCGGATCGCCTTCCGCCCGCCCAAGGCCCATCAGCTGATCTTTTCCGCTGCCGTTGCCTTTGTCAGCCTCTCACTTGAACGACGGTAGGGCGAGTCTACATTCTTTTTTCCTGCATCACATGATGCTGCCGGCCGATCAGACCAAAGGGCGGCCCCTTGACATCCACACCGAAGCGGTGTATCCACACGTCCCCTGCTGAAAAGGTGTGTCCCCATGTTCCCCCCATGTTCCCCTGCCCATGTTCCCCTGCCCCGCCGATTGATCCGAAACGTTCGATGATCATGGGGCCTTGGATACGAGGGGTGGCAATGTCGCTTTCGTTTTTCCATCACAAAACGTTGAGCCACTACTGCGAAGACAGCAACTCGCCCAGCAAGTTTGGTCACACGTTCGGCGGCGATCCGTTGTCCTTTGGACTTCGCTTTGCCAATTGCGAACCGCTGCATCTGGTTTACCGATTGAATCAGGCCGATCCCGCCGCCGACATGGGAATTCCTGGGGTGACGTGGCTCCCGCTCATTTACCATTTCCCATATGCGAGCATCTACTCGGACCTAATCTACCGGGTCGTCAACGATACGGAAATCGAAATGCTGGCTCCTTTGAATGCGGAGTTCGACGACGAGTTTCCATACTCGGAGTATCCTTCAGCGTTTCCGGAATCTCCGGTTGCCTTCAGCAAACGGAAGTACGATCCGGCACTTGCAGAAGACGCTGTGCCGCTCGCTGGAGTCTTCGGAATTCGCCAGCTTTCTGATGCAGAGATGAGGAAAGCCGTACAGATTGTTGGGAAAACATCAACTCTATTTGACGACTGGGCCGCTGATGGCGGCACACCAGGCGTTGACTTTCCCGACTGGTCTGAAGAGGAATTGGTTAGACACGTTTACGACGAACCCTTCATGCAGCGTAAACCAACAAAGGAATGCGACAACCCGGAGTGTACACCTCAGGTGTCGCGCCACGAGAAGACAGAAAACGTCACGAAGGATTCAATGCGTGTTTTCGCGATCCTTCAGCCGGATGCGAAAAACAGATTACTGTGGGGCAACCTGCACGCGCAGCTCATTTGGGAACTCTGCGAATCCTGCAACTGTATTCGCGTTTCGTACCAATGCACTTGACTGTGGGGCAAGACCACGCTGAATCATCGAACAATGCGATGAACCCAAGCGGAAACGGCGGTTGGGTTTTGGAATGAAGGTGACGTTCCCGGCGCCGTTTCCGCTGGGTTATCGCAGCCGTTCGGGCGGTCAAGTAATCGGGCCTGTACCGCGGCCTTCCGACACGCTAGGATAAAGATCGGGGATGGAAACGTGGAGGGCTACGCGATGACACAGGCCGTACAGGAATTGCTCTGGACGTTTGACGCTTTGACGGACGCTGAGAAACACGAGGCTGCTGCGCATCTGCTCCGGCGCGTGGTCGAGGCCGAATCTGGCGACGTCCCGGAAGAATCGCTTGTGGCTGCTGCCGAGGACTTGTTTCTCGAACTGGACGCTCGGGAGGCCGCAGATGGACGGTCCTAACCGTGGCGAGGTCTGGCTCGTCGATCTGGGACTTGCCGCCAAGACCCGGCCTTGTGTGGTCCTCAGCGTACCCGCGACCGGACAGAACGATCGCGTTCTTGTGACGCTGGTTACGCACACGACCAGTCCACGCGGTTCTGAGTATGAGGTGGCGTTGTCCGTGCGGTTTCTTAAGCCTGGGGCCTTTGACGCCCAGAACCTGGTCACCGTCCCGCACGCCAAATTGATGCGGAAACTTGGAGTGCTGTCGGCGGAGCAGTTGGCCGCCGTCGTTGCCGCCGTTCGGCAATGGCTGGGGCTGTAACGTCGACCGCACGCCCGAACTAAGCGATGAACGAGAGCGGCGGTTAAGGTCGGTTGCCAGTGGGTGGCATTACGGCCGCCGCCTCGTTATCCTGGTCGTTGTTGGCTGGCTGTTGCGATGACCTGTGGCGGAAAAACACGGCGGGAAGCTTGCCACGGGAACGCAAGCGTGCTAACCTGGCGCGAGTCCGGGATTGCAGCATTACCTCGGAAAGTTTTCCGACGAAAGCGTATTACCTCGGAAAGTTTTCTGCTCTTATCGCATTATCTCGGAAAGTTCTCCTGTTAAATTGACGTTCGTCGCCACAGCCTGACTTGGCGCGGCGAGGTGGAGCAATGGCTACCGAAACCGCCGAAAATGGAGTTGGGGATCGGCAAACCACAAGGACGAACTTGATGAAGAACAATCCCCTTCCACGGCTGGACAACAATGCGGAGATGCGCGAACGTCTGCTGCGCTTCTGCCGCCTACAACCGGGAGATATCTGGGACGATCCGGACGGCAGACATCGAATTGGCTGCAAAAGCATTGATGATCGACTCGCGATTTGGGAATCGCATTTTTCCATACTCGACGATGACACCCCCGATACAATGTACTTCGATGCTATGGACGAGACGGACGACTGTCTTCGTCGCTACATTGATGTCCATATCGCTGACTTCGAACCGTTTGTCGAGAAAAACTAAGGATAACTTGAACTATGGCATGCACCGGAGCCGTGATCCGGTCTTGGAAAATGGTTGGCGATATCGGCGCGGCCCGGTCACGCCCGTCGTTCGTGGGCAAACCCGGGGACCGCTGAAAACTCCGTTGACCGCTCCGTCTGGCCCGCTACGTCGATCGGCTCTGATCGCTATCACATCGTCGATTGTCGCGTCGTTTGGGACGCCATCGCCACTTGTGGCGTAACTCCGCCTAGCGTCGAGTCGCGCGGAATGACAGAAAAATGTAACGACAGAAAGATGGCCCCTTGGACCCTGGTATCGGCAACGACTTGGTGCGAGTTGGTAAGCGATTTCGGGCGTTTGTTTTCGACCGTAGCCAGGCAGCCGCGGATCGTGGACACCACTCGCAGCCGCCATGGGCACCGCCGCTTCCACCTCACCGCGCGCAGGGAACCGAGGGGACGGAGGTCGTTTTTCGCGAACCGGATCCCGTGCCTGTTTCAATGCCTCACCGAAGTTCGCCTCGGTGGTGGCCCGCTGCCTGACAGCTACCGCAGCAGCCCCCAACTCGTCCGCCGGCCCATCCGTACTCGTCTCGACGGCGTGCTTCTCGACAGACGGTTCACGGCGAAGGCTGGTCAAGTCGAAGGGCGTCGGAGCATAACCTTGACCGCACATTCTGCAGACGGGCCATCCGAGAACGAGCCAGCTCATTGGCCGTTAAGCCACGGTCCAGTCCTCGATGTTCAGTCCGGGCACACGGCTGAATTCGCGGTTGTTGGTGACGAGGGTCAGGCCGTGGGTGAGGGCGATGGCGGCGATGAGCAGATCGTTCGGCCCGATGACTTGGCCGCGAGTCTCGAGCGTATCGCGGATCTCGGCGTAGCGGTGAGCCGCAGCATCGTCGAACGGCAGCGAACGGAACGGGCTGAGTGTTTGCTCGATCCGTGCCACGCGCTGGTCACGTTTTTCGTACTTCCTTGCTCCGTGCAGAAGTTCGGCCCACACCACCGAGCACACGGCGACTTCTTGAGCGGACGTCCGACGCAGGCGCGCTGCAACCGGCGAGTCGGCGTGTTTCAGTAATGAATCCAGGCGTTGGTATCCAAAAGGTAATGCATCACCAAGACTCGCGCGTTTCCAGAGGCAGTTCGCCAGGAGCTTCCAGCGGTTCGTCAGCGAAGCTCCCGGCCGTGGCCTCAAAGTAGCCCACCGGATACCCGAGTGAATCCGTCGGCGGAGCAAGCGTCGACCGGCGTTCAGCCAGCGCCAAGGCATCGCGCACGGCTTTTTCAAGCAAGTCCGCCGTCTCGCTGTCCAGCCGGTCGAGAGTCGTCGCCAGGTCGTAGGCCAATGCGTTCATGTCCATCATCCCCTGTTCGAGAAATGGGCAACCCATCTACAGTCTGTCAAGAATGGGCGTTTTCGGCAAGTCCCAGTGTACTCTCGGCCCAGTGTACTCTCGGCACGGGCCGGCACGGGCGAGCCAAAAAGGGTGTCCAGGAATTCCGCGACGGACTTCGGAGGATTCTTAATCCCAGAGCGGCACGGGATACCGAAGGTATGCGTCGTAGATGGCGGTGACGGAGGGCAACGTCTTCTGGAAAGGCGGGTTCCACTGCGGTATGCTCTACGGGGGTTGGTCGGAACGGGGGAAAATGGGACAAAACGGGGACACAGCCAATACTGTTCGGCACAGCGGTTGCTAATGGTACGCATCCTCGACGCTTGCCGTCGAGTCATTGAGGAAAACGGGCCACGAGGGCAACTCTCAGAGAGCACCCTTTAATCCTCGCCGCTTGCCGGCGAGTGCGTCAGGCTAATTGGCGGTAGCACGATGTCAGCCATCTATCCTGAATCTCCCGACGGCAAGCGTCGGGGATCACGGTCGTTCGAGATGGACGCTTGTTCGTAGCCACGTAACCTGAAACACTCGCCGGCGAGCGGCGAGGATGCCTACCCAAGCACGAAGCGTGCCGAACAAGATTGGCTGTGTCCCCGTTTACACGTCCCCGTTTACACGTCCCCGTTTACACGTCGCTCAAGCGCTTGCCGAACACGGTCCTGCAGCGGTTCGAGAACAGGCGGTCAAAACGCTCGCTTCGCTGGCGGCACCGGCGCAGAATGGCGTGCTGGTCTCGATGTCCGCACTGGCTGCCATCGAGGCGCTGGGGGAAAAAGCCGCCAGCATACACCAGGCGATTGCTGCCATGAAACCCAGTGGCCCCTCGCCCGACGGTCGTTACAACAGCTACGTACCGCGATTGATCCAGAACATCGTCCCCGAACCCCCGGCGGCCAATCGCCCTTGAACGTACAACAAGACGCTGCGCAAACTCATCGGAAGACGCTTCGGCTTTCTACTACTCGCACCACCAGGACTGGCCCGCGCGGGGCGGCACCAACGAGCCGAATCACAACCTCGATGGCTCGCCCGCTGAGCTTCGATCAGTATTTCCGTCAGAAGTGCTTCCCGCAGGTGCAGAAGATCTGCACCCAGTTGGCAATCAAGCCTGACGTCCCTCACCTACTGGGCCGGCCAGCGGACTGGCTGGCCGACGTCTTTTCCCTTGGCGATGTCATCCCGCTATTGCATCCTTCGATGCCAGCCGTCTGATGTCTTCCAAATTGCGCATTTGCGTTCCGAGATTCTGGCCGAAGGCCACATTCACCGTAGCCTGGGGCAACGCCCCAGGAAGAAACGGAAACATCGGTTCTTTGGCCGAAGGCCATATTCAGCGTGCCCTGTCCGCGTGGGTGAATATGGCCTTCGGCCAAAAAGACCGGATGACAACGCGGTCCTGGGGCGTTGCCCCAGGCTACGGTGGGAAGAGGCCTTCGGCCAGACACGGCCGACGCCCGGGAGCCCAACTTTGCGGACTACGATTCAGGGCTTGTTCGCCGCCGTTCGGCGCGACACGATTGTTCGCCCCCTGGTCTTGTTGCCGCCGCCTGCCAGCACCGTGCCGCCGCACGGCACGACCCTTCCCCTCGACGATTCGTTAACTCGATCTTTTTCCACGCCATCATGACCAGCGACCGCTTGCGATGTCGGGGCGGCCGGGGTATGGTCGTTTTGTGAACCGCACCTGGGACTGGCTTCTATCGAAGGATCACCTGATGTCAATGGCCAAGTACTATTCACTCTGGACGATGTTCCGACTCGGCTTGTGTCTCGTTGCGCTGGCCCTCGTTTCGGGCCTCGGACGCGGCGTTCCGGCCGCTGTTCCTGAAATCTGCCGGGTACAGGGCGGCAATACGAAGACGATCTGGGGCGTCGGGTTCGCGCCGGGACAGACGGAGGTCCGGGACTGGAAGGCGCCGTTTGACGCGGACGCGGCCCTGGCGGCCCTGCGTACCACGCCTTATGATGCGGGGCGATGGCTGCCTGCCGAGCCGCCGTCGGGCTCGCGCCGTGTGCAGGTGCTCGATGCGGACCCGCGGGGCCTGGTCCTGGCGGTCGAGTCCGAATCGCATTACAACGCCAGCGGGTTCTACGACGCCCGCGCCGGCGGCCACGTGTGCTGGATCAAGAACTCCGACGGCTGGTCGAAACCGTGGCGGATCACTACCGCCCGGCCCTGGTGGGTCTCGCCCGCGGCCGCGCCGCCGGGCGCGACGGTGCGGGTCTTCGGCCGATCGCTCGACGCGCAGCTGGTGGCGCTGAAGGCCAGCGACGACGGCCAGGTCACGGTCCTGTCGGACTTCCAGCGCGGCCAGCATCCGCTGTACGAAACGCAGGTCACCCTGCCGGCCGACTTGGCGCCGGGCCCGTACGAGCTGTACGTCCACAACGGCACGGGCGGCGAATCCGGCTGGGGCGGGCCCGTGTCCGTCTGCGTCGAAGCGGCCGCGGAAGCCCCGACGCGGCTGTTCGACGCGCGGGAATTCGGAGCCAAGGGCAACGGCGTGGAGGACGACACCGCCGCGCTGCGGGCGGCGCTTGTCCAGGCGGGGGAAGCCGGCGGCGGGACGGTGTTCCTGCCGCCGGGGCGGTACGCGATCAGCGCGACGCTGTGGATCCCGACGGGCGTGACGCTGCAGGGCGCGGGTGCCCAGAACAGCCTGCTCGCCGTCCGGGACGAGCGGCCGATGCAGTGGGACGTGCCGGCGGAGATCGCCCGCGAGATACCTGGCCACTTCCGAGCCCGCCAGCAAGACGGCGGACGGGGCGCCATGCTGTGGATGCGCGACCGCAGCCGCGTGGCCGACCTGGGGCTGGTCGACGGCCCCGGAACGCTGCTCCCGATCTTCGGCTCGCGCGACCGGTGCCGCGTCGAACGCTGCCACATCCGCGCGACGCACTCGACGCAGCCGGCGGTGATGATCGAGTGGGGCTCGGACGGGTTCGTTCTGAAGGACTCGCAGATCGAAGCCGCCGCCGGGGGCGTGTTCCTGGTGCATGGGCCGCACACCCAGGCCCTGATCAGCGGAAACACGATCCGCAACCTGCGGCCGGGCCAGGCAAACAACCTGTTCATCCGCGCCTTTGTGCACTCGATTATCGAGCTCTGGGCCTGGAAAGACGATGCGCCGTCGCCGGTGGCGTTCTGCGACCTGATCGGCGTGCGGATCATGGGCCGCGGCAACATCAGCCTGCTGGGACCGCTGGTCTTCGGCAACACGGTGCGGTTCTCCGAAGTGACCGGCTTCCGCTACGGCCCGGGATTCCACATCCAGCCCACGTGGCTGCAGGGCGCGGACCCGCAGCAGCGCGCCGCGGTGGACCTGCAGCCGGCGGGGCACAAGATCGCGGGCTTGCCGCAGACGGCACCGCTGAAGGACTGGAACATCGTCGAAGGATCGCACCTGGTCGATGGCCCGCGGGGCATCCGCATTTCGCCCCAAGCCCGGCATACGCAGCTGCGCAACAACGCCATCCACGTCGACGGCCAACCGGTGGTCGACGAGTCGGCCGGACGCTGACCGCTGAGCGAGTCTGCTCGCCGCGGGAATACAGCAACCGTCAAAGCGAAAAATAGAAGGGCACTTTCATGAAAACGAGATTGGCACCCGTCCTCACGGCCCTGTTGGTCGTCGCCGCTGGCGTTCAGGCCGCCGACTTCTACGTCGCCCCTCACGGCGATGACGCTCATCCGGGCACGGAGACGCAGCCGCTGGCCACGTTGCAGGCCGCGGTGAACAAGCTCCAGCCGGGCGATACCTTGCTGATTCGCGGCGGTACGTACCGGGAAACCGTAACGTTTCCGCGCAGCGGCACGGCCGACAAGCCGATCACGCTCAAGGCGTATCGGGACGAAAAAGTCGTGGTCAGCGGATGTGAGCTCGTGACCGGCTGGTCGCTCGATGACCCTGCCAAGCGGATCTGGAAGGCCGCCATGCCGTGGACGCTAGGCCTGGGCCGCAATCAGGTCTTCGCCGGCGGCCAGGTGCTGATCGAGGCGCGTCACCCGAACGTTCCCGCACCGGGCCTGGAGATGTACGTCGCGGACCTGTCGCCGCTGTGGCCGACCTACGGCGAGTTCTCGATTCCCCGGGAGACGCGAGTCAGCCAGCCGGGGCGGATCGTGAGCCGGTTGCTGGAAGGGCAGCCGGACGATTACTGGAAGGGCGCCATGTACTGCGGGGTGCATTTCGAGGGTTGGTGTGCGCAGACGGGGGTGATCGAAAGCTCCCGGCCGGGCGAGATTCTCGTCGGCGACCGCACGCAGGGCTGGTGGTTCGGCTCGGCCTACGACGGCAGATTCCCGCAAGAGCACGAAGACGGCCGGGGCATGATCGTGGGACACAGGCACGCGCTGGATGCGCCCGGCGAATGGCATTGGCAGGACAATACGCTGTATCAACTTCTACGGCAACGGCACGAACATGGCGTCCAGGCACCGCGGTCCCATGGACTATGCCGCCACGCTGCTGGCGCACAACCACCTGTACAACGGCATGCTGCTGACGCGCGACGCCGGGTTTCTGACGGGGTATTACTGCAGCGGCGGGACGCTGAACGGCCAGCACTCGCAGGTGGCTTACAACGTGATGCACGATTGCTACGACCTGTCGGCGCTGCGTTGGAACAAACTGGGCATGGTGTATCTCGACGCGGGCACATGCCACGTGGACGTCCATCACAACCTGTTCTGGGCGGCGCCCGGTTCGCTGCAGCGGGACATGTGGTTCAACACGTGTTGCGTCGATGTCCGCGAGCACGACAATGTGTTTCACGGACTGTTTACGCGGAACAGTGCGGAGCTGCGGGCCGAGGATTTTCCGGGCGGCCGGCCGTTCCGGTTCGGGCACGACTTTGCGCAGCCCCCCGCGCTGCCCAAGTGGCCGCAGCTCGTCAGCCAGCGATTCGAGGCGGCCGAGTGCTCGTCGCAATCCGCCGGCGTCCGCAAAACCGACGCCGGGCTGACGGACCTCCAGGATGGCGATTGGTTCGCCTTCGACTCGGTGGATCTCGGCGCGGGTTGGCGCTCGGCTGTCCTGCGTTTTGCCAGTGACGTCAAGACGCTGAATACCGACCGTTCCGCCCGTGCCGCGCCGCGGCACCGCCAGGCGACGGATCCTCTGGTGCTCGAAGCGACGGTCCATGACGGCGCGCACGAGATGGTGCACAAGCAGTGGAGTTTCTTGTACAACATTCCCGACGCTGCTTGGGTCCGGTTCGACCGCGTTCCCTGGGGCGAAGGCTATCGCCGCGTCCGCGTTGTCTACGGCCACGACGGCTCGGTGCCGTGGCAGCTGGAAGTGCGTCTGGACCGCGTGGACGGACCGTTGGTGGGACAAGTCACGCTGCCGCCGACCGATCGCGACCGTGGCAGCCACGTCCAAATCTACCGCGAGGCGGTCGCCGAACTATCCCCGCAGGCCCAGGGCGTCCGCGATGTTTTTCTGGCGTTTCGGTGCGAAGATCCGGCTCCGAGTCCCAAGCCCGTCGTGGATTTCGAGTACTTGCGGTTCGAGCAGTATCGCGGGCAACTGCCGCTGCAAAAGAACGAGGTGAAACTGGAGCTGCGCGCCGGGCAGCACGACGGTCCCAAGCTCGGCGAGTTCTATCCGCGTTTCACGGGCGGCGCAGCGCACGTTCGCGAATTCGTCGCACAGCTGGAAACCTCACCCACGGGACCGCTGTTTGTCGTGGTCCGTTCGGCACTCGAAGAACCCATCGGCACGGTGAGTGGCATCCGACTGGAGAAGAGTGCGGAACCGATTGATTGGACAGGTCTCGGTGTGCCGCCGCGCCGCTCGGAGGGCGAAACGGGCGATTGGCAGTTTCCCGCAGCGACGAACCGGCCGCGTTCTGCCCCCGGCGAACTTTTCCGGCCCTCGGCCGCATCACGTCCTTTCTTCCGGGCCACGCGACTCGCTGCGAGTCCGGTCATCGACGGCGAGTTGATGGAATGGCAGGGGCGGACCTTGGAGTTGAATCATTCGTTGGTAGGCACCGTCGTCGACGAGTCGCCGGCCCAAGCGTGGCTCGGCGTAGACGACCAGACGCTGTACGTGGCGCTGCGCAGCCCGCTGCGAGACGCGCGGGCCTTGGTCGTGGCGGGTCATCGCTGGGGCGCCACGGACGGGGTGGAATTGGCGTTGCAGGAAGCGAATCCTCCCGCGCCGATCCTCACGCTCCGCGGCTGGCCCGATGGGCACTTCTGCGCCCCGGACGTGGCGGGCGTGTCCGAAGCGGCCCGCACCCGCTTGGAACAGGCGGTCACGTATCGAGCTGCTGCCGGAGCGGACGCCTGGACGTGCGAATGGCGCATCCCGCTGGCCGCCTGCGGACTAGACCCCCAGGCCGTGGCGGCGTTGTCCTGCAATCTGACGGTCCGGAACGTGGCCCAGGATTCCTGGCGCACGTGGAACTACGCCGGCGGGGCTACCTACGACCTGCGCAACGGCGGCACGTTGATTCTCGGTGCCGGCCAGACGCTGCTGGCGGGCGGCTTGCAGGAAGCGCTGGCCGTCTGGCTCGATGCGTCCGACGCGGCCACGATCGAACGAGGCCCTGACAACCGCGTCCGCGTCTGGAAAGACAAGAGCGGAAACGGCAGGCATGCGACCCAGGCTGCGGCCGAGTTCTCCCCGTGGTACGACGCCCGGGGGTTGAACGGCAAAGCCGCGCTGCGATTCAACGACGAACAGAAGACCCGGCTGGACCTCGCCGATCTGTCCGAGCGGCCCATGGCGGCGACCATCTTTGCCGTCGTCAGCAATCCGGAGCCGGGGCTGCCCAATAATCACAACCCGCGGATTTTCACCGCCAGCAATGGCAAGGAGTTCGACTATCTGTGCGGCTTGTGCTGTTCCGTCCCGGGCACGCAGACGGGCGGGCCGCGGCTGATCGTCTACGAAGGCCGGGACCGTTGGGCTCGGTCCGTGCGGGTCGGCTGCTTCTCGCCCTACTACCAGACGTTCTTCCGCGGGCACATTGCGGAAATCCTCGTCTTCGGCCGGACGCTGACGCCGGACGAACGGTTTCGCGTCCTGGTCTACCTGACCGGCAAATGGGAGCTGTGACGGCCGGCCTCCCGCGAATTCGCTCATGCTTCCGTGTGGATCGATCTCACGGCGAAACAGGCACGGATTGACTGGAAGTGAAGACTATGAAACAAACTCCTGCTCTGCCGTTCGGCCGCTTGTGCTGGATTTGCGCGGCCTTGCCCCACTTGCCCGCGCTGTCCACCGGGTATATTCATAACAGTGGTTCCATCGATTGAAGAGCAACCCTTTACCGAAAGGTACCATCATGACACGCCGATTGTATGTCCTGGCTGGTTTGGCTTGGATCCTGGTTACGGGCGCCGGGCGCGCCGCAGAGGAGGCGGGTTCGGTGCTCGCGCCGGGCGCGACGGTTCAGAAGCTGGCCGGTGACATGAAGTTCACCGAGGGACCTGCCTGGCTGCCCGCCGAGAAGAAGTTGGTCTTTTCCGACATCCCCCAAAGCAAGCTGATGCAGTGGACCGAGGCCGCCGGTTTGTCGGTCTATCGTACCAGCGAGCAGGCCAACGGCAACATCCTCGATCTCCAGGGACGGCTGATCTCCTGCCAGCACGCCGCCCGCAACCTCGTGCGGACCGAACCCGACGGACGCATCACGGTGCTGGCAGACCGATTCGAAGGCCAGCGGTTCAATTCGCCTAACGACGTGGCCGTACGTTCCGACGGCACGCTGTGGTTCACCGATCCACCCTGGGGCTTGACCGGCCCGCACGAAATCCCCGGGCACTGGGTATTCAAACTCGATCCGCAAACCGGAAAACTCGAAGCCGTGATCAAGTCGCTGGCGATGCCCAACGGCATCGTCTTCTCGCCCGACGAGCGCCGGCTGTACGTGGCCGATACCGGGGGCAACCGGCGGCATCCCGATCCGACGTTCCACGACATGCCGGCCGGCATCCACTGTTTCGACGTCAGTCCGGATGGCCAACTCGGCAAAAAGCGGTTCGTCATCCCGCAAGGCAGCGACGGGATGGCGGTCGACGTCCAGGGCAACGCGTACGCCACGCACGGCCCCGGCGTCCAGGTCTACGACGCCGACGGAAAACTGCGGGAGCAGATCCAAGTGCCTGAGAACCCCGCCAACGTCTGCTTTGGCGGCGAGGATTTCCAGACGCTCTTCATCACCGCCCGCACGTCGCTGTACAGCGTCCGCGTCAAGCACCAGGGAGCCAAGCCGGTCGGTGCAAGCTGGTGAGCGTTGGACGTCGGCCCTTTCCGCCCTTGCCAAGCGGAGCTTCATCCGCCGGCGCGTGCCAGATGACGGTCGGCGAAATCCAGATACTGCTGCCAGTCGTAAGGCGTGATGTCGTGGTCGCCGCTGCGGATGTGATAGCCGACGGTCTGCCCCACCGGTTGATCGACCGGCGGCATTTCCTCGACGCCCAATCCCTCCCGGCCCAGCAGCCGGTACACGGGCTCGGCGTGGCGAGCCGCAAGAAACTCGCCGCGCGGGTCGGCCCAGCGGTCCTGCTGGGCGCTGGCCACATACACCGGACGCGGTGCAACACAGGCGATCAGCATGTGCGCGTCCACGGGCAAGGCGGATTCGTTGTTGCCGTACTGCCGATAGTTCTGGCAGTACCAGATGCCCGACAGCGAGTACGAAGCGGCGACCGATTCGCCGTAGCGCCGCCGGGCTAAGGCAGCGCCGCCCTGGCCCGAGTTGTTCGAGATGACCAGGGCGAACCGCTCGTCTTGAGCACCGGCCCACAAGGCAGTCTTGCCGGTCCGCGAGTGCCCGAAGACGGCGACCCGCTGTCCGTCGATCGAATCGTCGGTCTGCAGATAGTCCAGCACGCGGCTCAGTCCCCAGGCCCAGACGCCGATCGAGCCCCATTGATCCTCGGCCGGCTCCGAGCGGCCTTGTTGCTGGGCAATTCGATACCGCACTCCCTGGCGCCAGCCTTCGGTCGTAAACCGGCAGCCGGATCCGTGGCGGTCCAGTTCGATATCGCCGCCGTGGAAGCTCGCCACGGCGTAGCCTCGTTTCAACACCAGTTCCAAGGGCCAGCGGTGCGCGTGTTCGCCTGGCCGGCAGACCGCGTTTCGCGACGGGGTGATGCTCGTGTCCGGATGGACGCCCTGGTTGCCGTAGTTCAGTCCGAGGAAGGCCGGGACGGGCTTCGGCGCCGCGTTGGGTACAAACAGCAGCAGATCGATCCACGGCGCGTCGTCGGATTCAAACAGCCGGAGCCGCACTTCCTTGCGCGTGGCCAGCCCCTCGAGGGCTTGCCGCTCGATGCCGATCACGTCGCAACGCGACGCGGTCTTCAGCGGCGGCACGCGGCCGTAAACGTGCTCGGCAAACGCCGCCAGGATCTCCGGACGCCGCACCGCGCGCCACATCTCGGCATCGGCGACCGGTCGCCCGTCGTCACAGACCAGCGGATCCGGCAACTGGTACTGCGGCACTTTCGATTCGTCGTAATTCGTATCCGGCGGTTCCTGCCCCAGCAGCGAAGCAGACATCGCCAACACGATCAAGGTTCCCCACATTGTCAAACGCATGGTCAGTCTCCTTTTCACTTTACGGCACGGTAGACGGCCAGGATATTCTCCGGCGGCACATCGGGCTGGAACAGGTGCGCGGGGGCCAGGACGTAGCCCCCGCCGCGGCCGAGCGTTTCACAGTACCGGCGGGCCTCGGCTTCGACGTCGGCAGGCGAGGCCTGCGGCAGGAGATGCTGCATGTCGATACCGCCGTGGAAGCCAAGGCGGTCGCCGAACTCGCGACGAAGCGGCCGAACATGGCCGTCGAAATGAGCGGCCCGCGCTGGGTGCCGAGGTCGCTGATGACCAGATACAGGTCGATCCGCCCGCCGGTGATCTCCGCGGCGCGGGTGTAATCCTCCAGGTAGAAGTCGGTGAACTTGCGGCAGAGTCTGGTAGCTGATAGCCATCATCAAGCACTGCCGGCCGCGGAGCCGCCGGCCTACCTCCGCAATATCGTTCACGTTCGGCTGGGCAATGTTGAGCACGTCGACGCCAATCTCATGCAGGGCTTCCATGATCGGCAGGAACTCGCCGCAACAATACATGGACAACTGGTGGCAGTGCGTCTTGATAGAGTCTTTCTTGTCGAACTCGGGGGTGTAGTGGGCTTATCCCCAACCGCAAGCCGTACTAGAATACGTGGTGTTAGGTTGTTCTATCGAGTCACCAGCCGCTTCTCAGCAATTCGCTTACCGAAACTGGGTCCAGTACCAACGAGCAGCTTTCCCAGTCGGCGTCCTCGACTTTGCTGTATTTGGTGTCGAAGGGATTTCGAGTCGCGGTGGTTCGATCAATCAGTCTGCGTGCATCGACTTCGTTATCGAGTGCGATCTGTACCCAAACGTCTTCCAGCGTATCCGGGATCTGACCGAACAAGTCGTGGATGGCTTCCAGTCGATCAGCCAATACCTCGTGTACGCGATCTTCCACCGAATCGCGGTAGCGCAGATTGGCAATCCAGATCTCCTCGCGTGTTTGGCCGATGCGCTGGATACGGCCCTTTCGCTGCTCGAGCCGGGTCGGGTTGCGCCCCTCTCCGAACCAGTCAATCACGCAACTGAAGGTGTCCAGCACAACTTGGGTGCCATCCGCCAATCCTGCCATGATTGCCGCAGATTGTGGTAGGTCCAACACGCGAATCGTGGCTCGGGGAATCACGAGTTCGCCGGTAAATGCGGTGTCCACCCAGGCTCGCAACGGCGCAGCTTCCGCGTCGTAAGTTGGCCGAACCGACAGCGTAATCAAAGCTCGTCCTGCATCATCTACCATGCCGTTCATGCGACCGCGACTCCCAGTTCGATAGTGGCGTGGTGGCCGACGCGGAGGACGAAGGGCAGACGGTAGGGATGCGCCGAACGGGCCGCCTGGATGGCTTCGCTCAAGGTCTGGCCCAGGAAGTAGTCGCCCGAGTCCGGTTCGATGGCGACAAATGCGTCCGGGTTGGTGCGTTCCAACTGAACTCGAAGTCGTTGCTCGTAAATGACACTCGCCTTTCGGGCCAGTTCCTGAGACTGCGGGGATACCATGTCTGTGCGCTTTCTGTGCTGGTTTGGAGTGGTTTATCAGCGATTCTACTCGACACAGGCTGTCGTGATAATCCATGCCCCCGGAAGAAGCACGAACCACGGGCAGAAGAATGGTTCATCCGGCGGAATCGCGCGCGAGCGGATTTTCCGAGGAACCCTGCCGTCGACGGCCAATTTCCTGGACACGCGGAGCACCGCCCCGAAGGAGCCGAACAAATCAGCCTGAGGCAGAGCGATGCGGCACGAGCCGCGAGCGACGCCCCATGTGGTGAATCCACAAATACGCAAAGCCCTGAAAGGGCGGAACAAACGCCCAGCGAGTCCTGTTTCGCCCTTTCAGGGCTGGTATGTTCAGATCCTGCGTACCCGGGGCGACGTTCGCGGGTACACCCGCTTCACTCTGCCCCGGGCTGGCATGTTCCGCCCCGTTGGGGCAAAGAACCGCCCTTGCGCGCGCTCGTTCCGGATGAACCAAAGATTAAGACCGCATCGCCCCGGCGAACGAACGGAAATCCGCTGGTCTGGCTTCGAGGAACTCGGCGTCGAGTACCAACTGTAGCCCGCGCGACCGATGCGTATCTGACTGGCCCGACTCGGCCGCCACCAACTCGGGATCGAGGACCAATTCCAGGACGCACCACGGTTCGAGGATCTGCGACGGGCGAGCGCGCGGTCCGCGGGCGCTGGCCAGCGTGCGGAGCGCCACCTGCCAGAGACCGCAGTGACGCAGAATCCGTTCGAGGGTCGAAACGGGGACGCAGCCAATCTTGTTCGGCACACTTCTTGCTCGGGTAGGCATCCTCGCCGCTCGCCGGCGAGTGTTTCAGGGTACGTGGCGACGAACAAGCGTCCATCTCGAACGACCGTGATCCCCGACGCTTGCCGTCGGGAGATTCAGGATCGATGGCTGACATCGTGATACCGCCAATTAGCCCGACGCACTCGCCGGCGAGCGGCGAGGATCAAAGGGCGCTCTCTGAGAGTTGCCCTCGTGGCCCGTTTTCCTCAATGACTCGACGGCAAGCGTCGAGGATGCGTACCCGGGGCGACGTTCGCGGGTAGACCCGCTTCACTCTGCCCCGGACTAGCATGTTCCGCCACGGTGGGGCAAAAAACCGCCTTGCGCGCGAGGGCTTTCCTCGGGGGGCAGGCCTTGTGTTCGGTCTTCAAGGGTTGTAAACACACTATGGGGGTGGGATGAACGCACACAAACTGGCGACGCCATCCCCGGGCCTCCACGAATTCGGTTCGCCGGCGACTGGAGCATGAAGCACTGCGAAGCGGGTGGCTTGTGCTCGTCCACTGCTGAATGCCCCCCGTGGGTTGAAACCCACGACTACGCTCGCCCAGCCGCTACGCGGCATCGAGCACGAGACGCCGGCCGATTGTACGGACACGTATGGATTCCAGCATCAAGGCTTTGATTCCCCTGCCCACCATTCCCCTGCCCAACTCTTCCCGAACTCCTCACGAAACAGCTGGCACCTGGTAAAACACCTTTGCCGCCGAAGGCGGTGGGGAAAGGATGAGATGTCGGGCGGTCGCGTGTCTAGGCGGAGGGTGATACTCCGCCGAGATGAACTCGGTGGCCTCCGGCGGAACGGCAGGCAACCGTTCCTCTGGGCAGATCGCCATGTCAGGAGTTCCGGAAGGCAGGACGACGGAAAATCAACGGAGCAAGAGCCCGCAAGGTCCAGCAGGATAGAAGACGATGTGAGTATGGCCTTCGGCCAAGCATGGCCGGACCGCAAAACGGCGGCTACAAATGCCAAGGTGGACGATTGGGTCGGCGGAGCATGGCGGCGGCCTCGTCGTCGCCCACAATCTGCTCCTGGTCCGGATCCCAGCGAATCTTGCGTTTCAACCGCATGGCGATGTTGCCCAGGTGGCAGATCGTGGCGGTGCGATGGCCGACCTCGACTGGCTGGATCGGATCCTGGCGGCTCTTGACCGCGTCGAGGAAGTTGCGCACGTGATCGGGGATCAGGTAGCTGGTCCCCTTCTCCTTGCCCGAACGCTGGGGATTACTGACCGGCAGATGGATCTCGTCGGGGCCGATTTGCGAGCCGGCCAGCGCTTCCGGGTAGGTCGTCAGACCGCTGCGGGTGAATTGCACCCAGCCTTCGGTGCCCTCGAACCGCGTCTCGAACCGCGCGCCGGAGTCCGGCTCCTCGGTGCGGCACACCAACTCGACGCCGTCGGCAAAGCGGCAGCGGAAGGCCGCCTTGAGCGCCGTCGTGAACAGGTCGCCCGGGCGCGGGAACTCGCCTCCCAGATCCTCGACCTCGACCGGACCGGTCCGATCCGTGCCGTGGCCCCACTGGGCGATGTCGTTACGGTGGGCGCCGAAATTGGTCACCTGCCCGCCCGAGTAATCCAGAATGAATCGGAACCGGTAGAAACAGCGGTCCGGGTGGTATTCCGCCTGCGGTGCCGGGCCCAGCCACATATCGTACTCGAATCCTGCGGGTACCGGCATCGGCTGCCAGCCTACGCCCGGGCTGACGGCGTTGTTCGGCGGCAAGCTGGTCAGGATCCGCTGCAGCTTGCCGATCCGCCCGTTGCGGACCAACTCGCAGGCATGGCGCACCAAGGGATGCGATCGCCAATGACTGCCGGTCTGCAGAATTCGCCCGTGTTGTCGCACGGCCTGGACCATCGCCTGACCGTCGGCCACGGTCAGCGAAAGGGGTTTCTCACAATAGATGTCCTTGCCGGCCTTGGCGGCGGCTACGGTCATCAGTGCGTGCCAGTGATCGGGCACGATGATCGCCACCGCGTCGATGTCGCTGCGGGCGACAACTTCGCGGAAATCGGAGTAGGCGTCGCAGCCCCGGTACTGCCCGCGGCCGGTCTGCTCGGCGTAGTACTTGTTGACCTGCTCCTGAGCCGGCTTGCGCCCGAGGAACTGTTGGGGTGTGCGGTAGCCGCCGCTGGCCGCGTTGACGTCACAGACGGCCAGCACCTGGACGTCGTCGTTTTGGAGGAACGCCGGGATGTCGATCGTGGCCTGGTTGCCGTTGCCGATCACCCCGACGCCGATCCGATTGCTCGGGGCGAAAGCCCCGAACACGGAACGGGGGACGATGGTCGGAACCGCCATGGCGGCACCGGCCGATCCGAGGGTCTTGAGAAACCTCCGCCGGCTGCTGCGCCGACTCGGCTGATCACCCGTACGCATCACTGTCGCCTCCCGGGATTGCTGCGAGGTTTTTCATGGGCAGAGCGTCTGGAACCGATCCAGGCTGATTGGGTTGTCCACTTCTGGCCAACGGATCATTGAGGCACGAACGTCAGCGACCTCAAGTTGAACGGCTGCCAGCCCTCGGCGACCGCTTTGACCGCGACAGAGATCGTGCCGGCCTGTGCGAGCTTCAGACGTCCCAGTTCGACCGTTTGGAAGCGGCCATAGTCGCCGGTCACGGGCGCCTTGGCCGACAACGATTGATCGCCTGCGACGATCTGGAACGAGCCGCTGTCCGTGGCGGCGATCTCCGCCGACACGACGAACGTACCCGGCTTGGCGATCTTGACCTTCCACTCGACCCACTCGCTGGGATCCAGCCAGAATCCGATGTTGTTCCGTTGCGGTCCCGCCTCGTAACGAAGCTGCTGGCCGTGGCAGACCGCGTCGATGGCCTGTAGCTTGATCGTGCCGTCAGCTTGCTGGCCGGGAACCGTGCCCTCGACTTCCACCTCGCCGGCGACCTTCAACACGACCACGCTGCAAATCGGATCGGGAGCGTCGGCGGGAACTTTGATGCAGATACCCGAATCGACGGCTTCGGTGGGCAATGCCTTTTTGTCGGCATCCGCCAGCAGATAGGCCGTGGCGACCGGGTTCCGCAAGCCGGGGACGAGCAACTGTCCGTCGCCTGGCCATTGGAAGACGTGCAGAAACAGTGTCGTGCTGCCGTCGGCCGACTTCTGTGTGCAGCGGCCCCAGGCCAGGCTCTTGAACGGACTGGCTGCGGTTTCGTAGAGCGATTCGCTGTTGATTTGCATCCACTTGCCGATGGCGTCCAAACGTTCGACGGACGGCTGGGGAATCAAGCCTTCGGCGGTCGGACCGACGTTCAGCAGATAGTTGCCGCCTTTGGAAGCGATGTCGATCAGATTGCGGATCAGCGTTTCGCTGCTCTTCCAGTCGTGATCGTCGCGTTTGAAACCCCAGGTGTCGTTCATCGTCATGCAAGATTCCCAATCCACGCCGGGCAGGCCGGTGGCAGGAATCTGCTGTTCCGGAGTGCCGAAATCGCCGGCGTGGTCGCCGCCCTTGGTCAACCCTTCCATGCCCTGACGGCCCTTGCCGACGCGATTGTTGATGATCAGCTGCGGCTTGAGTTTCCGCAGATAAGCGTACACGTCACGGGCGTCTTCCTCGGTGTACCAGTCGCACCACTCGCCGTCGAACCAGAGGACTTCGGGATCACAGCTCTCCAGCAGTTCCCGGAAATGCTGCTTCATATAGTCCATGTATTCGGTCTTGCGGCCCGCCACGATCTTGGTCGGATTGTAGCCCCGGTCATGGGGCCGTGTCTGGGACGGATGGTGCCAGTCCATGATCGAATAATAGACGCAGAACTTGATGTCCTGCTTGCGGCACTCGTCGGCCAGCGGTTTCAGCAGGCACTTGCCGTAGGGCGTGGCATCCACGACGTCGTAATCGGTGGCTTTCGAATCGAACAGGCAGAAGCCGTCATGATGCTTGGAGGTGATCACAAGGTACTTGACGCCGGCCTGCTTGGCGATCCGCACCCAGGCGACAGGATCGTAATCCACCGGGTTGAATTGCTTGGCCAGTTGTTCGTATTCGGCGACGGGAATGTTGGCGCTGTTCATAATCCACTCGCCGATCCCGCCGATCGGTTTGTCCTGCCAACTGCCCGCGGGCACGGCGTACAAGCCCCAGTGGATGAACATGCCAAAACGGGCATCGCGCCACCACTTCATCCGCCCCTCCCGCTGCTCGGGGGTTTCCGGATTCCACGTGGCCTGGTCTGCCGCCCGCAAGGGCGCGGCGAGCGTTAGCCATCCCAGCAACAAAAGGCAACCGCAGGTGAGTCGTCGGAGGTTCATGTATTGGTTCCTTGATGTGGAAAGTCGACCTGCCCTTGCCAAGGGCGTGCATTATAGTATATCAACAGTTGCCTGCGCCGCGAGACGCTGCAGGCCTGTCTGACGTTATTTGGGAGGGACCGAATCCCCGTGCATGAAATGTCGATCGTTCAAGCGCTAATCGAGCAGGTCGAGGCGGAAGTCGAAAAGTCCGGTCAATGCGGCCGCGTGGTCGGACTGGACTTGGTCGTCGGCCGCCTGTCCGGAGTCCACGTGGACTCGATCCGCTTCGCTTTCGAGATCCTCGCACCAGGCTCGATCCTCGAGGGTTCGACCTTGCGCGTCAGCGAGCCGGCGGCGCACAGCGACTGCCGCCAGTGCGGCGCGCGGGTGCAAATCGAGGACTTGACGATGTCCTGCCCGCGTTGCGGCAGCGGCGAGATCGTAATCGACGGCGGACGCGATCTGCTGCTGCAATCGATCGAGTTGGAGACGTTTGGGCAGGCGGATGGGCCCGACAAGGATCCGTGACGTCCGTTTCATCGCTGCGACGTGTCGCGCTACTTCAGCGTATCTTCGTACAGGGGCAGGTGGCGGTAGTAGACCTCCAGCGACAGGATATTCATGGTGGTGACGTACAGCCGTCCGGCGTGGGGGGCCCAGCGGTCGGGGATGGCGCCGCGGGGGTCCCAGCTGCCGGCCAGCGGGCCTTGTTTGAGTTGCGTTTCGCTCAGCAGCGGGTGCAGCCGCTCGTTCCAGGCTTTCCAGTAGTCGCCGCCCATGTGGAACATGACTTGGGTCGCGTAGTACCAGTAGTACGTATCGCGCTGCGGGTCGTTGCGGGTGCCGAGCGCGGGGAGGTTTTCCGCCAGGTACTTGGCGCCGCGGATCATGTTGGGGTTGTCGCGCCGCCAGCCCAGGTACAACCGCATCAACAGGCCGACGGAGGTCATCGTCTTGGTGGGCTGGCGGCCGTGGGCTTGTTCGGGCGTGTTCGGGGCCAGCGGGTTGTAGCGATACAGGTGCGGCTCGCGGTCGGAGGCTTGCGATTTGTCCAGCCATTGGCGGATGCTGACGTAGGCCCGTTCCGGGACTTCCAGCCCGGCGAGTTCACCGCTCTTGAGGGCCATCATCATCCAGCCGCTGACCGAGGTGTCGCTGCCGACTTGGGGTGCGTAGCGCCAGCCGCCGCGTTCGGTGTGCTGCGAGGCCACGATGAAGTTCAACGCTTTTTGAGCCGGTTCCTTGAGGCTCGGGTCCTGCGTCATGCCGTAGGCTTCGCACACGGCCAAGGCGGCCAAGGCATGACTGTACAGCCACACGCTCTGGTTCGATTGATCGTCCATCGGCAGAAACAAGTCGCCGTCGGCTTTCTGGTTCTTGATCAGGTACTCGATGCCCCCTCGCACGACGTCCGCGTACTGGTGTTCCCGATGGTTGTAGCCGGCGCCTTGGAAGGCCAGCAGGGCCAGCGCGGTGGCCCCGGTGTCGGTGACCAGGCCCGCCGGTTCGCCGGGGATACTCTGCAGACTCCAACTGCCGTCGGCCAGTTGTTGCCGGACCAGGAAGTTCAGTCCCAGGTCGATGGTCTGCTCGGTCAGCGGAGGCGGGCTGCCCAGGCCTTGGCCCCAGCCGCCGGCGGCGTCGCGCGGCCGGCGGCGGAACGATTCGGTGGGCACAATCGCCGCCGTGGTCGTCGCCGGCAAGCCGCCGACTTGATGCCGGACAAACCGGGCGGCGTGGAGCGCGACTTGCATGCTGTCGCGAACCGCGCGGCGGTTGTTCAAACCCACGTCGACGGAGGTTCCGGCACCCAGGCCGCCGGGGCCTTGGATGGCGTCGACGTTGACGGCCAAGCCGCCCTCGGTGGCTTGCCGGGCCAGGTCCAGCTGGTGCAGCGCATCGCCGGGGCTGTGGTCTGCCTGGGCATCCGTATCGAACGCGCCGCGATGGGGCGCGTCGACCATCGCGGCTTGGACGGAACCGCTGGGCGGCGCAACACGCTCGGCCCGTGTCCACGGAGCGCCCGTGTTGGCCAGTTGGCCGAGAGCGGGCCCGTCGACGGTGCTGGGCGATGCCAGACGGATCCCGGCCGCCACACCTGGCGCAGCGGCGACTGGGACGTCGATGGCCGATTGCCCCGCCATCGCTCCGACCGGTCCTGAACTGGGTGGCGCGATGCGGCCGGTGGGCAAGCTGCGGGCGTCGCCACCGGCGGTGGCCAGCGGCCGTCCGTCGTCGGCGCCGCCGGACTGCGGGACGCCGGCGAGCGAAACCGCTTGGGCTTGCAGGTTGGCTGCCAGGCTGGGACCGACGGCGGCGCGAGCCGGAGCGGCCGTTCCGCCGCCCAGTTGCGGCTGGCCAATGGCCGCCTCGGCAGCTTCCGCCCGTTGGTATTGGCTTGCGGCCAGCAATTCGCCGCCGCTGGCGGGAGTGGACGAGGCCGCGGCGTCCGCATGCGAGGCTCGACCCGTCGCTGCTCCGCCGCCGGAGACCAACCGAGCGGCAGCGGTGGCCAGCGGACTGGGGGCTGGTCCTGCGGCCGGCGCATCCGGGGCGCCGCCTGCGAACAACTCGCCGGCTGGCAGTTCGGCGATGGTTGTCGAGGGCTGGCCTGCGAGGGCTGTCGGCTTTGCCTCGCGTCCGGCGGTCGGGGACGCCACGGCGGGCATGTCCGGCTGGCCACCGCCTGTGGCCGTCTGGCCGCGGGCTGCCTCTGCTGCCGCCACGCGGCTGATCTGGGCCGCAGGTACGAATTCGGAAGGTTCTGCCGCCAGGCTCGCCGGCACGTCGCCCGGCGAGCCTCCCGCAGGCGCGGCGGCGCTCGGTTCCGTTCGGGCCAGCGAGGTCGCCGCGGCGTCGATCGGCTGTCCCGCCGCTCCGCGACTGCCTGCCGTGCCGCCCGCAGCGCCCGGCAGAACGACGGCCACTTCCATCGGCGGAGCGCCCGGCGCCGTCCGTCCGGCTCGAGCCATCTGCGGCGCCGCGGCTGGGGCATCAGCCTCCGGGATATTGGACCCCTGAGCGGCGCGAGCTACACTCGTCGCCGGCATGGCTGACGGCTGGCCAACGTCGGCCGCGGCAGCGGCCGGAGCGCCGCTGTCGGCGGGCTGTCCTGTTTCGGCGCGAGCGATGCCGGTCGTCGCGGGCGCTGCCAGTTGCCCGCTGGGGGCAGGGGGAGCGGTCAGGGCGAGTTCGCCGGCCGGCGCTGCCGAGGCCGCGGTGCCGGGAGCTTGCGGAACGCGTTCGGCGCGGGCCACGGCAGGGCTGTCTCCAGATGCCAGTGTGGGGCCCGCCGGCACGTCCGGCGGCACCTCGGTGCGGCTGACCGCGGACGACGACACGGCCGCCGGGGCGGCTTGAACACTGGCCGAGTCAGGGCCGCCCGAAGGCGACGCGACCATTGCAGCGGCGGGCGCACGTTCGACTGCGGCGCCCAATGCGGCCAAGGCTTGGCTCGCGTCCGCGGCGGTGTCGGCTTGGGCGTTGATCCCTTCGACCGTGGTGGTCGTCGCGAGCGCCAGGGCTTGGGCCGCCGCGCGCGCCAGTCGGCGTTTACGTTCTTCTTCGTCTTCGTCGCTACCGCCGCCGACGGTTGGAAGATCGGGGACGGCTTGCGACAGGTCGGCGCGGGCCAGCGCGGGCTTGTCGGGCGCGGGGGCCTGGCTGACTTCGGTGGGCGGCCCGAGTTCGACGCTCTGCGCCGGTCCGCCGGACGACGGGCTCAGTCCGCCGGCGTCCGTGCGGGCGACCGCCGTCGGCAGCAACTCGGCCAGCGGCATCAGCGGCTGACCGCCTGCATCGGAGGCCGGGGCGGTGGGGATTTGAGCGGCGGTGGGCGACGTCAGCGCGGCCTGCGGGGCTCCGCCGACCTGGCTGCGGCGCGCGATTCGGGGCATGTCGGTATCAAAGTTCATCGTCGGCTGGCCGCCGCCGCTACCGCGGCCGGTTTGACCTTCGGAGACGGCGCGGCTGGGACCGAGGTCGACTTCCGTCGCGCCCACGGTGCCGGTGACCGGTCCGGCGGGAGCGGCGGCGTCCGCCCGGGTGAGTGCGGCGCTGGCGCTGGCCGCCAACGCTTCGGGCTGGCGCGCGCCGGCGGCCAAGGCGATTTCGGCGTCGGCCCGCGAGGGAAGGCTGGCGGTGGGAACCTGGCTGCCCGCAGCGGCACGGCGGACCAAAGCCGAAGCTTGCGGCGACAGCGCGGAGCCGGGGGGCGTTTCCTGGGTGGCCTGGGTGCGGCGGGCGGCGGCAGAGGCGATCATGGCGGGGCTGTCGGCGGCGGGCCGAGCGCGGTCCAAATTGCGGCCTTCGCCGATGCCTGCCGTCCCCGTTATGGCCTTGGACAAGGCCATACGGGCCGGTTCCGCCGAGGGGCTGCCCACGCCCCGCGCCGCTTCGGCGGCGGCCGGGCTTTCCACATTTTCCGGCGAAGCAGCGACCTGCGTGCGGGTGATGGCGCGAGCCACGGTTGGCGCCGGCGGTGCGTCGGGGGCGATGCTCGGCGCGTCGCCGGGCTGCAAGGGCCGCGCGGCAGGCCGGCCGATCTGGGTCGTTGTGCCGGCAACTTGAACCTCCAAACTGGGCTGGCTGCGGGTCGCTACGGGATCGGAGGTTGGTTGGCGAGCCACGGCAGCCAACGAGGGCCGCGGCTGGTCGCTTTCGCCTTGGGCGGCAGCGGTCGGCGACGCCACGTCAGTGGCGAGGGTAGTCAGATCGGGCGCGGCGGTCGCTTCTTGTCGGCGGGCGGTCGAGGCCAGTGGCGAAGCGGCCAGCGCGGGGGCCTGTTCGCCGCGCGGCCGGCGCGTGGCGGCTTGCGAGGCCCCTGTCGGAGACGCGGCTCCCGTGGCTGCCACCGCCGGTTCCGCGCCCGTCTGCTCGGCGACCGGGCCGGACGCGGCGGACTGCCTCGCCGCCGCCGTCGCCACCGCCGTCGGCGCCGGGGCCTGGGCGGCTGCTTCGACCGCCTCGGCAGACGCTGTTTCGGCGGTGGTGCGGGCGGCCATCTGCGGCGTGGCGGACTGCCGCCGCGGCACGCTCTCGGGAGCTGACGCAGCGGTCGCGGTTTCGGCGCCGGTCGAGTCGGCCTGGCGACGCGCGACGGACGGGGCCGGCACAACGGCGGGTGCGGCCGCAGGCGCGCTGGCTGCCGATTCGGCCGGCGTTGCGGCAGCGGCACTGGCCGCGGCGGGCTGCCTGGCGGCCGCGACAGCCACGGCTTGGGGCTGGGTTGGAGCCGCCTCGGCGGCTGCAGCGGGCGCCTCTTGGCGGATCTGCGCCGCGGTGCTTGACGACGGCGCGGACCGCTCGGCAATCTGGCTGCGCGGCGCCGCCGCGGCCGGCGGCGAGACGACTGACGGTGACGCGTCCGTCGCCGGCGCAGTGCGCGGGGGCAATTGGACCGTCGCATTCGGCGCGGGGGCGGTGGGTTCAGCCGGGGTTGCGAGCGCCGGGGCGAGCGGCGTCTGTGCGGGGTTGCGCGCCAGCGCCCCGGTCAACGGCTGCAGCGTGGCCTCTGCCGGGTCCGGTTGTGGTGCGGTGGCCGCCACGGCGCTGTCCGCGGTCGCGGGACTCGGCGGCCGCAACGGGCTGGGGGTGCGGCGAGCCGGCGACGACAAGTCGGCTTGCGCCGCCTGCGGCGAAGTCGGCGTTTGCGGCAGTCGAGTCGCCGTAGCGGCTGCGGCCATCGGCGGGGTTACCGCCGGGGTGGCGGTCGCCGGTTCCGCAGCGCGGGCCGCCAGGCTGTCTGCGGGTGCCGGTGGACTGGTCGTGGCCCGGGGCACCGCGGTGGCGACGGCAGCGGCGGCAGCGGTCTCCGGCGGGGTGGGCGCCGGAGCGTCCGCCGGGCTGACCGCACGGGCCGCCGTGGCGACGCTCGGACGAGCCGTGGCACGGGTGCGCTGGTTCGGCACCGGGACGGGCGCTTGGGCCAATTCGGGTTGTTGCTGCGTCGGCAACTGGCGACGTGCTGGTTCTTGAGTGGCCGAGCGTTCGACTTCCGGCGTCGGTTCTGCCGGTTGTTGCGGGCGATCCGGACTGGCCGTCGCCTGGCGTGGGGCCGAAGTGGTTTGCGGTTGGATTTCGTCAGGGCGAGTCCGCCGCGCTTCGCTGGGACCGCCGGCCAAGTCGACTTGCGTTCGCGGGACTTGGATCGGCCGGGCGACTTGCCGCTCGAGTGTCGGCGTGGCGGACGACTCGGCTTGCGGCGCCTGTTGCGGCGTGCGGCGGGCCACGTTGGCCGCCGGTTGGACGTCCGGCGTCGCCGGCTCTTGGGGGGCGGCTTGTCGAGCGACTTGAGCTTGCGTCTCACGACGTTCCAAGCCGCTGTCCTGCGCTTGCAGGTTGGACGGCGGAGTGGGCGCAGGCTGCGGCGTTGCGACGGCGGCTGCCGCCGCGGTCGACGTCGGCGTGCGAGCGGGTGTCATGCGGCGGGTGAGCCGCGAGTCCTGATCGCTGAACCGCGGTGCTTCTTGGTCGCTTTGAGGCTGTCGGACCAAGTTGGGGTGGACCGTCTGCTCCGGCTCAGGGACGGGGGTTGGCTGCGGTTCCGGCGGCGGCGTCTCGGGTTCGGTGGGCTGCCGCTGGAGTGGTTCCGGTTCGGGCTGCGGCGTCTCGGTTTCGACGGGGCGCGTCAAATCTTGCCGGATGCGGCTTTCGCGGGTCGGCTCGACGTAGTCGGGAACCGTCACCGGCTGGCGTTGCTCCGTGAGATCCGTGCGGGCCAGAATATCCTGCATCGCCCGCCCGAAGATCTCGAATTCGATCGAGATCACCAGCAGGACGGCATGGACGAGCAAGCCCAGCAGGATGGCCAATTGCATGCTGCGGCGAAAGACACGATTATCGACCAATGTCAAAGCGACGGCGGTCCCGCCGTACAGCAACGCGGCGACGACCATCCACGTGATCGCGTTGGCGTACCACCGCGGGTCGTCAAATCGCAGGTAGACCGCCAGCGTGCCCATCGTGAACCCGCCCAGCACGACCAGGGCCACGATGACCGGCCACAGCTGTTCGTCGAGCGGCTGGTACCGCGGCGGCTTCAGTTTTCGGATGATGCGGCGGATTTTTGCCATATTGCCAGTCTCTTGTAATGCAGTTTGGCCCCAGGCTCGAACGTCCCGAATTCAATTTTGGCCGGGATCTGGCGCCCCCACGGTTTTGTCTTCCCTCGGCCAGAATGGAATTCTGGACGTCGGAGCCGTTCCCCGTTTCGCAGTTAGTGATCCTCACCCGAAGTGGTCAGCTTGTAATCGAAAATACCTGCCTGGTTGCAGGCGTTCATCACGAACACCGCCGAGTCCAGTTGGACCCGTTTATCGGCCCGGATAATCACCGACTGGTGAGCTGGGTTATCGGCAGCTGCTTGCCGCAGGATCTGGGCCACCTCGTCGCCGCTGACAATCCGGCCTTGGATGAAGAATTGCCCTTGATGATCGATATTGACAAACAACTCGCGGGGCTGGGCCATCAGCGGTCTGGCTTCGCTGGCCGCCGGCAGCATTACGTCCAATTCGCGGTCTTCGGCCGCGAATCGCGTGGCCACCAGGAAGAACAACAGCAGCTGAAACACGACGTCGATCAGCGGCGTGATGTTCAGGACGTTCAGGGCGGAGCCTTTTTTGATGCGGACGGCCATGAAGGACTTTCTAAGGCTGAAGAATCAAGGCTGAGGAATGAAGGCTCAAATCGTTTCGGTCTCGGCAAGTTGGTCTCGGTGAGTCCTTCATCTTCTGCTCCTCCGCTTCACGATTTCTTTCCCGCCGCAGACGGCGTTGGCGGCGGCATTGTTGGCGGGGTTGCCGCCATTTCCGCCGGCGACTCGGCCCCGTCCGCCTGGTCGCCCGCCATGCGAGCGCCAAAGCGGACGCGGCCTTCGTAACGTTCCACCAGGGGCATCATGTTGAACAACATCTCGTCGATTTCATGAAACAGGGCGATGATTCGGGTCTCGTAGAAGTGGGCGAACACGGCAGACGGAATGGCCACCATCAGTCCGGCGAGGGTGGTGACCAGGGCCACGTAGATTCCTTGTGCCAATTGCGTGGCGCGGTCCTGGCCGGGATTCAGCAAGGTCGTCTGGTAGAAGGCGAGGATCATGCCCCAGACGGTGCCGAGCAGGCCCAACAGGGGGGCCACTCCGGCGCACAGGCTCAGCCAGCGAACGTTGGCATAGGCGCGCTCCGCTTCCCGCTCGGCCGCCTCGGAAACTGCGTGCTCGACTTCCGAATGCGGCCGCCCGACCTTGACCAGCATGGCCCGGATCACGGCGGACGCAGCACAGGGGAATTGCTGGCACAGACGATAAGCTTGCCGCGGATCAAAACCGCCCTGTCCGCCACTCAACTGTCCCAACTGGGTCACGAGTTCGTTGGGCATCATCCGGCTGCGGCGCAGGGCGAACCCGCGTTCGATGGCAAACGTGACCATCAGCAGCGACAGCCCGAAGATCGGGACCATCCACCAGCCGCCCGCGACGGCGAGCGAAAAGGCGTTGCTGACGTCGAACAGGCCCGAGGGCGGCGTCACCGAGCCGCTCGGAGCGGGCGGCTGGTCGTTGGCGGGCTGGTCGTTGGCGGGCGGCTCCGCGTCCAGAGTGGCCGCGGCACTGGGACCGGCCGCCTCGTCACCGGGTTGTTGGGCTTGGGCGAACGGCCGAAACACCAGGAACCCGGCCAACATCAGCACGGCCAAACCGGAAAACCGGGCGGTGGCCCAGGACCGAGAGTTATGTTCGCAAAGCATAGGTGCCTTTCATGGAAAGCTAAAGGGCCGGCGGCTGGAGTTCCGGGTTGATCGCGAGTACGGTCAGCAAAGGCTTGTTCCATCCGGAGCCCACGGCGACGGCGTATCCGGCGCACACACCGTCGCCGTGGGCTCCGAGTTCAACGACATGCCGTCACTCGCGAGTGGTTCACAGGTTGGCCAGTTCGTCCAACCGCTTCTTGGCTTGGGGGACCAACTCGTCCTGCGGATGTTTGTCGATCACGTACTGGTAGGCTTGCTGGGCTTGTTTCCGCAGTTCCGCGCGAGCCGTTCCCTGGGCGTCCTTGATTTGCACCTCTGCGCATCGAGCGGCCTCGAAGCCCGCTTTGGCCTGCCACTTCTTCGCTTCCGGCGTGGCCGACTCGCCTCCATATCCGAACATCACGCGTTGGAAATGACGAATCGCCTCGGCGAACTCCTTGCGTTCAAAGGCCAACTCGCCGACCATAAAGCGGGCTCGCGCCCCGACGTCGGCGCGGGACAACTCGGCCGCCTTCTCATAGTCTGACACGGCCTCGGCTTCTTGACCAGAGTTTTGCTTCGCTCGTCCCAACTCGCAGTACGCTTCTGCCAGGTACGGCGAATCCTTGTGCTGTTCCGGGATCTGGCTGAGCAAAGCCACGGCCTGCGCCCATTTTTCCGTTTGCAGTGCGCTCTGGCCTCCGTGCAACAGTGCCAGAACTTGGCTCACCGGCGAGGCCAGTTTGACCTGCTGCGTGGCCAAATACACGGGCAGGGCTTCGTCGTACTTCTCCAGCCGGAACAGGCACTCGGCTTTCATAAACAGCGCATCGGCGGCCAGATCCCCTTGCGGTTGGTCGGTCGCCTGCTCGGCGAACTGGTCCAGTGCTTGCTGGTACTCTTTGTCCTGAAACAGCGACCAGCCGAGTTTATACGTCGCTTTTTCCCGCAGCTCGCCGGGCGAACTTTTTTGTTTGGCGGCCGTGTAAGCCTTGGCCGCTTCGGCGTATTCCGCATTTTCGTAGTGCGCTTCGCCGACGTGGAAGTTGGCTTCCGCGGCCAGCGGGCTGTCCGGATGTTTTTCGACCAGTACCGCAAAGGCGGCCACGGATTCCGCCTTTTTCGCCCCCTCCGGCACGGATTTGAAAGCCCATGCCAGTTCGTAAGCCACTTTGTCCGCCGCGGCGTACTGCGGATTGGCCGTCACCAGCTGTTGAAACGTCTCCGCCGCCTTTCCAAAATCTTTCCGTGCCACTTCCGCCAAACCGCGTTCATACAACGCATCGGACTTGTTGGGCTCTGTGGGCGAACCGGTCAAGTACGAGTCGATGGCCTTGATCGCCTCGTCCAGTTCCCCGGCCTGCCGCAGGCTCATGCCCAAGGCCAGGTGCGTGTCAGCCACCAGGGCATGCTCCGGGTAGTTCTTGAGCAGGTTGCGGAACGACGCGACCGCTTCGGGATAGGCCTTGGTTTTCAGCTGTGCCCAGCCTGTGCCGTACACGGCGTACGGAGCGAACAGCGACTGGGCATCCGCGGCGATGACGGCAGCGTATTGGGCGATGGCGGTCTTGTAGTCCTCGGCCGCGTAGCTAAATTCGCCGTAGCGATAGTGAGCCTGGTCCAGCAGGCGGCTGCGGGGAAAATCGGCGATCAGTTTCGCGAGGACCGCGATCGCTTCGGCGGTCTTGTCCTGCCGGCGCAGGGCTCGCGCCAGGAACAACAGCGTCTCGTCCGCCTGCTTCCACGCGGGATTCGCCTTGGCGGACGCCTGTAATGCCTGGACGGCGCCGTCGAATTGGTCGAGGTAAAAACGGCTCACGCCCAACACGAATTGGGCTTGCGCTTGGTTATCGGCGATCTTCAATTGCCCCACGAGGGGCTCCAACGCCGCCACGGCGTCGGCGTATTTCTTCTGAAGATAGATGGCCAGCCCCAGACGCACTTGCCACGTCTCCCGGTCCGGATGGTCCGCAGAGGACTGGACCAGTTGAGCGTACAGCTTCTCGGCTTCGGGATGCTCGTTGAGTTGGAGGTGGCATTCGGCCGCCACGTATTGCACGTCCGGCGCCAGTCGCTGTTCGGGATACGCTTTGAGGAAAGCCGCTGCGTGTTTCAATCCCTCGTCGTACCGGCCCAATTCCAACGCCCCGAAAGCAGCGTTGTACAACGCTTGAGCCGCCAATTCATGTTGCGGATGGCTGGTGGCGATCTTCAGATACAACGTCACGGCTTCTGGCCGCGAAGTGTCGGACTCGTACAGGGCATCGGCATAGTCCATCTCCAGGTGGATCGCGAACGGGTCATCCCCGGCAGCGGGCAGGACCTGCTTGGCCAAGTCGATCGCCTGCTGGGGCTTCTGGTCGCGCAGGTAAATGCGGCACAGCCAATGGGCCGCCTCGACTCGACTGGTCGCCGAACCCTCGATCACCTTTTGGAACCACGGGGCGGCATCGGAAAGCTGCTCGACCCGATAGTAACAGCGTCCGGCCGACATGGCTGCGTCGGCGACATAGGCGGATTGGGGGAATTCTGTGGGAATGCGGGCGTACAGTTTGGCGGCTTCGGCGAATTGATCCAATTTCGACAGGCAGAAGGCTTGGCGGTACAGGGCGTGATCGGCCGCCGCGAATCCCTCCAGCTTGGCAACCTCGCCGAACATCTTTCCGGCGGCGGCGAAATCGCCGGCCAGCAGGACGGCTTCGGCCTTGCGCATCCGCACTTCGTTCGCCAATGCGTGGGTGGGGAATTCCTGCAGGAACAGATCATACGCCTGGCCCGCCGCCTCGTGCTGGCCCGACTCTTCGTGGGTTACCCCCAGGGCGTACAGGGCGTCGGATCGTAACGAGCCTTGCGGGTACTTCTTGACCAGTTGGTCGTAAGCGGCGATCGCTTCCTTCTTTTTGCCCAGGTTGTATTCCGCCTCGCCCGCATAGAACAACGCTTGTTCGGTGTGCTTGCCATCGGGAAACTTCTTGACCAGTTCGGCGAACGTCGCGGCCGCCTTGGCGTACGCCCCTTCGGTCTGTTGGCCGCCCAGCGAATACTGGCACCACCCCAGATTCAAATAGGCGTCTTGAAGCAAGTCGAAATCGGGGAATTTCTTGACCACGGCGTCGAAGGCGGCGGCCGCTTTGTCGAGCTGTTTCAGTTGCAGATAGCAGACGCCCGCGTAGTGCTGGGCCTTGGCGGCCAGAGGATCTTGCGGGTAATTTTTGAGAAATTTTTCCCACTCCTCGGCGGCCAAATCGAAGGCTCCGTTGTTCTGAAAGTTGGCCGCGTCCGAGTAGACATTCACCGCTTCCGGCGGCGAATTCGCCGGCTTGGCCGCTTTACTTGCCTGAGCGAAAACCGCTGTCCCATGCAGGGACGTTGCGGCCAGAAAGCCCCAGAAAACGACGAATGCCCAGCGTTGGCGTTGCCTGTGTAACATGCCTTCTACCTCTTTTCCGTTCGGTCTTCGGTCACGAAACAGCGTTCAACTGAGTCAAGTTTAACGATCGGCGGAGAGATCGGAAAGATAGCGGCTGGGGATGGGCAACCGGCTCCCCGTCAGAATCGTTGTGCAATCGCTCGAAAGATGCTAATTTAGTGCGGGGCGGATTCACGCCGTGCAAGCAAACTTTGTCCCGCGTTCGATCGTAATTATCACCATGCACGATCACGCTAGTTGGAGCGTCGGTTTTGGCCGCTGGGGCGGTGTTCATGTGCGGGTGCACATGTTCTTCTTCCTTTTCGCGGCTTTGACGTGTTATCTCAGCTGGTGGGAGGCTCACGCCAGCGGTTCGCCAGAGGTGGATCGGCTGGCTGTCTACGCGCTGCTGATCCTGGCGACCAGCGTGTGGTTGCACGAATTCGGGCATTTATGGGCGGCCCAGCGATTGGGCGGCCGCCTGGACCCGTTGGTTTTGGTTCCTTGGGGTGGCTTGACCACGGTCCAAGGAATCCGCGATCCTCGCGCGGAACTGTTGGTCCATTTGGCGGGGCCGGCAGCGCAGGTGGCCGCATGCCTGCTGACGGCGCCGCTGCTAGTGAGCGCTTCGGGGAACCTTGCGGGGCTATTGCACCCACTGGCCCCTGAACAATTGACCGTCGGCACGACCGCGGTGGTGCTGGTAAAATTGACGTTTTGGGTGAATTGGACGTTGCTGCTGGTAAACCTGTTGCCCGTCTTTCCTTTTGACGGCGGGGCCGCTTTGCGGGCCGCGATGTTGGTGAAATGGCCCGAGTTGGGGCGTCGCGGTGCCTCGTGGATGGTGGCGAGTCTGGCAAAGGCCGCCGTGTTGGGATTGGTACTGATCGCCTTTTTTCAGACGTTTGATGATTCGCACGGCTTGGTGCCAGTACGGTTTGCCTTGATCCTGCTGTGCATCTTTCTGTATTTCAGCGCCCAGCACGAGGATCGGCGGAGCGCCGCCGAAGAGGCCGAGCGGGAGTCGCCGTTCTCCGAACCCGGCTTGCCCTCCGATCTGGATTCGCTGGAAGACGCCGTCGAACGCTGCAACGAGCCGTCCCGCCCGTTGCAACGGTGGCTGGAACGTCGCCGAGAACTTCAGCTGTCGCATCAGCGACAGCAGGAAGCCGAAGAGGAGCGCCGCCTGGACGAGATCTTGCAGCGTCTGCACCGGCACGGCCGCGAGTCGCTCTCGCCGGAAGACCGCGTCCTGTTGGAACGCGTCAGCGCCCGCTATCGCAGCCGGCTCAGTCACTGAATCCTGCCGCCGCATCCCCTCGCCCCGGGAGCACCAAAGTGCTTTCGCCCGCAGGCGGGGGGAAACAAACCTTCATGGCAGGCAAACCGCCGAAGCCCAGCGCACGAAGCCCAGCTTACGAAGCCCGGCCTACCACATTGGCGTCGGAGGCCTGTGCGGATAGAATCCGTGGCGGTTTCACAGCAGAAACGGGACCTTGATGGCGAACGAACAATCCAGTTCCACGACCGCACCAGCCCTGCCCCCCAGCCGCCCCCGTTATGGCCGGGCGGTAAACATCGCGCTGCGCACGGCCCACATCGGCGTGACCGGCGTACTGTGCGGCGGACATGTGTTCGATGTCCCGCCGGAATCGCTCAAAATCTGGCTCGCCTGGACGATCCTGACCGGCGGCTTGCTGGCGGTGGTCGAGGCGTATCCCCGCGTCCATTGGCTCTATCAAGGCCGCGGCCTGTTCGTGCTGGCAAAACTGGCCTTGTTGTGCTTGATCCCGTGGCTGTGGGCCTATCGCGTCGCGATCCTGGCCGCCGTCATCCTCCTGGGCGGCGTCGGCTCGCACATGCCCGCCCGCTTTCGCTATTACTCGGTCCTGCACGGCCGCATGCTGGACGGCCACAAGCCGCCGGGCGGATCGTTCCCCGCATAGCCGGAAGCGGTGGCGTCCGCCTTTACACGGCGGCCCGCACATCTGGACAGCTTGCTGATTCTAACAGGTCCTTATTCCCCAGCCCGCCGTCAACCCAGCGTGGCCAACAGCAGGAACGTCAGCAGCGAGCCGACGAGCATCGAGATGGGGATGGCGATGGCCAGGGCGATCAGCACGCCGGCGGTGGCGGACGGCGCGGGGGCTCGCTGCAGGGGCAGCGGCGGCGGCGCCACGCGGCGGATGCGGCGGGTATCCTGTCCGCCTGCGGTCACGGGATACGTCGGTTGCGAAATCTGGCTCCCGCTGCCTTGGCGACTGTCGCCGTTGTCGTACACGTCACTGCTAGCGTCGGTGTCCTGCAGGGTGTCATCGTCGGCGTCGGTCGGCAGGGGCGGCGGCATCCAAGGGGACTTGGTCAGCTGTTGCGACGGCAACGGCGCCGCCTCTCGGGCCCACGGTTCCAGCCGCGCCGCCACCTCGGCGGCCGTCTGGATGCGTTTCTGGGGATCCTTTTCCATCATGTCCGCCATGATCTCGACGAACTCTTCGCTGACTTCGACGTTGAAACGCCGCGGATGCCAAGGCGTTTCTTCGCAATGTCGGCGCGCCTTGTCGCGGGTCGTGCCTCCCGGAAAGGGCACTTTGCCGCTGATCGCGTAGTACATGGTGCAGCCCAGCGAGTACACGTCGCTGACCGAGGTGATCGCGGCCGGACTCTTGATCTGTTCCGGCGAGAGATAATCGGCGGTCCCGACGATCTTGCCCGCCCGGGGGTCGGTCTCCGCGTCGTGGATAAAGCCGGACAGGCCCAGGTCGGACACCTTGGCGACTCCATCGGGCGTGACCAGGATATTGCCCGGCTTGACGTCCCGATGGATCAGGCCGCGCTGGTGGGCGTATTCCAGCCCCAGGGCCGCTTGCACGATCACGTTGGCGGCCTGCTGCATACTCAACGGACCTTCGCGCCGCACCAGTTGCCGCAAGTCGGTACCGGGCACATACTCGGTAACCAGGTAATGGACGTTGCCGTCGTGGCCCGCGTCGTAGGCGCGGACCAGGTTGGGGTGATCCAAGAGAGCCTGGGTGCGGATCTCGCGGGTAAAGCTCTCGATGGCTTCCGGCGTCGATTTCTCGCGAGGCAGGACTTTGACAGCGCACTGTCGGCCCATCATCTTGTGGACGGCCTTGAAGACCTGGCCCATGCCGCCCTGGCCAATCCAGTCGGTGATCGTGTACGGGCCCAGGTTCAGTTTCGTCCGCCCGGCCTTCAATTGGTCGGCTTGATAACGGGTCAGCAGTCCCAGCTTGATCAGCTTGGCCGCCAACTCCTCGTCGCCCACCTCCTCGACCGGCGTCGGCAGTCGCTCCGGCTCCCCGTGGATCGCTGCCCGGGCCTGGTCGAATTGCTCGGCCGTGACCAGCCCGCTACGGATGGCCGATTCGCGAAAAATCGACTTGGCAGACGCCTTGTTCACGGCAGATTCATCCTTGCAACAGAGCCTAGCGATCGAACCAGCGTTTCAGCGAGTGGATCGTCGCCGCTCGGCCAGCTTGGCCGATCGACGTGGTCAACGGAATCTCCTTGGGGCAGACGGCCACACAGTTCTGGGCGTTGCCGCAGTTCTGAATGCCGCCTTCCGCGATCAGGGATTCCATCCGCTCCATGCCGGTGTGCCGCCCAGTCGGATGCGTATTGAACAGTACCACCTGGCTGATCGCGAACGCCCCGATGAAATTCCGATCGAACTCGGCGTCCCGCCGCGCGAGGTAATCCTGTTCCGACTCGCCCGCCCGCCTGGGCACGTCGATCTTGTTGTACTGCGGGCAGGCATCGACACAGCAACCACAGGTCATGCAGGTCGACAAGGGGTATCCCGTCTCCTGCTCTTCGCGAGACACCAGCGGTCCGCGGCCCATGTCGTAGTAGCCGTCGACGGGCAGCCAGGCGCGGATCTTTTGCAGGGTGCGGAACATCCGATCCCGGTTCACCATCAGGTCGCGGACCACGGGGAACTTGGTCATCGGCGCCAACTCGATGCCATCCGGCTGGTCCTCGAGCAGGCGATCCACCAGCGCCGAACAGGCTTGACGGACTCGGCCGTTGATCAGCATCGTACACGATCCGCAGACTTCCTCCAGGCAATTGCACTCCCACGCGACGGGAGCGATCTCCCGCCCCTCGGCGGTCTTGGCCTGGGCTGCGATTTTCTGCAGCAGGCTAACCACGTTCATCTCGCGTTCGTAAGGCACGCGGTGGGTTTCCCAGTAGCTGCGCTGACCCGGGCCATCCTGCCGCAGAATACGAACGGTGACGGCCGAGGGTTGGCTACTGGCGAGCTTCGGGGTGGCGTCCATAGGGTTCTTCATCTCCACGTTTCTACTGCGCTTGGGATACGGCCGTGCGTTCCTTCCATACTTGTTCGATTTCTTCTGCGCCGGCCAAACCGTACAGTCGCGGCCGGGGCGGGATGAGCGACGTGTCCACTTCTTCATAGCTCAAATCCGGCTGTTGGCGGTTGGAATTCCAAGTCGCGATGGTCGACTTGAGCCATTTCCGGTTATTAGCCTCGAAAGCATCGCACCATTGTTCGGCCTGGCGGCGGCGTTCGGCCGGTTCGTGCGCGGTCAAGTGGCCCATCTGGAACTCCGGCTTGTAGTGCGCCCCTCGGCATTCGTCCCGCTGCAACGCCCCCCGCAAAATCGACTTGGCCACGGGAAACATATCCAACAAGGCTCGGGTGAAGACCACGTTTTGGTTGGTCCAATTGCCGGTATCCGACAGACTGCAGCGCTGCGCTCGTTCGTGCAACTCGCTGACGGCCGCCAGCGATTCACGCAGTTGGTCGTTGCGGCGAACCACGGTGGCCGCTTTGGTCATCACTTCGCCCAAGGCCTCGTGCAGCCGGTACGGATTCTCTCCACCACCGCTGCGGCGAAGCAATTCGTCATGGGTTTGGCGGTGTTTTCGCTGGGCACCCTCGAACAACGCCGCCGGCAATTCCGCGGCCGCCGGCCCCTTTTCCTCCAGCAGGGCATGAATCCCCGGGGCGGCGAACAAGCCGGAGAAAATGCAGCTGAGCAGGGAATTCGCGCCCAGACGATTTGCGCCGTGGTACTGGTAGTCGCATTCGCCGATCGCGTACAAACGGGGAATGCTGGTGACTTGGTTCTTGGGCGAGGCGGGCTGCAATCCGCCTTCGTGAGTACGTTCGTAGTCCGCCCACAAGCCGCCCATCGAGTAGTGGACGGCGGGAAAAATCTTCATCGGCGCGAACCGGGGATCGACTCCCTGGAACTTTTGGTAGATATCCAGAATCCCCCCCAGCTTGCGTGTCAGTTCATCCGGGTTGATGTGGGTCAAATCCAGGTACACGCACTGCCGATCTTTCTCGACGCTCAGCCCTTCGTTCACGCAGACATCGAAGATTTCGCGGGTGGCGATGTCGCGAGGCACGAGGTTGCCGTACTTGGGATACCGCTCTTCCAAGAAATAGCATCGCTCCGACTCGGGGATCGTGCGCGGATCGCGGTGGTCTTGCGGTTGGCTCGGGACCCAAACCCGACCGCCTTCGCCGCGGGCCGACTCGCTCATCAGCCGCAATTTGTCCGCGCCGGGGATCGCCGTCGGATGGACTTGAATGAATTCCGGATTGCCGTATTTCGCGCCGGCCTGAAACGCGCGGCTGACGGCGCTGCCGGTGCAGACCATCGACATGGTCGATTTGCCGAACACCAGTCCGCAGCCACCGCTGGCCAGGATCACCGCGTCAGCGGGAAAGGCGCGGACCTCCATGCTGACCAGATCCTGACCGACGCAACCGCGGCAGACGCCCGCATCGTCCAGGATCGGCCCCAGAAAGTCCCAGAACTCGTATTTTCTGACGTGCCCCTCCGCCTCCCAGCGGCGGACCTGTTCGTCCAGTGCGTACAGCAACTGTTGGCCCGTCGTCGCTCCGGAGAAGGCCGTCCGTTTGTACATCGTGCCGCCGAACCGCCGTCGATCCAGGTAGCCCTCTTGCGTGCGATTGAAAGGCACGCCCAGGCGGTCCATCAGATTGATGACCTTCGGCCCCCAGTTCGCCATCTCATTGACGGGCGGCTGGTGCTGCAAAAAGTCGCCGCCGTACACGGTGTCGTCAAAGTGCTTCCACTCGCTGTCGCCCGCCTGCCGCGTCAGATCGTTGCACGAATTGATGCCGCCTTGGGCACACACGCTGTGCGAACGCTTGACGGGCGTCAGACTCATCAAGTCCACGTCGACGCCCAATTCGGCCAGCCTCATGGTGGCGGCTAAACCGGCCAAACCGCCGCCGACGATCAGGACGCGTTTCTTTGCCATGCTGATTGATCCTATCTCTTGGCCTACTCGGACCGCTTTGCTGGATTCGGCCTGATTTCCCGCGAATCCACCATCGACTCGTACATCCGATCTTCGGTTTCCCGCGCCGCCTGGATGTCCACCGTGGCCACGCCGTACAAGACGACGGCAACCAGCAGGGCCATGGCGACGCCAAAGCCCGCACACAAGCGATTGGCCCGCCGCTGCGCCGCCTGCGAAGTCCACAAGCCCCAGGTAATGCCCATCGTCCACAGGCCGTTCGCCAAGTGGTACACACAGGACAGAACCCCGATGGCGTACAGGACGAGGACGACCACGTTGCTCATGGCCAAGCCCAGTGTCGAGCCGGCGTTGAAGGGCTTGAACTGGGCCCCATGCAACGGCGCGACGACAATTTCTTTCCAGGCGTCGAAGTGAAACCACCCGTGCATATGGAACACGTGCCATATAATAAAGGCAAAGGCGATGATGCCCGTCGCTCGCTGCAGCGTGTAACGGATGTTGGCCGCGTACGGGTACATGCTCGTGTTCGCCTGCCCGCTACGAATAATGACAATACCGATGATGCCGTGAAACAGAATGGGCAACAGCACAAATAACCACTCGACGATCGGCAGCAGGCTTTCCAAGCTGTGGATTTGATATACATTCTTCTGGAAGGTCGATGGCGCACTGAGTAGGCTGGCGTTGACCGCCAGGTGGACAAGCATGTAGACGCCGACGGGAAACACGCCGGTGATCGAGTGGAGACGGCGAATGAAGAACTCGTGGCGGGCGAAAAAGGTTGTGGCGGCCATCTTGTTCTCCGCAGGATCTCGTGTTGACCGATAAAGTTTCAGTAGTAGTATAAACGCACAAACGTGGGAAACAACCGGGCGAAGGTGCATTGATGCAGTTGGAAATCCCTTCCCTGCTGGTCACCGACGACGACGACGACCTGCGCGAAACCCTTCGCGCGGCGTTGGAGCAGCGCGGCTTCCGCACTCTGGCGGCTTGCGATGGCGAGGAAGCGCTGGAAATCGTACAGCGCGTGCAGGTGCATTTGCTGTTGCTCGATATGTACATGCCGCGACTGAGCGGGTTGGAAACCCTGCGCCGCGTCAAACAGATCACCGAACAACTGCCTTGCATCCTGATGAGTGCCGACATGGATGACCGTTTGGCGGAAGAAGCATTGCAGGCCCGGGCTTTTCGCGTCTTTTCAAAACCGGTACGATTCTCAGACCTTACCGGCTCGGTTCGCCTTGCACTGCAACAAACCTACGGTTGGCCAGCAAACGCCCTGAATTCGTAGTCCCGCAGCCAACTTGGTCCCCCCAGCCGCTTCCATCCATCCCGCAGAATCCATCCCGCAGAATCAGGAGGCTTTGATGGCCCAGTTTCAATTTACGCGACTGACCGAGCACGGCGCGCAGCGGACAAGTTGTCTGGCACAGGCGATGGGCAACAAGAGCTTGGCGAATCAAACCTGGCTGTTTGTGAGCCCGCACGATGACGATTTATGCATCGGCGCCGGCTTGTTCATGCAAGCCGCGATTCGCGAAGGCGCAACCGTCCACGCGCTGATCGTCACGGATGGCTGTATGGGATACTGTCGCATCGAAGATCGAGACCAGATTATCCAGATTCGGCGAGAGGAGACGTATCAATCGTTTGCGGTTCTTGGGATTCCCGAGTCGCAGGTCCATTATATCGGCTATCCCGATGGCGGTCTGGTGCCGTATATCGGCCGTCGCAGGGCTCAATCGGGAGAGGATGACATTGCCGGTTACATCGGCCTTCAAAACGCCTTGACCTATCATCTGCGGCAGATTCGCCCGACGCGGGTCTACGTTCCAACCCACACCGACCTGCATCCGGACCATCGGATTACCCACAGCGAACTGATGATCAGCGTGTTTCACGCCGCAGGAGCGATCTGGCCCGAATTAGGCAAACCGCTGGACGAAACGCCAAGCGTGGGCGAATTGGCGGTCTACTGTGATTTCGTCGACCTGCCCAATTTGGAGATCATCGGCGACGCGGAAGTGTTTCAAACCAAACTCGACAGCATTGCGGTATACAAGTCCCAGATCCAGATCGAGCGTTTGGTGGACAGTCTGCGCCGCGCCGGACCGTACGAGTACGTGCGAGAAAGCGAGTTCCGCTTGTTCACCCCGGATACTTACAAGCCATTTTTTGCGACCTACACCGTTGCCGAAGGCGGCAAGTCGAGTTGACTTTTTCGGGGTCCAGACCGAAACTAACAACGTGCGTGTTTCAGAACGGCGTATTTTCGTGCAATCGAAGAGGGATTCAGCCATGGCAGACAGAATCGACCGCCGGTGCTTTCTGGCGAAGGGGGTGCTTGGGGCGGCAGCGGTTGGCGCGGTGCATGCCAGTATCGAAGAACAGACCTTGAAGGCCGCGATCGAGGACGGGGCCGCGCAGGCAAATCCCGCGGAGCGACCCAAGACCGACATTCCCCCCGGCAGTCTGCCGTGCGGCAAGATCGGCGACGTGTCCCTGAGTCGGCTGTTCATCGGCGGGAACCTGATCGGTGGTTGGGCTCACAGCCGCGATTTGATGTACGCCTCGAAGCTGTTCACCTCCTACAACACCGAGGCCAAGATCTTCGAGACGCTGGATTTGGCCTTGGCGTGTGGCATCAACACGATCCAACTGGATCCGGCATGTTGGGGGCCGATTACGAAGTACAACGAGCAGCGCAGCACGCCGATTCAGAGCATGGTCTGCGTCCCGTTGATGGCGGACAAAGCTCGCATGGACGAGACGATCAAGCGGCAGATCGACTTGGGGGCCACCATGCTGTATTCGCACGGCGGGGTCACCGATTCGCACATGATGAATGGCGGTTCGACCGACGTGATCGCTCAGATGATCGACTTGATCAAAGCCCAAGGCGTGCCGGCCGGAGTCGGTGGGCATTCGCTGAACATGCCGGTCGCGTGCGAGCGGGACAAAGTCGGCGCGGACTATTACGTCAAGACGTTTCACATGGACCGGTACTGGTCGGCGACGCCCAAAGAGCACCGCGTGGAATACGACTGGATGCGGGGCAATGCGTCCGACCACAATTTGAACAACGACAACATGTGGTGCAACGATCCCGAGGAGACGGCGGCGTTCATGGAAACCGTCGAAAAGCCCTGGGTGGCTTTCAAAGTGATGGCCGCCGGAGCGATCAAACCGCAAATGGCTTTTCCCCACGCCTTCCGCAACGGGGCCGACTTTATCATCGCCGGAATGTTCGATTTCCAGGTCGAAAGCGACGTCAAGATCGCCTTGGAAGCCCTGCAGAAAGTCGGCTCGCGCACGCGGCCGTGGCGAGCGTAAGGTTCGGTTCGAACTCCAGCGCGATCAGACAGCTCGCGCTCTCTGCCCGTTGCGAACATTGGCATTACCGAGGCATCGCACCGCTTGCATCCCCAGGGGGGAGTGTTGATCGAGCTCAACGGCAGCGGGTCACGGGTTAACTCTCCAGATCGACCTCGGTGTCGGCGAACAGATTCGTCGGCCCGAAACCGTGGCCCAGACCCGGATTGGTGCGAATTGCGTTGGTCACGAAACGCTTCGCTCGCTGTACGGCGGTCGGTAGATCGTCGCCCCGAGCCAGGCGGGCGGTGATGGCTGCCGAGTAGACGCAGCCGGTCCCGTGGGTGTGCGGCGTGTCGCAGCGATCGCTGACGAAACGGTGAATCTCTGCTCCGGTCCACAGGATATCGATCGCCTGCCCCGCCAAATGGCCACCTTTCACCAGCACGTTCTTCACCCCCAGATCGGCGATGGCCCGAGCGGCGTCTTCCATGTCGGCCACGTCCTCGACGACTCGACCGGACAGTGCCGCCGCCTCCAGCAGATTGGGCGTCACCAGCAGCGCGGATGGCAACAGACGTTTCGCCAAGGCTTGCGTGGCCGATTCGTCGATCAGCCGGGTCCCGTGCTTGCTGATCATCACCGGGTCGACCACCAAGGGGAACGTCAGTTGGGCGGCACGTTCGGCGACGGCTTCCACAACCGCCACGCTGCCCAAAGCGCCGGTTTTGGCTGCTGCAACCGGCAAATCTGCCAAGACGGCATCCAACTGGGCAAGCACAAACGCAGGCTCCAGGACCAATACGTCCCGAACCAGCTGTGTGTTCTGCACGGTCAGCAGCGTCACCACGCTGGCACCGTACACCCGATGCTGGTGAAATGTCTTCAGATCGGCTTGCAAGCCCGCTCCACCCGAGGGGTCGGAACCGGCAATGGTCAAAGCAACAGCAGTCATTTCAAAGGCTCCATAACCGTAACCGTCATTGGAAGGGGTAATCCGTGGCGGCGGAGGCGACAGGATTCGCTTGCCATCCGCTTGCCATCTTGTTTGACCCCAGCGTCTGGCTGAGGATAATAGCAGGTTACGGGGCGCAAGACGACGCCTGGGTGGTTTTCATGGTCGCCAGCCGCGGCCAAGCGGGTTGGCGAGCCTTTTGCCGTATGTCCGTGGCAAATCAAGGTGGACGTGGCGTCAAGCACCGCGGCAGTGAGTTCTGCAGCGTGTCGGCGAACCTCTTCGAGCAAGGACTGACGCAATGGCGTGGAAGGGTTGGATTCAGCGTTTGCGGTTGTTCGCGGACCGCCGACGGCGGACGCGAGACCACAATGCGCGGCGGACGCTCCGTGATCAAGTCGATTTTCAGCCGACGCTGGCGAGATTGGAGGATCGCCGCGTGCTGAGCGTATCCGTCGGGGTGGACGTTGGTGTCGTGACCTTTCAGGCAGACGGTGCCAACGATTCGCTGTCGCTGGGCGTTAATTCCGAAGGTTATCTGCAATACAGTTGCGACGGCGGAGAGCATTGGTCGACGGACCTGATTTCGGCGACATCAGAGACCGAGGCATTGAAGGTCCACGACATCGCGCAGTTGCAGGTCTTGGGGGGCGACGGCAACGACACGCTGACAATCGACTTCTCGGCAGGCAGTCCGATTCCGTCGGGAGGCATCTTTTTCAACGGCGGAGACGGCCATGATGCGCTGCGAATTGTCGGCAGCGGACTCAAGGCCACCTATCTGCCCGACGCCGCGGTCTCCGGCTCCGGTGTCATCCACCTCGACAGCGGGCTGATCTCGTTTGCCGGTTTGGCGCCGATCGACTATGACGTGGTCGGCGGCAGCTTCACGCTAAACCTGCCGGGTGGCGATGACGTGATCGACATCGCCGAGAGTACGCTGATTGACGGAGTCACGCCCGCGCTGCAGATCTCCGGTACCAGCGGCGGCACGGCTTTCGAGAACGCTCGCGTCCGCGGTTCGGCCATCGTGATCGACACCACAACCGTCGCCGGCGTCGACAGGGTGACGATCTCCAGTGCCGACAACCTCCATGCGAACACAAGCCTACGGATCACGACGGGCGGCGAAGCCGGCGATAGCGTGTGGGTTAAGGCAACGAGCACGTTCTCTGGTACGGTGACGATCGATGCCCCGACAGTGTACTTGCATGCCAATGTGACCAATGCGATCGCCGGATCTGCTCAGACCATCTACGTGGCAGCTCCCGGCCAGATCCAGGATGGCATCGACGTCGCGGCCGAGGGGGGGACAGTCTGCGTAGCGGCGGGAAACTACGCCGAAAACCTGACCATAAACAAAGACTACCTCACCATTCGTTCGACGGACGGTGCGGCCAACACCATAATCACGCCCTCCGACACCACTGCGGGCGGTGTCTTCCTTCGCGGAGACCATAACACCTTCGAGGGCTTCACGGTACAGGACACGACGGACGACGGGAAAGAGAGCAAGATTCTCCGCATCGCCGTCGGCTCCGACCACAACACGATCCGAAACAATGTCCTGCGAGGGAATCTCGGCCAAATCGGCGTCGTGGACCAAACCGACTATGGTATTCTCTGCTACGGCTCGCACAACGTCATCCAAGGCAATGAGATCTACGACATCGGTTACATTGGTGTCAACATCGTCGGTGGTCCCCACTCTGCAGCCTCCGAAAATGTCATCCGGGGGAACAATCTGCACAATATCGGGATCTATGCGATTGCGTTGGACAGGAGCCCCCGCAATGTGATCAGCCAAAACGCGATCTCCGACCTTGTCGGCGGATCGTTGTGGGGCGGCTTCTACGATCCGGCCGTCTGGTGCTGGGGGATCATTGTTTGGGGACAAGCGGCCGACGGCAACCTCATCACGGATCAGACCCTGAGCGGATTGCCAAACGGGATCAGCCTCTCGTCCGCACACAACACCGTGATCGAGGACTCGAACCTCTCCGGAAACAGCGGGGTGGGCGTCCGCATCTCCAAGTCGAGCTGGGCCGGTGGAATCCCCACGGGCAATGTGGTGCGGAACTCGTTCATCGAGAACAACGAGGTGGGAATTCTGGTCGTCGGCTCCCCTGGCGACATCGGGCCTGGGAACGTGATCCACGGAAACCGTATTGTGGGTAACTCGGCGGCCAACCTCAAAAACGTCAGCGACCTCTTGATCGATGCCTCGGGGAACTGGTGGGGTACGAGTAACCCCACGGCGGTTGGCGCGGGGATCATCGGCGACGTCGACTGGACGCCCTGGCTGGACACAGGCACCGATCTTGATTCGACAAGGCCCGGATTTCAGGGGGACTTCTCGGTTCTGCATGTCGATGACGACAGTCCACAAGTGGGATTTTCGGGCCGGATCACGGAAGCAATCGGCCTGTTGCCAGCCTCAGGCGGGACGATCCGCGTGCATACCGGCACGTACGCGGAAAACGTGGACGCTGTGACGCCGAACAAGGACGTGAATTTCTCGCCAGGCGCCAGCCCAGAGCAGATCGTGCTCAACGGTAACCTGACACTGAACGCCGGAGACACGTTGACGCTGGAACTCGCCGGAGTGGATCCTCAAACCCATTACGACAATCTCGTCGTCCGCGGAGACGTGGTGTTGGACGGAGTCACGCTCGTCGCCAGTCGCGTGACGCCCTTCGTGCCGCTGAACGATGCCAGCTTCATTCTAATCGACAACGACGGAAGCGACCCCGTGACAGGGACATTCGACGGATTGAACGAAGGCTCGACGGTCGTCCTGAACGGTATTCCGTTCACGATTTCCTACCAAGGCGGGGACGGAAACGATGTGGTCCTGACCATCGTCACGCCAACCGAGGTCTACGTAGACGATAGTTGGGCGTTAACACCCATCGGTACGACACCGGCCACGAGCGATCCGACGGGTCTGATTTTTCAATACAATGCCTTTGCCACGCTCCAAGACGGTATCGATCGCGTAGCCAGCGATGGGACGGTTACCGTCTATGGCGGTGTATACTCCGAACCGGTCGATATCAACAAAGTGCTGCAGCCGATCCGGATTGCAACCAATACTCATACCCCCGCGGAAACATTGGTCGACATCGCCGGTACAGTGACGCTGGACGTGAACGCGACGTTCCAACAGTACGGTATCACGAATCTCACGTTCAGTTCCACGATCGACGCCAACGCTGACCCCGGCACCGAGTCCCTTACCATCAACGGTTCCAACACGACAACGTTCAACGGAAGCGTCGGTGCATTGCAG
>Ga0351942_1029_pt1 | contig 81733 bp, 59 predicted proteins | sample TotcelT113001N10_FD_206838 | JGI IMG/M metagenome (GOLD analysis project Ga0351942, IMG submission 206838) | Enriched cells from coal bed in the Powder River Basin, Montana, United States - Total cells T11 rep2 HSBNCT.T11.300.1.N10 ... | reverse complement strand
AGCCTCCGGTCAGCACAACTCGCGGGCAAGCGGCCGCGCGGGCTACCGCCACGGCTGCCTCGGCCAGCGCGTTGTGGAACTTGCTGGCGATCTGGCCGACCGACAGGCCGGCCCGCCGGTCGGCCAGGATCTCGCGGATCATCGGTTGCCAGTCCAACACGAGCGGCTCACCGCCCGTCACAGGCAGCGGGTATCCGTGGGAAACCGCGGGCTCGGCTGCGAACTCCAACGCCATCGCCGCTTGGCCTTCGAACGTCACCCCCGCCGGCAACCCGCACAGCGCGGCGACGGCGTCGAACAGGCGGCCCAGGCTGCTGGTCCTTGGAAACAGCTTTGGCCGGCCCAAGGCGGCTATTAGCATACTCGATTCCGCCGCTGTAAACCACGGGCTCGCCATGTCCGCGGCGGCCGGGCCGAAGATCTCGTACAATATCCCCAGGGCCGAACGCCGCGGCTCGCGGGCCGCTCGATCGCCACCGGGCAGGGGAAACGTCCGCAAGTGGGCGATCCGCACGCACGCGGCTCCGTCGCACAGCAGGGCTTCGCCTCCCCAGACGGTTCGGTCGGTGCCGTAACCCGTGCCGTCCCAGGACAAGCCCAAGACTGGTCCTTCCAAGCCGTGCTCGGCAACGCAGGCCGCGACGTGGGCCTGGTGATGCTGAACCGGAACCAGCGGCACGTCCCAGGCACCGGCCAAACGCTCGGCGTGCCGCGTCGATGCATAATCGGGGTGCAGATCGCACGCCACGGCCGCCGGGACGACGCCGAAGAACTGAACCAGATCTTCGATCGCTCGCCGGTGGACCTCGACGCTCGGCGCCGTGTCCAAGTCGCCGATGTGAGGCGTCATGACGACCGACGAACCGAGACTCAGGGCCACCGTATTCTTCAGATGGCCGCCCACGGCCAGAATGGTGGGCAGGTCCCGGTGCATTCGGATCGGTAACGGCGCGTAGCCGCGAGCGCGACGGAGGATTTGCAGTCGCCCCGAAATCACGCGGGCCACGGAATCGTCGACCGGACGGACGATGGGGCGATCGTGCGTCAGCATCAGATCCGCGATCGCCCCCAGCCGCTGGCGGGCGTCGTCGGCCGCGATCGCCATCGGCTCTTCGGACAAATTGCCGCTGGTGCAAATCAGCGGCCGCGCCGTCTCGGCCAGCAGCAGATGATGCAGCGGCGTGTACGGCAGCATCACGCCCAGCTGCGGATTGTCGGGGGCCACGGCCGCAGCGATGTCGTTGGTGCTCGCCGCGTCCGTGCGGCGGACCAGCAGCAGGATCGGGGCGGCCGGCGACTGCAACGCGGCGGCTTCGGCTTCGGACACCGCACAGCGCCGGCGGACTTCGTCCAAACTCTCGGCCATCATCGCCAGCGGCTTGTCTTGCCGCCGCTTGCGATCGCGTAGCCGCTGGACTGCCGCCTGGCTGGTCGCGTCGACGATCAACTGGAAACCGCCCAGCCCTTGCAGGGCCAGAATGCGGCCTGCACAAACCTGTTCGGCCGCTTGACGCAAGGCGGCATCGCCGTGGGCCACTTGCCGTCCGCCGGCATCCTCCAGGGTCAGCACGGGCCCACACGTTGGACAAGCGATCGGCTGGGCGTGAAACCGCCGGTCGCCGGGATGCTCGTATTCAGCTTGGCATTCGCCACACATCGGAAAGCCGTGCATCGAGGTCCGCGGCCGATCGTAGGGCAACTGCCGAATGATCGACCAGCGCGGGCCGCAGTTGGTACAGTTGGTAAACGGATAGCGATAACGGCGTTGTTGGGGATCGAAGATCTCCTGCAAGCATTCGCTGCAGATGGCCAGGTCCGCGGGAATCGTGGGCCGGGGGTTCGTCTGCGCGACACTGGTGCGGATCTCGAACCCGCCCCCACATGCCTGGTCCGATTCAGCGTGTACCTCGCCCACCTCGAGCGAGTCGATGCGGGACTGGGGGGGATGACCGTGTCGCAACGCATGCAGAAACCGGTCCAGCGATCGGTCCTCTCCCTGCACTTCGATCCGCACCGCGTCCGCTTCGTTTAACACCCATCCGTTTAAGGCTTCGGTTCGCGCCGTCCGGTAGACGAAGGGCCGAAAGCCGACGCCTTGCACGACGCCGCGAACGGTGATCCGCAGCCGGCGAAGCGGCACAGACGCGGACGCGGTGCTGGACGATGTGGTCGGGGAAGACGTGGTCGGGGAAGGTACAGTCATCGGTGAATCGCCCGCTTATCCCAATTCAGCCTGGCGTTTCTGAACCAGCCAATCGGCGAGGGCGTCCAGTCCGTCGCCGTGCAGCGCCGAAACCTCAAAGACCTCGGCCTGCGGCGCCAGCCGCCGCATATCGCCGCGGGCCCGCGCCACGTCGAAATTCGAGTACGGCAACAGATCCGTCTTGGTGATCACCAGCGCGTGGCTGCGCTGGAAAATCGCCGGATACTTAACCAGTTTGTCGTCGCCCTCGGGGACGCTCAGCGCCACAATTCGCAAATGCTCGCCCAAATCGTATCCGGCGGTGCATACCAAATTGCCGACGTTTTCGATCCACAGCGTATCGATGCAGCCATATTCAAACCCCTCGGCAGCAGCGGCGATCATGCTGGCATCCAGGTGACACATCCCGTCCGTGTTGATCTGCACGACGGGCACCCCGATCTTGGCCATCCGCTCGGCGTCGATCTGACCGGCAATGTCGCCTTCGATGACCGCCGGCGCCAGGCGGCCTTGGAGCCGCTGGAATAGCCCTTCCAGCAGCGTCGTTTTGCCGCAACCCGGCGAACCCACCAGATTGATGCCAAACACCTGCTGGGACGTCAAGCGATCCCTGTTTTCTCCGGCCAGCTGGTCGTTGGCTTTCAAAATGGCTTTCGCCGCCACGATCTTCATCCACTCCTCCGTTCCCATTTCTCGCGGCGATACCGCACGCGAACCTGTTTCGGCCTGTCGAGATTCTTTTCTTCGGCTGTCGGATGCGCGCACATGCACACCCCGTCCTATTCTTTGCCAAACGGCACATTTGGACAAGCCGGGCCCATGAGACATGCGGGCCGCTCAGCGCTGCCCCGAATCCGCACTCGCCGTCTGGCTGGCCAGCAGCGTCCGCCAGATCTCTCGAATCGCCGAGGGATCACCCAGCCGATCCGCCAGGACAAGCTTGGCTGCGGTCAGCTCCCGACTGGTCGGGCGACGGTCCAAGACGGACAAGAACACGTGCTCGATCTTCTTCTCCGGCGGCAGGCTGCTGCGGGCCAGACGAGGCAGCCAAGCCGGACCAGGCCACACGCTGTCGGGCTGCATTTCGATGATTTCCAGCGGTTCCTGGCTGGGCCGCAGCCAGGTGCGGCGCGCCAAGGCCCCCGGGGCAGGGGGCGATGCGGTCGGCCGCCGATGCACGACCTGGACCAACATCCGAGACACGTCGACAACGTTGCTATCAATCGGGCCGCTGTCCTTGGCGCCGTTTTCCTTCGCATAGTACCGCGCGAACAGAGGCTGGCCGCCTGACTCCGGTGCGTCCATCCAACTTTCAGGCGTCCGCTTGCCCGACAAGCCGAATGGTTCGCTGAGCACGATCCAGCGAACGAGTCCCTTGGTGTCGAAATCGTGGGCGGCCAGTTCTTCGGCGAGCCGCTCCAGCAACTCGGGGTGCGACGGCGGATTGTGCGGTCCCATGTCATCGATGGGCTGCGTGAATCCGTAACCAAACAGCCAACTCCAGATCCGATTCACGGTCGCCAAGCGGAAATCCTCGGAGGCGACCACCAGTTTGGCTAGCTCGCGGCGGCGATGCACATCGCTGACCAAGCCGCTGTGCGAGATCTCTTGGCCATTGAATTTCGGATACGCCATTCCCAGACGACCGTTCGGCAGCTGATAAAACAACTCGGCATCTTTTGCCGCACCGCTGGCCCCGGCAAAGTCCCGGTCCGTCAATACGGTCCGCTGCGCGTCGCCATCGCGCTGGACCGCCATCTGTCGAAAGAATGCATTCAGCTCCCAGAATTCCCCCTGCCCCCCCCCCGCTGGAGGAGTGATCGTGGCAACTGGTGCAAACCAGCTGTTTGCCCAAAAACACCCTTGACGTCCGATTGGTTGCCGCCGCTGCGTTGTCCTTGACTCCCGCCAACAGGAAATTAACCGCCCCGTTGTGGTCCTCGGCACCGGGCTGCTGCGCGCCTGTGGCCGACAGCAACTCGAAGGCGACTTGCTCCTGCGGCTTGTCCGTCCGCACGGCCTCGGCCAAATAGCTCACCAAATCCTCGCGGCTGAACGTGTCGTCGGCAGACGCGTCCGCTGTGGGGCCCACCAGGGCCGTCGCCCACAATTCCGCCCAATGCCGGGCATGCTCGTCACTGGTCAGCAACCGCTCTACCAGTGCCTGGCGGTGCGATTGGTCCTTTTCCCGCTGGCGCAGGAATTGCTTGATCTCGTCGCCGGTGGCACGCCGACCGGCCAACTGACGATAGACGCGGTCGCACCACTGCTCGTCGGTCACCGCAGGCGAAGGCGTCACGCTGTGCTCGCGCCACCCCTGTTTCAGGATGTCGTTGATGAAAGCGATCACGTCGGCATCCGCGGACGGCTGGCGACGTTGGGGGCTGGCCCGCGGCATGTCGGGCGGACTTGCTGGTTGGGCGGAATCCGACTGCGGTCCGCGGGCGGGCACCGCAGCCCGTTGCGATGGCGCAGCCAGTGCGATTGCCTGCGACGCGTCGGGGGACGTCTCGCCCTGGCCGTGAGGCCACTCCGGCGCGTCGGCCGGCGGGCGAAAGGCAGTGGCATCGCGGGCGACCGGAGCGCTGGGCCCAGGCTGCGCAATGAGGCGGCCGGCCGGTTGATTCCAATGCCGCGCCGCATACAGACTCAATAACCCCGCCACCGCCAGGAAACCAGCCGCCACGACAAACGCGGGCCAGCGGCCGGGGCGTTCCCGTCGGCCGAGGCGTGCCGGCTGAACCCGGACAATCTCGTCGCTGGGCCGCGGAGGCGGTACCGGTTCCGCCAGGGGATGGATCGGAGGCGCGATGGGCAGCACGGCGGCCGCCAAGGGAGATGGAGCGTCGCCTGCAAGTCGAGTCGCCCGCTCCGCCGCCGACTGCCGAGCTTCCCAAGCCTGCAAGATGGCGGACGTCAAGTCGGGAGGATAATGGCCACCAAGGACCTCCTCCAAACCGGCCTCCACAATCCTGTCGGCATGCTCTTCGCTCACAGTAACTTGCCCTCTATGCACTCACGCAACAACTGCTTGGCCCGTTGCATCAAGTTTTTCGCGCCGTGTTCCGAGATGCCGAGAGCCGCGGCGATGCTCGCACGCGACTCTCGCTCTCGAAACCGCATCTCCAGCGCCAACCGAGCCCGAGACGTCAACACCTGGAGGCACTCTCTCAATGCCTCCAGCCTCTCTTCTCCACTATCATCTCCGGCCCACTGTTCCCAAGCCCGGTCGAACGCTTCGATGTCCTCGACGGCGATTACCTTCACCTTGCCACCCCTCCGCTGAGCGGAGATCAATTGATTGTGGGCGACTTTGCGGAGGTAAGCCGCAGTCGAAGCAGCGCCAAAATCCCGAAACGGATGCTGCAGCACCGCCAGAAACGTCTCCTGTGTCAAATCATCGGCTTGAGCTGGTTCGCAGCCCAATGCCCGCAGGTACCGCCACACGCCAACCTGATTTTGCTCGATCAGTTGAGCAGCATCGAAACCGGTCGTGTCTGGCATCGTCGACGCTTCCATGTACTGCCGCAATTACTAAAACGGAGAACAGGCCGGAAAGTACTCAGAATGTTCGCCGGGCTCCGGACAAGTTATTGCCGTCGGCATCACTGCGACGAATTGTTTCAGGATCTCGCGTTTACCGCCTTAAGTGCTTGTTTTAGAAAGGTTTGCGTTTCATTCTCTGAGGGATCCCGCCGCTTGGCAGCGGGGGTATTTCACCGCTTGGCAGCCTGGGCGACGACGTCGTGAATTATCCAGACTAGCCCGCAACCGCTCCGATCCAAAGGGTGACCAGGCTCCAAGCGTTCAGCCAAACATGCACCACAATGCATGGCAGCACGCGAACCGTCCGGGCGTAGATGTAGCCAAGTCCCAAGGCCAGGACAAACAGCGGGATCGGCGCGGCCCCCTGAGATACATGCATCAAGGCGAACAACGCCGAACTGACCAGAATTGCGAAAACCTCCGCCGAGGAAGCCTGATGCCCCATCGCGACCTGGCCGTTTTCGCTTTCCGCCAACACGCCGCCGCCCACCGTCGCGATGGGCGACGCTGCGTTGCCAAAGACGAAATGCCAGAAATCGCCGCGTCGCGGCACGAACGCTTGCAAGCCGCCTTGCCACAGAACGCGGTAGAAAAACTCCTCGACCAGCGGCGCCCCGACGACGGCCGAGAAGAAAACGGCTCCATGTACCAACGCCTCCGGATGCTTTTCCAGGGCGCGGATCAGCGGATGCTCGTACGGAAACCAGATGACCAGGAGCCACTGCAATCCGTAGACCAGCGGAGCCAGCATGACGAACGCGACCGTTCCTAACCGCAGATCTTGCCGCAAGTTACGCAGAGAAACGCCAAAATCCGCCGCCGTCGCCCCCGTGCGCAAGCCAATCGCCAGCAACGCTGTCGCGATGGCAGTCAAGTTGGCGATCGGTTCACAGAACAGGACAAGGGTCAGATCGCCCGCCGAAGCATTCTCCCAGCCTCGCGCAGGATCGATGCCAAATACCTTGGTCAACACCAAGGCGTTGAGCAATTGGAATATCATCAGCACCAGGGTGGCCAGCAGCAGATCGATCAGTCCCCAGGGGGCCGGCGGCTTCGGCGAGCGGGGAAGCAAAGGCTGTTTGCGCGCGATCCGGCGTAACGCCGCCCCCCAGAGGGCGAAACTGGCGGCCAGGGCCACGAGGATGATCAGTTGGAATGCAAAAACCATTTATGACCTGTTTCTTCGGCATTCCCCTGTGCTGGCCATGCGGTCTCGGAACGTTGTTATGCATGATGTAGAATTGGCGATTCTCGCGGTTTCTCAGGCAACGAGGCCGATTCACGAGGCCGATTCACGTGGCCGGGTCCCGTGCCGCCCACGATCCGCGCAACTGCTCCCACGCGGTTCGCGTCGCCCCCGTGTTTCGCTCGACGGTCAGCGGTTCCCGGTCGGCGGCCCCGCGGGGATAAACGGGCTGTCCATAGGCGGGGTAAGCTTCGGTCCGCAAGTTGGCCAGCATCTGGTGACCGCAACGACGATCGCGCTCGGCGCGCTGCGCCGCCAGATCGATCGGTCCGACGACAATCTTCTCGCCCGGCCCCGGATCGGCCTGCGCCAGGATGCGGCCGTCGTAATCGACGATCATGCTGCCGCCTGGCCAGCTGAAGGGCGGATAATGCTGCAAGCTGCTGCCCTGGTTGGCGGCCACGATATAGGCCAGGTTCTCGACCGCCCGCGCGCGATTCATCAGCGTCCACCAGTCCAGCGGCGCGGTGGCTCCCCAGGGGTCCATGTACGCCGAGACCCGCACCAGCACCTCGGCGCCGGCCAGCGCCAACTGCCGAATGGCCTCCGGAAACAGCCAGTCGTAGCAAATCGCGGCGCCGATCCGCCCGATCTCGGTGTCGGCCACGGGAAACAGCGGCTCGTCGTAGCCGCTCAAATCATGCGGACTGGTGTGCAGCTCCCACGGCGTCCAGGTATGAACTTTGCGATACTTCGACACGATCCCGCTGGGGCCGATCAAGCACGTGGTGTTGAAAACATGCCCCGGCCAGCGCGTGTCGGATTCCAGGAAGGTTCCCGTCTGGATGTACACGCCCAACTGCCTCGCTTTCGCCGCGTAGCGATCGGTGTGCTCGTTGGGGATCGGCACGGCGAGCCGGTCCAGCAGGTGCTCGACCGTCTGGTAGATGGGTGCCGCGTGAGCAAATTCCGGAAAGACGATCAGCCGCACGTCGAACATCGGCTGGTACCCGGCAACCGCGTACTCGACCATGTCCAGCATCCGCTTGACCCGCGGTCCGATCTCGTCGCGGTGTTTCGGGTTGGGCAAGTCCAGCTGACACGCAGCGGCGTAATAACGATCGAGGGAGGCCATCGGGGGGTTCCTGTTGGACGCGACGGGATTTTGCCATCCCCCGTCTGCCTGTCACGGTGTTGTCGTTCTCGTGCGGTCGACAACGGCTCGCTCAGCGGCCGCGGAGTGGGTTACGTTCCAGCGCGATCCCCGCACGGCGGTCAGGGACTCCAGGGCCGCGAATGACGCGGGTGTTGTAACGCTCGCGATAGTCGCGCGTTTTCTCCGTGTCGGGATACTGCTCGTCCGGGCCATACGGGTAGCTGCTCATACCGTGAAACGGCAAGGGCTCGAGGGTCTCCGGAAAGGCGGTGTAGAGGTCCATGTCTTTGCAGTAGCTGTCGGCCTTCAGCAGGAACGAGCGGCGGCAGCCTGCCGGCACGGGGCCGAAGGCGTCCACCGCGAACCGCAGGGTGAGTTCTTCGCCGTGTCCCATGATGACAAAGCAATCGTCGGCGGCCTCGAGCAACTCGGCGACTTCGCCGAACCGCGTGTAATTGCCCGACATCAGTTTCCAGCTGACGGTGCGGTCCAGGTTGTTATAGTCGCTCAAGTTCGGATGCCGACCGTCCGGCGAGAACTCTCGCGGGTAACCGCGAAAATGCAGATCGGCGCTGTGCGCCGCGACTTCGATCAGCTTGACCGGCACGTCCGGCAGGTGCCGGGCCAGGAAGATGCGGTCCCAGTACAGCTCCATGTTGCTGGACACCCGCAAGCGACGGTCGGTGGGCTGCCACAAGCCGGTCAGTTCCACGGTCATCGTGTGATTCACGCCCGCCGGATAACCGACTTCGCGCAACAACGCAACCCACTGCCCGTCGCGTTCGACTTCGATCGTCGGCGCTTCGGCCCGCAACCCCGCCTGACTGGCCGCGAAATTCGTCGACGAATAGGCATACTCGACCCAGCCGTGCAGCACCAGGATCAGGCGGGCATCCGCGGGCAATTCCGCCAGCTGTCCGCCGAAATCCAGCTCGACGAAGTGCTCGTCAGCCAAGCCGAGAAACCGCGGATCGGGCCGCGTGGCTCCGGCATAGCGGCGATCGACCGTGCGGATCCAATCGGTCGCGTCGCGCCCGTGCTGGTCCACCGCGCGGATCGGTTCGATCGGCCGATCGAAACAGAATACCTCGAACTCCGGCGGCGGCACGCCGATCGCCATCATCTCCGACGGCAGCACCTCGGTCCCCTCGGGATGATCGAGTGCAATCAGCTTGGCCTCGTCAAAGTACGTCACTTCCTCCAGCGTCGTCAGCGCCTGCAGCACGTAATCGCCATCCCGCGGCGCGAGGTTGGGAAGCGGCAGATACTCGGTGGGGTCCGGCGGCGCGTATTCCCCGGGCGAGACGAGATAGCCGAGTCCGCCCACGCCGCCAAAGTCGGCCACGAACTCGAACTGCTCGCCGTTCCACACGAACAGGTAAGGGCACGACGAGGCTTTGCGGGGCACCTGTTCGACCACGGTGGTGCAATTCGCGACCATTTCGACTTCGCCCTGCAGCACCGCATCGGGCCAGATGATCCGCAGCCAATCGACGCTGAGGCTATCTCCCAGTCCCGCATGAATCCGCAACGGGGCCATCGCGGCCGGTCCCGACGAGCCCCCGACGACAAACTGCTGGAAGACCGCCCCCGTCTTGACCTCGACCCGAGCCCCGATCCCCGAATGGTTCGAGCGGGCTTTCGAGTCCTGCGGCCGTTTCCCCACCAGGTCCAACTGAATCCAGTGGCCGCCGGGCGTCACATTCTCGATCAGCAGCGGCGACTGGCCGGCGGCGACCAGGAGGATATCGCACGTTCCGCTGCCGGTGAAATCGGCCACCACGCAACTGGCGTCGCCGTCCGTGCGAATGGCGTTGAGCAGATTCCCCGGATCGGCCTCGTTGGCATTCATAAAGCCTTGCTGCGGCCAGGTATTGACCAGCAGCACCGGCCCGCGACTGCCGTCGCGGCGTTTGGCATCCGCCAGCACCAGGTCCAGATCCCCGTCGTTGTCCATGTCGGCAAACTGGCCGCCGGTACCGCCCAACGGTCCGAACGCTGCCGTAAACTCGCGGTCTTCTTCAAAGCGAAGGCCGCCCTGGTTCTTCAGCAGCCGGATGCCCTCGGTGGTGAACACCAGCAGGTCTCGATCGCCGTCCTTGTCCGGATCGGCGGACATCGCGCTGATCACCCCCGAGATTTGCAAACCGGACGTCGCGGCATCCAGCAGGCGATGCTCGCCCAGGCGGTTGTTGACCCACACGAGGGGCTCGCCCTGTACCGGAAAGACAATCATGTCCACGTCGTAGTCGTTGTCAAAATCGTCGTAGACCACGGCGGCAATGGCTTGATCCGGAAAATCGAATCCCCCCTCGCCGGACAAATCGGCGAACGTGCCATCACCGTTGGTGCCGAACAGGTTCCATGCAGCGGGTCGAGCCCCGGCGGGCACGGGAAGGTCTCCCTGTTCCAACCGAAACGCCAGGAAGTCCAGATCGCCGTCGCTGTCCACGTCCAACAGGCGGGCGATGTGTGTCAGCGCGTCGGGCCCGGCCAGCACCGCGTCGTCCGCCGCCGCAAAATGGCCCTGGCCGTCGTTCATCAGCAACAGATCCGGTCCGGCCCGGCCCAACCACAAGTCCACGTGGCCGTCGTTATCGACATCGCCAAAGCAGATCGAGACGACGCCCTCCGCCAGGGTCTGGCCGGCGGAAAACTTGCCCTCTCCTTCGTTCCGCCACAGCACGGCCGTTCCCCGCTCGTCGCAACCTGCCAGGCAGACGTCCAAATGACCATCGCCATCGACGTCGGCGACCGCCAAGCCCGGCAATCCGATCGTTCCGCCGGGCCATTTCCAGCCATGCGTCGCGACCTCCCAGGTCCGCGTCTGGGGCGAGAACACGATCCGCGGTTGCTCGGGTCCCGGGGGGATCGTCAGCGGCAGATCGTCGGGGCCCAACACGCGATAGTACTTGCCGGCCATGCCGTACGTGGCCTGCACGACAAAGCTGCCGCCCGTCAATTCGGCGGAGTTCAGCCGCTTGAACCGCTCGAACAGCGGCATCGCCTTGTCCCGCATCGACGCTCGCGTATAGGACGTGGCCAGCAGGTACACCGCGGAGATGAATCCCGGATTCCGTTCGACGACCGTTTCCAGGATCGGCAGGGCCTCTTCCGGACGCCCCGCGTTTCGCAACGCTTCCGCGTATTTATAGCCCACATACGAGTCGTCGGGGTCGCCCTCGTAGACCGCCTGGAAGCATTCGAGCGTCTTGTCGAGGTCGCCGATATGCTGATAGTACATGCCCAAGCAGAATCTCGCGTGCAAGTGCTGGGGATCCCCCGCTAGGATCGCTTCGAAGCCCAGCCGAGCCGACTCCAAATTGTCCTTCGCCTCGCTCTGCCCCAGCATGTTCAATTGAGCCAAGGCAAGGTTGAACTGGGCTGCCGTCCAGTCCGGTTGACGCTCGAGCACCTTGGTAAAGGCAGCCGCGGCGTCCGAGTATTGATAACGTTCCATGAAACCCGCCCCGTGATTGAATTCGGCCAGGGATTCACGGAGGGCCTTGGCATCCGCCGCCGTGGTTGGTCTGTCGACAGCCAGCGAAACCGAGACCGTTTCGTCCGGCGCCTCGGACATCGCCGGCGGTCTGCAGCCGCTGGAACCGATGGCCAGAACAAGCATGCCGGCCCATGTCACCCCGTTGCGCAAGCGCCGCACACCGCACGGGGGCGCCGACGGGACGGGAATGATCCTCGGCAGGGGGTTAGGAAAGCTGCGTTCAGGCATCAGAATTTCTCTCCTTCGGGCACGGATCAACGGCTCTCGATGACCGTCAACAACTGGTTCGTGCGGATATTCTCCAGGGTTTGCTCGCCGCCTCCCGGCCAGCGGATATCGAGGCGATCCACTTGCGTACGATCACCTAAACCGAAATGCAGGCGGGAACCATAATGGCTTTGGTAACTTCGACCGCTGTGCACTTCCGCCACCCGTTTCGAGTCACCCGCAGACACGGTGACGTGCGCGCCCACGCCGTCCCGGTTGGCTACGACGCCAATTACGCGAATCTCCAGCCAATGGTTCGCATTTTCCGTGTCATTGCGGATGATCGTCGGCGTGTCTCGCGAATTCAAAATCACCACATCCACGTCGCCGTCGTTGTCCAGGTCATCAAACCCCGCTCCTCGACTGGCTTTCTCGGGCAACAGTCCACTGCCGGCACCCTGCGATATGTTAGTGAAACGGCCAGTGCCGTTGTTCCGCAGCAGCATGTTCGGCGCGCGATAGGCTGTGCTGGAGTCCCACAATTCGATATTGTCCTCCGTGTGACCATTGGCGATGAAGATGTCCAGATGGCCGTCGTTGTCGAAGTCGATCAGTCCGTTGCCCCAGTTCACGTAAGGAAACGAGCCCTCGCCGGCGCCGCTGATCTGGGTCGCGTCCTCGAACACGCCGTCCCCCAGATTGCGATACAAGACGGGCATTTCGTTTTGGTACGAGGTCATGAAAAAGTCGAGCAGCCCGTCGTTGTCGTAGTCGCCGCAATCGACGCCCATACTGGCGTTTTCGTCCCCAAAGCCGTTGTAAGCGGTTCCGTTCAGAATACCGACTTCCTCAAACTTGCCTGTCCCGTCGTTCTGGTAGAACAGATTCGCAGCCACATCGCAGATCGCAAAGATGTCCGTATCGCCGTCCTGGTCGAAATCCCCACAGACCGTCCCCATCGTGGTCCCGGACACTCGGCTGATCCCCGACTCGTCGCTGACGTCTGCAAACGTGCCGTCGCCGTTGTTGCGAAACAACGTGTCCGGTACCGGCTGGAAATCTCGCGGCACCGGATACCGGGGAATGCCGTCAATCGTCCGCACCACGTGTTCGTCGTAGTCGAATCGCAGGTAGTTGCCCACGAACAGGTCCAAGTCGCCGTCGTTGTCCATGTCCAGGAAGCACGTTCCCGCGCCGACAAATTGGCCGTTGCCGACGCCGGCCGATTCGGTCACGACGCGGAACGTCCCGTCGCCGTTGTTGTGGTACAGGACGTTGGGGCCATAGTTGTTCAAGTACAAATCGGGATAGCCGTCGTTGTCAAAGTCGCCCACGGTCACGCCCAGTCCGAATCCCAGGTCGCCCAATCCCGCCTGGTCCGTGACGTCGCGGAATCGCCAACCGCCTTCGTTGCGATACAGCCGATCCTTGGGCGGCGCAGTGACCGGCGTGCCCCTCATCGGCGCTCCGCTCAGAAAATACACGTCGATCAAGCCGTCGGAATCGTAGTCGAACAGCGCCAAGCCGGCGCACATCGGCTCGACAATATAACGCATCCCCCCGCTGCCGTCGCTGTGGACAAAGTCGATGCCCGTTTGTGTGGAAATGTCGGTCAATTGGATCGGCCCGGAAACCGCCGGTTCCATCGGCTCGGTCGGCGGCTGGTCGCGGGCGCAACCGGCCAGTGCGGCCATCGTCAGCCACAGCGCCAGTGCCTTGCTTGTCGTACCTCGCTTCTTCACCGCGAATCTCCGCACGAGAATGCCTCCCGTTTCACGCTCGTCCTGCCGGCCGGCGCGTCACGCAGCGGTGATTGTAAGGGGAATGAGCCAACTCGACCAGAGGCAGCAACGGCTCGAACAACGAGCGATCCACGCACAAGAAAGCCCTGTTGTCATCGTAGTCTACGGTGAGAAGAGGCCTTCGGCCAACCACTGCCGACGCCCGAAAGCCCAACTTCGCGGACTACGATTCGGGGCTTGTTCGCCGCCGCGGATGAATGATCCCGCTGGAACGTCGCTCGGTTCACTTGGCCGCGCGACTTCGTTGAGCGCGGACCCGCTATCGCATTTTCGGAATCGAGAAAAAAGTTTGCCCGGCCCGCGGCCAGTGCGGTAGAATCACAGCCGCCAGCAACGGCGACGGTCGCCCTTCGGCAACCGCACGAACCATGTGTTGTCGCGACGAGTTAAACCCGTGACTGTTGGGATTCGGGGGTGGCTCCCCGATGAAACCAGTCATTGCTATCCAGGAGGTGCAAGTCCTTCCGAGGGCAAAGCCTAGCCAGCAGCCCGGTAGCTGAACTCGCTGGCCGGAGGAAATGAAGGTCTGAAGCCGAGGGAAGCAAGTCGTCGGGGTCTGTATCGAGCCGCGAAAGTTGTTCTAAAGTTGTGGTCCCACTCGGAATAAGCGGAGGAACGGATGCCTGATCCTTCTGAGGCAAACAGCGGACAGTTTCATCACGCTGGAACGTAGCAACCGCCCGGCGTCATGGCGAGCCGACGCGGAGACCACCGGGGTCGCAGACCAGATCGCGGCGATACAGGGATAGCACGGGAACTCGCGAGAGCCTTATCAGCCTCCTGTCTACACAGGCGCGGATCAAGACGGGGCAACCCGTGGGAGTCTACCGCGATCCGTGGGACCTGGGGCAGCCAAGGGGAAGCCGGGCGTCACCTGCGATCCACCGTGGAGGCGGCTGGGACTTCGAGCCCGTCACCGCCTCCTCATCTGTGAGACGCCTCGCATCGGAGCCGTGCGGCTCTGACTGCGGATGGAGACGTGTGGCGCGGGTTGCGGGGTCTCGCCTGCAACCTTATCGTATGGAAACGTGCGATACCGAAGAACCGGATGAGGGAAAGCTTCACGTCCGGATCCGTGGGGAGGCTGGGGGCGAAAGCCCCCGGCTTTACCCGGACAACCGAGCGGCGGATCGGGTCGGTCCTGATGGCAAGCCTTTTTGGCCGCCGCCGGTTGAATCGAGTCCTTCGTCGGGTCAGGCGATCGTCAGTGCCTTGTTCACGTAGTCAATGTGGAGGACGTGAGCCTCGAGTAGACCTGTTCCCAGTAGCGGGAGCTTGCCCGCGTTTGCGACCATTTGCAGCGGGATCAGGGTTCCAAACCAATGGAGATAGCAGACGAATGTTTCCAAGGTCACCTTGCTGCCATCGGCCAAGATCGCTTCGGTTTCCGCCAGGGATTCGAGCTTGAGTTCTTCGATCAGCGGTGCGGGGAAGACCAGGTGTCCGTCGAATGCTGTGTCAATCCACGCTGTCACGTTGGCAACCGGAGAATTCGGCGTTCGCCGGACTTGAAGGTCGACAAGGGCGCGGTTGCGGTCATCGACTTTTCCGATCACGACGCGAACCCTCCGATATGAAAGGCTGCTTCATGGCCGACGCGAATGACGAACGACTTCCGATTGGGAAAAGCCTGCTTGGCGGCCAGGGCCGCGTCAATGAATTGGTCGCCCAAGAAAAACGACTCCGATACCGGCTCGATCGCGACGAACCGGTCGCGGTGCTTGGCTTCGAGTTCCGCCTTCAGGCGTTTCTCGTAGACACGCTTGGCCTGCTCTGCAATTGACATGGGTAGTCCTTTCACGCTCCTTGGACGCGATGCCGAATGCACCGCCGACGGATTGATGGTATCATTGGGCTTGAACGACGACAATGTCGGCACTGACTTCGAGGCGCCGACGAACGCATGCACGGGAGCCGCTGAAAAGTCCGGGACACCAGAAACCGGAACTGAAGACAAGAAAACAGGACGACAAAAAAAGGGATGCCCCGCCCCATCCCTGAGCTGGTCCCCATTTTTCTGCCCTCAATTTTTCTGCCCACCGCTGCCGAACCGGTACCTGACGACAGTGGCTCCCCCGGCGAAAGAAAACGTCCCACCCCGCCCTGGCTCCGTCGCGGCAGGCCGTCGCTCCAAAGAAAAGATTACTAACGGTCCTGCGTGAAATTCGCGATCAACAATCGCAACACTTCGCGTTCATCAAAGGACGCCTTGATCGCCTCGACGCTGAATCGGGCGAGCAACAGTGGCGTGATGCTTTATCACGCGAGGTGGCTCAAAGCGAATTAACAAGAGGCCGCCACGCGCGACAAATCAACCGTCCGGGGCGAGGTGAAGGCGCAGTTTAGCGCATTTCTGAGGTCGAGTGCGAGCGGGCCTGTCGTGGTAACGCCGAACGGCAGGCCGGCAAGACTGTCCAGTCAGCCATTACCGCCATCGGCGCCGGGCCGTTGCGGCGGAAGAATTCGTTCGGCGAGGGACGGTTCCAGGCCAGCCTGCCCTGCGATACGGCGGCCGGCGAGATCCGCGGCCCGCTGGAGGCCGAGCCTGGCAGCCGGTCAGCCGACGAGCGACATCGCTTGGCGCAGCGCCGCGATGACGGCGGCGCAAGCGGCGTCGTTGTCGAGTTCGTTGAGCGCTTTGTTGAACGGTTCGGCGCGCACGGGGCCGGCGTAGCCGATCCGCTGCAGCGCGTTCAGGAACGCTCCCACCGGGATGACGCCGGTTGCGGCTGGCAGTTCCCGCTGGCCGTCCTGCTGCTCTTCCAGCGGGATGCCGGCCGGTGCGTCGTTCAAGTCCACGGAAACCACATCCGCCGCCTGCAGCGCGAGCAGATCGCGGTCCGTCTCGCCTGCGGTCCACCAATGCCAGCTGTCCAGCACACAGCCCACGTTATCGGCGCCGATTTCGCCCCGCAGCTCTTGGAATCCGCGGAGCGAATGCACAAACGCATGCGGCCGGTTCCGGCGCAGGGAGGGCGTGCCGACGTATTCGAGCCCCAGCCGCTGGCCGTGGTCCTGCAGCACGCGGGCCACGGCCCGCAGCCGCTGGGCATGCTGCCGCATGTTCTCCTGGTAAGTCAATTCGTTGTGAGCCGGGGAAAGCCATGTGCCCACGCGGTCCACACCGGCGCGCTGCAGGCCTGCGGCCAGACGCGGCAGCGCCTCCAGCCCCGCGCGAAATTTCGTTTCGTCGCCGCGGAAATCCACCGGCAATCCGGCGGCGGCAAACACGATGCGCTGGGTCTGCATCTCGCCCCGCAGTTCGGACAGTTCGCCGTCGCTCAACCCTGCGAGGAATCCAGCGTTGGGCTCGACGGCGTCGAATCCATAGCGCTGCGCCAGCGCGAACGCCTCGCGCTGGTCGGCGCGGACGCCGATCGAGCCGGGCGTCAGGGCGAGTTTCATGCGATGCCGCGGGGCGGAACCTTCTGCGGCGGCTGATTGCCGCAACCGGCCCAACGCCGCTGCGCCCACCAGGGCCGTCTGGCGGAGAAATGTTCGTCGAGAATAAACGTCGTTCATGGTCATGACTCCTGTTGTGGCGTGAAGTCTGTTATTCTGGAACAGTCGGATCGGTTTGTCCACTGGCTTCATGCGATGCGGGAAGGATGAAGTTGCCCATCGTCTGTGGCGAGCCGCGACTTCACGACTTGCCGATCGGGCTTGTGTGGCTGCATTATTACTTGCTCCCGCGCCTCAAGGAGACGCCACGATGAAACTCAGTCTCTTCTCGGTCGGTTACGCCGGTTTGTGGGGACAGCAGCGGCTGGATCCGCTGGCGTTCATTGAACGCGCGGCGGAGTTGGGGTATCAAGCCGTGATGCTGATGGGCAAGCGGCCGCATCTGTCGCCGTTGGATGCCGGCGACGAAACGGTCGCGGCGATCCGCGGGGCGCTGGCCCGGCACCGCGTGAGTTGCGCGGCCATCGCCGGGTACACGGATTTCTCGGGCGGCGGCGCGGCCGAGGTGCCGTACCTGGAAATGCAGATCTCCTACGTCGAAGCCCTGGCTCGGCTGGCCCAGCAGTTGGGGGCAGGGGTGGTTCGCGTCTTTACAGCTTACGAAACGGCAGGGCAGAGTCCTCAAGCCGTCTGGGATCGGACCGTGCGCTCGCTGCGCGAGATCTGCGATCGAGCGGCGGCCTACGACGTCACGGTTGCGGTGCAGAACCATCACGATATCGCCGTGCATAGCGACGCCTTGCTCGAGTTGCTGGGCGACATCGACCGGGCGAACTGCAAGCTGGGATTCGACGCCTGGTCGCCGGCGTTGCGCGGCGAAGACCTGTACCGGGCCGCCCTGCAAATGGCGCCGCATACGGTGATCACCACCAACGCCGATTACGTGCGGCTGCCGCGTTTCCGCTATCGGCCCGAAATCGTCAACTATGAACGCGCCCAGCCCGACCTGGTGCGGGCGGTGCCGTTTGGCCAAGGCTGCATCGACTATCAGGCGTTCTTTCAGGGCTTGCAGGAAGGCGGATTTGGCGGCTGGGCCAGCTACGAAATGTGCTCGCCGATCCGTGGCGGCGGTGCGGCGGAAAACCTCGACGCCTACGCCGCCGGCTACGTCCGTTGGATGCGCGAACACGTGCTGGGCAGGTAGCGCTCCTGACAGAAGTGCTCGCCGACTTGGCAGGAATATGGCAGGCGTTCGTTCCGTCTGCCATGATTCAGGCAGGCGGCACCGCTGCCGTCCATTTATGGCTTTTGGTCGCTTGCCGCCGGTTCGGCGAGACGGCCGTCCAGGTCTCGTTCCGCGGGCGCGGCGGGCTGGCGCGCCAGTTGCGGGACGTGGTCGGCGAGCAGGAAGGCGAACAGGTCTTGGATCTCTTGCGAGGTCAACGACTCGAGCAGGCCTTCGGGCATGTCGGAGACGTGAATCGCACGAGCCTCGTCGACTTGCTCCTGCGGCACGGCGATGCGTTGGCCATCCGATTGGACGACGACCACCTTGCCGGGCTCCAGCAGCGGGCTGATCCGGCCAGACGCGATGCGGCCGCGCGTGGTGATGACGTTCTTGGTCAAGTACGGCACGGCGACGATTTCGGAGGGGTGCAACAGCGACTGGACGATTTCCTTCCGCATCAGCCGTTGGCTGACGCCGGTCAGGTCGGGTGCCGAACCGTTGCCGCGATCGCCGCAGCGATGGCAGTGTGCGCAGCCTGCCGCAAGGAACACGGCCGCCCCGTTTTCGATGGAAGCGGATCCGCCGGGAGCGTCTGCGATTTGGCGAACCAGTTCGTCGTACTGCCAGACCCAGCCTTCGCGCGGCGTTGTCGGACGGGCTTCGGGGTGGTCCGGCCAGGTCTCGGCAAACCACTTCTGCCAGGCGGCCAACTGGGCTGGCGCATCGCCGTCCGCAGCTTGTTTCGTCCCGGTCCAGTGTTCCAGGAGCGCGACGGCGGCGTTGGCGCCGGGGACGCCCAGGTCCAAACCGCGAAGGATGACCTGGCGGTAGTATTCCGGCTCCTCCGGAGCCAGCTCGACCGCAGTTAGTTTCTCGAGGATTTCTTTGGCGACGTCGGCTTCGACAACCGCCAGACTGCGAACCAGGTAGTTCCAGTTCTTTCCGGCTGGCCACTGTGCCAGTCCCATGGCGACCATCGGCCGGCGTTCGGGCGCGCGGTCCCACAAGTCGCGGAGGTAGGCCAGCGATTCGTCGTCGCCGCTACGGGCCAAGACGGCCACGAGGCCGACCTTCAGCCGCCGGGACGCATGATCGCTGTTCTCTTGCAGGCGTTCATCCAGCTGTGTCAGCGTCGTCCGCGTGTCGGCGTCCAATTGATGGGGCAGGCGATACAGGAGGGCTACGGCCGCGTGGGGCCAGCGGTCGCCTTCGGCCAGGATGACCCGCGTCTGCTCGTCCGACAGCGACTGGGCAAAGCTGCGGCTGGCCTTGGTCACGCTGCTGGTGCGGGCGCTGCCGCCGCGCACGGTCTGGGCCGCGTCCAGGAATTCGATCAGTTGAATCTGCCGGCCCACGTTCCAGTTGTCGGACAGCAGCGGCAAATGCAGCGCCACATGCAGCTTCTCGACCTCGGGGACATCCGCGGAAGCCATGTACTCCAGATACCGATCCATGATCGACGAGACGCGGAGGTGGGCCAGCAATCGCATCAGTTCGCGATTGATCAGCCGGTCGCTGGAGGGGAACTCTTCGCGCAGCAATTCCGCCGTTTCGACGGCATCTTCGGGCGCGATCGCGCCGCGGAGCAAGGCCAGCTGCATGACCCGCAGCAGGTCGATGAAGTCGCGATCGGTGGTAAAGCCGCCGGCCAGCACGGTCAGCCGATCCAGTACTCGATGGGCGTTTTCGGGACTGGGCTGGGCCACGAGCAGTGCCAAGCTGGCTTGCAACACCTGACGGTGGTTATCCCCGGCCAGCAAGCGGTCGGCCCATTGGTCGGCGGGGATCCGTTCCAACAGCCGCCGGGCGGCCCAAGCGGCATGTCGATCATCCGACTTGAGCAGTTCGATCAGCTCGCTGGACGGAGGCGTATGGCCGCTCCGCACGAGCGCTTCGCAGGCCCGTCGGCAGACGGCGCGGTCGCTGTCGCTCAACAAACCAACGAGCGCTTCGCGGGTTTCGGGGTCGGTATGAAGGCCCATCAGTTCCGCCGCTTTGGCACGCACCTGCTCGGTGCCCGCTCCGGCCAGAGGCGTCAATTGCGCGGCGGTGGGGGCCGGGCCGAACAGCTGCAGCAGATCCAGGGCCCGCGTGCGGTAGGCCCACGGGTTGGCGGGGCTCTCGGTCACCCCTGCAATCAAATGTCCCCAATTCGCGCCCTGGGCCGTTTTTTCGGAGGCAATCCTCTGCCGGCTCCAGGCGGAATCGAATTGCGGCTGGCGGACCACGGCGCTCACCCCGGTTCCCCAGTCGCTCGAGCCCGGCGGCAGCTTGCCGGTCCAGCGAATACGATACAAGCCTCCGGCCTGGCCCTGGTCTCCGGTGACGAAGTACAGGGCTCCGTCCGGGCCGACCGCCATGTCCGTCACGTGCAACGAGGGGTCGTCGACGAACAATTCGGAGGTGGCCGTGTACGAGCCGCCTTGGGGTTTGAGTTTCAGGGCGGCGATCCGCCCGTAGGTCCAATTGGCGGTGAACAGCGCGTTGCGGTATTCTTCGGGAAACGCATAGTGGCTGTAGAACGCCATCCCCGTGACCACGCCGCGGCCGGTTTCCAGGGTCGCCGGCAGTCGGTCGATGAAGTGCACCGGCCACTTGGCCGACCCGCTCCGCCAGCCGAACTCGCCGCCGGGCAGCACGTGGTAGACGGCTGCCTGCCGAAACCAGGGCGTGCCCAGGTCCGCCGCCGCTTCGCTGTCCTGGGTGAACAGTTCGCCCAGATGATCGGTGGCCAAGCCGGCGACGTCGTACAGCCCGCCCGCCACCACTTGCAGCTTCTGACCGTCGGGCGTCAGGCGGAGGATCGTGCCGGCGGGCGCCTCGACTTGTGCCATGTCCGAGTCCGGATCGGCATAGCGAGGCTGAATCAAATCGCCTTCGTAAGCATCGCGATAGGGGCTGGCGGGATCGACGGCGATTGCCGGCCGGGCCTGGCACCCAACCGCGACGTAAAGGAAGCCGTCCGTGCCCAGCTCGATGCCGCGTGGGCCGTAACGGCCGCCCTGGCCCTCGAATTTCAACACCGCCTGGATCTGCTCGAACTGGCCGTTGCGGTCCTGATCGATCAGCCGGTACAGGGCCAAGCCTTCCGGGCCTTGCCCCGTCGCGAACAAGTCGCCGTTCAGGCACAGCAGGCCGCGGCAATCCTTGATCTGATCGCTGGCCACGCGGACCTGATCGACCAAGCCGTCGCGATCGCTGTCGTGAATCAGCACCACGCCGCCTTGCTCGCGCGACGCCAGGATGTGCCCAAACTCGTTGAACGTCACGGCCAGCAGCGAACCGGTCGTGTCACCATCCAGCACCTGCTCGACGACAAACTGGCCGTCATGCGACGGGGCCGGCTTTGCCTCGAGCGATTCTTGGGCAGCGGCGGAATCCGTGGCAGGAGCAGGATTCGCTCGCGGCGCCGGGTTGGGCGTGCGCGTGAGCGGCGTGGCGGATTCCGAGGCGGCGGCCAGTTCCCGGGGTTCTATCTGCTCGCCGGGGGCGGGTCGAGCCGAGGGCTCGGCCGGAGTTGGCGCATTGGCCACAGTTGGCGCGTCGGCCGGGGGCGAGCCGGAGGCGATCTGAGACCGAGCAGCAACTTTGTCCCACGGCGGTGTTCTGCCCACCTGGCCGAGTGTCTGCGCCTTGGCCCAACGCGAATCGTTGTACAGCGGCGTGTGCCACAGCGGCAACGGCAACAGATGGGTCAGCCAGCTGGCGTCGGAGGCAAAGATCAACGTGCCGCGCGTCCGGTCTTTGATCGTCAATCGGACGCCCAACGCGGCGGTCGCGCCGCGCGTGTTTACCACTCGGACCGCCAGCAGGTTCTGGCCGGACCGTAAAAGACTGCTGACGTCGTACTGGTCGAGCACCTCGGTCGACTTGCCCGTGCCGATTCGGCGGCCGTTCAGAAAGACTTCGTACTCGTCGTCGGCGGCGATTTTCAGTTCTCCGGAGGCCGGCTGGTCGACCGTAAAGAACTTGCGAAAGTAGCAGGGCGCCTCGGGAACGCTGCCCGTCTCGTGCTCCGGCGACCAGATCCATTGCGTATCAGCCGCGGCCAGCGATGCCCAGGGCAGCAACAGCATCGCACTCCACATCACCATTCCACTTAACCCCAGAGGAAACGATCGAAAAGCAGGTTTCATCAGACGGCCCCGTCAAAAGGGAACACGCGGTGTGGGCGCCAGCCGGCCAACACGGCAAATCGACGGACAAGTACCCAATTTCGGAAAAAAGGCGCGGGAAGGGTACCAAGAAACAGCCGGACGAGGCAACAGGGAAATCTTCCGCGTCATCGGGCGGCTGCGCCGGCTCCGCTGCCGACGAGCGCCGCTTGAAGCCGATTTGTGCTAGCATCGCGGTAGGCAGCTAGCCGGCGGCGGCCTGGGAGTTCTATAATAGTCCGGCGATGCAGGTTCGTCTGCCGAAAGGGTCGTCTGATCGAGGCCGATTTCACGGCGGGCGGCGGCCCCCAGCGAGGATTTTGGTATGTCGGTCGAAATGCAGTTGTCGCGGATCATCATCAGCGAAATCCATGATTCCCAGATTATTTACTTGCGGGAGGTCCACGGGAATCGGCAATTCCCCATTGTGATCGGCATTTTCGAGGCCACGAGCATCGATCGCCGGGTGAAGGGATACCAGGCGGCGCGGCCTTTGACGCATGATCTGATCGTGAACGTGATCGAGCGTCTTCATGGCAAACCGGACAGTGTGGTGATCAGCGGCCTCAAGGAGGGCACCTACTACGCCGTGCTGCGCGTCCGACGCGACGACGAACTGATCGAAATCGACTCGCGACCCTCGGATGCTATCGCCGTAGCGGTGACCTGTGATCCGCCGCTGCCTATTTTTGTCAGCGAAGATGTGTTGCTGGAGGCGCTCAACGATCCGGGGGCCTGATCGCGTGAAGTTCCGATCATGGCCCTACCGATCGCGACGCCTTTGCCTAAACTCCCGATGACCGCCGAGTCGAAGAAAACAACGTGGAAATGGATGCGGGCCCGTTGGCCCCTCTCCGGACGGAGATGGTAATGTGATTCACTTGACGCGCTTTGGTCTGCCCTGTTTCGGCTGTTGTTGCCTCGCTGGTTGCTGTCGTTGCCTCGGCTGCGGCTGTCGTTGTCCGGCCTGACCGGACACCGATTTGCACCTTATCCACCGCGTCGTTCCGTCCACCGCTCGTCCCTGCGATCGGGAGATTTTCCGGGGAGTTTCCGCCATGGCCTCTGATTTGCGACTGAAAGAACATCTGCCTGCACTGACCGACGAAATCGTCGAGACGTATACCACGGTCAACTCGATCAACCATCTTGGGCACTGCCCGTTGCCCAAATACGAGGAGATCGTGGCGGCGATTCAGGACTTGAAGGACATCCTCTACCCCGGCTTTCGGCGTCGGGAGGGGCTGCACATCGGCAACGTCACCTACCATGTTGGCGACTTGATCGACGGTTTGCACGATACGCTGACGACGCAGATCGCCCGCGCGTTGCAGCATGAAGCGCGCATGGAACAGGGAATCGACCCGCTGACGGACAAGCAGGATTACCCAGCGGCAGGCCAGCGTGTCGCCATCGCCTTTTTACAGCGGATTCCCGAGTTGCGGCGGCAATTGGCGATGGACGTTCAAGCCGCTTACGATGGCGATCCGGCGTGCAAGAATCTGGACGAGGTTATCCTCTGCTATCCCGGCCTGGAGGCCGTCACGGTTTATCGTCTGGCCCACGAACTGCACGTCCTGGGCGTGCCCTTTATCCCGCGGATGATGACGGAGTGGGCGCATCGGGTTACGGGAATCGACATCCATCCCGGAGCTCGGATCGGCCATCATTTCTTCATCGATCACGGCTCGGGAGTCGTGGTCGGAGAAACGTGCGAAATCGGTAATCATGTCAAGCTGTACCAAGGCGTGACGTTGGGGGCCCTCAGTTTTCCCACGGACGCTGCGGGAAAACTCATTCGCCACATGAAGCGACACCCGACCCTGGAAGACCGCGTGGTGATCTACGCCAACGCGACGGTCCTGGGCGGCCAAACCGTGATCGGTCACGACAGCGTCATCGGTTCCAGCGTCTGGCTGACGGAGAGCGTCGAGCCGTGTACGACGGTCACGATCGAAAAGCCGGGCCTCCGCCGACGTAAATTCTCGTCCGACGCCACTGACGGTGCGGGCATGGAACGGTGAGCCGATACTCCATATGGGTCGAGTTTAGCGATGGGACGCCGGGTGATCAACCAGTTGGTCACGATCGCCGAGGACATCGGGGGCGTCACGCTGCAGCGTACACACGATCTGAACGCCCCGTTGGGCGTGGCGGGCCGCAACAGTGACAACACGATGATCAAGAGCGTCTTGGGCTGGGAGCCGACGACGGCCTTCCGCACGGGACTGGCGCAGACCTACGCCTGGATCGCCCAGCAGTACGCGGATCGCAAGGCGGGCCGCCGTACGGTCCACGATACCATCTGAAGAAACCCCCTGCGATGAACACCGTCACCACTCGGCCCCTGACCGATACCATCGGAGCGATCCCCTACCGCATGGCCTTGGCCGGTGGATGGATCGACCAGCCGTTTGTCTCTCGGCTCGATCCCGCGCCCCCCGGCTCGATGGTGGTCGTGGGCCTGGAACCCACCTGCTGGTTCATGGAACGGGCGGGCTTCGCCACCGGCACGCGCGACGTGGCCCTGAAACTCTGGAACCGTCGGCTGCCCGCACGGGATCCGGCCGAGTTGGTGCGCCAGTTGTACGCGGAGGAAAACCGCGGCAAGAGCGACCCCTCCGGATCGCAGGACATGATCGGTCTGGTCTATCCCGGCGTCAGCCGCCTGGACTACGACTTTGCGCACGAGGGCGGAATCTTCCCCAAGCAGATCGAATCCAACAACGATCCCAGCCTGGCTCGCTGGCTGGAAGCGGTGAATGTCAAGCAGGCGCTGATTTCCAGCGGCGAAGGCTGGTTGGACGCCGACCCGGAGATTCGCCGACTGCAGCCCGACATCTACGCCGTGAACGAAGACGGTGACAAGGGCGGCAAACGCGAGTACTGTGCAAAACGTGGCATCCAGTATCTCGTGCTGAAACGCGCGCCTGCGCCCGGGTTGCCGCATCGCAGCAGCACCAACCTGCGAGGTTTTTGAGAAATGGAGAAATCGCAGCTGCCTTTCTTGGCAGCATCACTCAGGCGCAAAGAACTCCGGAATCAGTGTCCGGGCTGCGGGTCGGATGCGTTCTGCTTCTGCAAACGGAATCGAACGATAAGGCCAGCGCATCCGCTGGCCGACATCGGCCCAACCACCAAGCACGGCCATGAAACGGTCGCAGGCGGCGTTGCAGTACCGCTGTTCCGTGATCAAGGGCACGATATATCCGTCCATGAATCGCCGCAATCGTTGCTCCACTTCCAGGGCGGCCGTCATGTCGGTCTGCATCAGGCTGCTCCAGCGTTGGGCGGCAGCCGGGTTCAGGCAGGCCACGTTCGAATAGGCGCCGTGCGCCCCGCGGCGGACGCCGCTGGCCAGCAGATGGCCGGGCACGAAGACGCTGATTTGGGCCAGATGTTGGCGCATGGACGCGTACCAGGCGTCATCGCCGCCGGCGGTTTTTAGCCCCACCAGGCCGGGGACGCGTTCGGCCAGACGTCCGATCTGCTCGGGATTCAAAATCCGCTTGGCATGCGGGGGATTGTAGAGCACCAGGCCGATGCCGGCCGCCGCATCGACCATCCCTTCCAGAAAGACGACCGCCTCGTCCTCGCTCACAGGGAACCAATCGGGCAGAATCACCTGCACCGCGCCCGGTGCCAGGGGGACGGTCCGACGCAAACGCTCGCGGGAGATCTGCGCGCTCATGTGGCTGACCCCGATTTGGAACGGCATCCCGGCGGCGTTGCATTTTTCCGCAAGGCATTCCGAGATTCGGTCAAACTCGGCCTCGGTCTGGGTGTGAAACTCGCCGGCCGTGCCGTTGGAGTAGATGCCGTCCACCTGCATCCCGATCAAGGTATCGATCTCGACCGCCATGCGCCCGAGGTCAAGCGAGTCGTCCGCGTTCCATGCCGACAACAAAGTCGCCCAGTTGCCGCGGATTTGCTGCGAGGTGAGAGGCTTCATCATGCTCCGATCGTCATTGGCTTGTCGGGTTGTCTCTGGTCATGCGTGGCTTGCGGCTTTCACCCCGACGTCGGACATGGCCAGGATGTTTTCCGTGGGCACATCGGTCTGCAATACATGGCAGGGCGCGAGGATAGAGCCGCCGCCGGCCCCCAGGATTCTTAGAACCCATTTTCTTTCCTCGTCAGCGTCGAGCGGCAGTTTTCCGCCGGTCCATTCCACTACCTTGCACGCGTTGACCCGGTGTTCGGGCGTCGAGTTGCATGTCTGTGTTTTCAGGTTGGATCACCTAGTTCTTGAGCCGCGCGATCTGGACCTTTCTCGGTTCCACGTCTTCCGCGCGGAAGACCAGTTTCTTTACGGCCAGATCGGGGCGGTAGGAGAGCATGGTGCGCTGTCCCGCGATTTCCGCGTCGATGAGAGCGCCGCCGAGCTTAGGGTTCTGCACGACGATGACGCTCAACGTAAAGGGCTGGTCCAGGCCGGTGAGTTGCTCGATGGCATAGTCGCGAGCGCTGCGGACGTCGCCGCCTTGGCGGTTGGACTTTTGGCGGGCGGCGAATCCCGGCGCTGCGGCGGGGGCAAACTGGGCGCGCAGGCTGTCGACGTCAATCTGCAGTTCGCAGGCGTTTGCGGCGTCCTGCTCCGGCAGGAAGGCGATGCCGAGCCGCCCCTGGCGGGCGGCGGCGGGCTCGACGAGCAGGTCGAGACGGAAGGAGACGCCGTCGACAGGAAAGGGCTCCGCCGCGGCGAACTGTCCGGCGAGCGTCACGGGCGGCTGCGTCGCGGGCGCAAGTTCGGACATCCATTTCGAGCCAATGCGGCCATCGGGATGCTGGAGCAGCTCGCGGATGACGAGCGGGCCGCCCCAGCCGCGGATGGGAATCCAGGCCGCCATGAGGAAACGGCCGCCGGGAATCTCGCTGATGGCGGGCACGTTGGAGCCGTCGTAGAAGTCCAGACCCTGCGCTACGATGTCCTGGTAGACGGTGTCCGGGGCGGCGGCGGGCTTGGACCACAGATCCCTGAAACCACCGATGATGTAGTCGAAACCGCCCCAGCGGAAAAAGAAGGTACAGTCGCCGCCGGGCGGGAAATCGGGGTTCAGGCAGCGCCAGCCGCTGTCGAGCGAATCCGCCTCCCACATGCCTTTGGCGCCGTGGTTGGCAAGCATCCGCAGCTTGCCGCCGGGGTCGCGGTAGATGCTGGGGTTGCGCGCCGGATGGAAGAACTTCCAGGTCTTGGTGAACTTCGCGACGCCGTCCCCGCTGATGGAATAGGTGGCGCCGGCAGGGAAACCGGGCGCGGAGCGGTCGAAGACAGCGCTGATACCGTGCTGCTCGATATGGCGCAGCTGCGCGGGGCGGGTCGTGTCCTGGTCGGCAAAGATACGTTCGCTGTGCAGGCCGTAAGACAGGCAGAGGCGGCCGTCTTCGACAACGACAAAGGGGGTGCCGGTGCCGATGCACTCCCATTGCTCCTCCAGCGGCGTGGCGGCTTCGTGCTCGGTCCAGGTCTTGAAATCGGCCGTCGACAGGTGCTCGAAGTAGTGAGCGCCTTTGCCGAACTTGCTGGCATGATGGCGGCGGTCGTACAGGTAGAAGACGTGGTAGCGCCCGTCGTGGAAAATCGTGGCCACGTCACCGACCCAGGTATTGTGGCCGGGCGGCGTCCAGTACTGCACCGGCGCGGTGGCGGTACACGCGGGACGGCTCTCGGGCGTGAGAGCGGGGACGAACAGCGCGGCCTGACTCAAATACGCAGGGTCGAGTTTCCAGGTGCCTCTTCCTGCCCAGCGCGGATAGCCCAACGGAAAGTCGTTATCAAGCAGGCGGCCATCGGCATACAGCGTCCAGCGCGGGCCGGAGAAATGCAGCACGACCTCGTGCGCGCCCGCGGGCTGCTCCAGCATGGCGAGCGGGATACCGATCGTCATCTCGCGCGTCTTGGCCGTGCCTTCATCGTGCAGCGTCAGCACGGCCTCGAGCACGGGCACGGTGCCGTCCGGCATGGCAAAGGCAGGATAGTTCTGACGCCCGCGGTCGAGCGGATCATGCTGACGCAGACAGACGCGGAGCACTTCCGGCATTTCGAGGATGGTCTTCTCGCCCGCGAAGTTATTGAGGTCCACCGTCAGTTTGATCGTGAATCCGTTGTTCGCCGTCGCCGTCGCTGCGAATTCCGCCTGCGGAGCCTGTGCAGTGAGCGTGCTGTGCGCGGGTTGTGCCGCGTTGAAATGCCATGACTCGGTCCGCAACTGGATCGTCGCCGCGGACTGCAGCGATTCGGCTGCGTGCAGCGCGGCCGGCGGAATAAGCAATGACAGGGCGATGAGCCTGAACGAGTGTTTCATGGTCCGACGAGTGGCCTCGTGACAAAGTGTTTGCTTTGATAACGTTGGTTTTTCCTGTCGCGTATCCTACCAGTACAATCAGGCAGTGGAAAGCATCTGCCCACCAGGCATCGGCAGCGCGAGCGCCGCCGAGGGAATGGTTTTGGAGGCGATCCCGTTGAGCGTCCCGCGACGCGCTCTGTGATGCGTGTCGGTTAAAGTGTATCATCATGGTGGCCCGCCGGGCTACTTTGACAAGGCTTTCATCAAGAGGAGTCGCCGACATGAGCATTGACCGATCTCTCGTGGGTTCCCGCCAGGTGCGGTCGTTCCTGCCTGCCGTTTTCGGCACGATCTTCGCGTGCCTGCTGACGATGGTGTCGCTCGCGGCCGAGGCACCTCGGATGACACGGGCCGAGGCTTTTCTCGGCATCCATTTCGACTTCCATGCGGGCGACGATTGCGACCGCGTTGGGGCGCGGACCACGCCGGAGATGGTCCAGACCGTGATCGACAAGGTCCAGCCCGACTACCTCCAGATCGATTGCAAAGGGCATCGCGGTTATTCGAGCTATCCGACCAAAGTGGGCCAGCCGGCCCCGGGCTTCGTCGGCGATCCGTTGCGGATCTGGCGCGAGGTGACGCGCCAGCGGGGAATCCCCCTGTTCATGCATTATTCGGGCGTTTGGGATGATCATGCCGTGGCCACTCATCCGCCGTGGGCGGCCGTCAAGGCGAATGGCCAGCCCGACAGCAGGGCGGCATCGGTATTCGGCCCCTATGTCGACATGCTGCTGATCCCGCAGCTTCGCGAACTGGCCGGCGAGTATGGCGTGGACGGAGTCTGGATCGACGGCGACTGCTGGGGCACGACGCCCGACTACGGGCAGAAAGCGGTGCGCGAGTTCTGCGAACAGACGGGCGCCGTGTCCGCTCCGCGCAAGGCTGGCGAGCCGTATTGGAACGAGTGGATGGAGTTCCATCGCGAGGGCTTTCGCCGCTACCTACGTCACTATGTGGACGAATTGAAAGCCTCGCACCCGGATTTTCAAGTGATCAGCAACTGGGCGTTCAGCGATCACATGCCCGAACCGGTGTCGGCCGCCGTAGCGGGCCTGTCGGGCGATTTCTCGCCGGACGACAGCGTGAACTCGGCCCGGTTTGCCGGACGGTGTCTGGAAGATCAGGGCGTGCCCTGGGACCTGATGTCGTGGTCGTTCAGCCGCAAGACACGCCAACAGAAGCCGGCCGTACAGCTGATGCAAGAAGCGGCGATCGTGCTGGCCCAGGGCGGCGGGTATCAAGCGTATTTCAAGCAGGATCGGGACGGCGCCGTCCGCGATCTGGCCGAGATGGACGTGATGGCCAAGGTGGCCCGGTTCTGCCGGGACCGGCAGGCTTACTGCCATCGTTCGGTGGCCGTGCCGCAGATCGCCTTGCTGTACTCGACCGCCGGTCACTACCGGGAATCACCGCGGCTGTTTCATTGGGCAGGCAGCAACGGGGTCGCCGTCTTGCGCAAGGCCCTCACGCAGATGCTGCAGAACCAATACGGTGTGCAGATCCTCAGCGAGCATCACCTGAAAGGCAAGATGAGCCAATGGCCCGTGATCATCGTGCCGGGCTGGGGGTATCTGGAACCCGAGTTTCGCGACGAGCTGGCGGATTATGCCAACGCCGGCGGCTGCCTGCTGCTGATCGGTCCCGGCCCGGCCCAGCTGTTCGAAAGCGAACGGCAGACGCAGGCCGAATCGTCCCTTGTCGCCGTCGAGGGCGTCGACGGGACATTCCCGAGCGTGCTCAAGCGGGCGTTCCCCGCACCGATCGTCGAGGTTCGTGGTGCCCGGGATGTTGATGTCAGCCCGCGGATGTTGAATGGCCGGCTGTCGATTCACCTGGTGAATACGTCCGGACCGCACGCCAACGCACCGGACGGGGGAATCACGGTGGTCGAACCGGTCGGACCACTGACGGTTTCGATCCGACTGAAGCAGGCTCCTCAAACGATGACGATGCAGCCGGAAAACACGCCGTTGGAGATCACGTGGGCTGACGGCCAGGCAACGGTTACCGTGCCGCGTCTGGCTCTGTATTCGATTCTGGTGGTCGATCCGTGAGCATTACCACTCGCGGAGGAGGACGATGCGGTCGACGGGGACGTCGAGGACCTGGGAATCCGGGTGCGAAACAAGGTTGCGAAAAACAAGGGAACCGGGCAGCCGGGCGACGGCATCACAGCGTCCACGGCTCGCGCATCGCGCGGCGGAGCAGGCGGTTGACTTCTTCGTCGGGGCTCCGTTCGGCCAGCGGATCCCAGGTGAACTTGCGTTTCAGAATTTGGGCCGCATTGCCCAGAATGCACAGGCTGGCCGTACGGTGCCCGACCTCGACGGGCTCGATCGGATCCTGGCGGCTCCTGACGGCATCCAGAAAGTTGCGGACGTGATCCGCGTCGATGTGTTTCCGGACATTCTCCCGACGCGCCGGATTGCTGTGTGGCAAGTGGATCTCGTCGGGGCCGATCACCGAGTCCTGGAGGTTCTCCGGAAAGGTCGCAAGACGCCCGCCGAGGCTGATCTCCAGCCGGCCCTCGGTGCCCTCGAACTTGGCGCCCGAACTCTTGCCCGTCTCGCAGAGCAACTCGATTCCGTTGGCATAGCGAGCGCGAAAGGCCGTCTTCGAGGCCGCCGTGAACAGACTGCCTGGGGGCAGAAACTCGGAGCCGTTGTCCTCGAATTCCACCGGCGTGGTGTGATCCATGTTCAAAGCCCACTGGGCGATGTCATTGGTATGGCAGCCAAAGTTGGCGGTCTGGCCGTTGGAATAGTCGAGGATATAGCGCCAGCGGTGGAAACAACGCTCGATGTGATAGGGGGCTGCAGGTGCCGGTCCGAGCCAGAAATCGTAGTCGAAGCCTGCGGGGATCGGCTGGGGCTGCCAGCCGGGACCGGGGCTGGGAAAGCTGTTGGCGTCCACCCAGGTGCGGACCAGCCGGACCTCGCCCAGGCGTCCGTTGCGGACCAGTTCGCACGCTCGCCGCACCGCCGGACTCGAACGGAACTGGGCACCCGTCTGAAAGATGCGGCGGTGCTCGCGCACCGCCTTGATCATCTGCTGCCCTTCCTCGATGGTCAACGCCAGCGGTTTCTCGCAGTACACGTCCTTGCCCGCCCGCAGGGCCGCGATCGCGATCAGCGCATGCCAATGATCGGGCACGACGATCGCCACGGCGTCGAGATCCGGCCGGGCGAGCAGTTCCCGGAAATCGACGTACGCGGCACAGGGCTTGACCTGGCCCGCGCCGGTCCGCTGGGCGTAGTGTTCGTCCACCCATCGCCGAGCGGTTTCCCGGCCGAGGACCTGGTCGGGATAGTAGTACCCCAAGCCGCTGCGATTCACGTCGCAGACGGCCAGCACTTGCACGTCGTCGTGGACCAGGAACGCGGGCACGATCCGCTGGCTCTGATGACCGCAGCCGATCAGTCCCACGTGAATCCGCTGGCTGGGCGCCGCACCGCCGAAGACCGACCGCGGCACGATCTGAGGCACGGCCAGCGTCGAGGCCAGTCCGGCAGCGGTCTTCAGAAAATGGCGGCGGCTCTTCCGGCGGTGGGCATTGGGCCAAGCCTTGTCAGGAATCATTACAGGCTCCAGGGGGCGCGCATGGGCCGATCGAGCATCTGGTTGGCCTCGTCGTCGTTCACGAACGCTTCCCGCTCCGGATCCCATTGCAGTTTTCGCCGCAACTTGACGGCGATCTGCTGCAGGTGGCACAGGGCATCCGAGCAAACGGCGATGTCGATCGGCGCGGCGGGCTGGGTGCGGCCCAGGATGGCGTCCATGAAGTTGGCGTGATGGTTGTCGCTCTTGAACAGCTGCAAGTCGTCCTGGCCGAGCGTCAGTTTCAGCAGCGATTTGGGTTCGGCATCGATGGTGCCGCGGTCCACGTGAACCCAGCCTTCGCTGCCGCGGAACAAGACGCCGTGGCCATAGTTGCCGACCTGCAAGGAATGCTTCCGAGCGGTGCCGTCGTCCATGTGGACCAGGGTCACGCCGTTGGCGTAGCGGTTCTCGACTTGCCAGCTGGTGGCAGCGTCGGTCAGCATGTCCTGGGGGAACACGGCGGTGCCTTCGACGCTGACCGGGCCGCTGCGGTCCGTGCCGTTACCCCACTGGGCGATGTCCAGATGGTGGACGCCCCAGTTGCCGATCATGCCCATGCAATAGTCGGAGATCGAGTACCAGACGCTGTAGCCTTCCTTCTGGGTCCACGGCCGGCAACGCTGGTAGCAATAGGGCGCTTCCGGCGCCGGGCCGAGCCACCGGTCGTAGTCCAGTTCCGGGGGCACCGGCTCGGTGGGCTGCTTGGGACACGTCCAGCTGCCGGGGACGCCGACCAGGATCGTTTGCAACTGACCGATCTTGCCGTTGCGCACCAGTTCGCACGCGAAACGGAATCTGCCGCCGGACCGCTGCTGGGTCCCGAATTGGAAGATGACGCCGCTGTCCCGGACGGCCTTGCGCACGGCCTGGGCGGCGCGGAAGCTCCAGCCGATCGGTTTTTCGCAATACAAGTGCTTGCCGCGGCGCGTGGCCTCGATGGCCATCAGCGGATGCCAGTGGTCGGGCGAGGTGATTTGCACGGCGTCGATGTCCTCGCGGGCCGTCAGCTCGCGATAGTCTCCATAGGCCGCACAGTCCTGGTTGTCGTAGTACTCGTCTACCAACCGTTTGCCCTCGAGCCGCCGGGGTTCATGCACGTCGCAGACGGCCACCACTTGGACTTCCTGGTTTCCGCGAAAGGTGCGCATGTTGCCCAAGCCCTGGATGCCCAACCCGATGCACCCCAGCACAACGCGGTTCGACGGCGCTGTCGCCTCTGCTCGTCCCAACGCCGACGAAGGAACGATCGCGGGAAATCCAAGAACGCCGGCCAAGGCCGCCGAGCGACCGAGAAACTGCCGACGATTGACGGCACGAGAGGGGCGTTGCGTAGGCATGAGATGTCTCCTGGGGTGGGGGGTAGGGGGTAAGTCCGCTTCTTCCGGTGGCCCGATGTTTTCCACATCGGAAATGGGAAACCTGTTACGGCTATTATAACGACGGTTTGATCGCCCGGTAGAAATCTACCATCGCAGCAACCTTTTCCTGCTGGCGGCGGAGCGAACCCCAGTGAAAGACCATGGCGCCCGTGGCCGGAAGACGCGTGCCGTGGTCCAGTACGGAAGCGACCTGCTCGACCGGCACGTTCTCGCCCCAGTCGGCCAGCTGCACGATGGGCCAGATTCGGATTCGCTCGCCGGGTTCGCCGCGGATGCCCAAATAGTCGCCCAGCCAAGCCGTCTGTCGCGAGATCCATGCCGGGTCGGCTGCGTGCCCGAATCGCGCGTGATAAGGCATGGTGCTGAACACGTCGATGTAGCGGGCCTGGGCTTTCAAGTCGATGGCCAGCTTGGTCCGCAACGCGCCGTCGAAATCGGTGTCCGTCCAAGGGCAATGAAATGTGCCCAGCAGCGCCTGCGGACGCGTCTGGTCCCGAATGGCGTGGAACTCGCGGACCCAGTCGGTGAACACCTGGCAACGCCACGGGAACCAGGCGTCGGCATGGCGGCTCAAGATCCGCTCGGCCAGCAGGGCCAACGACTCGTCCGGCAAATCGGTCTTCGTTTCTCGCGCGAACTGTGTGACGCAGCGTCGGCAGAAGCACGTGTCCGGCATGTCCGGCTCGTCGCGTTCCCAACTCGCGTGGCTGTGGTGATAGTCCAACCAGATGCCGTCGATATCGAACTCGCGGAGCACCCGGCGAAAGTCGTCCATGCGGAACTGGCGATAGCCGGGATGCGTCGGGCAGATTCCCTGCCAGCCTTTCGGCGGCGGGCAGATCTGGCCGTCGACGCCGACGGGAGCCGCGTCCATGTGGTCTTTCAGATAGCTGGCCACGTGCAGCGTATTGAATTCTGCGTAGACGCGTGCCTTCTGCTGGCGCAGCACCGCAATCCGCTCGGCGCTCAGGCTGCCCGAGCCCATCCACACGGCGTTGATCCCGCATTCATCGAGCGTCTGGCCCTGTTCGAGCAATTCGTCCGGGATCCCGCCATAGATGCCACGAACCTGGACGTGCCGGCGTGTTTCTTGGGCGGCGGCAAGCGGGATCATGCCGCAGCAAATAAGCAAAGCGACGAGCCTGAATCGAGGTGTTGACATCATGAATTTTCTCCTCCCGTGTTTCGAATCGAGACCTCGGCCAACCGAACTGGACCGGGATCCGCACACCCAGGGTCGCGAAACGACCTCCGGTTGTCAACCCGCGGTGCGCGCAAGGCCCTCGTCATGGGCCAGCGCCCCTTCAGCCGGCCATCGGCATGACGATGGCCAGCAACATGGTCACCGCCAAGCCGACGCTGGCCAGCACGACCAACATCACCGTCCACGACTTGAGGGCCTCGATTTCGGTCAGCCCGCCCATCTTGGCAAAGATCCAGAAGCCGCTGTCGTTCATCCACGATCCGAACAACGATCCGCTGCCGATCGCGGTCGCCAGATACACCGGATGGAAGCCCAGCGAGTCGGGACTGGCGATCCCGGCCAGCATGGCCGAACCGGTGATCATGGCCACCGTGCTGCTGCCTTGAGCGGTCTTCAGCACGGCGGCAATGGAGAAGCCCAGGACCAGCAGCAACAAGCCGCCGCTCCCGCCGGCGCCGGCGAACAACTGCTGAATGGCCTCGCCCACCCTGGCGACTTTCAGCATGTCGCCAAAGGCCCCGCCGGCGGACGTGATCAGGATGATCACGCCGCCGCTCATCAGCGCCACTTCGACCGCTTGGGCCATTTCCGACAACGCGAGCTGCCGCTGCTTGACCAGCGTCGCCAGGGCGACCAAGGCAGATAGCAGCAAGGCAAAGTTCGCATTGCCGACCATGTTCGTCAGGCCGGACACTTGGGCCAAACGCCGGGCGGCAGGGGACGCGATTTCGTCCGGCGCCCGCAACCACTTGGTCAACTGTTCCTCCTGTTGCGGTGCTGCGATTCCCGCTTGCTGCAGCTGCGGCCGCATCATGCTCTTGGCCGAGGTCTCGACGATCGTATTCATCGAGATCAGCACCACGGGCAGCAGCACGGGCAGGATACTCAGCCACAGCGAAGGCAGTTGCGCGTCGTCCAGCGGCTGCGGTTCGGGCTGGTCGCCGATCGGCCGCATGGGGATCGGCATCCAGCGATTGGCAAAGGATGCGAACACCAGCCCGGCGGCCGCCGACGGCAGCGCCACCAGACCGCCGATCAGGATCATCAAGCCCACGTCGACCCCCAAGGTGGCGGCAATCACCAGCGGGCCCGGAGTCGGCGGGACCAACGTGTGGGTGATCGCCCCGCCACCGCCGATCGCCAGGATGTACAACAGATAGTTGCGGTTCGTGCGGCGGTACAGCGAGCGCGCCAGGGGGACCAGCAAGTAGAAGACGGTGTCGAAAAAGACCGGGACGGCCAGGACCCAGCCGCTGGCCATCAAGGCGACCGGCGACCGCTTCTCGCCGAACAGCCGCAGGAAGGCGCGGACGATGCGGTCGGCCGCCCCGCTGTCCAACATGCACTTGCCGATCACCGCCGCCATGCCGATGACGATGCCGATCCTGCCGGCAGCCGAACCGAACGACGTGGCGACTCGCACGATCGAATCGGCCCACTGGCCCTCGCCCAACAGGGCGACCGCCAGGGCGCTGACCGCCATGGCGGCCACGACCAGCGCAATGAAGGGATTGATCTTGACGACGATGATCAGCCCCAGTACCACGGCCATGCCGATGCCGAGAATGACCAGCGGCCAGACGACGTCGGCCTGCGGGGCCGAGGTGGCGGCCGCGTCTCCTGGAGCAACTGCCGCAGGTGATGCCTGCTCGCCGCCGGAAGAATGCGGCGAAAACCAAGCCACCCATGCAAGAAGGATCAGGATGCCCGCGATTGCCGCTCGTCGTTGAACCATGCCGCTACCTCCAAAAAGAAGAGCGCCAAGTATCGAATTCGCAGGGCCGAAAGTCAAGCAATCGCGGCCGAGATCAAGGGGAGAGGCTCAGGGGGGAAAGGCTCAGACGTACAGAATTCAATTTTGCCGGGCAAGGTGTTATCCATATCGTGTGATCTATCCCCGGCAAAATTGAATTTTGTACGTCTGAGCCCCACCTCTACGGCCCCGCCGCTTCCCACGGCTCGGAGCTGGCGTCGAAGGTCGCCACCCAGCCGCGGGCGGCCGACCAGGCACAGCCGACGCCGCCGTACTGGAAATCGGCGTCCAACAGGATCAGGCGGTGCCCGCGGTCGAGGATGCCCGGATCGAGAACCCACCAGGCGACCAGGCCCCGCGCGGCGCAACGCCGCGACCACGCGCCCCAGACGACGTTCTCGCCGGTCACGGGCAGCCGCAGCGGATAGTCGATGGATGCCGTGCCGCAGTACAGTTTTCGCGTGCTGCGATCGACGCGAACGACGCACTGATGACCGGCTTGTTCCAGCTCCGGGATCGTTACGGCTTGACCGTGCTTGGCGATGAACGTGACAAAGCTCTCCGGAACCGATCGGCAGCGATATCCGCCGCCCTCCGGCAGTTCGACGATGTAGTACGTGCCGTCTTCCTCGCAGACCCGGACGATCCGCTCCAAGCGTTCGTTCAACCCGGCTTGAAACGCCGCCCAGTCTTCCCGCATCCGCCGGGTGAGGCCAAAGGCGGCCATGCGTGCGGCGGGCCGGCGACCGAGGCTGTCCACGTGGGCCGTGCGTTTCGTGCCCGCGACGGCGAATTCTTCCGAGTTGAAGCGGGCGGCCTTGTCCAGCACCGGATCGCGAGTTACCGGCCGCAGTTGGGGCGACGCTTTCAAGGCTGCGATCGCCTCGTCCAACACCGCCGCCGCCGTCTGCTCGGTGCCGCCTTCGGTGACCAAGACGTGGTCGTCGCGGTGGGACGGATCGAAGATCAGTTTCATCCCCTGAAAAGGCAGGCTCGCGTCTTCCGGATAACGCGTCATGGTCGTCTTGAGCGGTATCAGCACTTGCTCGGCATAAGCCGTCGGATTGCTGCGCAGGAAGTTGATCTGGTCGAGGACCTCCTGTTCCAGTTCTCGCCACACCGTCGGATCGGACAGCCGCGTGTTATCGTTCTGGGCGTCGGCAAAGGCCGGAGCCGAACACAGCAGGAACAGGGTGAGCCAGGCGATGCGCATTATTCACCTTCTATGGACCCGTCGTCAATTCTCCGCGGAAGCGACGCGCGGGAAGGACTCTTAACCCGCCAAAATGCGTTGCACCGCCGCGACGACCGCTTGTGCATTGTCCGCCAAGGGGCAGGTTTCGCTCTGACCGGATCGCAGGTCTTTTACCTGGCAATGCCCCTCCTGGAATTCCCGGCTGCCGGCGATCAAGGCGACGCGGAACCCGCGCTGGTCGGCATACTTGAGCTGCTGGCCGACCTTCTTCGGTTCCGGAAACACCTCGACGCCCAAACCCGCCCCGCGAACTTGAGCCGCCAGCCGCAAGTAATCGTGCAAACGCTCGCCGTCGAAAAAGGCCACCAGCACGTCGGCCGGCGTCCGCACCGCGCCGATCATTCCCAGCTCTTCCATCGCCGCCAGCAAGCGGTCCAAGCCCAGCGAGGCGCCGATGCCCGGCAAGTCCTGTTTGGTGTACAAACCCGCCAGGTTGTCATAGCGGCCGCCGGAGCAGACGCTGCCGATGTTCGGCAGCGCGTCCAGGAAGGTCTCGAAGACCGCGCCTGTATAGTAATCCAGCCCGCGGGCGATCGACACGTCCAGCGTGACGTAGCGGTCCGCGACGCCTGCGGCCCGCACGCCGCCCAGGATCTCTGCCAACCGCGCGACCCCTTCCTGCCCCAGCGAACTGCCCGCGACCAGCGGCTCGAGCTGCTGCAGAACCTGCTCGTTGGGGCCTGTCAAGGCGGACAATCTCAGGATATCCGCCGCCTGTTCGTCCGTCGCGCCGGCCGCCGCCGTCATTTCTTCCGCCACTTTGCCCGGCCCGATTTTGGACAACTTGTCCAGCGCGCGGAGGATCGCGGTCGCCTGGTCCCCCAGCCCCAGTTTGTCCAGCAGCCCGTTCAAGACCAGGCGGTGATTGATGCGGACGACAAAGCCCTCGAAACCGATCGCCCGCATCAAGTCGTGGATCACCAGCACCGTCTCGATGTCGGCCGCCACGCTCCGCGTCCCGATGGTGTCGAAATCGCACTGCATGAACTCGCGGTACCGGCCTCGCTGGGTGTTCTCGCCACGCCACACGGCGGCGATGTGATAACGTTTGAAGGGCGTCCCCAGGGTGCTGATGTGCTGGGCGACGAAGCGGGCCAAGGGCACGGTCAAATCGAACCGCATGCCCACCTCGCGCCCGCCATGATCCTGAAACCGGTACAGCTGGCGGTCCGTCTCCTCGCTGCCTTTGCCGGTCAGGACTTCCAAATACTCCAGCGCCGGCGTGTCGATGGGACTGAAGCCATACGAACGGTACACGCGTTTGGCCGTATCGATCAGCCGCTCGCGAGGAATCATCGTCTCGGGCAAATAGTCGCGAAAGCCCTTGAGGGTCCGGGGCTGGATCAGCGGGGAAACAGGCATGGCAAATCGTTCATCATGGTAGGAGAGAAATCGGAATCCTGGCGCCCGCGGGCGCCCGACAGTATGTGCCGCGATGATGGGCAGCCGCTCACGGCGATAGGGGCGCCACCGGCAGCAGCGGCGGTTGGGGACTGCGGATGCTCCGTCCGTCGATCTTGGGAAAAATGGCCTCGGCGTACTCCTCCACCTGTTCAGCGGTCTCGAAGTAGCGTTCGTAGGTCCAGTCGTCGTGATACTCGCAATTGTCGGTGGTATACTCGCGGCAGACCTCGGGCCGCCGCTGGTAGATCCCGCAGCGATGATCCGGCTGCAGATGCTTGCACGACGTGTGAATCAACAGGTACCACGTCTCGTCTTCGGTAAAGACGGAGGCGCGCTCGTGCAACAGGAACCAGCGGAGGAAATCAAAATCCCGAGGCGTCGTAGGCTCGTCGATCGGCAGGGCAAAGTACCGGCAGCACTTGGCCGTGCAGTATTCGCACAGCACTTCCCCGGGTTTCAAGTCCTCACGGCGAAGTCTTCCATTTGATGTTGAAACAGACATTCCAGCACACTCACGGGTTCGTTAGGGCTTTACAGAATACGCTCTGTCGGTTGTATTGAATAGGTCCCCATGCGACACTCGGCTTCCAGGTTGCCAGTTCTCACAACACAATCTCCCCCAGATTATCCATTGCCAGCCATGCAAATCCTAATCACCGCCGTAGGGCCCGACAACAGCGGCTTGGCCGACCCGATTATCCATTACGTCACCGGTCAGGGCGCCAATATCGCAGAAATCCAGATGTACGATCACGACGAGGAGGCGGTGTTCGCGATGCTATGCCGCATCGAGTTGCCTGGGGATCGCTTGGCGGAGACGCGTCAGGCCCTGACGGAGATCGGACGGCTCAAGGGCCTCTCGGTCCGCGTTTGGTCGCCGGAGGAACGCCGCGAGCGGCCGCGACTGGCGATCTGTGCTACTTATCGGCCCGAGCCGCCGCTGGCTGTGCTGCGGGCGATCCGCGACAAGCAGATCCGGGCCGAAGCGGCGGTGATGATCGGCAATCGCAATGCCTGTCGCAGTATCGCCGAACAGTTCGGCGTCGACTGGCGGTTGATCGGCGACGCAGACGGCAAAGCCGACGACGAGCGGCTGGTCGAATTGCTGGACGAGTACCAGGTCGACTATGTTGTCTTGGCCCGCTACATGCGCGTTCTTCCGGCGGCGACCTGCTGGAAATACGCCGGGGGGCGGATCATCAACTTGCATCACGGCCTGTTGCCCAGTTTTCCGGGCCTGCAGCCGTACCAGGACGCGTACACCGGACGGATGCTGACCTACGGGGCGACCTGCCACTTTATCGTCCCCGAACTGGACGCGGGTAACCAGATCATTCACCAATCGACGTTCACGGTGCCGCCGGGGACCAAGCTGGACGAGATCGTGCGGATCGGTCAGACTGACAACGAGCCGCGATGTCTTGTCGAGGGCGTCCGCCGCGTGGTCAGCCGCGAAGTACAGCTGCATTTTCATCGCGTGGTCAAACGGACATGATTCGCATCGACGGGTCCCAAGGCGAAGGTGGCGGCCAGATCGTGCGGTCGTCGCTGGCGCTGGCTGCGGTCACGGGCCAGAGCGTGACGCTCGATCGGGTGCGGGCCCGGCGGTCCAAGCCGGGCTTGATGCGCCAGCATTTGACCGCCGTCCAAGCGGCCATGCAGGTCTGTGCGGCGCAGGTCCAGGGTGCGGAACTCGGCTCGCAGCAGCTGGTCTTCCGCCCCGGTGCGGTCCGCGGCGGCGAGTACACGTTCCGGATCGGCACGGCGGGCAGCACGACGCTGGTCTTGCAGACCATCCTGCCGGCGCTGATGACCGCCGAGGGCAGCTCGACGGTTGCGCTCGAAGGCGGCACGCACAATCCGCTGGCCCCGCCCTATGAATTCCTGGCGCGTGCCTACTTGCCCCTGCTGGCCCGCCTCGGACCGCGCGTCGCCGCAACGCTGCACCGGCCGGGCTTCTTCCCGGCTGGCCAAGGCCGGATCACCGCGATGATCGGGCCGTCAGCGCAGCTGGGCCGGCTCGATCTATGCGAACGCGGCGCGTTGATCAGGCGCCGCGTCCGCGCCCTGGTCGCCCGTCTGCCGCGGCATGTCGCCAAGCGGGAATGCCAAACCATCGCTGCCGCCACGGGCTGGGACGATTCCTGTTTCGAGATCGACGAAATCGCCGACGCGCCTGGCCCCGGAAACGCCGTTTCGATCGAGCTGCAATTCGAGCACGTGACCGAGGTCTTTACGGGCTTTGGCCAGCGCGGCGTGCCGGCCGAACGGGTCGCCCAACAAACGCTGGATCGGGTTCAGCACTACTTGGACACCGAGGTCCCCGTCGGCGAGTACTTGGCCGACCAGCTGCTGTTGCCGCTGGGCATCGGCGCGCACCAGGGAACGGGCGGCGGCGTGTTTCGCACCCTGCCGTTATCCTCGCATTCGCGCACGCACATCCAGGTGCTGGAACGTTTCCTGAACGTCCGCATCGAGGTCGAAGAAACCGACCGCGGCGCGTTGGTGCGCGTGGAACCGGCTTAGTGTGCCCCGCCGGGCCCCGGCGGTTTGGCTTGGAGCCCCCTGCCAGTTCCGGTCGTTTCAGGTAAGATGGCGATTGCCGCCGTCCGAATGGCTTCGCGCGCACCTGCGGCTTGCCATTCGACGATTGGTGCGCGCCCAGCGTATCCTGTGAACGAAACTCTGACATCCCGTCGCGAATATGACCTTATCCCCCCCTCCCGCGTCGCGCACCGGTCTGCTTTGCGGCTTGGCTGCCTACGGGCTGTGGGGCCTGATCCCGCTGTACTTCAAATCCGTCGCCGGTATTGCGCCGTTGGAAGTACTGGCCCATCGGGGGCTGTGGTCGTTCGTGATGCTGTTGTTGCTGAGCGGCTGGCTGGGACGCTGGAGCGACGTGGGCCGCGTGCTGCGCCATCCCCGGCTGTTGGCGATGCTATCGGTCACCTCGCTGTTGATCGCCGTCAACTGGCTGACGTTCATCTATGCCGTCGTCAGCCGCCAGTTGTTGCAGTCCAGTTTGGGCTATTTTGCCAACCCGTTGGTCAGCGTGCTGTTGGGCGTAATTTTTCTCCGCGAGCGGCTGCGGCCTTATCAGGTAGCGAGCATCGCGCTGGCGGCCACGGGCGTGCTCGTTTTGGCCGCGATGGTCGGGCAGGTGCCTTGGATCTCGCTGACGCTGGCGTTCAGTTTCGCCTTTTATGGACTGTTGCGCAAAGTCATGCCGGTGGACGGCATGGTCAGCTTGACCGTCGAGACGGGCTTGATGGCGCCATTCTCGCTGGCTTATCTCGGCTGGCTGGCCGCGGGCGACCAGTTCACCGGGAACACGTTGCCGGCGCTCGGCCTGCTGATGCTCAGCGGCCCGGTCACGACGATCCCGCTGCTGTTCTTCGGCGCGGCGGCGCGCCGTCTGCGGTTGTCCACGCTGGGCATTCTCCAGTACGTGACGCCAACCGGTCAATTCCTGCTGGCGGTGTTGGCGTTCGGCGAGTCCTTCTCGATGCCCCAGCTGCTGAGTTTCGCCTGTATCTGGACCGCCCTGGCGATCTACTCGGCCGGCGCCTATCGGCGGCGGCATGTTGGATAGCAGTGGACGGGGATTTGAGTACAATAAGTTGCCAATCCCTGAACCTTCCTCGAATTGTTCCCTCCCAAGGAGTCCCGCCATGAAGAACTCGATCTCCCGGCGTCACATGTTGAAGACGACAGCGGCCGCGGTAGCAGCCCCCTATGTGATCACCTCCACCGCGCTGGGCAATGCGGACACGCCGCCGGCCAGCGACCGGATCACGCTGGGTTATATCGGCGTGGGCGGCCGCGGTCGCAGCCTGCTGACCGAGTTCCTCCGCTGCCGCGGCGCGCAGAGCGTGGCGGCGGCCGATCCGTACAAGAGCCGTCGCGAAGCCGCGGCGCGGATGATGGAAGGCCAGGCCTACGAAGACCCGCGCGAACTGGTCGCTCGCGACGACATCGATGCGGTCATCGTCGCTACGCCGGATCATTGGCATGTGCCGGCGGCCAACATGGCGCTGCGTTCCGGCAAGGATGTGTACGTGGAAAAGCCGCTGGGGCTGACTGTCGAGCAGAACTTGGAAATCCGCAAGCTGGTCAAACAGCACAGCCGCGTTTTCCAGTACGGCACCCAGCAGCGGAGCATGGGGCACTGTCGAGCCGCTTGTGAAATCGTGCGGGCGGGCAAGATCGGCAAGATTCACACCCTGCACGTCGACGCGCCCAACGGCGGCGCCGGCGGATCGGTGCAGGAAGTGGCGGTTCCCGAGGACTTGAATTACGACCTGTGGCTTGGCCCGGCGCCGGTCAAGCCGTACACGGCGGACCGCTGCAAGACGCCCGGCACGTATTGGATCTACGATTATTCGATCGGCTATCTGGGCGGCTGGGGCGCGCATCCGTTGGACCTGCTGGTCTGGGCCTGCGACTGCGACCTGGCCGGTCCCATGACCTTCCAAGGCACCGGCGTGATTTCCACGCAGGGACTGTACGACACGGTCTACAACTGGGACATGACCATCGAAATGGCGGACGGCGTGAAGATGACGTTCAAGCCCGGTCAGGACTTGACGAAGTTCACCGGCGACAAAGGCTGGGTCGCCGTTTCGCGGTCTGCGGCGTTGACCACCGCCTCGCCCGAGTCGCTGTTGAAAACCCCGCTGGCCGACCACGAGCGGCTGCCGGTCAGCCCCGGCCACGCGCAGAACTTCGTGGATTGCGTCAAGTCGCGTCAGACGCCGGTCAGCAACATCGACGACGCAGTGCGTTCGGACAATATCAGCCAGCTGTGCGACATCGCCGTCCGCACCGGGCGGAAGATCACGTGGGATCCGAAGCGGGAAGTGATCGTGGGGGACGACGATGCCGCCAAGATGCTGTCCCGCCCGCTCCGTGCACCCTGGACGCTGTGATAGCCCCAGGCTCAGACGTACAGAATTCAATTTTGGCCGAGTTGGACTTCTCTGCGTGGGCAAGCGGTTCATCGGCCAAAATTGAATTCTGTACGTCTGAGCCCTTCCCCAACGTAAGGACCTGAACCTTGGCAACTCACGTTCGCCGTCTCGCTTTCCTGGTCCTCGGCGTCTCGCTGGCCGCCGGGTGTGCGCCCGACGCTGCGATCCCGCCCGCGGCACCGCGGGCCGAAGACCAGTTGCGCGCCGTAACCGACGCGGCACCTGCGGCCGACGCCGAATCCCTGGCGGCGATCCAGCATCTGCGCGAGTTGCGCGGCGACCTCGAATTCGACGCGGCAGGGATGCTCGTCAGCGTCGATTTGGCCGGCAATCGAGCTTCGGCCGAGGGACTCGACTTGGAACAGCTCGCCGCGATTCCCACGCTGACCAGACTGCGGCTGGCCAGCGGCCGAATTACCGATGCCGACGTGCCGCAGTTGTTGAAACTCCGCCGCCTGCGTGAATTGGCCCTCCGCAACAGTCAGCTTGGCGACGACGGGTTCCGCCAACTGGCTGCCCTGCCAGAGCTGAAAACGTTGGACGTACAACGTTCGATTCGTTTGACCGACGCCGCGCTGCAGCAACTCGGCGACTTTCCCGAACTGACCGACCTGGTGCTGGTCGAGAACCTGTTCACCAATCAGGGCCTGGCGCATGTGGCTCGCGTCGAGCGTCTGCAATCGCTGGACTTGCGCGGCTGTTCGCAAATCGACGCGGCGGGGCTGGCGCGGCTGGAACCGCTGCAAGACCTGAGGGCACTGAAATTGCGCGGCGAGTTCCTGGACGCTTCGTGCCTGACGCTGCTGCAAGCGTTCCCCAAGCTGGCTGCGCTGACGATCGAAGACGCCTCGCTGGGCGATGACGATCTGGCCGGATTCGCCGCTTTGCCGCTGCAAGAACTCGCCTTGGAACGTTGCTTCAACCTCACCGACGACGGCCTGGTGCATCTGGCAGTGCTGCCCGGCTTGCGAACGCTGGCGCTGCGGGATATTGCCATCCTGGGACCCGGTCTCGCCCACTTGGCCGAACTGCCGGAATTACAGACCTTGCGGTTGCGGCAGACGGGTATCCGTGATGCCTCCCTGCCGCTGCTGCACCAATTACCGCGTCTGGAACGGCTCGATCTGGTGCAAGCTTTGATCACCGACGATGGCGTGAAGGTGATCGGGGAACTGCGAACCCTGCTGCATTTGAATCTGGAGGCGAACCAGCTGAGCGATGCCGGAGTTGCTCGTCTTGCGAGTCTGGACAACCTTCGCACGCTCGGCCTGGCCGGCAACGCCGACGTGACCGATGAATCGTTCCGGGCATTCACATCGCTGCCGGCTCTGACGTCGTTGGACTTGGCGGGTACAGGGATCACCGACCAAGGGCTGGCGGCCTTGCGTGCAGCGTTGCCGACGTGCCGAATCGACAAGTGACGAGGTTGAACTCGGATCAAAACACTCCCCTTCCCAACGCGAACCTGCGAGGACTTGATCGATGACCAAACCACGTTTCTTCCGCCTGCCCGCTTCCGGCGACCGCCTTCTTCCGCTGCGTTGGTCTGGGGCGACGCCCCTCGCTTTCCTCGGCCTGCTTTTCGCCACGCTGGCTTGGGCTGGCGAGCCGGCGGCAGTGGTCGACGCTCCGCCGCGGGCGACGCAGAAGCCCTACTCGCCCGCCGATGGCCAGGTCGTGGAGGTCAGCCCGCCGCCGTTCCTTTGGGTACCGGCCAAGCCGGGCAGCACGTATGTGCTGCAGCTCTCCCGCTCCCAATCATTCGACGCGGCGGACACGCAGACCTTCGACGGCTTGCAGCGATCGGTGTTTGTCCCTGCCCAGCCGTTGCCCGCGGGAGCGTGGTACTGGCGTTACGGCGTGGCGACGGAGCAGGGTCCGGTTTACGGCCGGCCGCGGCCGTTCGAGGTCCCCGAGGACGCTCGGCCGTTCCCGTTTCCGGACTGGGACGAAGCCGTGCGGCGCGTACCGCTCCAGCGGCCTCGGCTGTTCTTTCCGGGTCAGCGGCTGGAGCAGATCCGCGGCTGGGCCGCAGGCGAACTGAAACCGGCGATCGACTCGCTGGTGGCATCCTGCACGCGCGAGATCGGCCAGGAATTGGTCGCGGAACCGGGCTATCGGCCCAAAGGGGCGGACTACGGGCCGTGGGCCGTCAACGTGATGCGCACGACGCGGCCGCCGATGGACGTGATGGAACGTTGCGCCTTGGCGTACTTGATCACGGGCAACGAGCCGCTGGGGCAAGAAGCCAAACGCCGCTTGCAGCATTTTTTCGCCTGGGATCCCGAAGGTCCGACCAGCTTTTTCGCCTATGACGAACCGCCGATGTGGATGATGATGCGCGGCACGCGGGCTTACGATTGGACCTATGACCTGTTCACACCGGCCGAACGCGAGGCGATCGAAGCCGCGATGCGGGTTCGCGCCGCGCAGTTCCTCAAGCACTTGCAGCGGCTGCCGTTTGAAAGCAATCCCTACGACAGCCACGCCGGCCGCCTGCCGGGGTTCTTGGGCGAGTGTGCCCTGTCGTTTATCCACGAGTGGCCCGAAGCGCGCCAGTGGCTCGAGTACGCGACGCTGCTGTACTACACATCGTACCCGGCCTGGGGCGGCGACGACGGCGGCTGGCAGGAGGGGCCCGGATACTGGAGCGCCTACATGCAGTTCGCCCTGCATTACGTGCTGGCCCTGCGCGAGGCGACCGGGGTCGATTTGGCACAGAAGCCGTTCTTTCGCAACACGCCGTACTACGGGCTGTACACCGCGACGCCGTATCACCAACACAGTCCGTTCGGCGACGGCCAAACCGGCAGCCCACGCGGAACCGGGCACGTGATGTACGTGTTCTCGACATTGACCCAGAACCCCTATGCCCGCTGGCATGCCGAAGCGTCGGGCGTCAGGATCGGGGCGGACGTGTTGAGTCTGGCCGCGTACGACCCGGCATTGCAGGCTCGTTCGCCGTTGGAATTGCCCGCCGCCCGCAGTTTTCCCGCCGTCGGACTGGCTTCGTTTCACACCGCTTTGGGCGACCAGGACAACGACATCAGCTTTCTGATGCGCAGCAGCCCGTATGGCGGCGTCAGCCACGGTCATGCCGATCAGAACGCTTACGTCATCGAAGCCTTTGGCCGCGGGCTGGCGATTGCCACCGGCTACTATCCCTGGTACGGTTCGCCGCACCACGACCAGTGGACGCGGGCCACCCGTGCCGTCAACAGCATCCTGGTCAACGGCCAAGGCCAGGTACAGCGGCGTTGGGAAGCGAGCGGACGACTGACCGGGTTCGAATCGACACACGGCTACGACTATGCGGAGGGTGAAGCCGCCCCCGCCTATACCGGACGTTTGGAACGGTTCCGCCGCCATGTGGTCCACGTCCGCCCAGGCATCTTTGTGATGTTCGACGACCTGCGAGCCCCGACACCAGACCGCTTTCAATGGCTGCTGCACGCGTACCGCCAGATCCAGGTCGATCCGGCGAAACGCGTGCTGCGAGTCGAGAACAAGCCGGCGGCGATGAACGTCCACCTGCTGTTGCCGGACGACATAGAGTTTTCGCAAACGGACCAATACGATCCGGAGCCGGAGTCGATCGCCCGCCAGTGGGAGAACACCTGGCACTTGACGGCCGGCACCACCTCGCCGGCAGAGAGCAAGCAATTCCTGGCGGTGATGCTGGTGCATCGTCAAGGCGAGGAATCCTCGCTGCCAAAGGTCGAGTTGGTTCCGGGCAGCGGGGCCGTCGGTGTCCGGCTAACCGCCCACGACGGCGCCGCGGACATCGTCGCCTTCCGCACCGACCCGCAAGCCTCGGCGGTCGTCTGCGGCGGCATCGAGAGCGCCGGCCGCGTGTTCGCGCAAGGCAAAGACAAGGACGGTCGCGTGATTCGCAGCCTGACGCACGCAGGGCCGTGAAAACGGCCAACGAGGCGGATGCGAAGGGGTGTTCGCTCCCCAGTACAAGAGGCGACTCTGCAAGCTATGTGCAGAGCTTGTTTTCAACGCACCGGGTGTCCCTCCTCGGCGAGAAAGCTGGTATCCTATTCCGCATCCTTCCCAACCGTGAGAAACCCGACCGGTCGGGCCGGAAAGCCTGACGTACAGGATGCATGCGCGACGCCTGCATTCTGCGAACGAAACCGCTCAGACCACCACCAACCACAGGATCCCACCCATGCCTATCCAACGAATCCGACCGCTGGCTATGTTGCTGCTGGTGGCGGCAGCCGGGTTGTATGTTTCTTTAACCGCTGCGGCCGAGCCGGATCATTCCCGTGTTCCTGGCGTGGTGATCGACCATCTGCCGGCCGCTTCGCGGCAGTACATCGGCTCGCCCAGCATCGCCATCCTGCCCGACGGCGCGTACGTCGCCGCGCATGACATCTTTGGACCCGGCAGCACGTTCAGCCGAACGGTCCTGTTGGCTTCGACCGATCGCGGGCACTCGTGGCAGCGGCGGGCGGTCATCGAAGGCGCGTTTTGGTCCACGTTGTTCATGCATCGGGACGCACTGTACCTGATGGGCGCCAGCAAGCAATTTGGGAACACGGTCATCCGGCGATCGGACGACGGCGGCCGGACGTGGACCGAGCCGCAAGACGGCAACTCGGGTCTGCTGCTGGATGACGGCCAGTACCACTGTTCTCCGCAGCCTGTGCTGATCCACAACGGCCGCATCTGGCGAGCGATGGAGGACGGGCGGAACGGCTTGATCTGGGGACTCCGCTTTCGGGCCTTCATGATGTCGGCCCCGGTCGACGCTGACCTGTTGCGGGCCGACAGTTGGACCTGCAGCGACCGCCTGGCACGCGACCCGAAATGGCTGGACGGCAAATTCGGCGGGTGGTTAGAAGGCAACGCGGTGGCCACGCCCGAGGGCCGCGTGGTGAACATCCTCCGCGTGGATTATCCGACCGGCGGCGGCAAGGCGGCGACCATTACGATCTGCGACGACGGCCGCACGTCGAGCTTCGATCCCGAAACGGGCTTCTACGATTTTCCCGGCGGCAGCACCAAGTTCACCATCCGTTTCGATCCGGTCTCGAAGCACTACTGGTCGCTGGCCAACTGGGTTCCCCAACGGCACCGCGACCAAGGCCGCAAGCCGGCCGCGACGCGAAACACGCTGGCCCTGATTCGCTCGGCCGACCTGCGGAATTGGGAAGTACGTTCGATCGTGGCCTATCATCCGGATGTCGTAAAACACGGATTCCAGTATCCCGATTGGCTGTTCGACGGCGATGACCTGGTGGCCGTGTCCCGCACGGCGTACGACGACGGCTTGGGCGGAGCGAACAATTTCCACGACGCCAACTATTTGACCTTCCATCGCATCGCTGACTTTCGTTCCGCGGATCACGTCGAATTACCACCGCTTCCCCCGCCGCCGCTGGTGACTGACGAAGGCCGGGACTTTGCCGTCGCCGGCCACGGGTTTCAGATCGCCACGCTCGCAGACGATGCCCTGGCTTATGGCAATCGGAACTATGTGTGGAAACAGGTTCCGCCGACGCTGCGGAACTGGCGGTACACCAAGACGGATGGCGGCGTGGCGGCCACGATTCGCGTTACGGCCCGGCGCGACGGGGCGGTCTTCGTCGCCACGGTGCCGAGCCCGCAAGGCGTGAGGCTGGGCGGCTGGGAACCGCTGCCCGGCTTGGAGTTCCATTACACGGACGGAGGCAAGACCAAGCTGGCCGTCTTCACCCGGCGCGTTGCCGCCGGCGATTCGTTCGAGTTGCCGCAATTCAACTGGACGGGAACCCTGGTGCTGATCCCGCCCGACGGCGAAACACCTGCGCCCGGCGGACTTGTGCGGCTGCCGTATAACCATCCCGGGCTGACCGTCGACCTGGGCGTCGGCCTGTGGGCCTGGCCGCTGCCGATGGACTGGGACGGCGACGGCGATTTGGATCTGGTCGTCTCGTGCAACGACGTGCCCTATAACGGCATCTGGCTGTTCGAGAATCCTGGCGGCGGGGACAAGCTGCCCGTGTTCAAACCGGCGGTGCGCGTCGGCCCGGGGTTCGCGAACATCAGCCCCTCGTATGCGGATGGCCAAGTGCGCGTGCTGGTGCCCGGTCAGGAGTTGACGAATTTCCGTCAGAGCCTGTTCGCCGAGCGCCAGCCGGTCTATCCGCAGGCTCAGATCCATCCCGGCAAGCTTCGCGCCAACCAGTGGAAGGTTGTCGACTATGACGGCGACGGCCCAATGGACATCGTTGTTGGCGTCGGCGACTGGACCGAATACGGCTGGGATGACGCGTTCAACGCCGAAGGCAAGTGGACCAACGGCCCGCTGCATGGCTACGTGTACCTGATCCGCAACCGAGGGACCAGCGGCGAGCCGGAGTACGACGAACCGGTCCAAGTCGTCGCGGACGGCCAACCCGTCGACGTGTTCGGCATGCCCAGTCCCAACTTTGCCGATTTCGACGGCGACGGCGACCTGGACTTGCTGTGCGGCGAATTCATCGACGGCTTCACCTACTTCGAGAACATCGGTACGCGCACGGCGCCGAAATATGCGGCGGGGCGGAAACTGCTGCTGGACGGCCAGAGCCTGACGATGGACCTGTGCATGATCGTTCCGGTGGCCATCGACTGGGACGGCGACGGCGACGTGGACCTGATCGTGGGACAGGAGGACGGGCGTGTCGCGCTGTTGGAACATACGGGCCGATTCGCCGACGGCTTGCCGTTGTTCGCCGCACCGCAGTTTTTTCAACAGCAAGCCGATTGGGTCAAGTTTGGTGCGCTAGCCACGCCGTTCGGTTTCGACTGGGACGACGACGGCGACGAGGACATTATCTGCGGCAACACCGCCGGCCACGTCGGGTTCATCGAGAACCTGGGAACGCCGCCGGGGTCCGCGACTCCCCAGTGGGCGGCGCCGGTACTGCTCCAGGCCGGCGGCGAAACGCTGCGAATCATGGCCGGATACAACGGCTCGATCCAGGGGCCCTGCGAAGCCAAGTGGGGCTATACGACGCTGAGCGTAGCCGATTGGGACCACGACGGCCTGCCGGACCTGGTGGTGAATTCGATCTGGGGTCGGGTCGTCTGGTATCGCAACGTGGGGACGCGGAAACATCCGCAGCTGGCCGCCGCGCAGCCGGTCGAGGTCCAGTGGCAAGGCACGCCGCCCAAGCCGGCTTGGAACTGGTGGGATCCGCAGGGTAACGCCTTGGCGACGCAGTGGCGAACCACGCCCGTGGTCATCGACTTGAACCGCGACGGCCTGAATGACCTGGTGATGCTCGATCACGAAGGCTATCTGGCGTATTACGAGCGTCGCAACCTCGACGGCCAATTGCAGCTGATGCCGCCACAACGCGTCTTTCGTTTGGCCTCCGGCGCCGCCGCGGATGCGAGTTCACCGGCAGCGGATCGGGCCGGCGACGTGATGCAGCTAAACGCCGGCCGGGCCGGTCGCAGCGGCCGACGCAAGCTGTGCTTTGCCGATTGGGACGGCGACGGCCAACTCGATCTGCTGGTCAACAGCAGCAACACCTCGTTCTTCCGCAACGTGTCGTCCCCCGAATCCGCGTGGACGTTTCGCGACTCGGGCCCCGTCGCCCTTTGGCGATTGGCCGGTCACACCACCAGTCCCACCGTTGTCGACTGGAACCTCGACGGCCGGCCGGACCTGCTGATCGGTGGGGAGGACGGGTTGTTCTATTACCTGCCCAACCCGCAATCGACACCCCAGGCGGAGTAGGACTGTCTCAGTTTTCCGCGACCGCCGCGGAACGTAGGGCCAGATCGTCGAATCGGTAAGGCCGCTCGTGGGCGGCCCAGGCCATGCCGCGCAACAGCCACAGGCGGAAGTATGGGTCGTCGAACGTCCAGGAGTAATGGCCCAAGACGCAGCCAAAGACTCGCCCCGGACCGCGCTGGTACGTCCAGAACATGGGCTGCAACGACACGGCGGCCTGATCGGGTTCGGTCTGTTCCCGGCTGCCCGCCAGGACCTGGACGTGAGCCGAATCGAGGGGCGGTGTGGGCGGCCAGTAGGGTTCGTCTTCCAGGTGGAGTTTCGCGGGCAAGCCGAGGCAAATCGGGTGCTCGGGCTGCATCGTCTCGAGCACCATCGAGCCATGCCGCCAGCGGCGGAATCCGCCCACGCCCAGCACATCCGCGACCTCGGCCGAGGGCTGGGGCCTGGTCCACGTCGCCGAGTGAATCACCACCAGGCCACCGCCGCGCTGGAGATAGCGATCGACTTGCGCGATCCGCTCCGGGGTCCAGGCCAGATAACAGAAGGCGACGACCAGGTCCGCGGTGTCCCACTGCGATTCCGTCGGCCACTGATCCGCGGTCGTCACCCGGACCTGCGGAGCGCCCTGGAGCAACGCCGGATCCGGACGGTCGGGGCCGTGCAGATTGGCCGCTGGGGCGGTCGAGGCCGCGGCGCCGCCCAACAACAGCGCCCACCGCGATTGCCATCGCGGGTAATCGTGTTCGCCGGGCCCGTGATCCTTCCGATCGGCCAGCAAAACGATCTGCAGCGGACGCTCCGCCGCTTGTTCGGATTGTTGCCGGCGCGCTGCCGCGAGCACGCGTTCGACCTCGGCTCGTTGGGGCGGACTCGGCGGTTCGGCTGCACGGGTCGGCATGGGCGCCGCAGCGATCGCCAGCAGCAGGGAAAGGGGGAAAATGGAAAGAGCGGTGAGACGCATGGTTGGGGGCCTTTGTGGTAGGAGCCAGGCTTGCTTTGCCGCAAGCGAATCAACGGCTTATTCTACGCCAACGTCGCGGCTGCGTTGGGCTCGTTCGAGAAAAAAAGGTCTGATATTTGGTGAGCGGCAAGGCGCCAGCCCAATGCCGCTTACTTTGTAGCGGCACGGCGCGAGCCGTCCGGTATTACAGTCGTAAAACCGGGCGGCTTGCGCCGCTCCGCTAACGAAAACGCCCCCAATGGTCCCGAAGTACGTGGCGTTGGGCCAACGCCATTCCGCTCACTCATTTCTCGAACGCTGCTTACCATTCTATACAAGCTGGCGGCCTGTGCTGCGAGCAGGCGACCCGTTGGTCACGTGTTCCGATCACCGCCGGCTTGGTAGAATCAGCGTCTGACGAATCGCGTTTCTAACGTGCGACGAGCTGCGGGCGGCGGCGCCCACAGCGTATTGGAGGTGAACCAATGCCCTCGCCATTTCCCGGTATGGACCCGTTTCTGGAACATCCCGATTTCTTTCCGGATCTGCACGGCCGATTTCACGTGTACCTCAGCGAAGCGTTGCAGGACGCACTGCCGCCTCCGTATTTCGCGGTGATCAACGAGCGGCTGTGGGTGGAAACAACGGCGCGGTACATCGAGCCGGATACCGACGTCATGGTCGGCGGTTGGACGGTGGCGGAACCGAGTGCCGCTGTCGCGGATCGCCCGCGGAGCCGAGTGCGGACTCGTCCGCTGGTGTTCGAGACGTGTCATGAAGAGCGGCGGGAGCCGTATGTCGAGATCCGGACTCGCCTGGCGGAGGGCGGCGAACGTCTGGTGACGGCGATCGAAGTACTCAGCCTGAGCAACAAGCGACCTGGCGATCCGGGTCGGAACTTGTACCTGCAGAAGCAGGGCGAAATCCTGGGCAGCGCCGTGCATCTGGTGGAAATCGACTTGCTGCGCGGCGGCGAACATACGACGCCCGTGTTTTTGGACCGGCTGAAGAGAAAGGCCGGCGCCTTCGATTATCATGTCTCCGTTCATCGCTTCGATCAACGCGGCCGGTTCTTTGTCTATCCGTGGCAGCTGGCCGAGCCGCTACCCGAAATCGGCGTCCCGCTGTTGCCGGACGACGGCGAGATCGCGTTGGATTTGCAGGCCGTGTTGACCCGCTGCTACGATACCGGCCCGTACTCGCGGCGCGTCGTGTACGACCTGGCTCGAATCGTGCCGCCGCTGGAGCCGACGCAAACCGAGTGGGTCGAGCAAGTGCTCCAACGGGCCGCCCGACTTTAACGTGATTGGTTCCGACAAACCGCACGGGAGACGCGATCTGTGGCAGGAACGAAACGGCCAATCTGTGTGTTCTTTTTCGGGCTGAGCTTGATGGCCGCCGTAATCGCCGTGGGCTCGGCAGCCTGGGGAAATGGGGCCGTGTTAGCACCGGCGGTGGTGATCCTGTTTATCACGCTGGCCCTGGCGTTTATGAGTCACGCGGCCTTGCGCGGCGTGGCGTTCACGATCTGGGTCTTGGTATTCGTCGCGGCGTCGATGTTCTTTCCGGATGCGTTCGGAACGTGGTTCGGCACGGATCTGGTGATTCTGATCGTCCCGCTGATTCAAGTCATCATGTTCGGGATGGGCACGACGCTGAGCGGCCAGGATTTCGCCCGCGTGTTGGCCATGCCCTGGCCGGTGTTCGTCGGGATGACGCTCCAGTTCTCCGTGATGCCACTGGTCGGTCTGAGTATCGCGACGGCGTTCGGCTTTCCGCCGGAAATCGCGGCGGGTGTGATTCTGGTCGGCTCCGTGCCCGGTGGCGTGGCCTCGAACCTGATGACCTACCTGGCCCGCGGCGACGTGGCCCTGTCCGTGACCATGACCGCCTGTTCGACGCTGGCGTCGCCCCTGATGACGCCGCTGCTGATGAAGTCCCTCGCCGGCCGGCTGGTGCCGATCGATTTCTGGGAGATGATGCTGTCGATCCTGAACATGATCATCGTCCCGATCGTGGCGGGGTTGATTGCCAACAAGATCCTGTACGGCCGCAGCGCGTGGCTGCAGCGCACGGGTGCTGTTGCGCTGATCGCCGTGGGCAGCGGGTTGGCCGCGGTCGCCGCGATGAGCGTCGAGGGCGACGTGCTGAGGAGCATGTTGCCGGCAACCGTCGCGGGCTGGATCTTGAAGCTCCGCGGCGGAATCCTGATCGGGCTGCTGTTGATCGCTGCTGTGGCCGCGGCCAAACTGGTGATTGGCGTGCTGTTTCGCGGCCCGAGAAACTGGATGGACCGGACCCTACCGATCGTGTCGATGGCCGGAATTTGCTTCATCATCGGGATCATCACGGCGCGGTCCCGCGAACAGCTGCTGACCGTCGGCCTGGCCTTGATCGCTGCGGCGATCGTGCATAACACGATCGGTTACATTTTGGGGTACTGGAGCGCTCGAGTGGCCGGTCTGCCCGAGACGGCTTGCCGGACGGTAGCCATCGAGGTGGGACTGCAAAACGGCGGCATGGCCTCCGGGCTGGCGATCAACGTCTTGCAGAGTTCCAGCGCGGCGCTGGCGCCGGCGATTTTCGGGCCGTGGATGAATGTATCCGGTTCCATGCTGGCCACGTGGTGGCATCGGCGGCCGGTGGGCGAGGTGGGGCACGAAGTCGAGGAAACGGGCAAGAGAATGGGGGCAGAAAAATGAAGACAACGAAAGAAGGCCGAACCATGCTCAACACTTCCCAACCTTTGCGCCGCAGGTGGATGCTTCGCCGGCTTGCCGGGGCAGCGATCCTGGTGTGCTTAAGTACGTCAGGACGAGCTGCCGAGGCAACGTCCGAGGCGTTCGTTTTGCCGACGATCGAGATTGCCGAGGTGGGGCCGCCCCCCGAGTGGGCGCTGTGGGAACGTCAGCTGCTGGACGGACTGTATCCGGCGGCTGTCGAGTTTGTTCGCAAGTACACGCGCGACGACGGAACGCTGATCTGGCGCGACCGGTGGCCCGGCATGGACGGCTCGGACGACGGGTACGAGAGCTTCTACAACTTTCCGTTGTACTACGCCCTGGGCGGTCCCGAGGAGGTCAACCCTCTGTCGCGCCGCCTGTGGGAAGCGGTGACTCGCCAGTTCACGCGGTACGGCCAGATCCACAACGAATTCGACGCCTATTACGATTGGATGCATCACGGCGAGGCGTACACCAACTTCTACTTCTTCGGCCTGGCCGATCCACACGACGCGAAATTCCGCGAGCGCTCCTTGCGTTTTGCCGGCCTGTATTTGGGCGAGGACCCGGCGGCAGCGAATTGGGACGCACAGCGCAAGCTGATCCGTTCGCCGATCAACGGCAGTCGGGGGCCGCGGTTTGTCAACACGGCCGAGGATTGGGTCACCCACCGCGACGTGCTGGCGGATTATCCGCTGCCGTACAACGACATCCCTCACGTCACGTCCAGCGATGCTTGGATCGACGACGCTCGTTTTCCGTTCATCCTGGAAACCATGAATCGCCGGATGATGCGCGGCGACGTGCCGCTGAATCTGACCGCCACCAGCCTGATGCTGAACGCCTATATGTACTCGGGCGACGAGAAATATCGCCGCTGGATCGAGGAATACGTTACCGCTTGGACCGAGCGGATGCGAGCCAACGGCGGCATCTTGCCCGACAACGTGGGCCTGGAGGGCAAGATCGGCGAGAACATGGACGGCAAGTGGTGGGGCGGGTACTACGGCTGGCGCTGGCCGCACGGCTTGTTCAACCAGGTCGAGGCGACCTTGATCGGCGGTGCGAACGCCTACCTGGTCAGCGGCGATCCCAAGTACCTGGAACTGCCGCGTTCGGTTTTGGAGCTGGTCGAGCGGCAGAAACGCATCGTCGGCGGGCGCGTCGTCGTGCCGCACCGGCATGGAGACGACGGCTGGTACGACTATCGGCCCATCAAACCGGTCCACCTGGCATACCTGTGGTGCGTTTCGCAGGATCCGCGCGACGAGCGTCTGTTGCGAGCCTTGACCGCCGGCGTGCCCTTGGACACGCTGGCGTACCAGAAGTCCAAAGGCGATTGGGAGCACGCGGCGGCCTGGCTGGGCTTCGTTGCCGGCCGCAATCCGGACTATCCGCTGCAGATCCTGCGGGCCACGTATGCGGCCAGTTTGGAACGGCTGCAAGTAATCCGCCACGACACCTCACACCCCGACGAACAAGACGTGCATCACTGGCAGCAGCGCAACCCGGTGGTACTCGAAGCGTTGGTGCAACTGATGCTGGGCGCCCCGAACCACGTGTACCACGGTGGGCTACTGCACTGCCGGCTGTTCTATTTCGACCCCCAGCGTCGACGCCCCGGCGTGCCGCCGGATGTCGCAGCCTTGGTGGAACGCGTCACGGCAGATGGCGTTTCGGTTCAACTGGTGAACCTGCACCCGACGGAGGCTCGTGAAGTGATTGTACAAGCCGGCGCGTTCGGCGAGCACCGTTTCACGTCGCTTCGACAGCAGGGCGATGCGTCGACCGTAGACGGCAATCGCTTCCATGTCCGCCTGCGTCCCGGCGCACAAGGCCGGCTGGACATCGGCATGGTCCGCTACGTCCAGCAACCGTCCTACGCCCGACCGTGGGACGGCAAGCCGGCCGCCGGGTCATGAACTCGAATCGGCGAACAAGCCGGGCAACCACGGGGTGGATTGCGTCTGTTTGTGCGACAATCCGGACAAGCGGACCGCGGTCTTCGAAGTTGCGCAACGTCTCCGCCGAGTTTGCAGGCTGTTGATTTCATGTCGCCCCGACGTTTCGCGGCCGTTGCAGTTCACGCTTCCGCGTGTCTTTCCCCTCGGCCAGCGACCAGACGACTGGACAAGCTTCCCCAAAGAATGGTCGATGCAGCGAGTTGCTATAGTCTGCCAAATCCCTTAAAAAACAGCCCGCCGTCTGGTGATTCGGTGGCGAAGTTAATACTGGTAGAATCCTGGTCGCACTGGAGCGTACTCGATACTGCAGCCTCTCCGCGTGGCAACAAGCACGATTTGGTGGTATTGTATTGCTTTCTTCGTCCGGTTCAATGTGCGAGTTTTGGCTTCGATGTACCCGACCAACATGCTCGAGAGGGAACCCTGCTCCGCGAAATCCTGATGGCCCAACGAATACTCGAAGTCTGGACCATCGGCAAGCGAGCGTTCTCCGAGGTGTCGCGATGATCAATTTCCTGCGTCTGCAACGCTTCAAAAACTTCCGGGATACCACCCTCACGTTGGGTCCGCTGACTGTATTGGTCGGAACCAACGCCTCGGGGAAAAGCAACCTGCGCGATGCGTTCCGATTTCTCCACGGGGTGTCGCGCGGCTATTCGTTGGCGGAGACGATCGGGGAAAAGTACGTCGAAGGTGGCGTGCTCCAATGGCGAGGAATCCGCGGGGGGCTACGAGAGGTGGCCTTGATCGGCGAGCAATCCTTCGCTCTGGAAACGGGCCTGGCGCTTTCGGTGAAAACAAAGGCCGGTGTTCGGCTCCCGGGCAGGCTCCGTCATCGCATCGAGATCGCGTTGGGAAATGGAAGCAGTCCGCCTCGCGTGAGCCGTGAATCGTTCCACAGGTCGGGCAAACTGGTTTTCGACTCACATCCGGGCGACGATCCTCCGGCACAAGAAGGCCCGCCCTATCTATTCGTTCGCTTGCCCAGGGACAGCCGGAACCGAAAGCACGGCAAACGGCTGCGTTTTCTCGATAACCAGCCCGTGCTTTCCCAGGTGCCCCATCATCGCGATGCGCCGGCGATGTACCGCAATTCGGCGAACCTGGCGCTGTCGGCGCTGGAGTCGATGCGTTTTCTGGATCTGTCCCCCGAGGCGATGAAGACTCCTTCGTTGCCCGGCCAGGTGGTTCTGGGAGACCGCGGCGAGAATCTTTCATCGGTCCTGCAGGCAATCTGTCAGGACGAGTCGAAGAAGAACGCCATCGCCGCATGGCTTCAGGAACTCACGCCGCTGGATGTCGTCGACTTCGATTTCGTGCCCGACCAGACGGGACGGATTCTGGTTACCTTGATCGAAAAGAGCGGACAACGGGTATCGGCGTACAGTGCGTCCGACGGCACGTTACGGTTCTTGGCGATGATTGCCGCGATGCTTGGGCCCGATACCGCGAAATTCTATTTCTTCGAGGAACTGGACAACGGAATCCACCCCACCCGTTTGCACCTGCTGCTTCAACTGATCGAGCAGCAAGCCCGCCAGGGCAAGGTTCAGGTGGTGGCGACGACGCATTCACCGCAGTTGTTAGCCATGCTCAGTGATACAGCGCGCGAGCACGCTTCGCTGGTCTACCGGCTAAGCGACTCGCCGGACGCGAAGATTCAGCGCATCATCGACCTGCCGGATGCCCAGCGCGTGCTCGAGCGTCACAATCTGGCCCGATTGCACGAGTCTGGCTGGTTGGAGGACGTTGTTGCGTTTGCCGAACAGGAAGTAGCCACCCCATGAATGTGCTCATCATTCCCGAGGACTTCCGGAACGACCAATTCATCGTTGGCCCTCTGATTCAGCGCATGTTGGCAGAGGTCGGCAAGCCCCGGGCCAAAGTCCGGGTCTGTCGCGATCCTTTGCTCGGCGGCGTCGGCGAAGCCTTGAAGTGGGAGCGTATCTCGGAGATCATCGACCGATATCGCGGCACAATCCATCTGTTTCTGCTGGTTGTAGATCGCGACGGAATCGCCGGTCGGCGTAGATCGCTGGATGCCCTGGAAAGCAAAGCGGCCGAAGTGCTGACGGTGGACAAGGGGTTTTTCGGCGAGAATGCCCGGCAGGAAATCGAGGTGTGGGCACTTGCGGGACAGGATCTCCCGAAGGACTGGAAGTGGCAGGAAATCCGTCGCGAAACGAATCCCAAGGAAACCTATTTCGCCCCCTTCGTACGTGAACGTGGTTTGGCGAACGAGCCTGGCAATGGACGTAGAACTCTGGGCCGAGAGGCGGCGGCCCACTACTCGCGCGTCCGATCACGCTGCAAGCGGGATGTCGAAGCTTTGGAAACGAGAATCCGTAATTGGCTTGGGTGATCGTGAAGACGGGCAGGCCCGCGATACGCGCCGGAACCCAGCACGCTCCCGGCGGCCTCGCGAACCGGACGCTGCCAAGGATCGCTCGAAACCGCCCCGCGGCATTACGCTGGTCCGCCAGATTCAACGGCATCCGGCCAACCGTCGGTCGCCGTGACTGAAGTCCGCAACACTTCTGGCTCCGACTCGCGAGTTCCTACGAAGCGAAGGAGTCCCACACTCGATCCGCGGAGGATCGCTCAAGAACGTTCGAGAGCCACGACTTCCCGTGCTCGGCACAAGCGACTTGCACCCTTTCGATGAACGCGTCGGACGCACCGGGTGCGACCACGATCTTCTGGAACAGCCGCTGCATGTCGCTGATGCCCACCGGCCGCCCCGGCGACACATTCTCTTCACGGAACTCCTTGCCTGCCTCGATTCTCCCGATGAGTTCGTCGTCGTCGAACCAGAAGCGGTATTCCCGTTCCCAGGAAAAGTGGCTTCGCTTGAAAAGAATATCGTGCGGGCCAAAAATCGACGAACAGAGGACGTCTTGGGATGGGTCGTAGTAGATCACTGCCCCGGAATTGTGCGGTCGTAGGCGTTCTTTGACATCGCCAACTGTAGACTGAATCGCGATCCCTGACTCTGCCCGAGCGTAGAGCTTCCACATGGCTTCCGATTCGTGGTGGCTTATGTGCCAGCAACTGACAAAGTGCGCGTAACGGTGCAGCAGCAATCGGTTTCGAAACTCTGGGTCGAACTCCTCGAAGGGAATGCCGTTGACCGTGCGCCAGGTGCGCAGCATCATTCGTCATCTAATCGATCTGCGTCGCTGGGACGAGGACGAGATCGTGACGTGGTGCAATTGGCGGATGGAAAGAAACCGTGTCGCAAAGGCATGCCACGAACAGCGTCGGCGCGCCGAACTTGTGGTGCGAAGTAGAAAGCGGAAAAAGGCGCTGTAGTACTAGACCCGCTGGGAGACCGGCCGCTCGTTGCAATAATTTTGCCCATAGCAATCTTTAAGGGGTTGTGTCTAAATAGGCTTTGTGGTCGGTTTTTAACCTACATATTATTGGGCGACATTCGCTTTATAGGAGGGCTTCTTTATCCCGCACAGCTCTTGGCGGGATGGGTTTCGGCTTCACGAAATCTGATCTTGTTGCTTCTCATCTGTGGAATCATTTCTACTCCTTAGATTTTTTCGGAGGACCATGCCATGTCGAGAGCGACTCGTTTTTCCAACCTCAGGTGCCGCCGTTCGGCGTTTACCCTGGTCGAATTGCTAGTGGTGATTGCCATCATCGGAATTCTGGTGGCCTTGCTGCTGCCCGCGATCCAGGCAGCTCGGGAGGCTGCCCGCAGAACGCAGTGCAACAACAACCTGAAAAACCTGTGTCTGGCCCTGCAGAATTACCACGACACCTTCAAAGTGTTCCCCATGGGAGGACGTGGACAACGACCGCTGCAGGTGGCCACGAATCATCCGGGGGGCAATTTGGGTTCGTCATGGTATTTTGCCGTTGCATCGTTCATCGAGCAGCGGAACATCTATGACAAGATTATCGCGACCCAGCGAGTTGGCGTCGTCGGGGCCAACGGCACGGGAGCGCCCGAGTTTCGTTACGGGGCATTCGCGAATACGGATCCGGCCCAGGCAGCAATTCGCCAGGCCCTGGAGAAGCTCGTTCCCGAGTACATGCGTTGTCCCTCCAGTCCGTTACCCGTGATGAACACCGAGACCGGCAACATCTGCAATGCGACGTATACCGGGATCTCCGGCGGAACGGACATCGATCCCGGCAACACCACGCTGTACCCGAATCAGCGGTGGGGCATACCAACCAGCACCCGCATTTACCGGAACAACGCGGGAAGCAACTTCATGGCGGCCGGTTGCTCCAACGACAACGGCATGTGGGCCTCGAGCGGGATGCTGCCGCCTTGCGAGCACATCAACATCGCAAAATGCTCGGATGGTACATCCAACACCATGATTGTGGGGGAACAGTCCGACTATCTGCAGGACGTCGACAACGCCATCACCGACCGGTATCGCGGCGACCCCGGCTGGAGCGGCGACATTGACACGCATCGCGGTTGGCTATCTGGCACCACTTCGAATCGTTCGATTGCCGCCAACCTGGGCGCCAATAATCGGACAGCTGATACGTTCAACATCAATACCGTTCGGTACAAGCCTGATCTGAAGAAGGTGCTCGACGGAAACGCCGGAATCAATGGTGGCGGCAACGGCGCCCCCGGTTGCGCGCAGAATCGGCGCGGCGGTCGAGGGGCCAACAACCCGATCCAGTCGCCCCACCCTGGCGGCGTACTCGTCGGCATGACGGATGGCTCGGTGCAGTTTGTGTCGGCCACGACCGATCTGGCCGTCTTCCTGCGACTTGCCATCCGCTTGGATGGGCAGACGGTCAAGCTGAACTGACCGACGTTGGCGGGAAACCCGTGGCGTTGTCTGCCGCGTTGTTTGGTGGCTTGAAGTCCGCGGCAGCGGTTTCCGGCAGGCAACTTGATTGCCCGCGGAAAGCCGGGTGCGGTTTGCAGCCGGCAGAAGGGCGTTGCTGTCCCCAGGGACGATTTCGGGGTGTGATACCGGATCCTTTTTCGGAGAACCATGACATGTTACGTAGGACGCGATGTTCGAGTTCCAGACGCCGCAATTTGGCGTTTACGTTGGTCGAGTTACTAGTGGTAATTGCCATCATCGGAATCCTGGTGGCCCTGCTGTTGCCCGCGGTTCAAGCGGCGCGTGAAGCGGCTCGCAGAACGCAGTGCAACAACAATCTGAAGAACCTGACGTTGGCCTTGCAAAACTATCACGATACCTACAAGGTGTTCCCCATGGGGGCGCGGGGGCAACGGCCGCTGGGCCAGGGCACCGCTGCACCAGGCGGCAACTTGGGGTCGTCCTGGTTGTTCGCCATTGCGCCGTTCATCGAGCAGCGGAACATCTATGACAAAATGATGGCTACTCAGCGTGCGGGGTCGACCCCCGTGGCTCCCCAATTCCAAGTCGGCGCTTTCCCCCCGGCAATTCGGAATGACTTGCAGAAGCTGATCCCCGAGTACATGCGTTGTCCGTCCAGTCCGATGCCTCCGATGAATCTGCAGACGGGCAACGTCTGTAACTCGACGTACACCGGGATTTCCGGGGGAACGGACATCGATCCGGCCAATACCACCCTGTATCCGGACCCCACGTGGGGCAGACCCACCAGCACCCAGATCTTTCGGAACAATGGGGGCGGCCGCTTCATGGCAGCCGGATGCTCGAACGATAACGGCATGTGGGCCTCCAGTGGAATGCTGCCGCCTTGCGAATCCATCAGCATGGCCAAATGTACCGATGGCACGTCCAATACCATGATCGTGGGCGAGCAGTCCGACTATCTCCAGCATGTCGACAACAACGATTCGTCCAAGTACCGCGGCGACCCGGGCTGGACGGGCAATGAGACGGTTCACCGCGGTTGGATCTCGGGGACGGATTCAGCCCAAACGATTACCAAGAACGCCGGCAACAACAACCGGACTGCCGATACGTTCAACATCAATACGGTTCGATACAAGCCGGATTTGAAGAGGGTGTTTGCGGGAGCCGCGATCAATGGCGGAAATCCTCCCGGCGTTCCTGGATGTTCGCAGAACCGGCGGGGCGGTCGAGGTGCCAATAACCCCATCCAGTCCCCTCACCCGGGCGGAGTGCTCGTGGCCATGGTGGATGGCTCGGTGCAGTTTGTGTCGGCCACGACGGACTTGGGCGTTTTTCTGCGACTCGCCATCCGCTTGGATGGGCAGACGGTCAAGTTGAACTGAGCAGGATTCTCGGGAATACCGAGACAGATACTTGAGAATCAGGTGCTTGACAATACGGTGTAGATCCGAGCTTCGGAATGACGTAAACGGAGGAAGAATGATGCGTTTTTTAATGTCCTTGATCTTGGTGTTGAGCGTGATGGCAGTGAGTGGATGCGGCGGCGGACAAGTTGTGACTCCGACGACGACGACAGATTCCGTAACCAGTCTCATCAAGCCCATCCTTGAAAGAATCGCCGAGACCGGAGACCGCGAAGCCGTCACGGAATTGAAGTCCTATATCGAGGAGGATTTGGCGGGGGTGGATCAGGCAAAATCCGACGCCTTGATGAAGGAGTGGGTGGAGCTGAATTCGATGACCGGCCCTGCCCAGATAAAGGAAAAAGCCAAGGCCATGCTCTCCTTGCTCTGAAGGCCCTGACATCTCCTTGATTACGACTCGACGCAGCGCGACTACCGCGGCGGCGTTGCCGTTCAGGTTCTACGACACGGCGGCGCCGGCCGACCGATCCTCGGCCATCCGCCGCGAGCGTTCGAGGGCTGGGGTCATGTCGTCGAAAATTCGTCCAGCGCCCTCGTGAAAGACGCGGCCCACCAGCAAGTCGGTCAAGTCGCCCCGATAGTTCGGATGCTCCTTGAGGAAGTGCGCAAAACTGAATTCGGGCGTATAGTAGGCATCGACCAGCTTGCGAATCCAAGCGGCGCCCTGGGAGAACTCGGGGATCCAGCGGCCCAATTGGCCCGCCGACGTGTCGCCCTGACGAAGTCCTTCCACGACGGCATCCGCCGCCAGTTCACCCGATCGCAATGCCAGGTAGACGCCCGACGAATAGATCGGATCGATGAAACCGAAGGCGTCGCCGACCAGGACCCAACCATCGCCGGACTGCTGCCGTGTGGTATACGAAAACTCTTTCGCCACGTGGAACTCGCCGAGGAATTCGGCGTCGGTCAACCGCTCGCCTAACGCCGGACACTTGACCAGTTCTTCGCGATAGACGTCTGCCGGTTTTCCCCGGCCCCGCAACAGGTGATCGTTCGCTCCCACCACGCCGATACTCGTGATCTCGTTGGACAACGGGATGAACCAAAACCAGGACTGTTTCCCTTGGGTGTGCAGGATGATCGTCGCGCCGCCGTTTTCCCCCGGATCCCGGCGGGCGTGGCGATAGTAGCCCCAGATGGCGGCGTTTCGCAATCTCGGGTCGTCTTGGCGGAGCCGCAACGCATTCGCCAGCAAAGCCTGTTGGCCCGTCGCATCCACAACGACCGTGGCGGCGACCTCGACGGGCTCCGCACCACGCGGCACGATCCGCACGCCGGTGGCGCGAGATCCGTCGAACAGCACCGACTGGACCCGCGTCTGGTCGTAACAATCGGCGCCCTTGGCGGCCGCATTCTCGAACAGCAGCTTGTCGAACTCCGCCCGCTCGACCTGCCACGTCTGCGAACACTCACGAGGATCGCGATCCCGGAAGAAAAACGGTTGCGACTCTTTGCCGGTATGCGTCACGAACTGGACGCTGAGCTTCGGCACAAAGTCGCTGTGCTTCATACGTTCCAGGACCCCCAGTCGCTGGAGCGTCCAATACGTTTCCGGCATCAGCGATTCGCCGACATGAAAGCGGGGCATCGAGTCGCGTTCCACCAGCAGCGTGGACCAGCCGGCTTCGGCCACCAAGGCCGCCGCCGTCGAGCCTCCAGGCCCGCCTCCGATGACCACACAATCATATCGCGTTTTCATGGAATGGAATTCCGTCCTACACCTGAGCGCCGCGCGGTTCTGTGCGGCAATTCGCACCGTCCAAACGGCGTTTCGCGATTTGGCCCCGTTTCTCGCCAACGTGACACGCTGCCGTATTGTAGGCTGGCGTCAAGCCACGGTGACGACCTCCAGCAACTCAATAACCGGCACCGTGTCGCAGTACATCAGCGCGGTCCGCCCGTAACACGTCTGCGGCTCCGCCAACCCGAAAATCTGGCATAGGTCCTCGCCCGGCTCGATGCGCCACAGCGACAGCAGGCGGACGCGCCGCAGGACTTCGCTGCGGATCAGGATCCGCCCCAGCGGTATCTGCTCGCCTTCGATGGCCTCGCGAATTTCGGGAGCCAGCAAAGCGCGGGTCACGCGGACGATGGCGAACAGCACCACCGCGTCGTCACGTTTGCGTTTCAGAATCACCTTGCGGCGGTAATGCGTCTCGTTGACCGTTGATTCCAAGACCTGGACGGTGAGGTCGTCGCCATGGAACGCTTCGAGCGATTCCGTCATGTGTTCGTCGTGGGCCAGCAGCACGCGATAGCTGGGCGGCAACTCGTTTTCGCCAACTTCCCGGAAGCGGCCCAGGTCGTCGACCGACTCATAATACAAGCTGGCCAGGGCGTCCAACTCCGGAGCCGAGCGTCGCGAGATCTTCACCGCGGATACTCCTTTTCGGATCCCGTGCGCTCGATGCAAATCGCCGGTTTCGCCAGCGAGGCATCCGGTCCCGACGGGAGTTCCAGCACACTTTCGATCAAGTAGTGCAGCAGACGCTGCAATTCCGGGGAAGTGATGCTGTCGGCCAGCGCCGCCGCCCGCTGCTGGTACTTGTCCACCAGCGCTTCGGCTTTCTCGAAGACGCCCGCCTGCTGGTACAAGCGGCGAATCTGTTCCAGGCGTTCGGTCACGGGACGCGGGTCGTCGTGGACCAGGCCCAGGAGTTCCTCTTGGTGGCTGGTGGCCAAGCCCTCCAAGGCCAGTGCCCATAGCACCGTGGGACGACCGCCGACCGAGTCCGTTCCCGCCGCCAGCTTGTTGTGCGAGTCCTCGTGCCAGTCGTTCAGGTCGTTCAGGATCTGGAATGCCACGCCCACGTGCCGGGCAAATTGCCGCAAGATTTCCGCGTCGTCCAGCGACCCTGCCAAGCGGGCGCCGCAGTACAGCGCCGCCTCGAAAGCCGGGGCGGTCTTCAAGGCGTAAATGGCCAAAGCATCGAGCGGTTTGAGCCGTTTGTCCCGCGCATCCCGCCATACCAATTCCGCGCCCTGCCCCTCGGACAACCGTGTGTGGGCTCGCGCCAAACCATCCAGAATATCCGCGACCGTGTCCGATCCCAGATCCTTCGCTTCGCGGCTCACCAACCGATATCCCATCCCAATCAGGTAGTCGCCGACGTTCAGGGCGGTCGGAATCCCGTACTTGCGGTGCAGGGTCTCCTGGCCGTAACGAAAACCATCGTCGTCCTCGATGTCGTCGTGGACCAGCGACGCTTTGTGAAACGTCTCGATCGACATCGCCGTTCGCTTCACGGCGTCGGAAAAACCGGCCACTCGCGCGGCTCCGTCCGGCGCGGTCGCCCCGCCGCCGGTCAGGGCGTCGTAGACGGCCAGCGTGATGAACGGCCGCGCGTACTTGCCGCCCTGCGCCAGAAAGTCGAAAGCGATGGCCTCGGTCGCCGCAATCGGCTCCAGTCCCGCCAATCCCTTGCCATTGACTTCCGACAGCCGCGGACCTCCGCGGCGGCGGACCGCCAAACGGTCCAGTTCATCGGGCTCGAACAGCTGCGCCGCGGCCCGCAGCAGGTGGATGTACGTGGCGGTTTGCCGCACCGGTTGCCCCCGCCGGACGCGAATCATCTCGTCCACCCAGTCCACGTCGACCGAGGTGCTGCGGCAATCATTCGACAACAACGGGACCGCCATGCACGGGATGCCGGCCAGCAAGATCTTGTCGATCGCCTTTTCCAGCACATTCAAGCAAGCCACGCCCAGAATCGCATCCACGTACCCACCGAGAATGATCTTCATCACGACCGGGGAACCTTCCGCCACAATCACGCGATACCCCAACCGCTCGGCCGTGGTCCGAAAGTCCGCAATGCCGCAGGCCCCACAAGGCCCGCAATCCAAACCGAATTCGCTGTATTCGGCCGGACACCCCTCGGCAGGCCGCAAACAGTGCGGCAACAGCAACAACCGCCGCTCTGTGGCAACCGCCGCCACCTGCTCGCGCCAGAACTCCGACGCCAAGGCGACCATTGTCCACCCGACGTAGCCTTCGGACAGCCCCAGTTCCTGCAGCGTGGCCCGCGTCAACTGTTCCATCTCCTCCTTGGACAGCAGATGCGATTTGTCCAATTGCGCCGCGACTCGGCAACAGGCGGACCGGATCCGCTCGCGAACCAGCCGATCCCGCGGAATCTGCTTCAGATGCGAAGTCCGCCGACGAAACGCCGCCGATCCCGCGGGAACGGGCCCGGTGTCGCTCTCCACTCGGTCATCAAATACAGTGCTGCTGATCAAGGTGCTGTCCTCATCGGGCGCTTGCGGCGGCGGCGGGGTGGCGAAGTCTCGCCGATCTGCCGAAAACCCCTTCTCGTCCCTATTTTATCTGCATCCGGGGCTGATTCGCCAGAGGGCGACAGCAGTCCCCAGGGCAATCGTCGTGGGAAATTAAGTTCCTAATGCCGCATTGGGGTGGCTGAGAAGACAGCAGTCCAAGGGGCAAACGTCGTGCGCAGGGCCGAACTGGCCGAGCGCCAGTTTGGGTTTCGCCGGATCCAGCCGCTCTTCAATCAGCTCCCGGACCATTTCCACAAAACGGGGGTGTATTCCGACCGTACCGGCCCTCTCCATGGGAATGTTCAAGTCCTCACATAACTGGCGGGCTTCGACATCCAGGTCGTACAAGACCTCCAGATGGTCCGACAGAAACCCAATGGGCGCGATGACGATGCCGGTGACATTCGTCAGGGCACGTGTCTGCCGGATCGCCTCGCGGACGTCCGGCTCGAGCCAAGGCTGCTGTGGCGGACCGCTCCGGCTTTGATAAACCAATCGCCAACTCGGATGCCGCAGGTACTGGCTGACCAGCGCAGCCGTCTCCGTCAACTGCCGCACGTAATCGCAGTTCTCCGCCATACTCCACGGAATGCTGTGCGCCGTGTAAAGGATTTGAACGCCAGGCCGCTGGTCCGCGGGAAAGGCAGCCAACGCCTCGCCAACCCGCGCTGCCGTCGCTTCGATAAAGCCGGGATGGTTGTAGAACATACGCAACTTGTCGACAACCGGCGCGGCTGGACCGGCCTCGGCGCGAGCGGCCTCGATGTTCTCCCGGTACTGGCGACAGCCCGAGTACGAGCTGTAAGCCGAGGTAAAGTAGGCCAGCGCCCGCTGTCTGCCGTCCGCCACCATCTGCCGGACCGCATCGCCGAGAAACGGATGCCAGTTCCGGTTGCCCCAGTAAATCGGCAGCTCGATCTGGTGACGCCGAAGTTCCTGGCCGAGAGCCTCAATCAGCTGCCGTAAATGCGAGTTGATCGGACTGACACCTCCAAAGTGGTAGTAATGTTCAGCCACCTCCAGCATCCGTTCGCGCGGCACGCGTTTGCCGCGCAACACGTTTTCCAAGAAAGGAATCACGTCGCCACGGGATTCGGGGCCACCGAAGGATACGATCAGGAGAGCGTCGTAGGGATTCTCGGTCATGGGGAGCAGACATTCATCGGTGGGTTCACGCAAGGCACTACGGCATATTAGCCGACGATTTCCGCGCGTCCAGGGGTACGCGGAGCAGAAGTGGATCAGCCCTGATGGTTGGCGAGTCAAGTTGTTCCATAAAACGTATGGCGATCCACCTCAGCGGGCCAGCCCCTCGTCGTGCAGCCGTTCGTACAGTGACCGCAACCCGACCGGTTCCACGGTCATCTGTTCCAGCGGCGCGGCGGACAGCCACTGCAGCAGCGGCGACAGTTCCCCAGGAGTCTCGATCACGACCTGATCGTCGCCATCGACGTGGATCGTCAAATCCTTTTCCAAGCCTTCCGGCGCGGGCTGGAGCTGGCCCTTGAGCCGCGCGCGAATCCGGTGGCGGCGACGCAGTTCTGCCATCACTTGCGTATGCACCAACCGGCCTCCGCGCAAAAACGCCACCCGGTCGCAGACCGCCTCGACCTCGGACAAGACGTGGGACGAAAAGACCACCGTGCGCCCGTGTTGGCGAGCTTCCGCCACCAGGTCGAGCACGATGCCGCGCACGGTCGGATCCAAATTCGAGGTCGGCTCATCGAGAATCACCAGCGGCGTATCGGCTGCCAGCGTGGCGGCCAAGGCCAGTTTCTGGCGCATCCCGGTCGACATATAGGCCACGCGCCGCGACAGTTCCAATTCCAGGCGTTCGGCCAGGGCGATGGACCGCTTCAGGTTGCCACCGGGGCGGATTTCCGCAAAGAACCGCAGCACCTGGTGGCCGCGCATCGAGCGGAACAGGCGTGCTTCGCCCGGCAGGTACGACACCACGCGGTGGACGCGAACCGATTGACGGTGGCAGTCCAAGCCGTCGATCCGAGCGTGGCCCGAACTGGGTTGGAGGTATCCCAGCAGCAAACGCAACAGGGTCGTCTTGCCTGCGCCGTTGGGGCCCAGTAAACCAAAAACTTCACCGCGGGCGACCCCCAGGGTGCAACCGTCCAAGGCGGCGACAGCTCCGTAACGCTTGCTGAGTTCGACGGTTTCGATCAACAATGTCTGGTGACTCCCCAACAATCGTAGACGATCTGTGGATACCGCGTTTGCGGCAGTTGGCTTCCAAGGGCAAAGGGCCCAACATTCCCTTGCCCAACGTTCCCTTGCCTTCTGCCTTGGCAACGTCGTCAATTCGTGGCCGATGTTTCCTCCTGATACGGCCTCACCCATTGTCGGCAAACGGCGGGTTGCCGGCAAGGTCTCGGCTTGCCGCCCGTTTACTTTCGAACGGGCGTCTGGCATAACGATAGCGTCCCCAAAAAACCTCGTCGGAGACTCCGCCATGCAGTACCGTCGATTTTTCCCCAACCGCCGTCAATTTGTGCAATCCGCCGCGGTCGCGGCCGCCTTCGGCGCGGCCGTCCGCACGTCGGGCAAGACGCCCCCCAGCGGCCGTCTGCGGCTCGGCCTGATCGGCTGTGGCGGCCGCGGGCGCGAGTTATTGCGCGTGATGCAGGACTGGCCCGATGTCGAAATCCCGGTGATTTCGGACGTATTCGAGCCGCGGATGGAAGAGACGGCCAAAACGCTCCGGTCCGCCGCTCGCCCCTCGGAACCCGAGCGATTCGTGGAATACGAGCGTGTCCTGGAGCGTCGCGACATCGATGCCGTGCTGATCGCCACCACACAGCACTGGCACGGCTTGCCATTCATTCAAGCGGCCCAGGCCGGCAAGGCCATCTACGTCGAGAAGCCGCTGTCGCACACCGTGGCCGAGGGCCGGGCGATGGTGCGAGCGGCCAAGAAGCACGGCGTGCTCGCCATGCAAGGCACCCAGCAACGCGGTTATCCGCATTTCCGGAAAGCGCTGGCCATCGTCCGCTCCGGCCGATTGGGCAAGATCGCCATGGTTGAATGCTGGAATTACCACAACACGGGCCGCCGCGTGGGACGGCACGCGGATAGCGCCCCACCACCGGGACTGCACTGGGATCGCTGGCTGGGACCGGCGCCTGCCGTCCCCTTTAACCCTGGGCGGCTGAATAACTCGTGGTGGTTTGACTACGCGGGCGGCATGATGACCAACTGGGCCATCCACCACATCGACATCATTCTCTGGGCGATGGGCGTCGATTCGCCGACTGCCGTCGCGTGTCCGGGCGGCAAGTTCGTGGTGGACGACATGGCCGACACGCCCGACACGATTCAAGCGTCGTGGGTGTTCCCGGACTTCGTCATGCAGTACATCTACCGGGGCTTCAATAATTTTCACTCGCTGCAGAGTCGCCCGCTGAATCACGGCATCTGCTTCCACGGCAACCAGGCCACACTGGTTCTGGACCGCAACGGATACGAGCTGTACGAGGACCGCAAGCCGGACAAGCCGGTCGAGCGCGAAGAGAACCCGCGCCACTGGGGCGACGGAAAACCGGGAAACGAAGTCGATGGGCCTTGGCAACGGCTGTTTGTCGATTGCATCAAGGAAGGCACGCCGCCGCCGTTGGACATCGAGTCCAGCCATCGGGCGACGGTGTGCTGCCACCTGGCCAATATCGCTTATGGGGTCGGCCGGCAAATCGCTTGGAACGAGCAGACGGAAACGATCGTTGGCGACGACCAGGCGGCGGGCTTGCTGGCCCGGCCGCGCCGCCGCGGTTACGAATTGCCCGAGGTGTGAGGGAAACGGCGTTGGACGATGAACATGGTCAATCGAAATCTCGCATCCGGAGTGCTCTTTGCCGCGACGATCTTCCTGAGCGCCTGGCTGGTCTTTCAGGTCCAGCCGCTGATCGCCAAGTACGTGTTGCCGTGGTTTGGCGGCACGCCGGCGGTCTGGACGATCTGCCTGCTGTTTTTCCAAGCCGGCCTGTTTTTCGGCTACGCCTATGCGATGCTGACCACCCGGCACATCCCGGCACGTTGGCAGGCGGTACTGCACGTCGCCCTGCTGGCGGCCGCCCTCGGGACATTGCCGATCACCCCGGACGTCGATTGGAAGCCGACCGCGGGCGGCGATCCGACGTGGCGGATCATCCAGTTGCTGATCGTCTCGGTCGGACTGCCGTATTTCCTATTGTCTGCGACCGGGCCGCTGCTGCAAGCCTGGCACGCCTGTGTGCGGCCTCACGTTTCGCCGTATCCGCTGTATGCCTTGTCCAACTTGGGCTCGCTGTTGGGGCTGATCTCGTATCCCTTTTGGTTCGATCCCGCGTTTGCGGCGGACCACCAGACGCGGATCTGGTCGTGGGCATTTCTGGTTTTCGCGGCGGGCTGCGGCTTGTGCGGATGGGTCGTATGGCAGACGTCGGCAGCAAAGCATATCGCGGCCGGCGACCGCTCTCACAGCCCGTTGGCGACGCAGCCCAGCTGGCGTCGCATCGCGTTGTGGTTCTATTTGGCTATGGTTCCATCGGTGATGTTGTTGGCCACGACCAACATGGTTTGCACCGACGTCGCGGTGGCGCCTTTCTTGTGGGTCTTGCCGCTGTCACTGTACCTGCTGTCCTTCATCCTTTGTTTCCACAGTCCTCGCTGGTACGTTCGCGGCGTCTGGTGGATCGCGTGGGCCTTGGTCGCAGCGATGGCCGTGCGCGTTTTGGCTCGCGGCCTTGGCGTCGTCTCCAGCGATCCGGTCGTGATTCAGCTGTTGGTCTTCTTTGCGCTGTTGTTCTGTTGCGCGATGATCTGCCACGGCGAGTTATCGCGATCCAAGCCCGACCCTGCGCACTTGACGACGTTCTATTTGACTTTGGCCGCGGGCGGCGCGGCGGGTGGCGTGTTTGTGGGCCTGATCGCTCCGCGGCTGCTGGTGATCAATGCCGAAGTCTCCATGGCGATGGTGGCTTGTACGATCGCGATCTTGATCGTCTTGTACGCCGATCCGGCCGGACGCTTGCGGCACGGACGCCCGCGCTGGGCCTGGGCCTGCCTGCTGTTGGCCTTGACCGCCTTGACGGGGACGCAAGTCATGCAATTCCAATGGACTTTGGCCGATGTCCAGGAGGTTCATCGGAATTTCTTCGGAGTGCTCCAGGTCAAGCTCAGGCCGGCGGCTCTCGGCGAGAACGGGCTCGTTTGCCAACTTATCCACGGCCGGACTTTGCATGGGCTGCAATTCGTCGACGCCGACAAACACCAGTGGCCGACTAGTTATTACGGCGAGCAAACGGCGATTGGGTTGTTGTTACGGAATTCCCCCCCAGAATCCCCGCGGCGAATCGGCGTCGTCGGCTTGGGCGTCGGCACTCTGGCTGCGTATGCTCGACCCGATGACGTCGTACGTTTCTACGAAATCAATCCGGCCGTAATCGACTTGGCGCAGCGGTTTTTCGATTATTTGCCGGCCTGTCCAGGGAAGGTCGAGGTCGTCGAGGGAGACGCTCGGATTCTGTTGGAGCAAGAACCCGATCAGGAGTTCGACGTATTGGTACTGGACGCATTCTCGAGCGACTCGATTCCCGTTCATCTGCTCACTCAGGAAGCGTTTGCAGAGTACCTACGGCATTTGCGGCCGCTCGGCGTCTTGGCCGTCCATATTTCCAATGTGCATCTTGACCTAAGTCCCGTAGTCGCAGGGCATTCCGAGCGTTTCGGCCTGGCGATGGCCCGTCTGCGGTCAGCGGCGGACGATGCCACCGAAACACTCACTGCCGACTGGGTGTTGCTGTCACGCAGGTCCGAATCGCTGGAAATCGAGGCCGTCCAACAAGCCAAATTGCCACCGCCGGATCGTAAGCTGTATTGGTCCGACCAGCGGAACAGCGTATTTCAAACCCTGCGAACGTGGCGATAATGGCTGAATAGGGTGAGCGGACAAAGAGGAGCGATCGCGGAGGACATATTCCGTTGCGCGCGGGCGATTCCTTTGCCCCGCGATTTCCCGGAAAAGGTGGCAGAGCAGAACCAAAGTCCGGCCTTCCGGCGAGCGGCATCCTGGAATTCTTTTATTTGGGCTTGAATTCGAACTAATTTCTGCAAAAATCACAGGCTTTCCAAAGATAAAAGTGCAAGTGCAGGGGTGTAGGCATGAGAGCGGTGCTGAAAGCGGCGATTCGGACCGAAGTCGGTTCCAACGCAGTGAAAAAGGTCCGAAAATCGGGTAACATTCCGGCCGTTCTGTACGGGCACGGCGAACAGAATGTAAATTTGTCGCTAGCCGACGACGAAGTGAACGCGGTCATCCGGCATGGCAGCAAATTGGTGGATTTAAGGGGTGATGTGACCGATACCGCCCTGATTCGCGATGTTCAATGGAGCACGTATGGAACGAACGTGCTGCATGTGGACTTGGCTCGGGTCAGTGCCGAAGAGCGGGTTCGCGTCACCGTTCCGGTCGAAGTCCGTGGGATTGCCATCGGCTCGCGAGAGGGCGGGGTTGTCGAGTTGGTTTTGCACGATGTCGAGGTGGAATGCCCGGCTGCTTCGATTCCGGAGAAGATCGAAGCTCGCGTGCATGACCTGCACGTCGGTCAGTCGCTCAAATCGGCCGACATCACCCTGGCGGAGGGAGTCCGCTTGCTGCTCGACCCGGACGAGATTATCGTCCACTGCGTCGGTCGGCAGTTGGAGGAAGAAGAGGAGGGCGCTCCGGGAGCGGAAGCGGCAGAGCCGGAGGTGATTGGCCGCAAGGGCAAGGCGGAAGAGGAAGAAGGGGAAGAGTCCTGATCGCTCTGTGAGTCCACCCCAGGGACGGATGGATGAAACTGATTGTGGGTCTGGGCAATCCAGGTCGGAAGTATGCGGGCACCCGTCACAACATTGGTTGGGAGGTGCTGGCCGGCCTGGCGCGACGATGGGGAGCCGGGACTCCGCGGGAGCGGTTTCAGGGAGAGGTAGTCGATGTCGACGTGGGGGGGCAGAGAGTGCTCCTCCTATGTCCGCTGACTTATATGAATTGCAGCGGTGCCAGTGTCCAGCCGGCCCGCGATTTTCACAAAATCGAGAATGGAGAATTGATCGTCGTCTGTGATGACTTTAACTTGCCGTTGGCCAGGTTGCGGTTTCGACTGCGAGGATCGGCGGGCGGCCAGAAGGGGTTGCAGAACATTATCCAGCGTTTGGGTACCGAGGAGTTCCCGCGGCTGAGAATCGGCGTCGGCTCGCCGCCGCCGAACTGGGAAGCGGCGAATTTCGTGTTGAGCAAATTCACAGAGGACGAGCGGAAGACGATGGACGTGGCGGTTGCCACGGCCGTCCAGGCGTTACACGATTGGGTTTCACACGGCACTGAATTCTGCATGAATCAATACAATTGTACCTGACAGCGACAGGGAGACACTGGCTTGGCTCAAAACGTTTACGAATGCATGTTGATTTACAACTCGAACAGTTACGCCCGAGATCCGGCCGGCGTGGGCGGCAAGATCGCCAAGATGGTCGAGAACTTTGATGGCGAGGTTCTCGTCAGCCGGCTGTGGAACGAGCAGCGGTTGGCTTATCCCATCAAGGGGCACCGCAAAGGGACGTACTGGCTGACGTATTTCCGCGTGGACAGTACGAAACTGACTGAGTTCAAACGGGCGTGCCGTTTGGAGGATGACATTCTGCGCAGTCTGACGTTGCGGGTGGACCCGCGACTGGTCGAAGCGCTAGTGGCACATGCCAAGGGCGAGCGGCTTTTGCCGCGGCCGGGCGAGGAGTTGGTCGAGGCATTGCCTGTCGGCGAGGTGGAACTCGCGGCGGTCGAAGCCGGAGTGGAGTGGGAAGCGGAGGAGGAAGGAGTCGTCGACGAGGCCGAAGAGAAGGCTCGCTCCTGACGCGCACCACGGTCGCCTCCTGCCTTGGGTCGGGGGGCCAGGCGGGTGGAGGCTATTGGAGCGGGTGGTCGTAGCGTGAAATCGGGGAGGGTAAAACATGGCCAGTTTCAATCGTGTCATCCTGCTGGGAAACCTAACGCGAGACGTTGAGATCAAATACACGCCGAGCGGACTGGCGGTCACCGAAGTTGGTCTGGCCGTGTCGGACCGCCGCAAGAATCAAGCCGGCGAGTGGATCGAGGAAACGGTCTTCGTGGACGTGACGTTATGGGGACGCCAGGCGGAGGTCGCCAGCGAGTACCTCAGCAAGGGCTCGCCGATCCTGGTCGAAGGCCGACTGAAGCTGGACACGTGGGAGACGGATGGCCAGAAACGCTCCAAATTGCGGGTAGTCGGCGAGCGGATGCAGATGGTCGGCAGCCGGGGCGGCTCGGCTTCGCCGCAAGCCGCCAAGGCCCGTGAACCGGCTTCGTACGACGAGTCGGAGTACAGCGGACGGGCAACGTACGACGACACGGCACCTCCCAGGGCCGCGGCCAGTTCCGGGCAGGCAGCGCCTCCGCCCGAGGATAATCTGCCGTTCTAATACAACTCGAAAGTCATCGAACACAACGAATAGCACAGGTGAATTCATGTCGAAAACGCAGGTTCGCAAGCAAACTCGCCGCGCGGAATACAAGCGGTTGCCGCGGGGAAAGAACAAAGGCATCCAGCTGCTGTTGATCCAATCCGTTCAGGATTTGGGCCGGCAGGGGGAAGTGGTCGAAGTCAAGCCTGGGTACGCCAACAATTTCTTGTTGCCCCAGGGGCTGGCCACCGTGGTCACGGAACATCACAAGCGGATGGTGGACAAGCACAAGGCCCGTTTGCTGGAAATCGAGAAATCGCGATTGGCCGATCTCCGCGCGCTGGCCGAGGTCCTGGCCAAGCAGAGCGTGACGATCGAAGCCAATGCCAACGACGAAGGCCACTTGTACGGCAGCGTGGGAGCGCCCGAGATCGTCGCCGCTCTGAAACAGAACGATATCCACCTGGTCGTCCACCAGATCCGACTCGAGGGACCGCTCAAGGAACTCGGCTTGTACACGGTCAAGGTGCATCTGCACCAGGACATCGAGACCGAACTCAAAGTCTGGGTCGTGCCGACGGCCGTCGAAGACGCGCAAATCAAGAAATAGTGCCGCTCCGGCGGCTGGCGAAAAACGTAACAGACCTGCAGACGCTGTGGCGCCGCAGGTCTTTTTCTTTCCAGGAGGGATACGAATGGCCGGCCGGGATGATGCTCCGCAAGCTCTGGAACGCCGATTACCGTACGATTCCGACGCCGAGCAGGGCGTGTTGGGCAGCATCCTGTTGATGCCCGACGCGTGCGACGAGGTGTCGATGATCCTGCGGCCCGACGACTTTTTCGACGAGGCCAATCGCTGTCTGTTTACGCACATGCAGGAGATGCACGAGGCGGGCGGCAAGATCGATGTGACACTGTTGGTCGCCCGCCTGAAGAAGGCCGGCCATTACGAAACCGTCGGCGGCGGCGCGTATCTCTACAAGATCAGCCAGGCCGTGCCCAACGCTGCCCACGCCCGCTACTACGCCGATATCGTCCGCGAGAAATCCACGCTTCGCACGCTGATCAACGCCAGCACGGACATCCTCCGCCAGGCGTACGAGGCCCGGGGCGATGCTCGCCACCTGGTCAGCGAAGCCGAGCAGCAGATCTTCGCCATCGTGGATCATCGCTCGACCTCGTCGGTCAGTTCCATCCGCGACATCCTGCACATCGCCATGGATCGGCTGGACGCCCGCATGCGTGGCGAACAGACGGACGACTCCGTCGATACCGGCTTTACCGACTTGGATCGACTGATGGGCGGCCTGCACAACTCGGAACTGATCATCCTGGCTGCGCGCCCCAGTATGGGCAAGACGGCGTTTGCCATGAATATCGCCGAGTACGTGTCCGTCGAACTGCGTCGGCCCACGCTGTTTGTCAGTCTTGAAATGTCCTCCGTCGAACTGGCCGACCGGTTATTGTGTTCGGCCGCCCTCGTCGACGGTCACCGCCTCCGCAACGGAACGTTGGCCAACACGGACAAGCTGCGACTGGTGGAAAAGGCCGGCGAGATCAGCCTGGCGCCGCTGTTCGTGGATGATTCGCCTTCGCGCACAGTCAGCGAGATCGCCGCCGCGGCTCGGCGGATCAAACGCCGCGAAGGCGGACTGGGGCTGATTTGCATCGACTATCTGCAGCTGATCGAACCGGACAACCCGGACGACTCGCGGCAGGAGCAGGTCGCGCGGATCGCGCGGCGGCTGAAAGGCATGGCCCGGGAAATGCAAGTCCCCGTGCTGTGCTTGGCCCAGCTGAACCGCCAGGCAGAAGACTCGCGAGACCACCGCCCGCGGCTCAGCCATCTCCGCGAATCGGGCGCCATCGAACAGGATGCCGACGTGGTCATGTTCGTGCATCGCGAAGAATACTACCTGCGCGGCGAAGAGCAGAAAGAGCACGAAGGGACCGCCGAAATCATTGTGTCCAAGCAGCGGAACGGGCCGGTCGGCGACGTCGAGTTGCGGTGGGAAAAGAAGTTCACCCGCTTCCAGAACCTCGCCCCGGAGCGTCTGCAGGAATTCGACGCCTACAACGCCGAAGTTGCCGTCAGCAATTTCTGATCGCCTGTAAATCTCATTCACCCACGAGGCAAGCTCGTGGCGGTCTCGCCGAAACACGGCGACTGGAGGCGTTCGCCTTTCGAGTTGGCCACGCGGCGGGCCTTGATGCGCACGTACGGTGCAACGTAGCAGCTGCGATGGGCGAGCGTGCCCACGGCGGCCTGCGGGTCGGCATGCCGCGGTTCCTCCAGGTCTTCGATCACGAAGCCCGCTCGGCACAAGCCGCCGACCAACTCTTCCCAGCGGTGCAGATACTCGAACGCGCCCGCCTCGCGAAGCAAGCCCGCAGCCGCGGGGGCCAACGGGCCTTGCCGATAGTACGGCTCGACCAACTCGTAGCCCCGCGCCGCGGGTCGCACGTCGGCCTGCAAGCTGGTCGGCGTCTTGTGCTGGCTGATATAAACCCCGCCGGCAGCCAAGACGCGGGCGACTTCGGCATAGACCCGGCCCAGGTCCGGCACATAACACGTGCTGACCGGCTGGACCACAAAATCGAACTGGCCGGCGGCGAACACCGGCATGCGGTCCATCGACGCTTGCACCGTCTGCACGCTGACGCCGCGGGCCGCCGCCACGTCGCGGTCGATGCGCAGCATCTCGGAGCTGATGTCCACGACCGTCACCAGGGCGCCCGCCAGGGCGTACAGCACGCCATGCCGGCCGCCGCCCGCCGCCAGGCACAGCACCCGCCGGCTGCGCACGTCGCCGCCCAGCCAATGCAGCGCGGCGGCGCGCCGCGCCGGATCGAACAATTCCTCGTCCGTCAGCGGCTTGGTGTAGGCCTGCCCCCGGCGCGCCCGTTCGTCCCAGACATGCTGGTTGCGGCGCTGGATCTCGGGCGTGGGATCATGGTCCATCATGCAAAGGGTTCCAGCCCGTTCGCGGGCTTTGGCCAGAGGCGATGTTGGGGTCGTTGGGAATCGGCAATCGCTTGGGCGCGGGATACCGCACGCCAAAACGGTGGCGAATCCTCCCATTGGAAACGGGCCGTCGCAGGCGTCTACTCGAAGCGCAGCCCGGCCTCGGCTGCCACGTCCAGCAGGTATTTCCGCGACTGGTCGTACTCGTCCGCATTTTTCATGTGTTCAACCATCAGCGGCGGTTGCTGCGGCAACGCAGCCAGCCGCTTGAGGTACGTGGCGTAATCCAGGCTCCCGGCGCCCAGCACGACTTCGCGAAAGTGGATCTGCATCTCGACGTCCCAGGCCACGTCCTTGGCGTGACAGCTGACAATCCGGGGGCCGAGTTTGTCAAAGCATTCGTTCAGCAGTTCGCGTTGGCCGTAGAACCGGGCCGGCGAATGGATCAGGTTGCACGGATCCAGGTGGACGCCAAAGCCATCCCGATCGACCGCGTTGAGCATCGCGACGTACGAGTCGGCGCTGTCGGGCAGCGCCCAGCCCATCATCTCGTAGCAGAATTTCGCCCGCTTGGGTTGCACGGCATCGATGATCTTGCGGGCGTTTTCGACCGCGGCGTCGAAGAACCGGGGCGAGAGATTATCCGGATGCGGTCCGTACCAGACGTCGGGATTGAACGACCCGGCGATGTCCACACAACAGCGGGCGCCGATTTCGTCCGCCAAGGCCAATCCATCGGTCACCCGCTGCAGGTTCTCCGCCCGCTTGACGGGATCGGGATCCAGCAGATTGCACCACCGGCCCACTTCCGCGATAACCACATCATGCTTGGCAAACGCCCGTTCGATGTCGCGGATCCGCTGCTTGTCGTTCAGCCCGACAGCGGGGCAATAGGCGGCGCGATAGCCGATTTGGCGATGCGCCAACGCCAGCCCTTCCGGATCTTGAGGTGCGTTGAACACCGGCGCTCCCAGACGAAGGGACGGCGAGCGAACCGCGGCCTCGCCTTGGCCTGCGCCCGCAATCATTCGGGGCATCGCCCATCCGGCTGCCGTCGCCCCGGCGGTGTGGCGCAAAAAATCGCGGCGTGTTGTTTCGTTTCTGTTCATGCATAATACTCCCGATACCAAGCGACAAACCGGGCGATGCCTTCCTCGATCGGCGTCGCCGGCTGGAACCCCACGTCCCGCATCAAGTCGTCCACGTCGGCATACGTCGCCGGCACATCGCCCGCTTGGATTGGCAGCAAACGCTTCTCGGCCTGCTGCCCCAAGCACTTTTCCAGCACTTCGATAAAATACAGCAACTCGACCGGCTGATGGTTGCCGATGTTGTAGATTCGGTACGGCGCCAAGCTGGTGCCGGGATCCGGCGCATCGCCCGACCAAGCGGAATTCGGCGCCGCCACGCGGTCCGCCACGCGCACCACGCCTTCGACGATATCGTCGATATAGGTAAAGTCGCGTTGCATCCGCCCGTGGTTATACACGTCGATCGGCTGGCCCGCCAGAATGGCCTGGGTGAACTTGAACAATGCCATATCCGGCCGGCCCCACGGCCCGTACACGGTGAAGAACCGCAACCCGGTCGTGGGCAGCCGGTACAGGTGGCTGTACGTGTGTGCCATCAGCTCGTTGGCCTTTTTCGTGGCCGCGTACAAACTGACCGGATGATCGACGTTGTGATGAACCGAAAACGGCATGTGGGTGTTCGCACCGTACACGGAACTGGACGAGGCGTATGCCAAGTGCCGCACCCCGTGATGGCGGCAGCCCTCGAGGATATTGATGAAGCCGACCAGGTTGCTGTCCACATAGGCGTGCGGGTTCTCCAGCGAATAACGCACCCCGGCTTGGGCTGCCAGATGGATCACCACCTCGGGCCGTTCGGTTTCAAACAGTTCTTGCAGCGCCGCGCGGTCCGCCAAATCCGCTTTGACAAGCCGAAACTGCGTCTGTCCGTCCAGCTGGGTCAGCCGATCGTATTTCAGCCGCACATCGTAGTAGTCGTTCAGATTGTCCAGCCCCACGACCTGGTCGCCCCGGTCCAGCAATCGGCGGCTGACGTGAAACCCAATGAACCCTGCGGCCCCGGTCACCAAGAATTTTGTCATCGCTACAGTCCTGTGCCTTCTTCCAAGAACACAACGTTGTGATCCGCTCACGACG